>JRHI01000847.1_pt1 | contig 30419 bp, 29 predicted proteins | sample 215371 | NCBI WGS metagenome assembly JRHI01 (sample SAMN02929681, study PRJNA255918) | sediment metagenome | biome: cave system; feature: Ice Cave; material: Sediment; isolation source: sediment from deep within a dark volcanic ice cave with no known source of... ...
CATGGTCCCGGTCGACCAGCTCGGCGACCGCCCGGGTGCCATCCTCTGGCAGCCGGGCGTCGACCACCTTGAGCCTGACCTCGCGGCCGGCCAAATCGCCATGGCGCCGGGCCACCGCCAGAGCCGCCCGCACCCCGGCCAGCTCGGCACTCCCACCCGGGGCCTGTGGGCCTGACAGCGGGTATACCGCGCCGATCGTGATCACGCTGTCCGGGGCGGGCCCGGCGCACGCGGCCGGGACCACGGCCAGGAGCACGGTGGCCGCCAGCATCAGTCGCTGGAGCATGAGGTCAATGGTATCGCCCGGCCGAGGCCGGCCCGGGCCGGACGGATTCCCGGTGGACGAGGCAGAACCCGGCTCGGAAGCTCGGTCCTGCGAACATGCACCTGTGCGGATTCAGCTCACCAAGTATCAAGCCCTGGGCAACGACTACCTGGTGCTGGATGCGCCCGGCGCCGGCTCCGGTGAGCCGCTGGCCGAAATCCAGCGCCTGGCCTCGCGGATCTGCGACCGGCACACCGGGCTGGGCGCCGACGGCATCCTGCTCTTCGACCCCGCCGCGATGTCGGTCAGGATCGTCAACCCCGACGGCAGCGAGGCCGAGCGGAGCGGCAACGGGCTTCGGATCGCCGCTGCCCACGCCGTCCTCGACCATGGCGCGCCGGCCGCCTTCGGCCTCACCACACCGGCCGGGGAGAACCGGGTCACGGTGATCGGGGTCGACGGACCCGAGGTGGTGACCAGCCTCGAGATCGGCCGGCCTTCCTTGGCGGCCCCGGACCTGCCCGCCCGCCTCGAAGGCGAGCCGGGGCCGGTGTCATTGGCGACCCCGGCGGGAACCGTGCGGGCGGTGCTGGTCTCGGTCGGCAACCCGCACTGCGTGGTTTTCGGCGAGCCGGTCACCCGCCAGCGCTGTCTCGAACTCGGTCCTCACCTGGAGCGGCATCCGATTTTCCCCCGCCGCACCAACGTCCAGCTGGTGGAGGTGATCGACCCTCGAACTTTGAGGATCGAGATCTGGGAACGGGGGGCCGGATACACGCTGGCCTCGGGCACCTCGTCGGCGGCGGCGGCGGCCGCCTGCATGCGGGAGAGGCTGACCGGAGACGAGGTCGAGGTGAGGATGCCGGGCGGTGCCCTCCACGTGCGGCGAACGCCCGAGGGGAACCTGGTGCTGACCGGCCCCGCCGCTCGCGTCTACCGGGCCGAGGTCGACCTCGCCGACCTGGCCTGAGCCGGACGCCGCCGGTTCACCCGCCCAGGATGTCCTCCAGCAGGCCTCCCCCCAGCTCGCCGCCCAGCCCGCCCCGTTTGCGACCCTCCTCGATCGCCAGGTAGGGGCCAATGGTGTGGGCCCAGTGTGAGATCGGCAGCGACTGCAGCCACACCCGGCCGGGCCCGGTGAGGGCGGCCAGGTACAGTGAATTGGCCCCGAACAGGCGGTTGGTGATGCCGCCGATCGAGACGATCCCGAACTCCACCCGGGTCTCCAGCATGGCCACGTAGCCGGGGTGCACCCTCAGCGTGTTGCCCGGCTGGAGGTCGTAGCTCACCACCTCGCCGTGCATCTCGATCCAGGCCGTACCTTGCCCCTTCACGCGCTGCATCACCAGGCCCATGCCGCCGAAGATCCCCGCCCCCAGCCGCCGCTGGAAGCCGATATCCAGTCGGACTCCGGAGGTGGCGGCGAGGAAGCCATGGCGGTGGACCAGGTACTCGTGGGCCGGGTCGATCTCCACCCGCAGGATCTGGCCCGGCATCCTGGCGTTCAGCATCACCATGCCCGGAGCACCAGCGGCGGTGTACTCGGTCATGAAGAAGGTGCCTCCGCCGATCGCCCGCCGCACCCCGCCGAGCAGGCCGCCCGGCTGGCCCCCGACACCGGGCCCGGTCCGCATCTGCACCGCCGCCGAGATGAAAGTGAGTTCGCCCGACTCGCCGACCAGCGACTCGCCGGGGTCCAGGCTGACCTCGAGCAGGGGAATGGTGGTGCCTTTGACCGCCGCCTGCATCGCTCAGCCGCCTCGGTAGTGGGTCAGGGCATGGGCCATGGTGGGCAGCGAGGTCGATTGCAGCCACACCCGGCCGGGCCCGGTGAGAGCGGCCAGAAAGATGCCATCGCCCCCGAAGAGCAGGTTGCTGATCCCGGGCACCGTGGTGATGTCGAACTGCACCGACTGCTCGAACATTCCCACGTGTCCGGGGTGGACGCGGATCGTGTTGCCCGGCTGGAGATCGTAGACCACGGTCTCGCCGTGGAGCTCAACGAAGAAACGGCCCTGGCCACTGACCCTCTGCATCATCACGCCGGTGCCGCCGAAGATCCCCGCCCCCAACCGCTGCTGGAAACCGATCCCCAGTTGCACGCCTGGCTGGGCGCAGACAAACCCGTGCCGGTGAACCATGTACACCTGGCCGGGCTGGAGGTCGACCGGGAAGATACTGCCCGGCGCCTTGGCGCCGAAGGCGACCATGCCCACCGCGCCGGCGGCGGAGTACTCGGTCATGAAGAGGGTGCCCCCGGCCAGCGCCCGCCCCAGCACCGCGCCCAGCCCGCCCTGGAGGCCGCCCACCGTGAAGGCGGTCCGGAGCTGGATCGCGGCCGAGATCCAGGCCAGCTCACCCGCCTCCGCGTAGATCTGCTCGCCAGGCTGGAGCATCATCTCCAGCAGCGGCATGGTCGTGCCTACGATCCGGTGCTCCAAAGTCTCTCCCCGCGCCCTTCGCCGGCCACCGTCAACCGGGGCGGAGCGCGCCGGCTCGAGCCGCCCCCGGGGCCAGTCTACCGGCGGCGGCCGCCGACCGGGCAACCCCACCCCCGGCATCCAGAGTTCCCGGCCGCTCCCTAGCCCGGAATGTGAAGCCTGAACACCGCCCCCGGGCCCGGGCTGTCGACGAGTTCAAGGGTGCCCCCGTGAGCCCTGGCGATGGCCGCGCTGAGCGCCAGCCCGAGTCCCGCCCCGGAGCCTTCCGGGGTGCGCGCCGGGTCCGGCTTGCCGAAGCGGGTGAACAGCGTCCGGCGGCGCTCCGAAGGCACCCCCGGCCCCTGATCGGCCACCTCCAGATTCCAGCCACCACCGGCCGGATAGCCGCGGAGCTGGATCGTGCTGCCGGCCGGGGCGTAGCGGATCGCGTTGTCGAGCAGATTGTCGAGCACCCTCCGGATCAGGCGGGGATCGGCGCGCATGAAGCCGGCGTCGGGAGCCGCCACTTCGACGCCCACCTCCCGGCCACCCGCGATCACCTCCCACCGCGAGGCGATCTCATGGAGGAAGTCGGCCACGTCGATCGACTCGGGGGCGGGCACCAGGGCCCCGGCATCGGCCCTGGCCAGGAGGAGAAGGTGGTCGGCGAGGCGGCTCAGATGGTCGACCTCGCTGCTCAAGGTGTTGAGCACTCGCCTGTACTCCTCGCGGGTCCGGTTGCGGCTGAGGGCACCCTCCAGCTCGCTTTGCATCAAAGCCAGCGGGGCCCGCAGCTCATGGGAGGCATCGGCGGTGAAGCGGCCGAGGCTCTCGAAGGACGACTCCAGCCGGGCCAGCATGCCGTTGAAGGTGTCTACCAGCTCGCCCAGCTCATCGGGCGGCACCTCGACCTCCACCCGCCGATGGAGGTCGTGCTCGCTGATCGAGCGGGCCAGACCGGCGATCTGCCGGACCGGCCGCAGCGCCCGACCGGCCAGCCAGTAGGCCAGCCCCATCCCCACCGCCAGCAGGGTGACCGAGACCAGCCCCAGCAACACCAGGGTGCGGCGGAGGGTGTTCTCCATCTCCCCGACTGACCGGCTAACGATCAGCACCGGCGCCTGACCCGAGCCCCCCGCGATCGGGGTGGCATAGGCCCGACGCGGCACTCCCCGGCCGTCGACCAGATCGGCCCAGATCGGCTTCCCCGCCGCCAGGGCCCGGCCGGCCAGCTCGGTGAGGACCCGGGTCGAGAGCGGCTGGGCACTGGTTTGAGCCAGAGCTCCGGCCGGGGAGACCACCGCCGCGTCGACCGCGATCCCGGCTTCGGTTTCCCCCGGCAGGCCGGCCGCCTCCAGGAAGAGTTGGCCGTTGCGGTCCTCGATGGTCGCCGAGAGCACGCGCGACTGGGCGACCAGTACCGAGTCCGACTGATTCCGTTCCACCAGCGCCAGCGAGGCCAGCACGGCGCCGTCCCCGATCATCAGGGCGACCGCCAGGATCACCGCCGCAAACGCCATCAAGCGCCCCCGGGTGGTACCCAGGAGGCGTCTCATGAGGGTGCGCTGTACCGGTAGCCGGAACCTCTGACGGTCACGAAGGGGTCGCCGGCGCCGGCCCGGGTCAGTTTGCTGCGGAGCCGGGCGATGTAGACCTCGACCAGGTTGCGGCCGCCCTCGTGGTCGTAGTTCCACACATGTTCGAGGATCTGGCCACGGGTGAGCAGGCGGCCCTGGTTGAGCATGAAGTACTCCAGGATCTCGAACTCCTTGGTGGTCACCTCCACGTTCCGGCCGTCGACGGTCAGGGTGTGGGCGGCGGTGTTGAGCACGATTTTGCCGGCCCGCAACTCGGCCTTGCGGTTGGGGACGTGCCGGCGGCTCAGCGCCCGCAGCCGGGCCACCACCTCGCGCAGCGCAAAGGGCTTGACCAAATAGTCATCGGCGCCCGCCTCCAGTCCCGCCACCCGGTCGTCGACCGAATCCCGAGCGGTGAGCATCAGGATCGGGGTCGAGATCCGCCGGTCGCGCAGCTGCCGGGTCACCTCGAGGCCGTCCAGCCAGGGCAGCATGACGTCCAGGACGATCGCGTCATAGGCGGTGGCCAGCCCGGCCGCCACCGCCTCCTCACCGTCGTGAACTACGTCCACCGCCATCCTGGCTTCGACCAGGGAGCGGCTCAGGCTGGCCGCCAGCCGGCGGTCATCCTCGACGATGAGCACTCTCATGCAGCCGAGCATGAGCGCTCTTCCTTAAGCGTTGCTGAATTTCTCGTATGGCCAGGGTTCAGCAGAGCTTGAAGATCAGGCTTCCTCCGACTCCCGCGCCGGCCCCGGGGAACCAGATCCTCGAGCCGGCCGGCGGCCAGGCCCGGACCTGCCGCTCAGGCCTTGAAAACCTCGCTGGGTCCGTGGGATCTCGAGTAGGCCTTGAACTCGATCAGCTCCGGCCGGGTCTGCAAGTAACCTTCTTTGGCCCGCACAGCGGAGGACAGCCGCGGCCGGTCGAGCACCCAGGCGGCGAAGGTCTCGGCGATGTCCTCGTCGGGCGAGGTGGCCGCGTACTCGCGAACGAAGAGAGTCTGGTGCTCGCGGTAGAACCGGTCGATCTGCCCCTCTCGGGTCCGCTTGCGCCACTCCTCGAGCAAAGGGCCGAGCCAGAACCGGCGCTCCCAGCCGTCGAGGATCGAGCCCGCCCGCGGGCAGCCGTAGTCGCGTTCGAAGTAGAGCGGACAGCGGACCTCGGGCACGCCCTGGTCGATCTGGGAAGCAGCCAGGGAGATCACGTGCATCGACTCATGGACCATGGTGTCGACCCGGTCGATCGGGTTGGTGTCACCGACCCCGATGGCCAGGACCACGCCTCCGCCCGCAGCCCGGCTGACGTACCCGGTGGTGTCGTCGAGCGGTTCGAAGAGATCGAACTCCACCAGCAGGCGCCTGGTGGCCGGGGGCGCGATGCTGGCGTACTCCGACCAGAGTTCGCGGTAGGCGGAGCGGTCCTGCCCCTCCAGCAGACGGCCCAGGGCGCCACCCTCCACCGCGTACCGGGCCATGATCCGGTCGGGGCTGGCCCTGGCCTCGTGCCGGAACCGGCCGAGCCAAGTGGAGCCGGCATCACCGAGGCCGGCCAGCCCACAGGCGCCGGCCAGGAGCAGCGCCAGCAGCGACGGGCTGGCGGCCCGTCCGAAACGGGGGCGCCGGATCAGGCTTCCTTCACCAGGCGACCGCCCTTGATCACCAGGCGCACGTTCTCCGGGCGCGCCAGCAGGTCGAGGTTCTCGAGTGGATCCCCCGCCACCCCGATCAGGTCGCCCAGGGCGCCGGGGGCGAGGGTGCCGGCCCGCCCTTCCAGGTCGAGGACGCGGGCCGCCACCGAGGTGGCCGAGCGGATGCAGTCGATCGGCGCCATGCCCAGGCTGTTCAAGAGCAGGAACTCCTCACCGTTGCTGCCGTGGGGGCCCACTCCGGTGTCGGTCCCGAAGGCGATCGTGACCCCGGCCGCGATCGCCGCCCGCACGCTCGCCTGGTGATCCTCGAACACGGCTCGCCCCTTCTCCGCGGCATAGGCGGGCATCCGGCCGTTCTCGGCGTGACGGATCACCCACAAGGGCGCCACCAGGGTGGGCACCAGGGCCCGACCGCCGTCCAGCATCATCTCGATCGCGTCGCCGTCCAGCCAGATTCCGTGCTCGATGGTGGCCACCCCGGCCACCAGCGCGTTCTTGATGCCCTGGTTGGCCTGGGCGTGGGCCATCACCCGCCGGCCCTGGGCGGCCGCCTCCTGGACCGCGGCCCGGATCTCCTCCACCGTGAACAGCGCGTGGTGGGGGGCGTCGCTGGGCGACAGCACGCCGCCGGAGGTACAAAGCTTGATCCAGTCGGCGCCGGCCCGGATCAGCTCCCGGACCCGCTGCCGCATCGGCTCCACCCCGTCCACGATGTGGTCGGGACAGTCGGGCGGGTGAAAGTTGAGCTCCAGCCCGCAGGGAAAGTGGTTGTCGGTGTGCCCTCCGGTCTGAGAAAGGGCGCTCACCGCCAGCAGCATGCGGGGGCCCGGGAACAGGCCTTTTTCGACCGCCACCCGCACCCCGTTGGGGGCGCCGGCGGCGTCGCGGACGGTGGTGAAGCCGGCCTCCAGGGTGGCGGCGGCGGCCGGCACCGCCTGCAGCACCTTGAGGCTGGGCGACGTGTAGAGCTGCTCGACCAGGTCGAGCCCCCGGCCTGGCGAGACCAGATGGACGTGGCAGTCGATCAGGCCGGGGAGAATGGTCAGCGCGGTGGCATCGACCACATCCGCGTCGCGCGGGGCATGCACCACGGTCCGGGGTCCAGCGGCCACCACCCGCCCTGAGTCGATCACCAAAGCGGCGGAGGGAATCACCTCGCCGGTGGCCGGCTCCAGGTAGGCGCCGGCGTGGACCACGGTGGTCACAGCCGCGCCTCGCCCGCCCGCCCGGCGATCGCCCGCCACACTTTCTCCGGGGTCAACGGCATGTCCAGATGCTCGATCCCCCACGGGCTGAGGGCGTCGATACAGGCGTTGAGCACAGCCGGGGTGGAGCCGATCGTGCCCGACTCGCCGATCCCCTTGGCCCCCAGCGGATTGCGCGGGCTGAGGGTGACGAATGACTCGCGCTCCAGGCTCCCCGGCATTTCGTTGGCGCTGATGATCGAATAGTCCAGGAAGCTGCCGGTGCGCAACTGGCCGTCGGGATCAAAGACGATCTCCTCGAAGAGCGCCTGGGCCATGCCGTTGGCGATCCCCCCGTGGACCTGGCCGGCCACCAGCAGCGGGTTGATCACCCGCCCGCAGTCGTCGACCGCGACGTGTCGCAGCACCCGCAGGTCGCCGGTCTCCGGGTCGAGCTCGACCACCGCCACATGGGCTCCGGACGGGAAGGTCGGCGCACCCTGGTTGAAGTCGGTCGCCGCCTCCAGCCCGGGCTCCATACCTTCGGGCAGACGGCCGGGATCGCGGGCGACCGCCGCCAGTTCCGTCCAGCTCAGCGATCGCGCCGGCACTCCGGCCACCTGCACCCTGCCGTTCTCCAGCACCACATCTTCGGGCGCCACCTCCAGCAGGTGGGCGGCCAGGCGGCGCGCCTTCTCCCGGATCTGTCGAGACGACAGCACCACCGCGCTGCCGATCACCTGCACCGTACGCGACCCGAAGCTGCCGGCTCCCCGCTCGACCCGTCCGGTGTCGCTCTGCACCACCACCACCTGCTCCATGGGCACGTCGAGTTCCTCCGCCACCAGCATCGCGAAGGTGGTCTCGTGGCCCTGGCCGTTGGCGGTGCCACCTGCCCGCACCTCGAAACGACCGTCCTCCAGCACCTCGACGGCGGCGAAATCGACCGTGGGGTTGTTCGCCGTGACCTCGACGTAGAGGCCCACCCCGATGCCCAGTTGAGGGCGGCGGAGATCGGCCCGGCGGGCCGCCTGCTCGCGGCGCAGATCGCCGTACCCGGCCAGGGTGAGCGCCCGGTCCAAAAGCGCCTCGTAATCGCCCGAGTCGTAGCTGGCCCCGGTGGCGGTCTGATAGGGGAACCGGTCGCGGGGGATTAGGTTCCGGCGCCGCACCTCCACCGGGTCGAGGCCGAGCCTTCGCGCCAACACGTCCATCGCCCGCTCGATCAGCGTCGCCGCTTCCGGCCGTCCCGCCCCCCGGAAGGCGCCCATCGAGGGCGTGTTGGTGACCACCGTCCGGGACTCGTAGTCGATGGCCGGGATCCGGTAGCAGCCGGAGGCCATCAGGCCGGTGTTGTGGGGCAGCAGCACCGCGATCTTCGGATAGGCACCGACATCGGCCACCACCCGTACCCGCATACCGGTGATGGTGCCGTCGCGCCGGGCCCCGAGCTGCAGCCGCTGCCACTGGCCGCGGCAGTGAACCATGTTCACCAGGTTTTCCGAGCGGGTCTCCAGCCAGCGCACCGGTCGACCCAGGCGCAGCGCCAGCGCCGCCACCGCCTCGTATTCGGCGTAGACCGGGATCTTGGCGCCGAAGCCGCCACCGACGTCAGGGGCGATCACCCGCAACCGCTCACGTTCGAGCTTGAGCGCCCCGGCCATCTGGTCGCGCAGCCGGAAAGGCACCTGGGTGGAGGCGTAAAGGGTGAGCCCCCCCGCCTCTGGCACCGCGACCACCCCGCCCGGCTCCATCGGCACCGGCGCCATCCTCTGGTTGACCATCGACAGATCGATCACCACCTCGGCCCCGGCCAGCACGTCCTGGCCGGCGCCGTAGGCATGGGTGGAGACCAGGTTGGTGCCCCGCTCCGCGAACAGCAAAGGCGCTTCCGGCTCGAGCGCGGCGACCGGATCGATCACGACCGGCAGCGGCTCCGCCTCCAGGATCACCGCCAACGCGGCATCGGCGGCCTGCTCGGACCCTTCGGCCAGCACCACCGCGTACGGCTCGCCGACGCAGCGGATCCGGCTCCGGGCCAGGATCGGCCGGCTCAGCTCGACCGGGGCCAGGGGATGGTGATGACGCGCAGGCAGGTCGAGCTCGGCCGCGGTGTAGACACCGATCACCCCCGGCAACACGGCGGCGCCCGAGGTGTCGATGGCGAGGATCTCGGCATGGGCGAACGGCGAGCGCGCGAAGGCGGCGTCGAGCATGCCTTCGAAGCGGAGATCGCCGACGTACCGGCCGTGGCCGGTGATCAGGTTCGGGTCCTCGCGGCGGACGACCGGGTGCCCGAGGATCGAGCGGGTGGCGGTGCTCACCACTTCATATTGCGGTCTGACCACCGCCCCCCGCCCCGACTCGGGCGGCCCCGCCGTACCCGAGCAGGAAGCCGACCACGGCTCGGGCGCCGCGGTTGAAGGCCTCGATCTCGAGGTGCTCGTCGGGCGCGTGCTCACCGGCGTCGGGGAGGGCGAAGCCGAGCATCACCGAGTCCACTCCCAGCTCCCGGCTGAGCATCTCCACGATCGGGACCGACCAGCCGGTGCGGGCCAGCCGGCAGGGGGCGTCGAAGGCCGCCGACGTTGCCGCCCGGGCGGCTTGCACCGCCGGGTGGTCCTCGGCGGTGAGCACCGCCCGGGTGCTGGCTCGCCAGCTCTCGATCACGAGCTCCGCATATGCGGGCAGATGGCGCCTCAGGTGGGCTTCCACCAGGCCCAGAGTGCGCTTCGGGTCCTGATCCTTGACCAGCCGGCAGCTCAGCTTGGCGTGGGCCGCGCAGGGGATCACGGTCTTGCTGCCCTCGCCCGTGTATCCGCCCCACATGCCGTTGACGTCGAGGGTGGGCAGGGCCCAGGCTCGCACCACCGGCGGCACGGAGGGGTCGCCGATCAGTCCGCTGGAGCCGATCTGGGTCCGGAAGTAGTCCTCGTCGAGGCCCAGTTCCGCCCAGCCCGCCAGGGTGGCGTCGGGAACCCCGACCACCTCGTCGTAGAAGCCCTCGATGGCGACCCGACCGGCCTCGTCGTGGAGAGTCGAGAGCAGGCGGGCCATCACGTGGAGGGCGTTGGGAGCCACCCCGCCGTACTTGCCGGAATGCAGGTCGTGGGCCCCGGTGCGGACCGTGAAGTTGAGGCCGATGACCCCGCGCAGGCCGGTGACGATGGTGGGCAGCCGCATCCCCTGGATACCGCTGTCGCTGTTGAGCGAGATGTCCGCGGCGAGCCGGGATCTGTGCTCCCGGATGAATTCGTCGAGCCCGGCCGAGCCCAACTCCTCCTGACCCTCGATCAGCACCTTCAGGTTGACCGGCAGCCGCCCGGAGGTGGCGAGCAAGGCCTCCACCGCCTTCAGGTGGGCGAACACGTTGCCCTTGTTGTCGGCGGCGCCCCGGGCGTAGAGGCGGCCATCCCGGATCGAAGCCTCGAAGGGCGGGTGGCTCCACAGCTCGAGCGGCTCCGCGGGCTGCACGTCGTAGTGCCCGTAGACGAGCACGGTGGGAGCGCTCTCACCGGCGTGCAGCCAGTCTGCGTACACCACCGGGTTGATCGAAGTCTCGATCAGGGCTACGTGGTCGAGACCGATCGCGCGCAGATGATCGGCGAGCCAGGCGGCGCAGGCCCGCAAGTCCTGGCGGTGATCGCTCTGGGTGCTCACGCTGGGAAAGGCCAGGAACCGCACCAGGTCGGCGAGGTTGGCCTGTTCCCGGGCGGCGAGGAAGGCCTCCGCCCGGGCCTGATCGCCGCCGGTCACCGGCTGGCCGCCCCGACCACGGCTCGGGGGCCGGAATCCAMMATCTGGGCCATGAAACCTCCTTCGCGGCAGGTCAGGATAGATGCGGCCGCTCCGCGCTCGCCGGTGGCCCGGCCCGGACCCGGCGCGCCCTCAAACGGAGTCTATCCGCCGGGGCTTCCGGCCAGCCACCGGCAGAACCAGGGCTTCTGAACTAAGATCCAGCTTTCAGGTAATGGACGGCATCTCCCCCACCCCCCGGAGCAAGCCGCCGCCCGGCGCCCCCCGCACCCGGCGCGGCTGGAGCACCCGCCGGCACCTGCTCGACGCGGCCGAACTGGTGTTCGGTGAGCGCGGCTTTCACGATGCCGCCATCTCCGAGATCACCCGCACCGCCGGGGTGGGAATGGGCACTTTCTACCTCTACTTCGAGAGCAAAGAGGCGATCTTCACCGAGCTGGTACGGGAGATGGGCCACAACATGCGCCACCACCGGCGTCTGGCCACCGCCCCGGCCGGGCACCGGGCGGTGGCCGAAGAGGCTGGCTATCGCGCCTTCTTCGGATTCGTGGCGCAGCATCCGCACCTCTACCGCATCGTCCGCGAGAGTCAGTTCGTAGCGCCCGAAGCCTACCGCGAGTGGTACGACCGGCTGGCCGAAGGCTACGTCAGCGGCATCTCGGCGGCGATGGACTCCCGGGCAGTTCCGCCGCCTCGATCCGGACGTGGTGGCCTACTGCCTGATGGCGATCGGCGACTTCCTGGGCCGGCGCTTCGTGCTCTGGGAGGGCCGGCGCCGGATCCCCGACYMGGCTCTGCGGACGATCATGGAGGTCGTCCTCAGAGGGCTGCTACCGCTCCGGGCGGAGCCCGGCGACAGCGTTTGACACCGCCCCCGGCAATTGGCTACTCTGCCAAAGAACTGAATCGCTGTTCAGGTTGATCCGGTTGAAGGAGGAGGATCGCATGGCTATCCACAGCAGATCCAGGGCGATCGGCGCGCTCGCCACCGCGGCCCTGTCCCTGGCCGCCTGCGCCGGCGGCGGCACCGGCGGCTCCAGCTCCCCGGCCGCCAAATCACCGGTCAAGGTCGGCCTGATCTATTCGAAGACCGGCCTGCTCGCCAGCTACGGACAGCAGTACATCGAGGGCTTCAAGGTCGGCCTCGACTATGTGACCAAAGGCACCGGTTCGGTCAACGGCCACAAGATCGAGTACACCGAGGTCGACGACGCCGGCGATCCGGCCAAGGCGGTCTCGGCGGCCAAGGACCTGATCGGCCAGGGCTACAAGATCCTGGCCGGCTCGACCTCCAGCGGGGTGGCCGTCCAGGTAGCACCGCTCGCCTCTCAGAACCGGGTGCTGTTCATCTCCGGGCCGGCCGCCACCGACGCCATCACCAACATCAACAAGAACACCTTCCGCTCGGGCCGTCAGAGCATCCAGGACATCCTCACCGCCAAGGCGATGCTGGGCAGTGACGTGATCTCCGGCAAGAAGGTGATCGTGTTCGCCCAGGACAGCGCCTTCGGCCAGGCCAACGTGGCCGGGGTCAAGGGCGTGCTGGGCGCCGAGGGGGCTTCGGTCGACAAAATCCTGGTGCCGCTCAACGCCAACGACTTCACGCCTTTCGCCAAGCAGGCCAAGGACGCCAAACCCGATCTGCTCTTCGTGGCCTGGGCCGGCACCACCGCCAGCGCTATGTGGACGGCGCTCGACCAGCAGGGGGTGTTCAGTGCGACCACGATCGTGACCGGGCTCGACCAGCGGGCCTCCTACTCCACCTTCGGCCCGGTCGCGAGCAAGATCCAGTTTCTCTCCCACTACGTCTATCAGGCCCCCAAGAACGAGGCCAACACCTTCCTGGTCGACCGCCTGAAGAAAGACGGCAAGGTGCCCGACCTCTTTCATCCGGACGGTTTCGTGGCCGCCGAGATGATCGCCCACGCCATCGACAAGGCCGACGGCGATTCCAGCGTGGAGCAGATGATCAGCGCCCTCGAGGGCTACAGCTTTCTGGCGCCCAAGGGCCAGGAGACGGTCCGGGCCAGCGATCACGCCCTGCTCCAGCCGATGTTCATCGTCAAGCTGACGAATTCGGGCGGCAGCTATGAGCCCGAGCTGGTGAAGACTTTGCCGCCCAACCAGGTGGCGCCCCGTTGACGGGGCGGCCGGCGTTCGGCTCCTGAACCTCCCATGACCGCGCCGCCCGCTCTCGAGGTGAGCGGGCTGGGCTACCGGATCGGCGGGGCCGTGATCGTCGAGGACGTCTCGATCCGGGTGGAACAGGGCGAGTTCCTCAGCGTGATCGGCCCCAACGGCGCCGGCAAGACCACGCTCTTCAACCTGATCTCCGGCTTCACCCGGCCGACCGCCGGGGCGGTGCGCCTCCAGGGACGGGAGGTGACCGATCAGCCACCTTTCCGGCGGGCCCGGGCCGGCCTCGGCCGGACCTTCCAGACCTCCACCGTGCTGGCCGGGCTGAGCGTGCTGGAGAACGTGCGCCTGGCGGTTCAGGCCCGGCGCGGCGGAAGCCTGCGCTTCTGGCGGCCGGCCGCGGCCGACCGCGAGGTGATCGCCAGGGCCGGTTCGGTGCTGGAGCGGGCGGGACTGGCGGCCCGGGCCGGGGCCACCGCCGGCTCCCTCTCCCACGGCGACAAGCGCAAGCTCGAACTGGCCGTGCTGCTGGCCGGGGAGTTCGAGGTGCTGCTCCTCGACGAGCCCACCGCCGGAGTCAGCCTGGAAGAGGTGCCAGGCATGGTCGAGGTGATCCGCGCCCTGCACCGGGCTCAGGGCAAGACCGTGCTGATGGTGGAGCACCGGATGGACGCGGTCACCGGCCTTTCCGACCGGATCGCGGTGATGCACCAGGGCCGGCTGCTGGTCTGCGACACTCCCGAGCGGGTGATGGCGGACCCGACCGTGCAGGCCGCGTACCTCGGAGAGAGCTGATGGTTGCCGGCGACCACCTGCTCGAAGTCGACGGCCTCCAGGTCAGCCTGGGTGGCTCCCGGATCCTCCAGGGCGTCGGCTTCCAGGTCCGCCGGGGCGGCGTCACCGCCCTGCTCGGCCGCAACGGGGTCGGCAAGACCACCACCATCAGGGCCCTGATGGGCCTGGTCCCCCGGTCCGGCCGGATCCGGCTGGAGGGCATCGACCTGGTTCGCCTGCCTACCCACCGGATCGCCCAAGCCGGGGTCGGCTACGTGCCCGAGGACCGCGAGGTGTTCGCTGGCCTCAGCGTAGGTGAGAACCTGCGGCTCGCCGAGCGCAAGGGCAGGCCCGACTACGAACTGGTCTTCCGGCTCTTTCCAGAACTGGAGACGCGCCGCGGCCAGGCCGCCGGCACCCTCTCGGGCGGCCAGCAGCAGATGGTAGCGATCGCCCGCGCGCTGCTCAACCGCAACCGGATCCTGCTCGTCGACGAACCCACCAAGGGGCTTTCACCGCTTTACGTGAGCCGGGTCGCCGAGGCGCTGGCCGAGGCCGCCACCCGCACCACCATCCTGCTCGTCGAGCAGAACGTGGCGGTGGCCAGGCGTCTGGCCGCCGAGGCGGTGGTGCTCGACCAGGGACAGGTGGTCTACACCGGCGCCATCGACGCCCTGCTCGACGACCACGCCCTGGCCCGGCGTCACCTGGGGGTGAGCCGGTGAGCACCGCGCTGCTACTGCTGGTCACCGGCCTCGGCCTGGGCTCGCTCTACTTCCTGATCGCCTCCGGCCTGTCGCTGACCTACGGACTGATGCGGGTGCTCAACTTCGCCCACGGCACTTTCCTCACGGTCGGCGCCTACGCCGCCTGGAGCGTAGCCTCGCGGGTGCCGGGCGATCCCTGGCTGAGGTTCGGGCTGGCCGTTTTCGGCTCGATGCTGGTGGGCGCGCTCGTGGCCGCCGCCATCGAACTGGTGTTGATCCGTCCCCTGTACCAGCGCCACGTGGAGCAGGTCCTGATCACGGTCGGGCTGGGCCTGGCCATCACCGCCCTGGTCGAAGGCGGCTTTGGACCCGATCCGAAGCCGTTTCCGGCCCCGGCCTGGATGTCGGGCACGGTGCGGTTGCTGGGGGCGGCGATTCCCAACAGCCGGCTGGTGGCGATCGCCGGCGCGGCCGCGGTGCTGGCCGCCCTGGCCGGATTCCTCCGCTACACGCGGTGGGGGATGATCATCCGCGCCGGAGTCGAGAACCGCTCGATGGTGAGCGCCCTCGGCATCGACGTCCAGCGCGCGTTCACTCTGGTGTTCGCGATCGGAGGAGTCGCGGCCGCGCTGGGCGGCGCCCTGGGCGCGGCCTACTTCGGCAGCATCGACCCCAATCAGGGCACCACGCTTTTGATCTTCGCCTTCATCGTGGTCGTGATCGGTGGCCTGGGCTCGATCGGGGGCTCGGCGCTGGCCGCGATCGTGGTCGGGCTGCTGCAGCAGTTCGCCAACTACTACGCATCGGTCTGGCTCGGGTTCTCGGCCGCTGGCGACCTGGCGGTCGTCCTGCTGCTCGCCGTGGTGCTGCTCTGGCGGCCCCAGGGCCTGGCCGGGGCGCGATCATGAGCGTCCGCCGGCTGGGTCTGGGCGCGGCCGGGCTTGGCCTGCTGGCGCTGGTGCCGCTGCTCGAGGTGGAGATCCCCGGCCTGTTCGCCGGACCGATCAATCGGCCGGGAGCCCTCCAGGTGCTCGGGCTGTGCCTGGTCTTCGCCGGAGTGGCCGCCAGCTACGACCTGCTCTTCGGGTACACGGGGCTGCTCTCCTTCGGTCACGCCCTGTACTTCGCGGTGGGGGTGTACCTGACCGACATCGCGCTCACTCGGTGGCACTGGGGACTGGGAGCTGCGATCGGCCTCAGCCTGGCGGTGGCGGCGCTGCTGGCGGTCGGGCTGGGGGCGGTGTCGCTGCGGGTGGGTGGGATCGCCTTCGCCATGGTCACCCTGGCTTTCGCCCAGGCCGGCTCGATCCTGGTCTTCAAGAACCCGGGCGGCCTCACCGGTGGCGAGGAAGGCCTCGGCCTCAACGTCGACCGGCTGCCCGACCTCCTGGTCGGGGTGATCAACACCCGCAACCTGTACTGGATCGCACTCGCGTACCTCGCCTTCACCCTGCTCGTGGCCGGCTGGGCGGTGGCTTCGCGACCGGGCCGGGTCTGGCAGGCGATCCGGGAGAATGAGCGCCGGGTCGAGGTGCTCGGGCTCTGGCCGTATCCCTTCAAGTTGCTCGCCTTCACTCTCTCGGCCTCGCTGGCGGCGCTGGGCGGGGTGGTCTACCTGCTACTGCTCGGCGGCGCCACCCCGCAGGTGTCGACCAGCACGCTCAGCCTGACCCTGCTCCTGATGGTGGTGCTGGGTGGGGCCGGCACCTTGTGGGGCGCGGCCCTCGGCGGCGCCCTCTACCAGTACCTCGATCTCCGGCTGGTCGCGTTCTCCAGCTCGCCCCTGATCCACAGCCTGCCCCCGGTGGTCAGGGTGCCGCTGTCGGAACCGCTCTTCGTACTCGGGGTGTTGTTCATCCTGCTTGTGCTCTTCTTCCCGGGYGGGATCGCGGGCGCGGCCCGGCTGGCGGCGGCCRGCCTCCGCCGCCGGCCCTGAACCGCTCGACTCGCGCCCGGGTTCGGGGAGACCCGGGCTTACCCGGCCCCGGCCTCGCCGGGCGAGCCTAGTTCAGACGCTCGAAGATCATGGCCATGCCCATCCCCCCGCCGACGCACATGGTCTCCAGGCCGTAGGTCTTGTCCTGGGTCTGCAGGCCGTTGAGAAGCGTGCAGGCGATGCGGGCGCCGGTCATGCCAAAGGGATGGCCGATCGCGATCGAGCCCCCGTGCGGGTTCAGCTTTTCGCTGAACGGATCGATCCCGAGTTCCCGGGCAGAGGGAATGACCTGCGCGGCGAAGGCCTCGTTGATCTCGACGATGTCGATGTCTTCGATGGTCATGCCGGCGCTGCGCAGGGCGTTGCGGCTGGCTTCGATCGGGCCGAGGCCCATGTACTCAGGCTCCAGCGCCGAGAGACCGGTGGCCACGATCCTGGCGATCGGCTTGATGCCCAGCTCCTTCGCCCGGGTGTCCGACATGATCACCACCGCCGCCGCCCCGTCGTTGAGCGGGCAGGCATTGCCGGCGGTAACCCGTCCCCCCTCCCTGAAGACCGGCTGGAGGCTGGCCAGCCCCTCCAGGGTGGTGGTCGGGCGAGGGCTGTCGTCCCTGGTCATGGTCCGGCCGTCGCCGAGCGGCACCGGGATGATTTCACGGTCATAGAAGCCCGACTCGATGGCGGCCGCCGCCCGCATCTGGCTGTTGTAGGCGAACAGGTCCATCTCCTCGCGGGTGATGTTGCAGCGCTCGGCGACGTTCTCGGCGGTCTGGCCCATCGCGATGTAGATGTCCGGGTAACCCTCCGGGTTGTCCGGCTGGAGGCGCGGATTCTGGTTGACCGGGATGTCGCTGGAGCCGTTGACGTAACGCGACACGCACTCCACCCCTACGCTCAGGAAGGCCCGGCCCTCTCCCGCCTTGATCGCGTGGAAGGCCATCCGGCTGGTTTGCAACGAAGACGAACAGTAGCGGGTGATGGTGGTGCCGGGCGCATCGATCCGGGCCAGCACGCTGATCACCCGGCCCATGTTGAAACCCTGCTCTCCGCCTGGCAGACCCACCCCGCAGATGACGTCCTCGATCTCTTCGCGAGGCAGTTCGGGAACCTTCGCGAGCACCTTCTCGGTGATATAGGCGCCCAGATCGTCGGGCCTCCAGTCGACCAGGGAGCCTTTCATGGCGCGGCCGACCGGGGTCCGGCCCAGCGCGACGACGACTGCTTCAGGCATCCGGTTAACTCCTCGGAACGTTGATTGACGGTGTCATCAGTATGATCCGGCCGCCTCCGGCCGAGCCCGACCCGCTGGCGCCGATCCCCCGAGCAGCTCCCGATAGCAGGCCAGCGTATCCGGGTCGAAGGCGACCAGGCGAACCAGCTCCAGGCCGGCCGGAGCCCGGCCGGCTTCGCGGACGGCGATCTCGGCCGCCGCTCGCCGCGGGTAGCCGTAGATCCCGGTGGAGATGGCCGGCAGCGCCACCGAGCGGGCGCCCAGCTCCGCCGCCAGTTCCAGGCTCCGGCGGTAGCAGSAAGCMAGCCGGTCCGGCTCGCCCGCCAGTCCGCCCGACCACACCGGACCTACCGTATGGATCACCCATCGGGCTGGCAGCCGGAAGCCGGGAGTGACCCGGGCTTCACCGGGGCCACAGCCACCCAGGGCTCGGCAGGCTTCGGCCAGCTCCGGGCCGGCCGCCGCGTGGATCGCCCCGCAGACCCCGCCCCCGGGCAGCAGGGAAGGATTGGCGGCATTGACGATGACATCCACCCGCTCCCGGGTGATGTCACCGAGCACCGCCTCGACCCGGGCCATCACCTGCAATTCATCCCGGGTGATGTCCGGGCATGACCTGGAGGTCAGCCAAGGTGGAGTACGGCCTTGCCCGCCACCCGGCGGTCACGCAGGGCGGTGAAGGCGGTCGCGAAATCCGTCCAGCGCAGCTCCAACGCCACCTGGGGATCCAGCCGGCCGGCGGCCACCAGATCGAGCAGGAAGGCCAGATCCCGCGCCGGGGGGTCGGCCGGAAAGTCGCTGAACAAGGTGAAGCCCCGAATCACGGCGTCGTGAGTGAAGTAGAAGTCGGTCGACTGGTAGACGACGTCCTGCCAGCTGGAGTTACCGAACGTGACCAGGGTGGCGCCGGGCCTGAGCCGCTTGAGGGCGGTCGCCAGCGACGGCCCCCCGGCCGATTCCATCACGAAGTCCTGGGGCTCGAGCCCGGCCATCGCCTCGATCCCCATCACCACCTGCTCGGCGCCCAGTGCCTCCAGCCCCTGAGCCCGGCCCGGCCCTCCCACCACCGCGGTGATCCGGGCTCCGGCCATCGCCGCCAGCTGGATGGCGAACCGGCCGACGCCACCCGAGGCACCGGTGATCAGCACCCTCCGGCCGAGCAGGCGGCCGCCTTTGCCCAGGATGCGAAGCGCGGTCAGGGCGGCTACCGGCAAAGCCGCGGCGGCACCGTGGGTCACCTTCTCCGGCAGCACCGCTAGCTGGCGGGTGGGAACCGCCACCCGCTCCGCCCAGCCGGCGCCGTTGACGATGGCCGCCACCCGGGTCCCGGCCGGCGGCCCACTGCCGTCGGCGGCCGGGAGGATCACCACCCCGGAGACGTCCCAGCCAGGCCGCCAGCCCTCGGCGGCCGAATTCAGGCGATGGAGTTCACCGCGATTGATGGAGATCGCGATCACCTCGATCAGCGCCTCGCCGGGGCCGGGCTCGGGTTCCGGCGCCTCGCGCAGCTCGGCTTTGGTCTCGAGGCCGGGGTTAGCGACCAGGGCACGCATCAACAAGGTGGTACCGAGAGCGGATCACGGGTATTCCTCCGCGTCAGGCCAGGGGCGCCCCCGAGCCGGCCACCGCCGCCAACACCGCGGCCGCGCTGAGCATGGCCGCCCGGAATCCGGTCCGCGGCCGGCGGAACCGGTGGCCGGCCAGGGCGGCCACCGCCAGCAAGAGGGCGGGCACGATCCACAACCACGCCTGCTGCCGCCCGGAGGTGGCGGCGAAGGTCACGGCCGCGGCCGCCAGCAGCCCGGGCCCGACCAGGCCCACCACCCCAGGTCCAAGCGCTTGGGGCAGGCCGCCCACCCCCAGCCGCCGGTCGGCTTCGATGTCGGGGAGCACCTGACAGAAGTGATTGCCGGCCGCCAGCAGCGCCACCGTGACCACGATTCCGGCCCGCGGTGGGGCCGGGTGCGGGGCCGCGAGGGTGACCACCGCGGCCAACAGGGCGAAGGCGACCACGTAGCAGACCGGGCTCAGCCAGGTCGCCTTGAGCCCGAGATTGTAAGAGCTGGCCACCCCCACCGCCAGCAGGTGAAGAAGGCCCGGCACCACCCCGACCGCCAGGCTCAGCCCGGCCGCCGCGACCAGCGCGATAGCTCCCGCCAGGGCGAGCGTATGGGCGTCGATGGCACCGGCGACCAGAGGCTTTTCGAGGCGACCGGCGGCGCGATCCCGCCCCCGATCGATGAGATCGTTCTGCCACCCTACGTAGAGCTGACCGCTGAGCACGGCCGCCCCCAGCAGGGCCAGACGGCCCGGCTCGATCCCGGCCCGGACGCCGGCCGCCAACACCAAAGCGGTGACCACCGCCACCGGCTCCGGGTGGGAAGCCCGCGCCAGGGCCGGGACCACCCTCCCGATCCTCACCGACCCCCACCGCCGCCGGGTCAGACCAGCCCGCAGAGGACTTCAGCCAGCTGCGCGGGCTGGGTCAGGAACGGGGAGTGACCGGCATCCAGCTCGACCGGTTCGATCCCCAACCGCCGCCTGGCCACCCGGCGCGACCACACCGGGTTGACCGCCGCATCCCGGGTGCCGAGGAGGTAGGAACAGGGCACGTTTGGCCAGGCCCGGAGCGGAGACACCTCCGTGTGCACCTTTCTGGACTGGACCCGCAGCCGGTGAGCGGCGGCCGCCGCCAGCTCAGGCCCGACATCTGGATACATACCCCGAAGCGCACGTTCTGGCGGCCACCAGCTCAGCCGGCCCCCATCCAGCATCACGTACCCGTTCTCGCCGGGTCCCCACCCCGCCGGGTGCACGTCGCCTTCCTCACCGGCGATCTCGGCCCAGCTCCGCCCGGGTTGCGGCACCAGGGCGCAGAGAAAGACCAGCCGCCGCACCGGCCTCGCCTCGGCCACCAGGGGGATGGTGAGACCGGCCAGCGAGTGCCCCACCACCACCGGTGGGTCGTCGTATCCACGGCCGGCCTCGCGGTCGAGCCAGCCGAGTATGCGGTCCCGGTAGGCGGCGGCACCCAGCTCAGGATCCTCACAGGGAAGGTCACCGGCGATGCAGTGGTGGCCCCGGGCACTCAGCTCGGCGGCCAGCGGCTCCCAGCACCAGGCTCCATGCCAGGCCCCGTGCACGAGGGCAAAGGTTGCCATGGCCCAAAGCGTAGCCGGATTGCAAATTGAGTCTAAAGACTTAGCCAATCCCCCCTGAATTTATTTAGTCAATTGTTAGGGTAAGAGCGATATGACCGGGCCTCATGCGCCACCTTCGATCGGACCCTACGAACGGGGGCGGCTCCCGGCCCGGTACTGGCCCCTGGGGCTGGCCGCCGCCATCTGCCTGGGCACCGCGTTCCTGGAACTGAGCCCGCGGCCGGCCCTTGCCCTGCCGCTCGATCCTGGCCTGACGCCGCTGCTCGGGATCAGCCCGCGCTGGTTGCTGCTGATCTCGGTTCTGCTGGTGGCGGTGGCGGAGGCCACCATCATCCTGGTCGCCTGGCACCGGCTGCCGCGGGTCGCCCAGGCGGTGCCGAGCACTCTGTTCATGGCCGGGCTGGCCGGTGTCAACGTGCTCGAAAGCGCCACCACCCGGCACGGCCGGCTGGGCTCGTCCGCCGCCATGGTGGTGATGTCGATCATCTGGATTTCCATCTATGGCAACCTGGCCGAGGTCTGGTACACGGTGGCGATCGGCATGATCGCGCTCTCGGCTCCGGCGATCGTGACCGGCGACCCGGCCCGGGCGCTGGAGACCTCGGTGCCGTGGATTGCCGCCTCGGCGGTGATGGGCACCGCCATCCAGCAACTGGTCGAACGCCTGCAACTCCGGGAGTGGCAGCAGTCTACCCTGGTCACCCTGGATCACCTGACCGGAGTCAAGAACCGGCGGGCCTGGACCAGGGACCTGGAGCGACTGCTGAGCGGCCGGCCGGCCGGCGTGGTCTGCATCGCCATCATCGACGTCGACCACTTCAAGCAGATCAACGACACCATGGGCCACATGGTGGCGGACGAGTACCTGGTCCAGCTCACCAGCCGCTGGCGGACCGTGCTCCGGAGTTCCGACCTGCTCGCCCGCTTCGGTGGCGACGAGTTCTGCGCCGCCGCCGTAGTCCCCTCCCGCAGCCACGGGGTCGAGTTGATGGAGCGGCTGCGAGAAGCCGCCCCGCCACCCCACACCTGCTCGGTGGGGGTGGCCTTCTGGGATGGGATGGAAAGCCCCGACCAGTTGATGCGCCGCGCCGACAGCGCCCTCTACCGGGCCAAGGCTTCGGGCCGGAACCACCTGGCGGTCAACCGCGGCGAACTGCACCGCCCGATCAAGGTTCGGGATACGGGAAGCCAGGTCAGGCAAGTGGCGGAACCCAAGGTCTGAATCCGTGGGCCGTGGCCCCGGCGCTATGGTCGCCTCGGGCCCGGGCGGGCTTCAACCGAGGCGCTCGAGCGCGTCCGGCGCCGGCAGCGCTATCCACCCCTCCCGCCGGGCCAATTCCCGGCTCTCGGCTGGCGGTGGATGGGTCAGGCCGAGAACGGCGGCCCGCGCCACCAGGGCGGCGAGCAAGGCGTCGAGCACGTGGTCGCTGGCCGCGCACGCGGTCCACAGCGAATCCGGCAACCGCAGCCGGTGAAGGCGGCGCCGCAGCCGGTCGCAGAGGTCGCGGCGCACCCCAGCGCCGCTGGCGCCCTTGTAGCCGGTCGCCGGCAACCCCCAGCTGCGCAGCGCCCCACCCGGATACACCTCGATCATGCGGCCGGCCCCGGAGCGGTCCTCCCACCCGGCCAGGCCCTCGGTGACCCGGGCCACCCGTAGCGCGCAGAGGGCGATCCGGTCGGTGGACACGCTCAGCGGCGGCCGGCCGGTCGCCTKCCAGGCGTAGAGATCGGTGGCCCGGTACATCAACTCGCGGGGAGTCGACCAGGGCCCGGGCCGGCCGCGGGAGTGCGCCTCGACCCGGCGCACGAACGGCTCGGGCCAGCCCAGCGGCACGTCGAGGCCGCTGCGATCAGACTCCTCGATCAGTCGCCGCAGGCCGGCGTCGTCGACCAGCGGCTCGACCGCGGCCACCGAGGGGCCGCCACCGCCCCACTCCAGCACCACCGCAGCGGTGCGAACCGCCTGCGCGGCGACATCGATCCCGGCGATCAGCACCGCCGCAGGGTAGCAGGCCAGCAGGCGAGCAGGCGAGCAGGCGGGCGGACGAAGAGGGGGAGCCGCTCCCGCCTCACAATGGGGCCATGACAGTGCGCATCGAGGACAGAGGGCAGGTTCGGGTGATCACCATCGACCGGCCCGAGCTTCGCAACGCGGTGGACGGGCTCACCGCCGCCCGCCTGGCCGCCGCCTTCCGTGAGTTCGACGCGGCGCCCGAGCCGGCGGTGGCGGTGCTGACCGGCGCCGGCGCCCACTTCTGCGCGGGGGCCGACCTCAAGGCGATCGCGGCCGGAGCCGGCAACCGGATGGAAGCGACTGGCGACGGGCCGATGGGACCCACCCGACTCCTGCTGAGCAAGCCGGTGATCGCCGCCGTCGAAGGCTATGCGGTGGCGGGCGGCCTGGAGCTGGCCCTCTGGTGCGATCTGCGGGTGGCGGCCGAGGACGCCGTCTTCGGGGTCTTCTGCCGCCGCTTCGGGGTGCCCCTGGTAGACCTGGGCACGGTCCGGCTGCCGCGCCTGATCGGCCACAGCCGGGCGATGGACCTGATTCTCACCGGCCGGCCGGTCGCCGCCGCCGAGGCCCTGGCGATCGGGCTGGCGAACCGGGTGGTGGCGCCCGGCGCGGCTTTGACGGCAGCGCTCGAGCTGGCGGCGGGGCTGGCCGCCCTGCCCCAGGCGTGCCTGCGTAACGACCGCCTCTCGGCGATCGAGCAGTGGAGCCTGGACTGGGAAGCCGCCACCCGCAACGAGTTCGAGCGGGGGATGGCCACCATGGCCAGCGGCGAGCCGGGAGCGGGCGCCGGTCGCTTCAGTGAGGGCGCCGGCCGGGGTGGGGCGCCAGTTCACTGATCCGCCCCGCCGCCGGCTACGACCGGGGCGGTCCTGGACCCGGCGACGGAGAGCCCGGCTGACCCCCGAGGAAGGCCAAAGGATCGAGCGGAGCGCCGCCGATACGCACCTCGAAGTGCAGGTGAGGCCCGGTCGACGCACCGGTCGATCCGACCAGCCCGATCACCTGTCCTTTGCTGACCTGGTCACCCACCCTGGCCCCGAAGTCGAGGAGGTGGCCGTAGAGGGTGGCGGTTCCGTTCGGGTGACTGACCACCAGGTAGTTGCCGTAGCCGTAATCGGAGCGAATCGCCTGCAGGATCACCCCTGACTGCGCCGCCAACACCGGGGTGCCGGCCGGGGCGGCGAAGTCGATGCCGGTGTGGAAGTGCGGGAAGCCGGCATATGCCGGCTCGATCCAAAAATCCGAAGGCCCGAAGCCCTGAGTCACCACCGCGCCCAGCACCGGCAATCCGAAACGGTCGCCGGAGGCGGCTCCGACCAGCGTCGAGGCCAGGTTCGGGTCCCAGCCCCGCGCCTGATCCCAGACCGTTGTCATCGCCGTCTGCAACGCCTTCATCCGGGGCGCCTCCAGGGAGTCGGCCAGTCGGTCCGCATCCTCGGGCCGGGCCGACTTCTTGACCTTCTCCAGACCGTCGCGAAGAACTTTCTCCTCCTCGTCGAGGCCGGCGCGGACCCCGCGCAGCACCTGGGCCGCGGCCCGGGTGGCGTCGAGATCGGTCTGGGCCCGGGTGGTATCCGCCTCCGCCTCCCGGCGAAACTCGTCGTTGGCCCGGAGTTGAGATCGAATTTCGGTGAGGCGCTGGATCGCCCGGTTGGTCGAACTCGTCACCCGGCTGGTGACCGACCACAACTCGGTGAGGCGCTGGAAGAAGTCGGCGGGATCCTGCGCCTGGGAAAGCGCGCCGCCGATGGTGTCGGGCTGCGCATACAGCTGGCGGGCGAGCAGCTTCAGCGCCTGCCGGTCGGCCTCGACTCGGGTCGCGGCCAACGCCTCGTCCGACTCGAGCCGGGCGCGCTCTTCGGTGAGCCGGGCCGACCGGGCCTGGCCGGCGGCGATCCGAGCCGAGAGGTCGGCCTGCAGCCTCCCATTCGATGCCAGCACCCGGTCGACCACCTGCCCGGCCTGGAGCACCTCGTTCAAACCGACCTGGACTCGCACCAATGGATCGGGCCGGTAGGTGCAGGCACGTCCGGCGTCCGGGCCGGGCGCGGGCGAGGTTGCGCTGCCGGGCGCGGGCGAGGTTGCGCTGCCGGGCGCGGGGGAGGTTGCGCTGCCGGGCGCGGGCGAGGTTGCGCTGCCGGGCGCTGGCGAGGTCCCGGGGGCCCCGGTGGGGGTGGGGCCGGTTGAGTGGCCCGGACTCGGCGACGGCGAACTCAGCCCCGACGGTGACGGTGAGGGGGAGGTCGAAGGGCACGGTCCGAATCCGGCCAGGGCCGGGCTCGAGCCGGGCCCCGGGCTGCGAGCCGGGGTGGGAGCCGGAGGCGCGACCGGAATCGGAGTCTGCGAAGGCACCGGGGTCGGGGTCGGCATCGACGCCGGCGGAGCAGGCGCCGGCGATCCCGACCCGGGACCGGAAGACGGGGCCGGATCCGGAGACGGAGAGGAGTTGGGAGGTGAGTTCGGAGAGGCGCTGGCGGCCGGACTGGGCGGTGGCGAGGAGCCGGCGGCGACCGCGGCCACCGGGGCCAGTGCCAGGCCCAGCGCCGCCGCCACCAGCAGACCCGCGGGCGCGCGGCCGGGACCGGCCCGGCCGCTCATCTCCGGGCGACCGCCGCCGCCACGGTGGCGGCGGCGAAGCCGCCCACCAGGGCACCGGCCAGCACCAGCGCCGGAGTCAGGGCGAGAGCGCCGGCCGGTCCGAATCCATAGGTTCGCGAAACCGCCCCGGCCAGCACCGAATGCTCGGTCAGCGCCGCCGCCACCACTGTCAGGCCGGTGGCCAGCAGGCCGGCCAGTATTCCTACCGCGGCACCCTCGATGGCCACCGGAAGACTCACCACCCAGCGCGGCGCCCCCATCCGGTAGAGAATCCTCAACTCGTCGCGCCTGGGGTTGATGGCGCCTCGCGCGCTGGAGGCGGCAACCACGATCGCCACCACCCCGACGATCACGATCACCAGCGCGGAAAAGGCGGTCGTGATCAGGAGCAGCTCACGGAAGCGCTCGGCGGTGCCGGCATCGTAGGAGGTGGGCAGCACCGGGTCCGCCGCCGGATCAGCGGCGGCCTGGTCGGCCACCCGAGCCAGGTCGGCCGGCCGGATCACCCGCACCACCAGCGTTTCCGGCAGCGGATTCTCACCGATCACCTTGGTGATGTCGCTCACGAACAGCCGGTTCCTGCCATCCGCAAGCGCCTCCTCCTTGCTGAGATGACGCACCGAGCCGACCCCGGGATCGGCCTGGAGCCGCTCCTGCAGGGCGGAGACCGCGGCCGGAGTAACGCCGTCCTTGAGGTAGACCCGTAGCACCAGGGCACGGCGCTCTTCCACCTGCTGCAGCCGCCAGCCCGCCCCCGCCAGGAGCGCGAACAGCCCGACCAGGAAGAGCAGCAGCGAGATCGACACCATCGCGCCTCGGTACAGCCCGAGGCGCCGCCACCAGCCGGCCGAGGTAAGCCAGCCGACGGTCAAAAAGCCGGCCAGGTGGCGCCCGGTGGCCCGGATCACGCGGTCCTGCCTCCCGCCGCCCGGGTGGCCCGGGCCCGCCGTGGCTCCCGCTGGCTGAATGAACGGGCGCCGAAGCGGTCCACCTCCAGCCTGCCGTTTTCCAACCGCATCACCACGCCCACCGCATGCGAAGCGCTGCGGTCGCGGGCGAGATCCGCCTCGTGGGTGGCCACCAATAACCCCGTGCCGCCCTCGGCGGCGATTCTCGCCAGGGTGTCCATGATTTCGTAGGCGGCCTCCTGGTGAAGGCTGCTGGTGGGCTCGTCGCACACCAGCAGTTCAGGCTCGCGGACCAGCGCCCGGGCGAGCGCGACCCGCCGCTGCTCCCCCCCCGAGAGGGTCTGAGGCAGGCGATCGCGCCGATCATGGAGGCCGACCCGGTCCAGCGCTTCCAGTGCCCGCCTGCCGACCACGGCGCCGGGCAGCTCAGGCCGGGAGATCTTGAGCGCCACCGCCACGTTTTGGACCGCGGTCAGCCGGGGCAGCAGGCTCGCCTCCTGGTAGACGACGCCGATCCGGCGCCGGAGCGACTGCAGACCCCGCGGCCGGACCCGGTCCAGCGAACGGTCGAACAGCCGGATGTCGCCCGCCAGCGGGCGCAACTCGCCGGTAGCGAGCCTGAGCAGCGTCGACTTGCCGCTGCCGCTGGGACCGACCACGAAGACCAGCTGGCCCGGGCTGATCGCCAGGTCGACCTGCTCGAGGACTTTCAGCGGCCCGTAGCCAGCGGATACCCGGTCGAGCAGCAAAATCACGCCACTCGATCCCAGCGCCCGCGGGCTTTCCTTTCCGGAGGTGAGCGCGGCTCCAGCCCCGATGCGCTCAACGGCGGCGCCGGCCGCACGCCACATGGACGTCACCATAAGACCACTTCCTCTTCCTGCAAGAGGCGCTTTCCCCCCTGCCGTCCCCGCGGGCTCGGGCTCGGATCCGGCTCCCCCACAACAGCGTAATCATGTCGATCATCCCCGCCGCCGCCATTTCTACGGCTTTTCAGGAAATTGACGATTCTCCGCGTCCAGGGCCGCCTCTGGTCATGATGCGGCCGGCGGGGGCACACCGTCGGTCCCCAAATCTCACGAAACCACGACATCGTTTCGTATCTGTGGCCTCATACGCATCGGGTATTTACCTGGGTATCCGCATACGCCGGCCCGCTGGATGGGGCCGCGAGCGACATCAACCGAACCGCGCGAACGAGGCCCGCCTCGATCGAGTTGGCCGGGCTGGGGCCCGGCTCAGCCGGTAACCTTGAAGACCGGCAGGTTGCGGCCATCCGCCAGCGGCCGCCAGGCCAGCTCCACCGGTGCCTCGCAACGGATCTGGTCGGGCGCCGAGTCGACGATCGCGCTGAGCATCATCGGCCCCTCCGCCAGCCGGATCAGGGCCACCACGTAGGGCACCGACAGTGAGGGCAGGGGCGCCCGGTGGATTTCGGTGTAGGAATGGATGACGCCCCGGCCGCTGGCCGGGGCGAAGCCGAGGTCGAAGCCGCCGCAGCCGAGGCAGAGGGCGCGGGGATAGTGCTGCCAGTGTTCGCAATTCCGGCAGCGCTGGATCACGAAGCGCCGCTCGGAGGTCGCGCTCCACCATTCGGCCGACTCCGGGGTCGGCTCAGGCAGGGGCGGTTCGGGCTGGCCGGTAGCCATCAAGCGATGCCCAGGATCACGGTCCCGTGGGTAGACAGGATGCCGCCGGTGCCGTGGCAGATCGCGGTCTGATGGCGGGCCAGCTGGCGGTCGCCGCATTCACCCCGGAGCTGGCGCACCGCCTCGATCAGCAGGAAGATCCCGAACATCCCGGGATGGCAGTAGGAGAGACCGCCGCCGGAGGTATTGATCGGGAATGCCCCTCCCGGCCGGAGCCGGCCGTCGGCCACGAACCGCCCCGACTCGCCCCGCTCGCAGAAGCCGAGCGCTTCCAGAGTCAGAAGCACGGTGATGGTGAAGGAGTCGTAAATCTGCACCACATCGATGTCCGGCGGCCCCAGACCGGCTTCGGCATAGGCCCGGCGGGCGGAGAGGTACCCGCCGGTGGCGGTGAGATCGGGGTTGGCGGCGATCGAGACGTGGGTCGAATACTCGCCGTGGCCGAGGACACGGACCGGCTGCCGGCGCAGATCGCGGGCGCGTTCCAGGGTGGTCATCACCACGGCCCCTCCGCCGTCGGTGACCAGGCAACAATCGAGTTGGCGCAGGGGGGAAGAGATGATCGGGGAGGCGAGCACATCGGCGACCTGAATCGGCCCCGAGCGGTGGTGGAACGCGACCGGATTGAGCAGCGCCCACGCGCGGGCGGCCACCGCCACTTCCGCCATCTGCTCGGCGGTGGTGCCGAACTCGTGCATGTGCCGCTGAGCGGCCAGCGCGTAGGCGGAGATCGGGCTGAGCGGCGCGTAAGGCGCTTCGAACTGCGACTCGGGGGTCTCCGGATCGGCTGCCCCGGCCAGCCTCCGCCGCCTCGCCGACCGCTGGTTGGAGCCGTAGACGATCGCGATCACCTCGGCCCGACCGCTCCGGATCGCCTGCGCGGCGTGGCCGGCGAAGATCTCGTATGAGGCGCCGCCAGCAAACGTGGTGTCGATCCATCGCGGGTAGATGCCGAAGTATTCGGCGGGGGTGGAGGCGCCCCAGCGCGAGGCACCGTTGGAAGCCAGCCCGTCGATGTCAGCCCAGCCCAGGCCGCAGTCGTCGAGGGCACGCGAGAGCGCCTGGGCCTGGAGCGCCAGCATGCTGAGCCCGGTGGTACCCAGGTCGGACTCCGCCACCCCCACGATCACCGGGGTCCGGGAAGCGGCGGTCAACCCATTCGATCGATCGGGCGGGCAGAGCGCATGACCTGTTTATAGAGATATGGCGGCCGGCCCTGCAGCCAGAGCCGGCCGGCAAAGGTCAGGCGGATGGGGCTCCGCCCTCAACCCTCAGATGAAGTAGCCGGTCACGTCCACGATGAAGTCGGTCTGGCCCCCGCCGCCCCCCGCCAGCACGACCATCTGGCGGTCACCGCCGAGGCTGACCGTGCCCCCATTGGCGACCACCTGGTTGTTCGCGTACCAGTTGATGGCGGAGGCGCCGAACGAACCACCGGCTGGATAGACGGCCAGAAAGCCCGAACCTACCGTGTTGACGATGGTGAGGTTGTAGGTGACCGCCTTCGCCCCCATCGGCACCACGTTCGGAGTGCCCCCGGAGAAAGCGGTGGCGTTGGCCACCGAGACGGTGCGGAAGCCAGGCTCGACCAGTTGCCCACCACTACCGCGAGAGTCGTACACCCGAGTCGGGTTGATCAGATAAAACTGCGGCTGGGCCGGGAAGTACCAGGACTGGGTGGCCAGAGCCAGGTTGCTGGCGGTGGTGGCGCTGTTGGTGATCACGAAGACGCTGTGGTACTGGGGCACCAGGAAGTTCAGGCCCAGGAAGTTGACCACCGCCACCCCCGTGTTGGAGGTGCTACCGGTGCCAAGGTTGATGGTGGCGTTGGCCTGGTGGTCGTGGTCGAACAGGTACCAGGTCATCGAGGAGTTGGTCTGGGACCAGACCGTGACCGCGCTGAGCACATCGCCCGGCCCGACCGGTAGCCGGGCCATGACGAATCCGCTGCCGTAGACACCACCCATCGGATACGGAGCGAATCTCGGGGTCTGGTCGACGAACCAGTCGGCGAGGCCGGTGGTGCGGCCGATCGTGCCCACTGGCGGCGGAGGGGCGGTATGGATCGCCGGCGACCCGGCCACCGCCACGCCCACTCCTCCGGAGCCCACCCCCTGAGGCGCAGTCCCGGCCAGCGCCGTCGCCGGCACCAAACCGGGGGCGACCGCGGCGAGGCCGGCCCCCACCGCCCCCATGGTGAGGAACCGCCGCCGGTCGAGCGCCGCCGTGAGCCGTTCCGGGGCTATGCCGGATCTGCTGGTCTTGAAGACATCTCAGTTCCTCCCGGAACTCCGAAGAGGGCTCGCGCCGGGGGGCAATCGAGCCGGACTCCCAATTGTGGTGCGGCAGGACCAGGGCGTCAACCGGCAGTTTGGAATCCACGGCAGACCACCCGGGGGTCAGGGTGCGAAATCATCGCCACCAATATTTGGTATCCATAAATCCCGCATAT
>JRHI01000848.1_pt1 | contig 30404 bp, 33 predicted proteins | sample 215371 | NCBI WGS metagenome assembly JRHI01 (sample SAMN02929681, study PRJNA255918) | sediment metagenome | biome: cave system; feature: Ice Cave; material: Sediment; isolation source: sediment from deep within a dark volcanic ice cave with no known source of... ...
ATTGATAGTTCCACTAAATACAAAGCACTGCACTAGCATGTCGGTGGCGATCACCCTCCGCGCCACTGCGGTCCGAGAGACGGGTGTCGGAAACGGCGATCAAGGCGGTAACGCAGAACCTCTGCTTCGGCGGCGTTCAGAGCGTGTACACCCACGTATCGCAGGAAACGCGATGCGTGATGCGCTTTGGCGTGTTTCTCCCGCCCCAGGCGGCGTCGGGCCGGGTGCCGGTGTTGTATTGGCTCTCGGGCCTCACCTGCACCGAGGAGAACTTCATCGTCAAGGCGGGCGCACAACGGGTTGCCGCCGCGCTTGGGCTGGCGATCGTGGTGCCGGATACGAGCCCTAGGGGACTCGGCATTCCGGGCGAGGGCGACAGCTACGACTTCGGTCTCGGCGCCGGCTTCTACGTCGACGCGACAGAAGCGCCGTGGTCGCGCGGTTACCGAATGTATTCGTACCTCACGCAGGAACTGGCGGCGGACGTCGCGGCGACGTTCCCCGTGGACCCGAATCGGGTGGGCATCTTCGGGCATTCGATGGGAGGCCATGGAGCGCTCACCATCGCGCTCAAGAACCCACGCCAATACAAATCGGTGTCGGCGTTCGCCCCGATCGCGTCGCCTATGCGTTGCCCCTGGGGTCTAAAGGCCTTGAGCGGTTATCTCGGCGCAGACCGGGCTCGCTGGCGGGAATACGACGCAACCGCGCTGATCGAAAATCGCGGCTGGACCGGGCCGCCAATCATGGTCGATCAGGGTACGAAAGATCAGTTCCTGGAGAGCCAGTTGAAACCGGAGCTGCTACAGGATGCCTGCCAGCGGTCCGGCGTTCCGTTCGACCTTCGCCTGCGCGAAGGTTATGACCACAGCTACTTCTTCATCGCGACCTTCATCGAAGATCACCTCAGATTTCACGCGCGAAATCTTTAGATGAAGCTTCGCCCCGGCAATCTGATCCATGCGATTGCGCTTCTAGTATTTGCCGTCGGCGTTGTGCCTTTGTCGTGCGCCGCCGACCTTACGGCTGACCAGGTGCGCGAGCTGCTGGCCCGGGCAGACCGCGACAAGCCTGCCGACCTGACGGGCAAGGATCTTTCCGATCTGGATCTGAGCAATATCGATTTCAAGCGCGCCAATCTCTCCGGCGCCAATCTGTTTGCCACGCGGCTTGTGTCATCCAATCTTGCGGGCGCGAAGCTTGCGCGGGCGAATCTGAACGGAGCCTGGCTCATGGGCACGAACTTCGCGGGCGCCGATCTTTCCGACAGCTCCATGCTGGGCCTGGTGATCCTTGGCGGTCAGGTCAAGGAAAAGCCGAATTTCGGGAGCGCCAATTTGTCCGGCGTGCGAATGATCGCCGATCTCCCTGGCGCCGATCTGCATGGGGCCAATCTCAGCCGCGCCAAGCTTGGCGTCGATATCAAGAATCAAGGCATGGGGCAGATGCGCACCGACTTGAGCGGCGCGCATCTCGGGGGCGCCGATCTGCACGATGCGGACCTGAACCGGTCGCTCATGATGTTTGCCGATCTCAAAGGCGCCAATTTGAGAGGCGCCAATTTTTTCCGTGTAAAGCTTGCAGGCGCGGACCTGAGCGGCGCAGACGTTGCAGGCGCCGATTTCACGGAAGCCGACCTGGAAGGCACCGTGCTCAAGGGCGTCAAGGGCATCGAGGCGGCCAGGGGAATGGACAAGGCGACGAACCGTGACAAGGCCGTTTATTGATCCAGACTCTCTTCTTGCTGGGCAGCGCTTCCAGTCAGTCGAGCGTGCCGATCCAGCTATGAATGCCCGCACCGCGCAATTTCGGCACGCGGCCGCCGGAAACCGGTCCGTCGGCGCGCAGTACGCGGCTCGTGCAGCGCGATTTTCCTCTTCGCTACGCTGCTTCTCGTCCACCTGGGCCCCCGTGATCAGGAAGAGTATCTGCGCCGTTTTGCTCGCCTGTCCGGCGCTGGTCGTGAGCGCCGCCGGGAACGCCGAGGTACTCAAGTCGATCGCGGTACTCAACTTCGAATTGCTCGACGATCAGCACGAACTTTTCCCGGCCAAGTCGGAATATGATCGACTCCCCGCGATCAGTGACCAGTTGCGCGAGGCATTCACCAAGCGCGGGTTTTACCGCGTGGTTGAAAACAAACCGGAAATGGCGCTGATCGAGCGCTACCGCACGAGTCAGCCGCTGTACGCCTGCAACGGCTGCGAGCTCGAGATAGGGAAAGCGCTACACGCCGATCGGGTGCTGGTCGGCTGGGTGCAAAAGGTGAGCAATCTGATTCTGAATATCAACATCGCCATCAAGGATGTCGCGACCGGCGAGGTCGTACTCAACAAATCGGTCGATCTGCGCGGCAATACCGATGAAACCTGGCGCCGCGGCATCGATTACTTGGTGCAAAGCATGGCGGACAAACACCAGGGGAATCGCTGAGCGCAATGCGCTCGACCGAGTCAAACATACAAACCGGAGTAGCGGGGGTTTGGTGAGTTAGCGCGCTTGCCGCTCCAGTTGCCGGGCAAGATCGACAAAATCGTCGGCGTTGAAGTCGGATCGCGGGTCCGCGCTGACATCGGCCTCCGACGCCCGCCCATGCTCGAGCGGCCGGCGCACGAACGCAGTGCGCAGACCGCAGCGCCGTGCGGCAGCGAGATCATTCTTGTGCGCGGCGACCAGCATCACCGCTCGCGCAGGCAATCCGAGCAGCTCCGCGGCGCCGACATAGACTTCCGGATCCGGCTTGTAGTGGCGAAAGAGCTCGGCCGATAAGATCACGTCCCACGGCAGGCGCCCCGCTCGCGCCAGATTGATCAGCAGCGACGTGTTGCCGTTCGACAGGGTGCCGATGACGAAGCGGCGCTTGAGACGCGCGAGCCCGCCCGCGCTGTCCGGCCAGGGCTCGAGCCGATGCCAGGCGGCATTCAGGTCGCGTACTTCCGCTGACCGGAGCCGCAAGCCGACGCCCTCGAGCAGGGGTTTCAAAATCTCCAGGTGCAATTCGTCGATCGAACGCCATGACGAGTCGCCGCGGCGCACCCGATTCATCGCCGGCCGATAGCCGGCACGCCACGCATCTGCGAACGCGCCCCAGTCAGCTCGCACGCCATGCCGGCGGCCGACCCGCCTCAACTCACGGATGATGCTTCCACGCCAATCGACGACAGTGCCGAAAACATCGAACAAGAGTGCCTCGGGTCGCTTGGCCATGGTCGATGCCAATTCTTTAGAAAACGAATCGAATCTGCATTACCGGACCGAAGGTTCGTCGATGCGCCGCGCATGGGCCGTGCGTCGCGAGCGCTGCGAGATGTTCGGGCGTCGAATAGCCCTTGTGCCGCGCAAAGCCGTACAGGGGGTAGCTGCGGTCGAGCTCGACCAGGAGCGCGTCGCGCGTCGTCTTGGCGAGAATCGATGCGGCGGCGATGGCGGCCACCAGGCGATCGCCGTCGACGATGGCCCGCATCGGGTAGTTGCTATGCGGGCAATGCAGGCCGTCGATCCAGACGACCTCGGGCGCCGTGCTAAGGCGCTCGATCGCGCGCCGCATTGCCAGCAGCGTCGCCTGCAATATGTTGATGGTGTCGATCTCGCCGACATCGCTTTCGGCGACCGCCCAGGCGATCGCGCGCGAACGGATCTCCAGCGCCAACTCTTCGCGTGCCTGGGGCGTCAGCAGCTTGGAGTCGCGCAGCCCCTTGATTCGCCATGCGTCATTGAGAATCACCGCGGCAGCGACCACCGGTCCGGCAAGCGGGCCACGGCCGGCCTCGTCGACGCCGGCAATCAGCACGCTACCCCCGCCACCCGCAACTCGGCCGCCACCGCGTCGGCGGCGATGGTCGAGGTGTCCGCCGCGAGCTCGGCGGCCATGCCCGCGAACAGCGCTTCGAGTCTGCGCCGGGTCACCGTGTCGTCGTACAGGTTGAGCGCCGCACGGGAGAGGTTGGCAGCGGTTGCCTCGCCCTGGAGGAATTCGGCGACGACGAAGCGTCCCGCAAACACGTTCGGCAAACCGACATAGGGAAGGAGGAGCTTGCGGGCGACGATGCCGGCGGTAATCGGATTGACGCGGTAGAACACGAGGTGCGGACAGCGCGCCATCGCAGCTTCGAGGGTTGCCGTGCCCGAGGCGACGATGCCGACGTCCGCCGCGCGCAGCGCGTGATCGGCGTGTCCGTACAGCAGTTTCATCGGCAGCGCATCCAGCTTGAGCCGATATTGGACACCTTCGAAATATTCGCGCGTTTCGCGACTGATCAGCGGCACGACGAACCTGGCCTCCGGCTGCGAATCGAAAATCTCCGCAGCGGTTCTCAAAAGCAGCTCGGTATGCATCTCGAGCTCGGAACGGCGGCTCCCCGGGAGCAATGCGAAGACCGGCCGGGACATCTCGAGCTTTAAGAGCTCGCGCGTTTCCCGCCGAGTCGACGCGTCGGCGGCATCCGCGGCCAGCGGATGGCCGACGAAGGTCACCTGAATCCCTGCCCCCTCGTAGAGCGGCGGCTCGAACGGGAAAAGCGCCAGCAGGCGATCGGCCGATCGCGCGATGGTGTCGATGCGTTTGCGCCGCCAGGCCCAGACCGACGGACTGACATAGTGAATCGTGCGCACGCCGTCGCCTTTGAGGCGCGCTTCCAGGCCGAGGTTGAAGTCGGGCGCATCGACACCGATGAACAGCGACGCAGCACTCGAGCGCAAGCGGCGATACAGGTCGCGGCGGACGCGTATCAGCCCGGGTAGATGGCTCAGCACTTCGGCGTAGCCCCGCAGCGCGAGCCTGGACATTGGATACCAGATCGCGCAGCCGGCACTTTCCATGCGCGGGCCGCCGATGCCGGCAAAGCGCACGCCGGGAATTCGTTGGCGCACGGCGTGTATCAGCTCCGCGCCCAGCGCATCGCCGGACGTTTCTCCGGCGACGATGCCGATCGTGACCGGCCTCGACGCGCTCTCTGCCGCCATTACCGCCCGGCTCTCAACGGATGATCCCGCGACCGGGGCTTTGCAGAAATGCGGCGAGCAGCCCGAGCGCCGGCACCTGGTGCGCCTCGGCGGAGATTTGCTCGAGTGCTTCGTTCAGCGCGAGCCGGCTGCGATACAAGATCCTGTATGCGCGCTTGATGGCGCCGATGTCGGCGGCCGAGAAGCCGCGGCGGCGCAGGCCCTCGCTGTTGGTACCCCGCGGCTTGGCCGGATAACCCGCCGCGGTCACGAAAGGCGGGACATCCTGCAGCACGATCGAGCCCGCAGCGACCATCGCGTGGGCGCCAACGCGGCAGAACTGATGTACGCCGACGAACCCGCCGAGCACCGCGTAATCCTCGATCACCACGTGACCGGCAAGTTGTGCGTTGTTCGAAAAAGTCGTTCCGTTGCCGATCACGCAGTCGTGCGCGATATGCGAATAGGCCAGCAACCAGTTCCCGTCGCCGATGGTAGTGACGCCGCGATCCTGGGCGGTGCCGGCGTTGATGGACACGAACTCGCGGATGACGTTCTCATCGCCGATGACAGTGTGCGTCACCGCGCCGTCGTATTTCCTGTCCTGAGGAATATCACCGATCGACGAAAAAGGAAACAGCCGGTTGTTGCGGCCGATCGTGGTTTGCCCGGCGATAAGGACATGTGCCCCGATCGTCGTGCCCTCCCCCACACTCACGCCCGCGCCGACCACCGAATAGGGCCCGATCTCGACGCCGGCGCCAAGGCTCGCGCCGGCGGTGACGATGGCAGTGGGATGAACGCCGGGCATCACGGCCTAGTCAGAAGTCGCGCAGCGCGGCAAGCAGCTCCGCTTCGGCAACCAGCGTGTCGCCGACACTCGCCCGCACCGCGAACTTGCCGACGCCACGGACCAGGCGCAGTTCCGTTGCCTCGAGCACCAGCTGGTCGCCGGGAAATACCTGGCGCTTGAACCGCGCGTTGTCGATGCCGGCGAAAAAGATGAGCGACTTGTTGTCGGGTCTGCGCCCCAGCGTCTGATAGACCAGGATCACCGATACCTGAGCCAGCGCCTCGATGATCAGCACTCCCGGCATCACCGGGTAGCCGGGAAAATGCCCTTCGAAAAACGGTTCGTTGATGGTGACGTTCTTGATGGCTTTGATGTGCTTGCCCGGGGTGCACTCGATGACTTTATCGACGAAAAGAAACGGCGGCCTATGCGCCAGGTAAGCCATGATCTCCTTGATATCCATCACCGCCATCGTCACTCCCCCTTTTCGCCCGACTTATTTTTCAGCACCCGTTCGAGCGCCCGGACCCGCGTGGCAAAGTCGCGCAGCCTGCGCAGAACCGACGCGACATATTGCCATTCGCGATGCGGCAGCGCGGGAAACGCCGAAGTATAGACACCCGCCGTACGTATCGACTCGAACACGCCGGTCGAGGCCGAAATCGTGGTGCCATCGGCGATGTCCAGGTGTCCGATGATCATCGCCGCACCACCGATCTTGCAATTGCGGCCGATGGTGGTGCTGCCGGCAATCCCGGTGCATCCGGCTATAGCGGTGTGAGCACCGATGCGGCAGTTATGGCCGATCTGGATCTGGTTGTCGAGCTTGACGTCGTCCTCCACCACGGTGTCGCCCAACGCGCCGCGGTCGATGGTCGTATTGGCGCCAACCTCGACGTCCGCTCCGATCACCACCCTTCCCACCTGAGGCACCTTGAGCCAGCGTCCATCCTGCTCGGCCATGCCGAAGCCGTCGGCACCGATCACCGCCCCGCTGTGGACAATGGTGCGCGGGCCCAACACCGAGTTAGCGTAGAGGACCACGCGCGGATACAGCGTCACGTCTTCCCCTACCGAGCAGCCGTCGCCCACCGTGCAACCCGCGTGGATCTGGGCGCGCTCGCCGATGGAGACGCGATGACCGATGACGACGTGGGGGCCGACCATTGCGCTCGTGGCGACCTTCGCCGTTGCGGCAATGATGGCCGTGGGATGGACACCCGGTACGGCGACGGTCGGCGGATGGAAAATCGACGCGACGCGCGCATAGACGGCATAGGGATTGCTCGTCACCAGCTTCGGCAACGGCGTGGCTTGGGCATCGCGCGGGGCGACGATGACCGCGCCAGCACGCGTCGACGCGAGCTGCGCGCGGTATCGGGTGTTGGAGAGAAAGGAAATCGATCCTGCGTCGGCGTCTTCGAGCCTGGCAACCCGAAAGATCATCAGCTCGCCGTCGCCGGCGAGCTCCGCGCCGCAGCGTTCGGCCAGTTCGCGCAGCGCTATGCCGGTGGCGTGACGACTCTTATCAGCTTCCATGCGCTCACGCCGCGGCGCAGTCTGCGCCCGCTTTACTTGTCGGCGAGCGCCTTGACCACCCGGTCGGTGATGTCGATCCGCGGACTGGCATAGATGACCGGCTCCTGGATGATCAAGTCAAATTTCTCGTCGATCGCGATTTGCTGAATGACCTTGTTCGCACGCTCCTGCACGGCAGTCAACTCTTCGTTCTTGCGCAAATTGAGGTCTTCGCGAAACTCCCTTTGCATCCGCTGCAGATCGCGGCTCATGTTGGCGAGATCGCGTTCCTTGCCGCGACGGTCGCCTTCCGACATCGTCACGCCATCCTTTTCCAGCAGCGACTGCATGTCGCGCACCTGCTTGGAAAGCTTCTGAATCTCCGCGTCCCGGGCGGCGAATTCCTTTTCGATTTTCTGCTGTGCCCGCTTTGCCGGAGCTGCCTCGCGGAACAGACGCTCGCCATTGACGAAGCCCATCTTGTATTCGGCGCCTTGTGCAAACCCGGGCGCTGCGAGCGACGCGATGAACAGCGCGACGCCGGCGCGAATTAGAAACTCATGTCTGAAGTATTTCACTATTTCTCCTGCCGCGTGGCGTACACTAAAATACCGTACCCACCTGAAACTGGAAGTGCTGCACCTTGTCGCTTACCTTCTTGTTGATCGGAACACCATAGCTGAATTTCAACGGACCGACCGGCGAGTTCCAGGCCAGCCCGACGCCCACGGAAAACCGGAACGATTCGAGTCCCGGCTGAAATCCGGCATCGTGAATCTGACCTGCATCCGCAAACACCGACAGACGCGTCGATTGATCTCCCGGCTTCGTGCCCGGCAGCGGAAAAAACAGCTCGACATTACTGACGATCTTGCGCCTGCCGCCGATGGAGTTTCCCTGCGCGTCCTGCGGGCCGAGCGAAGAGGTTTCGTAGCCTCGCACCGAGCCAACGCCGCCTCCATAATACGCCTTGAAGAAGGGCAGCGTTTTGTCCCTCAGGCCGCCACCGTAGCCAAAGTCTCCACGCAGCATCAGCACCGAGCCGAGCGGCATTGGCGTAAACCACTGAATAAGATAGTTGGCCTTGTAATACTGCAGACTGCCGAACGGAAGTCCCAGCTCGCCATAGGCGCTTTGCAGCAAGCCCTTGGTCGGAAAGAGGGTGCTGTCGCGCGTGTCGCGGGCCCAGCCGGTGGTGAGAATATAGGTGTTCGTCACGAAGCCGAATTGGCGGACGAAGTCACGATACACTGGCGGGCTGTTGTCGAACAGATGCAGGGTCGTATGCTCGTAGCGTCCTCCGATGTTGATGGTATCGGTCTCGGTGATCGGAACACCGAAACCGAGCGCGCCGCCAAGAGTCGTCGACGAGTATTGGGCGATCGGCAGCGACGACGGATCGACGCTCTTGTCGTAGAACTCGATCGCGCGTGAGATCCCGTCGGCGGTCCAGTACGGCTCGACGAAAGTCAGCGCGATGGTGCGATTGACCCTGCTGGTGTTGATCGAAGCGGAAACCGAATTGCCGCTGCCGAAGACGTTGTTCTGCGAGATCGAGCCGGAAAGAATGACGCCTTCGGCGCTGGAGTATCCGACACCCGCGAGAAGGTTGCCGGTCGACTTCTCGGTCACCGTCACGTCGAGATCGACCTGGTCGGGGCTGCCGGGAACGGCCGGCGTTTCGATGTTGACGTCCTCGAAATAATTCAGCCTGACGACGCGGACCTTGGAACGGTCGATCCGCGTCGCGTCGTACCATGCGCCCTCGAGCTGGCGCAGCTCGCGCCGGATCACCTCGTCGCGCGTTCGCACGTTGCCGCTGATATTGATGCGCCGTATGTAGACCCGCCGGCCCGGATCGATGTAGAACGTGAATGCAGCCTGCCTGTTGGCCCGATCGACCTCCGGCACTGCGTTGACGTTCGCGAATGCGTAGCCATCGCTGCCCAACCGGTCCGACACGGCCTTCGCCGACTGGGTCAGTTTTTCGCGCGAATAGACATCTCCGGGCTTGACCGTAATCAGCCGCCGCAGTTCCTCTTCCGGCAGCAGCAGCTCCCCGGCCAGGCGCACGTCCGAGAAAGTGTATCTTGGACCTTCGGTGATGTTGACGGTGATGTAGATGTCCTCCTTGTCCGGAGTGATCGACACCTGCGTCGAGTCGACCGTGAACTCGAGATAGCCGCGGTTGGTGTAGTAGCTGCGCAGCGTCTCCAGGTCGGCCTGCAGCTTCTGCTTTGAATACTGGTCGTTCTTGGTGTACCAGGTGAGCCAACCGGGTGTCGAGAGCTGCATCTCGCTGATCAGCGTTTTTTCGGAAAATACCTGTGCGCCAACGATATTGATATTGGCGATCTTGGCGACATCGCCTTCCTCCACCGTAAAATTGACCGCCACGCGGTTGCGCTCCTGCGGCGTCGCGGTAGTGGTGACTTTCATCGCGTAATAGCCGCGATTGATGTACTGCCGCTTGAATTCCTGCTCGGCGCGATCCAGCGCGGAGCGATCGAAGATGCGCGACTCCGCGATGCCGATGTCCTTGAGCGCCTTTTTCAGCGTGTCCTTCTCGAACTCCTTGGTGCCGACGATGTCGATCTGGCTGATCGTCGGCCGCTCCTGCACGATGACCACGAGCACACCATCTTCCGCCTCGAGACGCACGTCGCGAAAGAAGCCGGTGGCGTACAGCGCCTTGACCGCTGCCGATGCCTTTTCATCGTCGACGCGATCGCCGACCTTGATTGGAAGGTAGCTGAACACGGTTCCCGCATCAGTGCGCTGCACGCCTTCGACGCGGATATCCTTGACGGTAAACGGATCGAAGGCCAGCACGGCAGTCGACACCGACAGCGCGAGCAGCGCCGCAGCGCCTGCCAGCGAGGTCAGGAACTTTACGCGTGTGCGCGAAGATGCCCCGCGCGGGGAGCGGTCAGAAGAGTCGGGAAATATCATTGAAAAGCGCTAGAGCCATCAGCATCGCCAGCACGGCCATGCCGATGCGCTGGCCGACCTCGAGGACGCGGTCGGAAACGGGACTGCCTTTGATAATCTCGGCAAGATAATACATCAAGTGACCGCCATCGAGTAAGGGCACGGGCAGCAGATTGAGCACTCCGAGGCTGATGCTGATCAGCGCGAGATAGCCGATGAATGTCAACGCGCCGGCCTGCACCGATTGCCCCGCAAAGTCGGCCATGGTCAGCGGACCGCTGATGTTCTTCAGCGACGCGTCCCCGGTGAGTATGCGGCCCAGCATCTTCAGCGTGAACACCGACAAATCCCAGGTCTTGCGCGCGCCTTGCACCAGCGCCTCGCCGACCCCGTAACGAATGACGATGGAAACGCGCTCCGCGGCGGCCGGTTCGACGCCAAGCCGCATGCCGGCGATGCCGACACGACGGCCGTTTTGCTCGGTCGGCTCCGGCGTCAGATCGCTCTCGAGCAGGGCGCCATCCCGCCGCAGCGTAAACGTGACTCGCTCGCCAGGATGGGCATTGGTAATCGCCGCGGCGTCCGCGGGCGAGCGCAACGTTGCACCGTTGATGGCGACGATCGCGTCGCCCGGGCGGAGACCTGCGTTTGCCGCCGGCTTTCCGGGCAGCACCTCGTTCACGACCGGCGACCCGAGATCGGCCCGCAACCCCAGCGTGGCCATGAAATTCGCTTCCCAATCGCCGGCCGTCAGCGCGGCGAGCGGCAGCAGCAGTGTCGCCGTCGAACCGTCGTCGCGCTTCACCTCGACGCGAGCGCTGCTGCTGCCGGAGCCCTTTAGCAATCGCCAGCGCAGGTCCTGCCATGAGGCGACGGGCTCGCCATCCAGCGCGGTAACGAGATCCCCTCCTGCTACGCCCGCGTGAGCCGCCGGCGATGTCGCGGGCGGCGGCGCCAGCAGCGGACGCTGCCCGGGCACGCCGGCGATATACGTCCCGGCGAAGAGCAGCACCGCAAGCAGCAGATTCGCGATCGGGCCGGCGGCGACGATCGCGATCCGGCGCCAGACGCTCTGCCGGTTGAAGGCGCGCGGCAGATCGGCGGGAAGCACGTCGGCTTCGCGTTCGTCGACCATCTTGACGTAACCGCCCAGCGGAATCGCCGACAGCGCCCACTCGGTGCCGTCGGGCCCGAAGCGGCGGGACCACACGATGCGACCGAAGCCGACCGAAAATCGCAGCACCTTGACGCCCGCCAGGCGTGCGACAAGGTAATGGCCAAGCTCGTGAAACACCACCAGAACGCCAAGCGTGACTATGAAAGCCAGCAATTTCTGGATCATGTCGATCACGCTGGAAGATGTTGCTGCCGAGCGCTCAGACTTCGCCTCGCGGCGACCGGAAGGCAAAGGCGCGAGCCGATGGGGCCCAGTATGACAATCCTTTTTTGGATGGTGCTCGAGTTCATCAACGAATAAGGTAGTGCGCGATCAGCGCCGCCGGCGGTAGCGCTGCCATCAAGGCATCGATCCGGTCGAGAACTCCACCGTGACCGGGAAGAAGCTTCCCGCTGTCCTTGACACCGCGATGGCGCTTAAGTTGCGACTCGAAAAGATCGCCGACGACCGACAAACCCGCGAGCGCCAGGACCAGAGCGGCCCAGGCGATCGCGGTGGGCGCAAGAATCGGAGCGGAATATCCGGCGCCCTCGGCGAAGGGTAACAGCGCGAGCGCGTAGACCGCGACCGCGATCAGCCCGCCGTACACGCCTTCCCACGTCTTGCCCGGGCTGATCGACGGCGCAAGCTTGCGCTTTCCAAAACGCCGGCCGGCGAAATAAGCGGCGGAATCGGCAATCCAGACGATGGCCATCAAAGCCAGCAGCAAGGCGGGTGAGCGCGCTTGCAGCTGCACAACCGCGACCCAGGTCGCGGTCAGCGCCAGCCAGCCGACGAGCGTCAATACGATTTTCGACTCGATGCGCCAGCCGAAATATATCCAGGCAGGGGCGATCACGACCCAAAACAGGGTCGCTGCGCCGCAGATCGAGACGACTAGCGTTTCCGGCCAGCCGCCGCTCGCGTCGAAGCCAGGCCACGGCGTGAAGAGCAGGCAAGCGCCGATAAGCAATGTTCCAGCAACGAGCAGCAAGCCGCTCTGTTGGCGATAGCCGCTGAGCATCGCCCATTCCTTGCTGGCGATGATCACGATCATCAGCGTCAAGGCTCCCCATGCGCGAGGCGGCAAGAGGAACAGCGCGGCTATCGTCACCGGAATGAGCACCAGCGCGGTGAGAATGCGCGTGCTCATCCGAGCCACCGCGCTAAGGCAAATGGCGATCCATCCATGGCTAGCGCGCCGCCTCGACCTGCTCGCTGGTGCGTCCGAAGCGGCGTTCGCGCTGCTGGTACGAGGAGATCGCCGCATCCAGCCCGACGGCGTCGAAATCCGGCCACAGCATGTCAGTGAAATAAAGCTCGGCGTAGGCGAGCTGCCAAAGCAGAAAATTGGAGACTCGCTGCTCGCCGCCGGTGCGGATGAAAAGGTCCGGCTCCGGCGCATACGACATCGACAGATACGGGCCTAGCGCCTCCGGCGTGAAGCCACGCGCGGCGTCCGGATGCGCCGCCAGCAGCTTGCCCGCGGCCTGCGCGATGTCCCAGCGGCCGCCGTAGTTGGCGGCGACAGTCAGCGTCAGCCTCGAATTCTTCGCCGTCAGCGCTTCGCCGCTTGCGACCAGCTCGCGTATTTTCGGCTCGAAGCGCGACGTATCGCCGATGACCTTGAAGCGAATTCCATTGTCGTGGAGCTTGGCGACTTCCTGCTCCAGCGCGCGCGCGAAAAGTTGCATCAGAATCGATACCTCGTCCGGCGGCCTGCGCCAGTTTTCGCTGGAGAACGCAAACAGCGTGAGATATTCGACTCCGCGCTCGATGCACGCGCGCACCGTCGCGCGTACCGCTTCGACTCCCTTGCGATGCCCTGCCACCCGCGGCAGCAAGCGCTGCTTCGCCCAGCGGCCGTTGCCGTCCATGATGATCGCGACGTGTCGCGGGACCAAGCGCGCCTCCGGCACGGCGTGCGTGGAGCTGGTGAACAAGCTGGATGTGTCCGGATCCCGCACGATGGCCAATTAGGGTCTGCTGACGGCGGCGAGCGACAGCTCAGACCGCCATCAGGTCGGCTTCCTTGGCGTGCAGCGCTTTGTCGACTTCGCCGATGTAGCGATCGGTAAGCTTCTGGATGTCGTCCTGCGCCCGGCGCTCGTCGTCTTCGGAAACGGACTTGGCCTTGAGCAGATCCTTGAGGTGGGTGATGGCGTCGCGCCTGATATTGCGCACGGCAACGCGGGTGGCCTCGGCTTCCTTGTGCACCACCTTGACCAGCTCCTTGCGTCGCTCCTCGGTCAGCGCCGGCATCGGGACCCGGATCACGTCGCCCGAAGTCGCGGGGTTGATGCCCAGATCGGAGTCGCGCAGTACCTTCTCGACCACCTGCACCATCTTTTTTTCCCAGGGTTGGACTGCGATCGTGTGTGCGTCGGCAAGCGTGACGTTAGCGACCTGGCTGATCGGCATCATCGACCCGTAATAGTCGACCCTGAGGTGGTCGAGCAATCCGGTGTGCGCCCGTCCGGTGCGGACCTTGCCCAGATCGACTTTCAGCGCTTCCACCGACTTCTGCATTTTCTGCTCGGCCGATTTCTTGACGTCTGCAATCATGTCAGCTCCTGAGCACCTAGGACCGAATCCACCCGGCCGGCTCGACCACATACGGCGCGTGCATGCATTCGCACCTGCGGCGCTGCTAGCAATGCACCAGCGTGCCCACGTCCTCGCCCATGACCACGCGTGTCAGCGCCCCTGGCGTGAAGATACTGAAGACCTTGAGCAGCATGTTCTGATCGCGGCAGAGTGCGAGTGCGGTCGCATCCATCACTTTGAGGTTCTTGACCATCGCTTCGTCGAAGGTGAGGCTCGGATATCGCTTGGCCGACGGATCCTTTTTCGGATCGGCGGTGTAGACGCCATCGACCTTGGTTGCCTTCAGCACAATGTCGACGCCCATCTCGCGCCCGCGCAGCGCCGCCGCGGTGTCGGTGGTAAAAAACGGGTTGCCGGTGCCGGCGGCAAAAATGACGATCTTGTTTTCCTCGAGATAGCGCAGCGCCTTGCCGCGGATGTACGGCTCGGCGACCTGTTCGATCGAAAGCGCCGACTGCACCCGCGAGACGAGCCCTGCACGACGCATCGCGTCCTGCAGCGCCAGCGCGTTCATGAGCGTCGCCAGCATTCCCATGTAATCGGCGGTTGCGCGGTCCATGCCCGCCGCGCCCGGCGCCACGCCGCGGAAAATATTCCCACCGCCGATGACCACGGCGATCTGTACCCCGAGTCGAACCACTTCGCCGATTTCGGCGACGATGCGATCGATGACTTCGCGATTGATGCCGTACGCATCGTCGCCCATGAGTGCTTCGCCCGAAAGCTTGAGCAGCACGCGTTTGTACGCCGGCTCGGTGCGTGCGGCCGGCTTGCTCGGCAGGGGCGCGATGATGGGCGTGCTCATGAGGCGCTGCAATCAGGCCTTTGCCATCGCCGCCACTTCGGCGGCAAAGTCATCTTTCTTTTTCTCGAGCCCCTCGCCGACCACGAATAGCGTGAAGCTCTTGACCGTCGCACCCTTGGACTTCAGATACTTCTCGACCGTCTGCTCGGGATCGCGCACGAATGGCTGGCCGAGGAGCGTCACTTCGGCCAGAAACTTGTTGATCCGGCCTTCGACCATCTTGGCGACGATTTCGGGAGGCTTGCCCGATTCGGCAGCCTGCGCGCTGAAAATCGCGCGCTCCTTTTCGATCAGCTCTTTGGGAACCTGCTCGCGCGATACGCACATCGGGCGGACCGCGCCCGGCGCGGCGGAGGCGGCGACATGCATCGCAAGATCCTTGCCGGTTTGCTCGTCGGCGCCCGTGTAGGCAACCGTAACGCCGATGCGTCCGCCGCCGTGCAGGTACTGGGCGAGGTGCTCCGGCGACGTCACCCGCACCAGTCGGCGAATGGAGATGTTCTCTCCCAGCTTCTGGACCAATGCCTGACGCGCGGACTCGACCGTCGTTCCGCCAAGCGGCATGGCCGTCAACGCGGCGACGTCGGCCGGATTGGCGTCGACCACGAGCTGCGCCAGCTTGCGCGCAAAGTCGGCAAAATCTTTATTGCGGGCGACGAAATCGGTCTCGCAGTTGAGCTCGACCATCGCCGCGGATTTGCCGTCGGCGGCGATGGTCGAGCCGATCAGCCCTTCGGTCGCAACGCGGTCCGCGGCTTTGGACGCTTTGGCGCCGCTCTTGATACGCAGCAGCTCCTCCGCCTGGCCCAGGTCGCCGCTGGTTTCCGTCAATGCCCTTTTACATTCCATCATGCCCAGCCCGGTTCGGCCGCGCAGTTCCATCACCATGCTTGCGGTAACGTCCGCCATTACTTGTTTACTCCACGTCGTGTTTGCGCACCGCCGTTACTGTGACGGGCAAAAAAAATTTGGTCGGGCCTCGGGCCAGGCTTCGCCTTCAACGCAATGCCGCCGCCTCGTCCCCCGACACCTCGACGAATTCCTCGGTCTGCACGATCTCCTGTATGACCTGGCTCTTGCCTTCGAGGATCGCGTCGGCGACGCCGCGCGCGTACAACCTTATGGCGCGGCTCGAGTCGTCGTTGCCGGGGATCACGTAGGCGATGCCATCGGGCGAATGGTTGGTATCGACCACTCCGACGATCGGAATCGACAGCTTGTTCGCTTCGGTCACCGCGATTTTCTGGTATCCGACGTCGATGATGAACAGAGCGTCGGGCAGCGCGTTCATCTCCTTGATGCCGCCCAGGCTTCGGGTCAGCTTCTCCATCTCCCGCTGCAGCGTCAACGCTTCGCGCTTGCTCATCTTATCGAACGTGCCGTCCTGACCCATCGTCTCAAGGTCCTTCAGCCGCTTGATCGACACCTTGACCGTCTTGAAATTGGTCAGCATGCCGCCGAGCCAGCGATGATCGACGAAGGGCATGCCGGCGCGCTGTGCTTCCTCGGCGACGATTTCACGCGCCTGGCGCTTGGTGCCGACGAACAGGATGGTGCCGCGGTTGGACGCGAGCTTTTGAACATACTTCATCGCGTCCTGATACATCGCCAAGGTCTTCTCGAGGTTGACGATGTGAATCTTGTTGCGCTGGCCGAAGATGAAGTCCGCCATCTTCGGATTCCAGTATCGTGTCTGGTGCCCGAAATGGACGCCAGCCTCCAGCATTTGACGCATCGTGACCGACATTGCTTCGTTCCTTTCAGGGTTGAGCCTCGATCCGCAACCGGGCCCTGCGACGGCGTTATGCCGCGGGGCACCCTGAATCGGCGGATCTGCGAATTCCTCGGATTGCGGCGACGTTTCTAGATGCGGCAATCCAAGCTAACGTTCGATTTTAACACACTTTTTGACGATTTCGGGAGCGACAGGCTCTTCTCCGGCGCATCACCGCGCGGGCTCTTCTCCCGCGCATCACCGCGCGCACGCTTCTGCGGGCCGGAGCACGAACCGCGCTTGGGCGCGATCGGCATACGGCACGCAGGCGGCCACCTGCTCCGGGGGCGCCGGCCCGAGATCGATGTCGTTGCACCGCACGGGGCCGGACGTCACCAGCGCATCGCGGTAGCGGACGCTGCGCGAGGATCGGTTGAGCTCGTTCTGCTCGCCCCACTGCAGCCAGAAGAGCGCGGTTTCCTGCGGCAGCTCCAAGGCCACGCGGTCCCCCCTGCTCGCATCTTCGGACGACAGCGGCACGAGCCGGGTCGACCGGCGCGGATCGGGCTGGGGAAGGCGCTGCCACCCGCCGCGGCGTCGTAGCGGCAGATCCCTGTGACGTGGAACACGACAGGCTTGTTGTGTTTTTGGAGCCAGGCCTCGTCCACGCGCAGCGCGGCGTGGCCGCTGCCTGTTTCGCGATGCACGACGATCGCGGCAAGATCGGGCGGCTCGGGAATCTCGGGCTCGATGTGCACCGGGCTCGCTTCCGGCGGCGGCGGGAACGGGAGGAGCTTGCCGCACCCGTCAAGCTGCACCCAGCGCGAGGTGCGGAAACCGGTCGGGAACGGGATGTGGCTGGAAGATATTTCGAGATCCGTCACGGCTCCCACGCGCACGTCGGCAGCACAGACCTCGACCAGCGTCACGCGGATGTTCGCCGGGCGCTGGACCCAGCGCTCGCCATCGCGCACGGAGCCGATGCCGAGCCGTCGAGGCTGCTTGTCGAGGATGTCGTGCGTGAGCAGCGGGCGCGGGCGCATATCGAACGTCTTGCCCACCGGCATCCGCAGCACCCACTCGGCCGCGATGCCGGGCTCGCCGCTGCGTAAGAGGCGCAGGCACCGATGCGCGCGAGCTCCGCGTTGCATGCTGGCGGACAGGCTTCGCGCCAGACCGGCCCCTGGGTGTTGCCGATCGCCGGCACCAGTGAGCGCACCTGCCAGTCGTCGATGGGGTTGCCGAGCTCGTCGAAAGTCTCGTAACGCAGCCGCGCGAGCGTGCCCGCTTGTTGGATGCGCGGGCCGATCTCCATGCCGGCCGGCGGATCACCTTAGGTGCTTGCCCAGGCGAGCAGCATGCGCTCCCGTTCGCGCGGATCGCGCGGCAGGTTCGTCTCGGCAGCCTCGAGTGCCGTGTAAGCGTTCTGCCAGCGCACGCCGGTACCGAAGAAGAACGACTGCTCCCAGCCACCGAAAGGCGTCATAGCCAGCACTACTAGCCCGGCGATGACCAACGCCACGACGGACCACATGATCGCGCGTGACGCGTTAGCGCGGTTCGGCGACGGCGCTTGTTTCGGGTTCGTGATCATGTTTCGTCTGCGTCACACCGTTACGAAGGCGTTGTCGGGTTTCATCGGTTGTCTTGAGCGCCATGCCTGGGCTTGTCGCAAGCTAACGCCGCATTATGCGCGACCCCTGCATAGCGCAGGACGTGCCTGATATCCGCCCTCGCGGACCTGCCCCAGTGTGAAGTGAGGGTGTGAGGCCGGTTACGCCGTGCGCAATGCAGCGCCCACATGCGACCTATCGCCTTCATTCGAGCGCGAGCTTGGGGTATCCTCGAATCATGAGTTCCTGGACCGAATTTCTCGCTAGCCGTGGTGCGGCGTTCGACGATGACGCCGTCTCCCGCTTTTCCGCGCCCCAGGAAGAGCTCGCTGCCGCGCGCGACGCGGCGGTGGTCTGCGACTTGACGCCGCTCGCGGTGATGCGAGTCGGTGGTCCGGATGCAGCGGCCTTCCTGCAGGGACAATTCACCAGCGACGTTGCCGCCCTGGCCGTTGGCACGGCGCACTATTCCGCATGGTGCTCGCCCAAAGGGCGGATGCTGGCCAACTTTCCTCTTCTGAGAACCGAGACGACGACCTTCGAGTTGCTGCTGCCGGCGTCGATGATCGCGGCGGTGCGCAAACGTCTGACGATGTTCGTACTCCGCTCCAAGCTCACGATCGAAGATGCGAGCGCTGAAAGCATTCGCATCGGCGTGGGCGGTCCGACCGCGGCTGCCGCACTCGACGCGATCTCGATAAATGCACCGGCGCAATTTCAGTGTGGTCCGCTCGATGGTGGCCTGATCGTTGCCGTGCCGGGAGGCCGGTATATCGCGCTCGTGCAGCCTGCGTTAGCTGAATCGCTCTGGGACCGCGTCTCGAATGCGGCGCGTCCGGCAGGCTATCCGGTCTGGCAGTGGCTCACCGTCCGCGCCGGTATTCCCATTGTCACGCCGGCGACGAGCGACCGCCTCGTGCCGCAGATGGCCAACTGGGACGCACTCGATGGCGTGAGCTTTCGCAAAGGCTGCTACACCGGGCAGGAAATCGTCGCCCGCACGCAGTATCTCGGCCGGCTCAAGGAGCGTACGTTTCTTGCGCATGTCGACGGACCTCCACCCGGACCGGGCGAGAAGCTCTACAGCCCGGCGTTCGGCGAGCAATCCTGCGGCACCGTGCTCAACGCCGCAGCGGCCCCCGGCGGCGGCAGCGAACTGGTTGCCGCATTGCAGATCGCGGCGACGCAAGGCGGCGATGTTCGAATCGGATCCCCGGACGGGCCGGAGATCATCTTGCTGCCGCTGCCGTATGCGTTGCCGGATGCGCCATCGAATGCGCCGCGCGGGGTTGAGGCGCCGCAAGGCCGCAAGGCGTGAGCCCTTCGCCGGTTCACTTCTATATCTACTATCGGATCGCGGCAGCGCACGCCGCCGCCGCACGTACCGCGCTCGAAGGCATCATGAATGCGCTGGAGCAACGGTTTGCGGTCAGCGGTCGGCTCTTGCGTGCGCAAAATGACGCTGACCTTTGGATGGAAGTCTACGAGAGCGTTGGCGATCCGGTGCCCTTCGAGGCGGCAATGAACAAGCTGCTTGGAGAGACGCGCTTTGCCTCATGGCTGGCGCCGGGCTCGGCGCGACGCACGGAGCGATTCGTCGCCATGGCGGCATGAGCGACTCGAACGCGCTGCGCCACTGACGAGCTCGTCCCACACCCTGCCATGTGTCTCGCCGTCGTTGCGCTCGAAGCGCATCAGCAGTACCGCATCGTGATCGCCGCCAATCGCGACGAGTTTCACGCTCGCCCCGCGGCGCCCGCGCATTGGTGGGCGAGCGGCATGCTTGCGGGACAGGACCTGATCGGCGGTGGAGCCTGGTTCGGCGTTTCTCGCGGCGGCCGCTGGGCACTGGTCACGAATTTTCGCGAAGGCATCCCCCGCGATCCGGACGCGCCCTCGCGCGGTGAGCTGGTGACCGGTGCGCTGCTCGACTCCTTGCCGCCGCTTCTCTGCGCCGCGTCCATCGCCCGCGACGGCGCGAGATACCATGGCTTCAATCTTCTCCTCGGGGAGGTCGCCGCTCGTCCCCATCCCTCCGCTCAAGAGCGACGGGAGATTCCTGCATCGCCGCCCGACGATCGAAGCACGGCGGCGTACGCATCGAACCGCACCAGCGGCGCAATAACGCTCTCCGCAGGCATACACGGACTGTCCAACCATCTTCTCGATACGCCCTGGCCCAAGCTCGTTCGGAGCAAGGCGCGCCTGGCCGATGCGCTCGGCGGTCAAGCGCTCGATACCGCTGCTGTCTTTGCGCTGCTCGCCGATCGCGAGCCGGCCGGGGACGCTACATTGCCGATGACCGGCGTGTCGCGTGAGTGGGAGCGCATGTTGTCGAGCGCGTTCATCGTCAGCCCGGAATACGGGACGCGCTGCTCGACCGTCTTCACACTGGCGCGAGACGGAAGCGCCAACTTCGTCGAGCGCAGCTTCGACGCAGCAGGAAACATGACCGGTGAGACCGCGCACGCTTTCACCGTCGCGGTGCCGGTGCATCAACGCGCCTGAAACACCTGCGATCTCGCCGGTGTACTACTTGTAATGAGAAAACGTCAGGTGTGCGTCGCCATCGCGCACGGTCAGTCGGCATTGGCCGCCCACCGGCAGCGTCAGCTTATCGCGGCAATGCCCGAACGGCAGTCCGCGGAATACGGGCACGCCGAAACGCGAGCGTGCATGCTCGACCATGGCGGCAATGTCGTAGCCGTTGTCGTTGGCGCCAAGCTCGATCCCGCTGAAGTCACCCAGAAGGACCGCGCGCTGTCGCTCCAGCACGCCGGCGAAATGAAGCTGGTAGAGCATCCGCTCGATGCGATACGGATGCTCGCCGGTATCTTCGATGAACAGAACGCCGCCGTCGATGTCCGGGAAGTGAGGCGTTCCGACGAGATGCGACAGCATGGCCAGGTTTCCACCCCAGAGGACACCTTCGGCGCCGAACGCGCCGGGCCCGTCGAGCTTGCAGTCCACCGTGTGTTGATCCGCGCCCAGGAGCCCCCAGCAATGCTCGGAGGTGAACGCCGACGGCACTTCGGCGCCGAAATCGTACGCGGCCATCGGACCGGCGAAGCTGACCATTCCCTCGTGCGCGAGGGCGGACAACTGGAACGCGGTGAAATCGCTGTGGCCCAGCCACCATTTCTTCGCCGCGGCGATGGCAGCGAAGTCGATGCGGTCGAGGAGCCGCGACCAACCGTAGCCGCCGCGCACGGCGATCGCGACGTCGACCCTCGGATCGCTCGCCATGCGCATGATCGCGGCGAGCCGCTCGTCGTCCGGCGCCGAAAAGCGCTGCCAGCGCGAGGCGACGGTCGCGTCCACGACCACGCGATGGCCTTCGGCTTCGAGCCGCGATACCGCGCGCGCGATCGCCGACGGATCGATCGTAAACCCGGCGGGCGCATAAAAACCAATGCCGTAGGAAGGCTTGGTCACCGCCGCCGCGCACCGAAAAAATCACTCAGCAGCCGTCCGCATGCTTCGGCAGCGACGTCGCCGGTTACCGTCGTGTGGTGGTTGAGGCGCCGCTCGGCAAACAGATCGATCACGCTGCCGCACGCCCCCGTCTTAGGATCGCGGGCGCCGAACACCAAGCGCCGAATGCGGGCGTGCAGAATCGCTCCCGCACACATCGCACAAGGCTCGATCGTTACGTACAGATCGCAATCCGGCAGGCGATAGTTGCCGAGCGCTCGCGCCGCTTCGCGCAGCGCCGCGATCTCGGCGTGCGCGGTAGGATCGTTGGCGGCGATCGGCGCGTTGCCGCCGCGCCCGATGATTGCACCGTCCTTGACCACGACCGCGCCGACGGGGACCTCGCCTCGCGCCTGCGCCTGGCGTGCGAGCGCAAGCGCTTCTTCCATCCAGTGCTCGGCCGGAAAGCTCTCACCCGGATTTCCGGGCACCACCGGGCTGCTGGGGTCGGTTCGCGAAGCCATCATTGCTCACTCATTTCCGCTCGACACCGTCGACAATCACGGCATCGGCTTCGATTTCCACCAGCAAATCCGGATCGATCAGCCGGGACACCTCGACCATGGTGCTCGCGGGACGGATGTTAGCGAAGGCTTCGCCATGCGCGCGGCCGATGTCCTGCCAATGCGCCATGTCGGTGACGTAGATGCGCGTGCGGACCACGTCGGCAAGCCCTGCGCCGGCGGACACAAGCGCCCGCTCGATATTGGCGATCGCCTGCTTCGCCTGCGCGTACGGGTCGCCCTTGCCGACGATGGCGCCATCGCTCCCGGTCGAGGTCGTTCCCGAGACCCAGATGCGGCCGTCGACCCTGACCGCGCGCGAGTAGCCGACCACCGGCTCCCACGAGGTTCCCGATGAATAGAGTTGGCGGCGCATCCCTATTCCCACTCAATGGTTGCCGGCGGCTTGCCCGAGATGTCGTACACCACGCGATTGATGCCGCGCACCTCGTTGATGATGCGGCTCGACACCGTCGCCAGCAGCTCGTGCGGCAACGGCGCCCAATGCGCGGTCATGAAGTCGGTGGTCTGCACCGCGCGCAGCGCGACGACGTGCTCGTAGGTACGTCCGTCGCCCATCACGCCGACCGATCGCACCGGCAGAAACACTGCAAAGGCCTGCGCGACGGCGTCGTACCAATTGCCGGGCGCGGCGCTAGCGTCCTTGGCGTCCGGAGCCGCGGCTCCCCGCACCGCCGTCGCTACGTACGACGTCTTGCGCAGCTCTTCGATGAAAATCGCGTCGGCGCGGCGCAGAAGCTCGGCGTGCTCGCGTTTGACCTCGCCCAGAATGCGCACGCCCAGCCCCGGTCCGGGAAAGGGATGCCTGAACACCAGGTCGCGCGGCAGCCCGAGCGTAAGCCCGAGCTCGCGCACCTCATCCTTGAACAGCTCACGCAAGGGCTCCAGCAGCTTCAGGTGCAGCGTCTCGGGCAAGCCGCCAACATTGTGGTGCGACTTGATGGTGTGCGCCGTCTTGCTACCGCCCGCGGATTCGATCACGTCGGGATAGATGGTTCCCTGCGCCAGCCATTTCGCGTTCGGCAGCCTGGCCGCCTCCGCCTGAAAGACGTGAATGAACTCGCGCCCGATGATCTTGCGCTTCTGCTCCGGATCGGTGATCCCGGCCAGCGCCTGAAGGAAGACGTCGCTTGCATCGACCATGAGCACCTTGACGCCGAGGTGCTTGGCGAACGTGTCCATGACTTGCGTCGCCTCGTTCAGGCGCAGCAAGCCGGTGTCGACGAACACGCAGGTCAGCTGGTCGCCGATGGCGCGGTGGATGAGCGCCGCCGCGACGGACGAATCGACCCCGCCTGAAAGCCCGAGAATGACTTCCTCGCTGCCGACCTGGGCGCGTATTTTCGCGACCGCCTCGTCGGTGTAGGCCGGCATCGTCCAATCGCCCTCGCAGCCACATATGTCGCGGACAAAGCGCTTGAGGATCGCCTTGCCCTGAGGCGTATGCGTCACCTCGGGATGAAACTGGACGGCGTAGTAGCGGCGGGATTCATCCATCATGCCGGCGATCGGCGTCGCTTCGTTGCTCGCCATCAGCGTGAAGCCCGGCGGCAACGCGGTGACCTTGTCGCCGTGGCTCATCCACACGTCGAGCAATCCGTGGCCGTCGGCGTCGGCGCGATCCTGAATACCGTCAAGCAGGCGGCCATGGCCCCGCGCGCGGATTTGCGCATAGCCGAATTCGCGCGTGAGCCCGTTCTCAACCGCACCGCCCAGTTGCGCCGCCATCGTCTGCATCCCGTAGCAGATGCCGAGCACCGGCACTCCCGCCGACCACACGCTTGCCGGAGTGCGTGGCGCTTCGCCGTCGATGACGCTGTTAGGGCCTCCAGAAAGGATGATCCCGGCGGGTGCAAACTTCCTGACGAACGACTCCGGAACGTCGAAAGGATGGATTTCGCAATACACGTTCAGCTCGCGCACCCGGCGCGCGATGAGCTGAGTGTATTGCGCACCGAAATCGAGAATCAGAATGGATGAATGCATGGGCGTCACCGAGCCGCGGAGGAGATGGGAGCAGCCGCTGCGCTGGCGAAATGACGGCGCGCCAGCCAGAAGGCAGCCCCCTGCAGCAACGCGCTGACGAAGAAGGTGACGCCTACGCGCCAGTCCTCGGACGGCAAGTGGCTCACCGCTGCCAGCAAGGGCGTGCCGATCAAAGGCGCGACGACGAACATGATGCTGTTGATCGAGTTGAGCGCGCCCATGGTGACGCCCTGCTCGCGCGGATCGACGGCGTTAGAGACGACCGCCTGCAGCGCGGGGCCTGCCGCAAAGGACAGGAAGTTGGAAATGATGATCGCGTACATCATCCATCCCTGCTGCGCCAGGCCGTAGAGAACATAGGCGACGACTCCTGTCGCCAGCCCGGTGAGCGCCAGCCGAACGTTGCCGAAGCGCCGCAACAGCGTCCCCAGCATGCCTCCCTGCACGACAGCCGCCACCAGGCCGACGCAAAACAGCGCGAAACCGTTTTCGCGCGTGCCCCAGCCGAATCGGAAGTGGGTAAAGAGCACCCAGGTGGTCTGCAACATCAACTGCGCCAGCACGACCAGCGCGAATACGACGACGAGATTTCCGATCTCGCGATGCCGGGCAAGCGTCAGCAGCGCGGAGAAAGGATTGGCCTTGGCGAGCGAGAACGGCGAGCGGCGATCGGCCGGCAGCGACTCCGGCAGGATGAAAAATCCATACGCGGCGTTGACCAGCGACAGACCGGCGGCGGCGTAAAACGGCAAATGCAAATTGACGCTGCCGAGCAGGCCGCCGATCACGGGACCGAAGATGAAGCCGAGGCCAAAGGCGGCGCCGATCAGGCCGAAACTCTTCGCCCGCTCTTCGGTGGTCGAGACATCCGACGCGTAAGCGTTGGCGACCGAAAAGCTTGCGCCGGCGGCGCCGCCGATAACGCGGGCGACGAACATCAGCGCCAGCGACGGCGCGAGCGCGAGCAAGAGGAAATGCAAGCCGAGGCCCAGCAGCGACCACAGCAGCAGCGGCCGGCGTCCGAAGCGATCCGACAGCGCACCGAGCAAGGGCGCGCAGAAAAATTGCATCACGCCATAGACGACAACGAGCGCGCCGTACCAGTAAGCCTGCAACTCACGGCTGGCGGTGTACTCGCCGACCAGCATCGGCAGCACCGGAAGGGCGATGCCGATGCCGAGCACGTCGATGAAGACCACCACCAGGATAAACGGCATCGCCGCGCGACGGCCCCGCAGGGTGCTTTCACCAGACATTGGAAACGTTCATCACCAGGCGCACGGGTAGGGTTGCCGGATCGTCGCGCGCAGCTACATTCGATCCGGCGCGCCGGGCTGCTGGAATCACGCTGTCAGTCGACGCGATAATTCGGTGCTTCCTTGGTGATCTGCACGTCGTGCACGTGCGATTCGCGAATGCCCGCGCTCGTGATCTCGACGAACTCGGCGCGGGTGCGCAATTCGTCGATGTTGGCGCAGCCGCAATAGCCCATCGCCGCGCGCACGCCGCCGAGAAGCTGGTGCACGACCGCGACCATCGTCCCCTTGTACGGCACCCGTCCCTCTATGCCCTCGGGGACGAGCTTTTCCGCGGCGCCTTCGCCTTCGGAGTCCTGAAAGTAACGGTCGCTCGAGCCGAGCTGCATCGCGCCCAGCGAGCCCATGCCGCGGTAGCTCTTGTACGAGCGTCCCTGATAGAGCTCGATCTCTCCGGGAGATTCCTCCGTGCCCGCGAACAGGCTTCCCAGCATGATACTGGACGCACCCGCGGCAATGGCCTTCGCGATGTCTCCGGAATACCGAATACCGCCGTCGGCGATCAACGGAATGTTGAGATCTCCGACGCCCTCGAGCGTGCTGAGTATCGCCGAGATCTGCGGCACACCGACGCCGGCGACGATGCGCGTGGTGCAGATCGATCCGGGGCCGATGCCGACCTTGATCCCGTCGGCGCCGCAGTCGGCCAGCGCCCGCGCGCCGCTCGCAGTCGCGACGTTGCCGCCGATAACCTGCACTTTCGGGAAGGTGCGCTTGACCCAGCGAACGCGCTCGAGCACGCCCTGGGAGTGGCCGTGCGAGGTATCGACGACCAGAACGTCGACGCCGGCGGCAACCAGCGCTTCGGCGCGCTCGTCGGTATCGGCGCCGGTCCCGAGCGCGGCGCCGACGCGCAACTGACCGAGTTCGTCCTTGCAGGCATTCGGGTGCTCGGTCGCCTTCAGGATGTCCTTGACCGTGATGAGGCCCTTGAGCTCGAACTTGTCGTTCACAACGAGAACACGCTCGAGCCGGTGGCGATGCATGAGGCCCTTGGCGTACTCGAGATCGGTGCCCTCGGCGACGGTGACCAGCTTGTCGCCTTTGGTCATGATATTGGCCACCGGTTGATCGAGATTGGTCTCGAAACGCAGGTCGCGGTTGGTCACGATGCCGACGACCTTGCGCCCGTCGAGAACCGGCAGCCCGGAGATCCTGTGCTGTCGGGTCAGCGCCAGCACGTCGTGAACGGACATGGTGGGCGGGACCGTGATCGGGTCCTTGACGACGCCGCTCTCGAAACGCTTGACCTTGGCCACCTCGGCCGCCTGGGCTTTCGGGGGCATGTTCTTGTGCACGATGCCCATCCCGCCTTCCTGGGCGATGGCGATGGCGAGACGTGCTTCGGTTACCGTGTCCATTGCCGCCGACAGCAGCGGAATGTTCAGCGTAATGCTCGAGGTAAGGCGGGTTTGGAGGCTGACGTCGCGGGGAACGACGGTGGAGTGGGCGGGGAGCAGCAGAACGTCGTCAAAAGTGAGGGCTTTTTGAACGACACGCATCGTGCATTTCTCCTATGCGCAAAAACCGATTATACGCGGGTAGTGTGCACCGGTAAACGGCGCTGTGAGCAGCCGCTCGCGTAGCGAAATGGGGTGCGACTCCCCGCGAATCAGCGCCCGCCGGCGCCGCAGAACATTGCATCCAGCGGATAGCGCAAGCAGCCGGCGCCAGCGGTCAGACGGGCGGCGGCGAGTTGACTAGGGCTTTGGGTTAGTATTACCTTGTCATAACTCTCGTGTGACCGGGACCCTGAATGAAGCTGCGCAGCTCCCTAATTTTTGCCGCCGCACTTGGCGCTTTCGTCGCCTTGGCGACGACGGCCTCTCACGCGATCCTCTACAAGTGGACCGACGAGAATGGCCGCGTGGCCTACGGCGACCAGCCGCCGCCGGGCGCGAAACCCGAGAGGCTCAATACCAGCATCGGCCCGGCCGATCCCAACGCGGTGCGCGACATGGCGAGCAAGGACGCGGAGATCAAGAAGCGCCAGCAGCTACGCGCCGACGAGGCAGCCAAGACGGCAAAGGACGAGTCGGAGGGCAAAAGGAAGCTCGATCAATGCGCGCAGGCGCGCGGCAGGATCAAGACCCTGCGCAACGAGGTCGCGGTGTTCAGATACAACGAAAAAGGCGAGAAGGTGTTCTACGAGGCGTCGGATCGCGAACGGGCAATCCTCGATAATCAGAAACTAATGCGCGACCTGAATTGCCCGGCGCTACCCACCACCTAAAGCCGGATCGTTCCGGCGGCAAACGCGGCCAATGCCGCATGCGCTGACCCTACCGACGGCGCCGCAGGGACGGGCCGACTATTTCTTGTCCAGATTGGCCTGATTGATCTTGACGTCGGCCTTGCTCTTCAGGATGGCCAGGTAGGCATTGAACAGCTCGTGCCCGACCTGGTCCCCGACACGATTGCTGAATGCCTTGAGTCGCTCCGCATCCGGCACCGGCGGCGCGATCACCTGAGTCACCTTGTAGATCGAAAACGTGCCACGCTCGGCGGGAGCGCCCACGTATGCCGGCAGCTTGTTCGCATTGGCGTGGAAAATCTTGATCAGCGCATCGGGCGGAAATCCAGGCTGCACCTGATTCCGGGTCAGCGTTACCGGCGTACCAAACGACAGGCCGCCTTCCTTGCCCTGCTCCAGTAGCGCCAACTTTTGCTTCCCCGTTTTTTGTGCGAGTTCGCTCGCGGCGTTGCGCTCGAGCTGGCGGCGGATCTCGGCTTTGACGTCGTCGAAAGGCCGCGTCGTGGCGGGCTTGTATTCGACGACTCTGGCCGCCATCAGCGTATTGGGCGCGACCTCAATTGCCTCGGTGTTGCGTTTGGCCTGCAGCGACTCGGGACTGAACACTGCCTGGACGAACTTAGCGCTGTTCTGCGCCAGCGCCTGAATCTGAGTGCGGGTGAGCATCGGAGTCGATTTCACTTCCAGATTGAGCCCCTTGGCCGCGGCCTGAAGCGAGTCCGCCTGCTCGTAAACCAGGTTTTGAAACTGGTCGGCGGCTTCGACGAATTTACGGGTCGCCTTCTGCCGCTTGAGATCCTTCTCGATCTGGCCCTTCGCCTCGTCGAAGCTCAGCGTCTTGCCCGGCTTGACGCCGGTGATGCGAATAATGTGCCATCCAAAATCGGTCTGCACTGGTCCGACGATGTCTCCCTGCTTGCCTGAAAACACCGCATCTTCGAACGGTTTGACCATGGATCCGTCGCGCGCGAAGGTGCCGAGATCGCCGCCTTGCCCGGCCGACCCCGGGTCCTGCGAGTTCTGCTTGGCAAGTTCCGCGAACTTGCCCGGCGTCTTGCGCGCACTCGCCGCGAGCGCGTCGGCCTTTGCCTTGGCGGCGGCCTTGTCGGCATCGCTGGCGTCGGGCTTTACCGCGATCAGAATATGGCTCGCCTGGCGTTCTTCCGCCTTGGTATATTGCTTCACGTTGGCGGCGTATTGCTTCTGCACTTCCTCCGCGTCGACCTTGATTTGGCCCGCCAGCGAGTCCGGCGTGAGCGCAAGGTATTCGATCTTCACCTCATCGGGCACCTGAAACACGCCTTGATTGGTGTCGTAGAATGCCTTGACCGCGGCGTCGTCGATCTTGACGTCCTTGAGATAGGCATCGGCGGCGATCGATGCGACGGCAACCTCCCGCTTTTGATCCAGCAGGCCCATGTAGCGCTCGACATTGCTCATCGCCGTGATATTGCCGTTGGAGATGGGCTCCTGCAACGGCGCGAGCGTCATTTCCTGCCTGACGCGCTGCTCGAATACGAGCGGTGTCATGTTTTGCGAAGCGAGGAGCTGCTCGTAACGCGTGCGCGAGAACTTGCCGTCCTCCTGAAACGGTGGCAACTCGCCGATAAACTGCGCCAGTTGCGCATCGGAAACGCGCAGATTGCCGCGACGAACCTCCTGGTCGAGCACCCGCTGCCCGATGAGCTGGTCGAGCATCGAATAGCGAACCTCCGGATTGTTGAACACGGCCGGATCGTAGTCCTTGCCGGCCGACTGGCGCATCCGATCCTGCTGATCGCGAATGGCATTCGCGAATTCCGCCTGGCTGATCGTGTCGCCTCCGACGCGGGCAACTTCGGTGGCCGAACCACCGCTGCGAAAGTAATAGTCGACGCCGAAGAACGCGAACGGCAGCGTGATGAGCGCTATGATGATCTGGACTACGCGCTTCTTGCGGTAAACGAAATCAAACATGACGGAGACGTCTATGCGGCCGCGGCGAGGCGCGGGCGTTTGCGGGCGGGGGTCGCGCGCTTGACGCGTCGGCCTTGGCGCTCCGCCGCAACGATCGTTAGACGCAACCCGGTTGCGCCAAGGATTGCGGCAAGGCTTGTTAAGCGCGGATTACCCGACGCACTCAACGTGCGGTAGAGCGCTTCCCGCGAAAGTCCGGTCGCTTGCGCGAGCTTCGCCATGCCGCCGCGGGCCTCAGCGATGCGGCGCAGCGCGAGCAAGAGCACACCCGAGTCGCCATCCTCGAGCGCAGATTGCAAATAGCCGGCGGCGAACTGCGCATCCGCGAGCCGCTCGTGCATAAAGTCGTCGTGCCGTACCGTCGATTTCATCGTCACTTTCGTTGAAATTCCAGCCAATACCCAACCGCTCGCGCTACGTCAGCCCGCTGCGTCCGCTTGTCCCCGCCCGATAACAGCAAAACCACGGTGCGGCCAGCGAGCGCGTAATAGATGCGATAACCCGGCCCATAATGCACGCGCAGCTCGCGCACGCCTTCGCGCAGTGCCTTTGCATCGCCGAACAACCCAAGCGCCAAGCGGTCGATGCGCACCGCGATGCGCTGTTGCGCCTGTCGATCGCGCAGCGCGTCGAACCAATCGCCAAAAACGTCCGTTCCGTCGGCAGCGCGGAAGTGCCTGATCTCATACGTGGCCATTGTAACTTAAAGGTTACAGCAAGGCAATCGGGCTTGCCGATCGGGTCTGAGCGACCCTGAAACTAAGTGTTGGCGGAGTGGACGGGACTCGAACCCGCGACCCCCGGCGTGACAGGCAG
>JRHI01000849.1_pt1 | contig 30402 bp, 19 predicted proteins | sample 215371 | NCBI WGS metagenome assembly JRHI01 (sample SAMN02929681, study PRJNA255918) | sediment metagenome | biome: cave system; feature: Ice Cave; material: Sediment; isolation source: sediment from deep within a dark volcanic ice cave with no known source of... ...
AGCGCCCCGCCTGCCATTGGCCAGCGCTACAATCTTTGGGCTAAAGAATATGGCGCGCCGTTCGCGGCAGCAAAGGGGAAATTGACGGACGGTGAATGGACGGGGTTGCTGTTTGAAACCATTGCGGAAGACAAATTAATCCAGCCCACGATCCTTTACGATTTTCCCATCGAGATTTCTCCGCTATCCAAGCAGAAGCCGGATGATCCGGGGCTGGTGGAGCGCTTTGAAATTTATGCCGCAGGCATGGAAATCGCCAACGGCTTCTCTGAGTTRAACGATCCGGCCGAACAAGAGCGCCGCTTCCTGGCGCAAATCGCACAAGGCGGGGARGAGTCSCCCAAGAAGCTCGACGTGGATTACATTCAGGCGCTTTGTTACGGCATGCCGCCAACCGCGGGAGAAGGCATCGGCATTGACCGCTTGACGATGTTGCTCACCAACTCCATGTCCATCCGCGACGTTATTCTGTTTCCCCTGTTGCGCCCAGAAACATCGCATGCAGAAAATTTGGAAACGCCATCCGGACAGCCGGGACCCAAGCCCGGCGAGAAAGCGTAACGAGCTCGGCACGCCATGCGCTTTGAATGGTTTGTCGCCCGAAGATATCTGCGGTCTCCGTACCGCCCTGCCGTACTGCGCCTGGTCACGTTGTTTTCCATCATTGGAGTGGCTGCCGGCGTCGCCACACTGGTAATCGCCCTGTCGATGAATACGGGCTTTCGAGAAACTCTGCAGGATCGTCTTCTCGGAGTGACCGCGCACATTTCTCTTACGCGCCCCGGCTCCGGCGGGATCCAGGATTACCCGGCACTGACGACGAGTTTGTCCGCCACTCCAGGAATACGTGTTATTACGCCGGCGGTGTATCAGACGGTACTGATGTCCTTCGCAGGGCAGGCGCGCGGTGTGGTTACCAAGGGAGTCGATCCCGACCTGGAGCGCCGGACGGACCAGGCGTTGCAGCGCATCGTTGCCGGCGAACTTAATTTTTCGCGCGACAAAGACGGCATCGACGCGGTGCTCATCGGGAAACAACTTGCTGAGGAATGGAAACTTTCTCCGGGCGATTACGTTACGTTGACCAGTCCCCAGGGCCGCCTCACACCGTTCGGAATGCTTCCGCGCTCGCGACGATTTCGCGTTGCCGGTGTTTTTGACTCGGGATTTTATGATTACGACCAGAACTGGTGCTTTATGACTCTGTCCGCCGCGCAAGGTTTGTCCGGCGCGGGCGATCTGATAAACGTTCTGGAATTTCGGCTCGATAATCCGGACCAGGCGCACGAAATTGCGCAGCTGGTTCAGCGAGCGGCAGGACCGGGATTCGCGGCGACCACCTGGATGGAAGAAAATCGCGCGCTTTTCCGCGCCCTGCGAATGGAAAAATTAGTCACCGCCATTTTTATCGGACTGATCACTTTCGTGGCTGGGCTCAATATTCTGGTGGTGCTTTCGATGACCGTCACGGATAAAGCGCGCGATATTGCGGTGCTGATGTCCATGGGAACGCGCCGCGAGCAGATTCGAAAGATATTTTTGTGGCAGGGAATCTCGATTGGCGCGGTCGGCACGCTTATGGGTCTATTTATCGGCTATGTTTTCGCCTTTGTCGCCGGGTTCTATCATTTAATTCCGCTGGATCCGCAGGTTTACGCCGTACCGTATGTGCCGTTCCACCCGAGTTTCATGGACGGTATCTGGATCACGGTAATTGCCATGGGCATATCCCTGGCAGCCACTATTTTGCCGGCCCGCGCGGCGGCGAAATTACTTCCCGTCGAGATTTTGCGGTATGAGTAAAAGACCGTTCGTCCTAACGTTTGGCTGCTGATTTGCTCCTAGTTAAGTGCAGCGGCAGGCGGGCTGGAACCGGGCGCAACTTTTGAATCCGGTAGCCGTTAAAGCCCTCTTCAAGTTGTTGAAGCCAATGCTCTTAAAGTTGTATCAAAATGCTTCAAAGTCAAGGCATAGGGAAGTAACGCAGGGCAGGTAAACAGTTAGACTCTTTTGGCTACTTAACCGCACAAAAAGGGCAGTTTCCCAGCGGCTACAAGTGGCAGAAACAATGCATCTAAGTAAAGGAAAGCGGGTTTCAACAGCAGCAAGTTGCAAGCGCAAGCTTATGACAACGCCAAACGACAACACGGCTTTTAGCGCCACAGAAACACCGGTTCCCGATTCGCTCGCGAGCATCGTGCTGGAAGGGCGCAATCTTCAGAAAATTTATGGCTCGGGGCTGAAAAGCCTGGCGGTTTTAATCGATGCCAGCATCACTTTGCATAAAGGCGAAATGATCGCCATCGTGGCACCGTCCGGCGCCGGAAAAAGTACGCTACTGCATCTGCTGGCCGCGCTAGACATGCCAACGAGCGGTACAGTATACTTCGCGACGAAAGCCATTGACACGAATCAAGACGCGTTGCTCGCGGAATTTCGCAATCGCGCCGTCGGATTTCTTTGGCAGCGGCATCAATTGCTGCTGGATTTTACGGCCGAAGAAAACGTCGCCATGCCGCTGCTTTTGCGCGGCGAAGATTTCACTTCTGCGCTGGGGATGGCGCATAAGTGGTTAGCGGAGGTGGGCTTGGAAAATCGAGCCGGCCACCGCGCAGGGGAACTCTCCGGCGGGGAACAGCAACGCGTGTCGATAGCCCGGGCGCTTGTCACTGGGCCGGCGGTGTTGCTGGCAGATGAACCGACGGGGAATTTGGACGAGCAGAATGCTTGGGCTATGTTCGAGTTGCTGGTGCGGTTGCATCGCACGCACGGGTTGACGTCGCTTATCGCGACTCACAACCTGGAAATCGCGGCGCGGTGTGATCGCGTCTTGACGCTGGAACATGGCGTTCTAACTACTCGCAAGGCGTCAGCCTCCGCGAGTGGGACCCTCGGGGGAGAAGCGAGCTAACGTGTTCGAACGCTATACGGAAAAAGCACGTCGCGTCATATTCTTTGCGAGGTACGAAGCGAGCCAGTATGGCAGCCCGTACATCGAGACGGAGCATTTGCTGCTTGGCTTGATGCGCGAGGATAAAGCCCTGGCCAATCGTTTCCTGCGGCAACAGGGTTCCATCGAATCCATCCGCAAAGAGATCGAAGCTCGCATTACGATTCGCGAGCGCATTTCTACGTCGGTGGAAGTTCCTCTCAGCGCGGAGTGCAAGCGCATCCTCAATATGGCCGGCGAAGAAGCCGAGCGCCTGGGGGTTAAGCACGTCGGCACGGAACATCTGCTGCTGGGAATTTTGCGCGAAGAAAAATGTTTTGGCGCGGAGATTTTGATGGAGCGCGGTTTGCGTCTCTCAACCCTGCGCGAAGAATTAGTGCGCACCTCCGGCGAAAAAACCACGGCGACGCGACCGAAAGAAACTTCTTTGCTGGCGGAATTCAGCCGCGATCTTACGCAGGCGGCTTCGGAAGGTTCGCTGGATCCGCTGGTTGGGCGTGACGGCGAAGTAGAACGTGTAATTCAGATTTTGTGCCGTCGTACTAAGAATAATCCAGTGCTCATTGGCGAGCCGGGCGTCGGCAAAACCGCCATCGTTGAGGGCCTTGCCCAGCGGATTTCCGACGGCGACGTTCCTCCGTTTCTCGCCGACAAACGAATTCTTTCTCTCGATCTTTCTTTAATCGTCGCGGGCACCAAATATCGCGGTCAGTTTGAAGAGCGGCTCAAAACCATCATGAAGGAATTGATGGAGAGCCAGAACTCCATCGTGTTCATCGACGAACTACACACGCTGGTTGGCGCGGGTTCCGCGGAGGGTTCGCTGGATGCCGCCAATATTTTGAAACCCGCGCTGTCTCGCGGCGAAATTCAATGCATCGGCGCCACCACCCCGGGCGAATATCGCAAGTCCGTCGAGAAGGATCGTTCGCTGGAGCGCCGCTTCCAGTCCGTAAAAGTTCCGGCGCCCAATGAAGAAGAAGCCGTGCAGGTGATCACCGGCGTTCGTGAGCGCTACGAAAAATTTCACGCCGTAAGCTATACCGACGAAGCTTTGCGTTACTCCGTGTATTTATCGAACCGCTATATTCCCGATCGCTTCCTCCCGGATAAGGCCATCGACTTGATCGACGAAGCCGGCGCGCGCGTAAAGCTGCGCCAGGCCAGTGTTCCCGAAGAAGTCGGTGAAGTGCAGAAGCGCGTGAAGTTCATCACGCACCGCATGGAAACCGCCATCGCCAATCACGAATTTGAAAAGGCGCGTTTTTATTCCGAAGAAGAGCGCAAGGAAAAAGAAAATCTGCGCGGCCTGCGTGAACGCTACAAGCTGGACGACGCTTCCACCGGCATCGTCACCAGGGAAGACATCGAAGAAGTGGTGTCCCGCTGGACGGGTATCGGCGTCACGTCGATCAAAGAAGACGAGCAGCAAAAACTTCTGCGCATCGAGCCGGAGCTGCACAAGCGCGTCATCAGCCAGGACAAAGCCATTACGGCACTCGCTCGCGCCATTCGCCGCAGCCGCGCGGGACTCAAATCTCCGCTGCGTCCAGTCGGCTGTTTCTTCTTCCTGGGGCCCACGGGCGTCGGCAAAACGGAAGTTGCGCGCCGGCTTTCGGAATTTCTCTTCGGCTCGGAAAAATCGCTGGTCCGCTTTGACATGTCCGAATTCATGGAGAAGCACTCCGTCTCCAAATTGATTGGAGCGCCTCCAGGCTATGTGGGCTATGAAGAAGGCGGCCAGTTAACGGAACGAGTTCGTCGCACGCCGTATTCGGTTATTCTGCTCGACGAAATTGAAAAAGCTCATCCGGACGTCTTGAATATATTGTTGCAGGTGTTTGAAGACGGACAGTTGACGGACGGCCTCGGCAACACCGTGGACTTCCGCAACACCATCATCATCATGACTTCCAATCTTGGCGCGCGGCATCTGCAACGGCGCACCTCCATCGGCTTCCAGTCCGGCGCCGATGAAGCGGGTCAGAAGTCCATGGAAGAATTGGTGATGAACGAAGTGAAGCGCGCTTTCAATCCGGAGTTCCTCAACCGCCTGGATGAAGTCATCATCTTCAATCCGCTCGGCGACGATGATTTGCTCCGCATTATCGACTTGCTCGTAGGCCAGTTGAATGACACTCTGATTCACCGGCAAGTGCAAATCGTGGTATCACCGGAAGCACGGCAGTGGATTCTCGAGAAAACGTGCGCGGATCGCAGTTACGGTGCGCGTCCGCTGCGTCGGGCTCTCCAGAAGTATGTGGAAGACCCGCTTTCCGAGGCCCTGATTCAGGGTGGTATCCAGAGGCCTGCGACGTTGCAGATTTACGTCGCCGGGGAAGGTCTCTCATTCCGGCCGGTTGGTGAGGCAACCCCGGTCGTTCACTAACGAATCTGACACCAAACGCGTTGCTGCAAGGCGGTTGACCGTTCAGGCGACCGCAACTGTTCGGCGCGTAGCTGGCCCACACCTGGTCTGGCAGGAGATAACATCTTGGGTTTGGGGGCGCGGCCTTGATCGCATCAATGGCCGCTCAAAGTAAAGTCTGTTTTCTTCACGGGGTTTTGACGGGCCGGGTTTACAGCATCGCGATGCTGGTGCTTTTATTCGCGCTGACTTCACCCGCGGCCACGCAAAATATTCCCGTTGCAGATGTGTCCCCGGCATCGTCCGCGCCGTCGCAGTCGGGTTCCGCAGCTCCTTCCCGCTCCATTCCTTCTTCTTCGATGCAACGCGCGTCAGCGCCTGCCGCGGCTCCCACACCAGCGCCCGGCGTAATCGAACGCATCGAGTTTCTTGGCAACCGCAGAATCCGCAGCGACACGTTAAAAGCCCGCATCTTCAGCCGCGAAGGCGATCCCTACAACGAAGAAACACTGCGCCACGATTTTCAGGCGCTCTGGAACACGCAATTTTTTGAGGATGTGAAGTTGCGCGTCGAAGATTCGCCCGATCGCGCCAGTTCTAAAATCGTGATCTTCGATGTGAAAGAACGTCCGGTGATTCGGCGGATTCGCTACGACGGCATCCACTCGGTTTCGGAGTCGGACATCCTGGACCGCTTCAAGGAACGCAAGGTCGGGCTCACGGTGGAAAGCCAGTTCGATCCCACGCGCATCAAAAAAGCGGAAGTTGTCTTGCGCGAGCTGCTCGGCGAACACGGCCGCCAGTTCGCCAAAGTTATTCCAGAATACGAACGCATCGCCTCCAGCAACGCCGTCATCCTCGTTTTTAAAATCGAGGAAGGCCCCAAGGTCAAGGTTGGCCACATCAAGTTCACCGGGAATCACGCGTTCAGCGACCGCAAGCTGATTCGCGCCATGCGCCACGACCGTCCTTATTCGATTCCGCTGTACCTCACGGAAATCGCGGTGCTGTCAAAAACTTATGACCGCGACAAGTTGAACGAAGATCTGGAAGTCGGCGTTCGCGGGATGTATCAGGACAACGGCTACTTTAAGGTGCTGGTAAAAGATCCCGTTCTTGAAAACATCGATACTCCTTCTTATAAGCTGGGAGTGCCGCTGCCTTTCACCGCACACGGCGTCGGGAAAGCCGTCAACATCACCATTCCCATCGAAGAAAACGAACGGTACCACATGGGAACGCTGAAAATTATCAGCGCCGATCCCGACAAAGCGCTGTCACTGAAAGTCGAAGCGCTTAAAGCGATTTTTCCATTGAAAGAAGGCGATATCTTCGCCACCGGTAAAGTGCGCAAAGCAATAGAGAACTATAAAAACGCCTATGGCGAATACGGTTTCATCGACTTTACCGCGGAGCCGGAATCGATCCTGGATGAAGAGAAGAAAATCATCAATTTGACGTTGAAATTTAACGAAGAAAAACAGTATTACGTTCGCCGCATCGACTTTACCGGGAATACCACCACGCGCGACAAGGTGATTCGCCGCGAATTGCTAATCGATGAAGGCCAGCTCTTCAATAAGCGCGCCTGGGAATTGAGCATTCTTCGCCTCAACCAGCTCGACTACTTCGACCGCATCGAGGCGGACAAAGCCGCGGAGTTGAAGCGCAACACCAAGGAAGGTACTGTCGACATCAACCTGAAGCTGAAGGAAAAGGGCAAACAGTCGATCGGTTTGCAGGGCGGCGTCAGCGGCCTTTCGGGAAGCTTCATCGGCCTCACTTATCAGACCAATAACTTCCTCGGCCTTGGTGAGACGCTGACGTTTTCCGCGCAGTTCGGCAATCTCCAACGCAGCTTACAATTTGGTTTTACGGAGCCGTATCTTTTCGACCGGCCCATCTCCACCGGGTTCACGATTTTCTCCAGCCGTTACAAGTTTGATCAGGCCCGGCAGCAAGCGCTGTTCACCGGCCAGAATGTCAGCATCAATCCGCAATTTATTCAGAATTACAATCAGGACAGTACCGGCTTCACGGTTTTCGCCAGCTATCCGCTGAAACGGAGAGCGTTCACCCGCGTATCCGCTTCCTACGGCCTCACGCGAACCAACATCACAGCTTTCAACGACGCGTCAAAACTGCTCTTTGAGCAGGTGCAATTCCGGAGCGTTGCCGGACCCAGCGCGCTGAACGGCATCATCTCCAGCAGCATTACGCCCAGCATTACCTACAACACCATCAGCAATCCGCAGAATCCCACTTCCGGCAAAAGCTATTTTTATTCTCTGGGATTTTCCGGCGGACCTCTGGGCGGCAACGTCAACAGCATTTCCAACGTCTTCGATTTCAAAATGTACCGGCCCATCAACAAGAGGCGCAACGTGCTGGGCTTTCACGCTACCGCGGCGTACATCACCGGGTATGCCGGCAAAGAAGTTCCGCCTTTCAGCCGCTTCTATATGGGCGGCGACAACGACATTCGCGGATTCGATATCCGGTCCATTTCGCCGGTTACGTTTATTCCCACAGCCACGCGGCAACAATTCGTTTATACGGATCCCACCACCTTGAGCAGCAACGGCACGCCGCTGCAACGTTTCCTGAGTGTGCCGGTGCTTGGTTACACCATCACCTTTCCCGGCGGCGATTTGCAATCCTTCGGAAATTTCGAATATCGCATTCCTATCGCCGGTCCCGTCACCGCGGGACTTTTTATGGACGTGGGAACCGTGGGCATTCTTCGCAAAGACGCTTTGAAACTGGATCCCACCGGTTTCGCCAATCTGCTTTCGCAATTTCCGAATGCGCAATCGCAGACCGGGCTGCAGCGGCAGCTTCGGGTCGCGCAGGGCACGAATTTCCGGGTGCGCGCGTCAACCGGCGCGGAGCTCGTCGTTCAGCTACCTATTATTCAAGCGCCCTTTCGTATCTTCTACGCTTTCAATCTCAATAGACTGCACTCGCAAATTACCGCGCCGCAGGATTTCATCGAGCAAAGCAGCATCGACGCGATTGCAAACAATCCTTTGCTGAAAGACTTTTATAGATTTCAGTTCGCGCCGACCCTGAATCAGTTCATCAACAATCCGGGGCGCTTGAACTATTTCGAGCCTTTGCGTACTTTCCGGTTTACGGTTAGCCGGACGTTTTAGGTCGGTAGTTTTTTAAAATTGCCAGGGCATGAAACAGGGCTCCTGGGGGCTCTGACGTGCGCCTCGCGAGAAACTCGCGACGAGGTTTTGGGGGAGACAGTGCGAATCAAGGCAGCGAACATCGTTCAAATACTTGGGCTGGCTGCCGCAGCGGCTTGCCTGCTATTAAGCGGCTGTGGCGGTGGTGGCGCCAAAGGCAACGTGGTACGAGTTTCCGTAAGTCCGTCTGGTGGCTCGCTGGTGGTCAACCAGGCAGTCACGCTTACCGCTATTGTCACCGGTGCAACCGACGTTTCGGTAACGTGGTCCTGCACTTTTACGACTTCAACGACTGCTGCCGGGGCAACCACTCCCACCACTTCGGCACCCGTGGCCTGCACTTCCGCCGAAGGCGCCCTTTCCAATCAGCAGAGCACCACCGTCACGTTTACGGCTCCCGCCAAGGTTCCGAATCCACCGCCGACTATTTCGATCATCGCTACTTCCAATGCGGACAAAAAGCAGACGGGTATGAGCGCCATCACGCTCGATTCCGGAATTCTGGTCAGCGTAAATCCGAAAACTGCTACCGTCGCCACCGGCTCGAGTTTGCAATTCACCGCCACACTGACCACCGACACGGTGCCCAATGATGTGACCTGGCTGCTGGAGCAGGTAGCATCGACCAGCGCCATTTCGCCCACTGCTGCGAGTTGCTCTCCAGGTTGCGGTTCCATCGACGCGAACGGTCTTTATACCGCGCCCGCTACTCTGCCGACTACGGCTACGGTTACGGTTGTGGCCATTTCGAAGCAGGACCTCAGCCGCTTCGGCTCCGCGACCATTACCATCGTGCAGGCTGGTCCCATCAGCTTCAAAAATGTTTCTCCCGCCACAGCTCCGCAAGGCGGTGTGATCCAGGACATTTTCCTGGACGCGAACAATCTCACCTCCAGCGGCGTCAGCGTGGTCGTGGGACCCTACGCGATAGCGCCCGCGCAAATAAAGGTTATTTTTTCTCCCACCTCTTCGGCCGCTTCCATCGGCGCTCGTGTTCGGCTTAATGCCGAGCAACTCGCGGTCGCCGGTTCCTTTCAAGTTTCCATTTCCAGCACTAACCCGGCCAGTCCGGTCACCCAGGTTGTCGGCGGAAACTTTACCGTGAACGTGGTGCCCGTGCGTCCCTCTGTCGTCGTGTCAAATCCCGACAGCCTTCCGGAAAATTCTCAGATACTCCCCGCCGGTCCGTCGGTGACCATCGATGGCGGTTACTATGGCCCTCCGGATCACCCGTCGGTGTCGGCAAGTTTCAATGGCGGGACGCTGCCTATCATTTCAGATCCCACCAGCCCCAACGTCTCGACGCCGCGACGACTGGACGTCACGCTGCCTAACCTGAATGGCCTGTCGGGGCTTTATCCGATCAGCGTTACCAACACCAACGCTACGCCCAGCACTGCCTACACGAATGTGGCGGTGGTACCCGATTACGCGAACACCAACAAGCCGGACGCGACACCGACCTTGCTTCCGTTAGGAACCGGCGCCGCACCCAGCGCCATCGCGCTCGACAGCGTACTCGGAGTCGCAGTGGTGGCTGAAGCCGGAACGAGCTCCATTCAATATGTTGACGTGCATACCGGCACACCGGTGCTGCTCGGTTCCGCAATTCCTACGGGGAGTATTCCGCTCTCTACCGCACCAGGCAGCGTCCCCACCGGCGTCGCCGTCGATGAAGCATTGCACATCGCGGCTGTCGCGAATTATGCCGATCGAAGTCTCTGGATTTTCCAGGTTCCTGCTCCCGGTCAGACGCCGTCGGCCACGCCTCTCGGCAAAATCGATCTCAGTACTTTGATTCCGTCCACTGCACCGACAACTCCTCCTTCCGCCGCGCCGTTTCCTTACGCCGTCGGAGTCGATTCGTTGACGCATCGCGGGTTGGTCGCGTTTGCTTCCACGAACGTGGGCTTCATCGTGAATCTGGATCCTGCGCAGTCTTCTTCAATCTGTTTGCCGGGGCAGCCTCCCGCCTCGGCTCCGGTGTATTGTCCGATCGCTTCCGTCACGCTCAACACGGGGGCAAATCCACAAGTTGCGCTTGAGCCGCGCATCGACCTCGCCTACGTAACGCCAGGCGGTGGCGGTAATCTCTCGGTTGTCGACCTACAACATGTTGCCGCGCAGACGCGGGTCCCCATCAAGAGCGCCACACGAACTTCCAACGTGGTCACGGTGACTACTTCCACGGCACATAATCTGAATCCCGGGAATCCCGGCACGGTTTTAATCAGTGGTTTACCTGCGGGAACGGGTGGAACCATTTTTGACGGCAGTTTTAGCGTGACCGGCGTAATTGACGCCTTCACCTTCACGTATTCTCAAACTGCCGCAAACGACACGACCACCAGCACAACCGCCAGTCCCGGGACTCTTACCTTCGGCCTGGCGTTCCTCACGTATTCGTTGACGCCCACTATTCAGGGCATCGCTATCAATCCGATCACGCGCACCGCCGTGCTCGCCGATCCCAATGCGAACTCTTCGCAAATCACGTTCATCAGCTCGCTGGATCAATCCTTCAAATTCATTTCATTATTTTCTGAGGCCACCGGCGCTGTCGGCGCGGGCGTGCCTTCCGAATCCGGCGCCGCGGATGTGGCGTTTCAGCCGTTCACAAATACTGCGCTGTCTTTCAACCCGGTGTTGAATGAAGTTTCTTTGCTTGATCCTGTGCTCCTCGAGCGGCTCGCGATTGTTCACACTCTGGGCACGGGTTTGAAGACGCTTACGTTCACCAGCAATGGCGCGACCGTCAATCTGAAGCTGCCCGGCGCTCTACAGGTCGACCCGGATTCGAATCTTGCATTGGTCGCAAATTCCGGCAGCGACAACCTGAGCTTATTTCACATCAGCCAATTTATTAAGCCCGTGCACATCGAGCAGGTGATTACTCCCGCGATTCCCGGAGCGCTGTTGCCGCAGTCCGTGTTGATCACCAGTGGCAGCGCCACTGCTGCGGTTTCCGGCGTCCGGATTTTGGGTTCGGGCTTCGATGCCAATTCGCAGGTGCGGCTGGATGGCCAGGCATTGCCGGCTGGCCCCGGCAGCGTGCAGTTTGTCAGTGCCCGCGAAATCGATGTCACTATTCCCACTTCTTTCCTTACTGTGCCGCGGCGCTTCGGTCTCGACGTGGTCAGCAGCGGGGGTGTGGAGTCCAACGTCACGGACTTCACCGTTCTTGAATCGGTTCCGGTCCCGGCGTGCTCTGGAACCAATGCCGCGCCGGGAGCTGTCGCCATCGATGATCAGCGCAACGTCGCCGTAGTTGCCGATACCGGTTGCGCCGACGTTTCCATCATCAGCTTGAAGCCCGACAGCACTTTTGGCACCCTGACGAACCGCATCGGAGCCGCTGGGAATCCAACCGGCGTCGCGGTCATTCCGCGTTTCGGTTTCGCGGTGGTCACCAACAACAGCGCGGGCACCGCTTCCATTTTGAATCTTGACACCAACGCGCAGGCTACCGCAGCGGTGACGGTTGGCAGCCAGCCCAGCGGAGTCGCCATCGATCAGGAAACCGGAATCGCCGTGGTTGTCAACACCGGTTCGAACACTGTCTCCACCATTAATCTTTCGCCGCTGTTGGCGTCTCCCGCGGGTGCAGCCACGGTTTCCAGCGTGGCCGTAAATCAGAATCCCATCGCCGTGGCCATCGATCCGGATCGCGGCACCAACAACCGCGGCATGGCGGTTGTAACCTCGCTCATGCTGAATGGTTCGTCTCCGCCATTCGGCGCTTTGGACGTGGTGGACATCGGCGGTACGACCCCCATTAAAAATACTTCGGCGTCTTTGACGGCTATTCAGGCCACTCCCACCGGCGTGGTGTTCGATCCCGCAACAGCAAACTTCTACGCCACGTCGAGCCAGGGAAACTTGATCACGGCATTTAATCCGGATAGCGGCGCCACGCAGGGAATCAAAGTGGGCATCAATCCGACGTCCTTGGCGTACAATTTCGAAACCGGCACAATTCTTACCGTGAACGCGCTCAGTAACACGATTTCCATCGTGGATTCGCAGACGTTTCGGACCAAGGCGACACTGGGAATTGGTGGCTCGTCGCAGTTTGCCGCCGCCATCCATCCCTTAACGAACTTGGCGGTCATCGCCGATCAGGCCAATAATCGCGTTATATTGTTGCCGCTGCCTTGATCTGGAATTGGCAGCATCCGCGCTCAGCAGGCGTTTACGATTGCGGCTGGCAAAGGGCCTCGGCTATACTTCGAGGTTTGGACCGCGTCTAAAGAAGCGCTTGGCGCGCATAGGTTTCGCCAACGGATAGTTGGCGCAGGTTGAAGCCCCCATCGATCGGGGCAAATCATAAGGAGAAAAAAGTGAATTTGAGAAAGACATTTTACACCGCGATATTTGCCGGCGCCTGCTTACTCGGCACGTCAGCAATCCGCGCGCAGGGAACCGCTCCGGCGGCTTCCGGTGCGACCGGAAAGATCGGCGTCATAAACGTCCGCCAAGCCATCGTAACTACCGCGGAAGGGAAAGTGGCATCCGCGGAATTGCAGACGCAGTTTGCGTCGCGCCAGACCGAGCTAGAAAATTTAAACAAGCAGATCGCCGACTTGCGTCAGCGTCTGTCGGCCAGCGACGGCAAGTTAAGCCAGGAAGAACAAACCCGGTTGACTCGTCAGGGTGAGCTGCTCGCGCGCCAACTGCAGCGCAAACAGGACGAGTATCAGGAAGACGTCAATGCTTCTCAGGGCGATGTGATCGATAAGATCGGCCGCAAAATGATTGATGTTCTCGATCGCTACGCTCGCGAAAACGGCTACGTGGCCATTCTGGATTCTTCCGCGCAGAACACGCCGATTCTTTATGCCTCCAATCAGATCGACGTGACCCAGGACATTATCAAGCTGTACGATCAGGCCTACCCGTCCAAGGGCGGCGCAGCGACTACTCCGAAGCCTGCGGCAAAGCCGGCCGCGACTCAGCCGGCCACGCCCAAGGCCACAACTCCGCCAGCGGTCAAGCCCTAAACGTTAGCTCCACTGCTGAGCGATAAACGCTAGCTGCTTCAATTTGCAATCGCCTCCGGACTTCGCGCCGCGGGGCGATTGCTATTTTGGATTTATCGCGTGTCACGAGTGTTCGAAGACCCAGGTTCCTAACCTGCCTACGGCAGGCAGGCCCAACTGCGAACCTGGGGCACCGTCCGTGCTTTTGTGATCCGCCGTCCGCAAGACGACGCGGAAGCCCTGCCAGTATCTTGCTTTTACATTGCCGCCGGAATATACTCTGTTTTCGCTCTTAAGCGGGTCGCACTAATGAGTGGGCGCAAGCCCACTTTTTTGTTGCCCCCCGGTTGCAGCATAAGCTGGACCGGCATAGGCCGGGGAGTCTTCATTTGGATTTGGAAAAAGTACGCCAGGCTGCCGAGCGCGTGGCGCGTTCCCAAGGGCTGGAGATCGCCGACGTCGAGTGGAAAGTAGGGAAACAGCGTTTTCTTCGGGTGTACATCGACCGAATTCCCGAACAATTCGTCGCAGCCGATACGGTTTCTTCGCCCCATGCGCCCGGAAGCAACGATGCGCCCGGGGCTGGAGAGTCCGAGGAAAATGTTTCGCCTCGGCCCAGTAGCCCGTATCCGAAAATTACGCATGGCGATTGCGAGCGGGTGAGCCAGCAGCTAAGCGTAATCCTTGATGTTGAGGAGCTGATTCCCGGACCGGCGTACGTGCTTGAAGTCAGCTCGCCGGGCATGGATCGCGCCCTGAAAAACGCCAGGGATTTTACGCGCTTCCAGGGACGTTTGGCGAAGGTTGTGACCGCCGAGCCGTTGGATGGCGCAAAATTTTTCGAAGGACGTCTGGCAGGTGTAGCGGACGAAAAAGTTCGCATCGAAACGCAAGGCAAGCACGCGAAGATCGTCGAGATTCCCCTCGATGCTATCCGCAAAGCGAACCTGGTGGTCGAATTTTAAAACGCCGTTAAATTTTTAAGTGTTTTTTAAGTGTAACGTCTGGATGCGCCCGGTACAGCGCGCATCGCAAGGAAACTTTTAGGATCCCGAAATGGCGAATCTGCTCTACCAACAGATCGAGATGCTCAGCCGCGAGAAGCATATCGAGCCGGAGGTGGTGGTCTCCGCGATCGAAGATGCCATGGTTGTCGCAGCGCGAAAGTACTACAAGACGGAAGAGGATTTGCGCGCCAAATTTAACCAGGAAACCGGCCAGATTGACGTTTTTTCCGTGCACATGGTCGTCGACCAGGTCACCGACGCCACCAAGGAAGTCAGCCTCATCGACGCCAGGAAAAAAAATCCCGATGCGGAAGTGGGTACCGAGATCGTCGCTTCGAAACCTACCGACGTTCTGGGCCGTATCGCCGCGCAAACCGCCAAGCAGGTAATCCTCCAAAAAGTGCGTGAAGCCGAGCGGGATACCATCTTCAATGAATATCACACGCGTGTCGGCGAACTGGTCACCGTGATTGTGAAGCGCGCGGAAGGCCCGGACCTCATCGTGGATATGGGCCGCACGGAAGCGCGCTTGCCCAAGCGCGAACAATCCAAGCTGGAAACCTACAATATCGGTGAGCGCCTGCGTGTGGTCATCAAGATGGTTGACCGCGCAGCCAAGGGCCCGCAGGTCATCGTCTCGCGCGCCGATGCTCACCTGGTGCAACGCCTTTTTGAAATGGAAGTCCCCGAAATTTATGACGGTACGGTGCAGATTCGTTTCGCCGCGCGTGAAGCCGGCGAGCGCACCAAGGTTGCCGTGGCCAGTCGCGACAAGGATGTCGATCCCGTAGGCGCGTGCGTAGGTATGAAAGGCATGCGCGTGCAATCCATCATTCGTGAATTGCGCGGCGAAAAAATCGACATCATTCCGTACAGCGAAGAAACCGTGGCCTTCGCGCAGAAAGCCTTGAGCCCCGCGAAAGTTACGCGCGTGCAAATCACCGATCCTGAATTGCGCAAGCTCGAAGTCATTGTCGAAGACTCGCAGCTTTCACTCGCCATCGGCAAAAAAGGCCAGAACGTTCGACTGGCCAGCAAGCTCATTGGCTGGGACATCGACATCAAGAGCGAAGAAGAAAAGCGTCGCGAGATTGAAGATCAGATGACGCGCCTCACTGCGCCGGCCATCCCGCTGACGGCGCTGGCTGGTGTCGGCGCCAAAACCATCGAGAAAATGGAAGCTGCCGGAATCACCAGCGTCGAAGCTCTCGCCGGCATGACTCCCGAGCAGTTGATGGAAATTCCCGGCATCGGCGAGAAGATGGTCGATAAAATTTATCAGGCCGTGAATCGCTTCTATGAAGGTGGTGGAGAAGTTGCCGTTGCCGCCGTTGGTGAAGCCGCGGAAGGCGAAGCGCTTGCCGAAGGCGAAACCGCAACGGAAGAATCGCTCGAATCCGCTGACGAATCTTCCGCCGAGCCCGCGCCGGAAGCTGACGCGTCCGCCGAAGCAGGTGAAGCTGGATTGCAGCCTCACGACGAGTCAGCCGCGCCGGAAGAACAGACGGCGGCGGTTGAAGCCCAACCGGAACCTGAGGCCGGCGAAACTACTTCAGAAACAAAAGAACATGCAGCAGAGGATGCTCCCGAATCCGCTGAAGACGATTCGCAGCAACCGGAAGAGGCAAAGTCCTGAGCGAAGCAAATCAAGTCCGAATAAACGAACTGGCCCGTGAACTTGAAGTTAAGGCCAAGGCGATCATCGATCTCCTTCCGGGTTACGGCGTCACGGAAAAAAAGACGCATTCCAGTTCCATCCCGGAAGACGTCGCTGTAAAGGTTCGTAAGCACCTTCAGGGAGCATCAGACGCGGACGCCGCCTCCGAACCTACCGTGAAAGCGGACTCCCAAGCTAGAGAAGCCGCCGCCAAAACCGCGCGTACTCGACCAGCCGGTGCTCCTGCGCCTTCCGCACCGGTTGCCAAGCCCACTATTCCAGACGCGCCTGCGCCAGCCAGACCACCGGTCGCGGCGCCGACAGTATCGCCTGCGAGAACTGCGCCGCCTGCGGCGCCTTCAGCTACTGCGCCAACACCGTCGCCAAGTTCGACTCCGGCTGCGCCGCCCGCCGCCACACCGGTTGCCAAGCCCGCAACGCCGTCCTCGGCTCCTGCCGGTGTACCGCTTCGTCCGTCCACGCCTGCAGCTCAACCGGGTGCGCCAGCTGCTTCGCGCCCAGCATCTCCTCCGCCTGCTTCTGGATTACGGCCGCAGCCTCTGCCGCCGCGTCCAGCTGTGCCGCCGCCATCCGGTTTACGACCGCAGCCTCCAGCAACACGCACCGCGGCTTCTGCTCCCGGCAGTACCGCGCGCGCAGGAGCGCCTGCCTCCGCCGCACGTCCCCCGGCACCGGCTCGTCCTCCGTTGCCCACAGGCAATCGCGGCCCGCTTCCCAGCAGCACGCATGGCGCGTCGCGTCCCCTGGGCCAAGGCGTTCAACGCCCGGCGTCCGGTGGTCCTCGCCCAGGGCAGCCGATGCGCCCGCAGCAGCCAAGCCAGGGAAGAACCTTCCCGCCGCGTCCGGCAGGAACCGGCGCCGCGCCTTCCAGACCCTTTGAACAACGTCGAGGCGCCATGCCTACCGGCACGCGCCCCGGTCCTCGCGCTCCCGGCCGCCCGGGCATGCTACCGCCGTTCCCGGAAAAATTGCCGCCAAAGGCAGAGCCCGGCAAGCCGCTCTATACCCGCAAGCCACCACAGCGGCAACGCCCGGTGGCCGACAAGCGTGAGCAAGAAGGCGAGCGCAAGCTGCATCCTACGCGCCAGCGCCCTGGCTCCGATCGTCGCTCTGCTGCAGCCGTTATCGCGCCGCCGGAACCACGCGCCCCGCGCGAGGTCACGATTACCGAAGGCATCACCATTCGCGAGCTCGCGGAGAAACTCGACGTGCGCGCCAAGGAATTGCTGAAGAATCTTCTCGATCGCGGCGTCTTTGCCAGCATCAACCAGGCTCTCGATGTGCCCACGGCTACCACTTTGGCCGAATCTTTCAGCGGCGTGGTAAGCGTCGTTTCCCTCGAAGAGGAAATGGTCCTCGAGGTCGCCAAGGAAGAAACCAAGGAAAGCCTCAAGCCGCGTCCGCCGGTCGTTACCGTCATGGGTCACGTGGACCACGGCAAAACCAGTTTACTCGACGCCATTCGCGTGGCCGATGTGGCTGGCGGCGAAGCCGGTGGAATCACGCAGCACATCGGCGCGTACAAGGTTCTGGTCAACGACCGCAGCGTGGTTTTCGTGGACACTCCAGGTCACGAAGCGTTTACGCGCATGCGTTCACGCGGTGCAAAAGTCACCGACATCGTCGTTCTCGTCGTGGCCGCCGATGACGGCGTGATGCCACAGACCAAAGAAGCTATCGATCACGCCAAGGCTGCGCACGTGCCCATCATCGTGGCCATCAACAAGATCGATAAGCCCGAAGCGCAGCTAGAGCGCGTCAAGCGCCAGCTCACCGAGGCTGGCTTGATGCCCGCCGAATGGGGCGGCGATACCGAATTCGTGGAAGTTTCGGCCAAGAAAAAAATCGGCCTGGAAAAATTACTGGAAACGATTTTGCTCGTGGCCGATTTGCGCGAGCTCAAAGCCAATCCCGACGCTCCCGCGAGCGGAACCGTTCTGGAATCTCGCGTGGACAAGGGCCGCGGTCCCGTTGCCACCATCTTGATTCAGAACGGCACGTTGAAACCCGGCGATTTCTTTATTTGCGGAGCGGTATTCGGTAAAGTGCGCGCCATGTTTGATGATCGTGGGCGTCCGGTGATCGATGCTCCTCCTTCGACGCCCGTGGAAGTCCTCGGCTTGCAGGGTGTGCCCGATGCCGGCGACCACTTCCAGGTCACCGACGAAGCCAAGGCTCGCCACATCGTGGAATACCGCCAGGGCAAGCAACGCGATGCACAGATGGCTCGCAGCAGTGGCGCGCGCATTACTCTCGATCAGTTGCACGAACAGCTCAAGGCCGGCGACGTCAAGGAACTAGGCATCGTCATCAAGGCGGACGTGCAAGGCTCGGTGGAAGTGCTTAGCGAGATGTTGCCGAAGCTCTCAACCGATCAGGTCAAACTGAAAATCATCGGATCCGGTGTCGGCGCAGTCACGGAAAACGATGTGCTCCTCGCTTCGGCGTCCGGAGCTATCGTCATTGCCTTCGGAATCCGTCCCGACCGCAAGGCCGCCGATCTCGCGCAGCAGGAACACGTAGACATTCGCACCCACACCATCATTTACGAAGTTTCCGATGAGCTGAAAAAGGCCATGGAAGGCCTGCTGGAGCCGGTGGTCACCGAAACGTATTTGGGCCGCTCGGAAGTTCGCAACACTTTCCGCGTCAAGGGCACCGGGACGGTTGCCGGTTGCTACGTTGTCGATGGCGTACTCAAGCGCGACGGTCAGATCCGCGTGTTGCGTGACGGCGCGGTCGTGTACACCTCCAAGCTCAGTTCCTTGAAGCGGTTCAAGGATGACGCCAGCGAGGTACGCACTGGATTTGAGTGCGGCGCCGGCATCGCCAACTTCAACGACGTGAAAGTCGGCGACATTCTCGAATGCTTCCAGGTAACCAAGGTATCCGCCGCGGAAGCCGCTGCCGAACGGAACATCAACACCGCCGCGACTTCGCGAAAATAACACAGCGTAAATTAATTCGTGATTGGAATTTTCGTAATTAACGTCGCGAATGAAGTTGCACAAACTGACTTGGCGCAATAACCGCAAAGGTTTTCCCCGGAGCCGCTCATGCCGGTCGGCCTGCTTACGCTGGAGCTGCACATCCCGGACGCGCAATCGCTCAAAGACAAACGGCAGGTCTTGCGCAGCTTGAAAGACCGCTTGCGCGCAAAATTCAACGTCGCCGTCGCGGAATTGGATTACCAAGACACCTGGCAACGGTCGGTCGTGGGTATCGTGACGCTTTCCAACGAAGAACAGCACGTGCAAGAATCCCTGCAGCAGGTCCTGGCCGAGGCGGATCGTACGCTTGGTCCGGTTTTAATCAGCCATGCCGTGGAACTGATATAGTTCCGCAAACGCCATGCACGGGAGCAAAGTTTGCGGTTCCCCGCGCATCTGATTTGCAGTGCGCAGTTAAATTGGCGCAAGTCTCAGCTTTATTAGGATCACGCATGAGTCCAGCGAATCACCGTCATCTGCGTGTTGGCGAAGAAATCGCACACGAAATTAACGCCATGCTCGTCGGAGAGCTGAAAGATCCGCGCCTCGAAGGCATGGTGGTCGTCAGTGAAGTTCGCGTGCAGCAGGATATGAAGCACGCGCGTGTTTTTATCAGCATGAAGGGCACTACTAAAGAACAGACCGACGCCATTAAAGCGCTCGACCACGCCGCCGGTTATATTCGGCGCGAATTGATCGAACGATTGCAGCTTCGCCGAGTTCCGGAATTGCATTTCACACTGGATATCTCCCAGGAAAAAGTACAGCGCATTGAAGAGCTTTTGAAAGAAATGAAAAAAGACAATTCATCCTCCCTCTAGCGCGGCCGCCGTCCAAACGATAAGGGAAGAATCGCGACTTCAGGTTTGTCGGATAAAATTTATTGCGATGAAGAACGTCTATTTCGTTTTGCGTTGTGGTTTAGTCCGACGGGTGCTCCAAACTGCGAAATTGCGTGTGGGGATTTTAGAAATGAGCTTGCGCCAATTTAATTGACGGTCAGGAACCGATTTTGCCGCAGCAGCCGCAACCCGCGTCTTTCGACGGCGCACTGGTAATCGACAAGCCGCAGGGAAAAACATCGCACGATGTAGTTGATGCCGTGCGTCATCTCGTGGGCTTCCGCCAGATCGGTCATCTCGGCACTCTCGATCCGCTGGCAACCGGCGTTCTTGTGTTGCTGCTTGGCAAAGCCACGCGCCTGGTACAGTTTTACAATGGCCGCCGCAAGCGCTACAACGCCGGCTTCCGCTTCGGTTTTGACACCGACACATACGACTCCGATGGTGTCGCGCAGGGACCCGATGCTCCGCCCATTCTCGATTCTGCCGCGCTGGAAGGTTTTGCCGCAGAACGTGTCGGCCGTTTTCAGCAGATGCCGCCCATATTTTCCGCCAAAAAAGTGCACGGCCGTCCTGCCTATGAACTTGCCAGAAAAAAACAGCCCGTTGAGCTTAAAGCTGTTGAAATCGAATTGTTTGAATATCGCCTGACGGAAATCGCCGGGTCCATCGCGCGTTTTACGATCGAGTGTTCTTCCGGAACCTACATTCGATCGCTCGCCCATGAAATGGGGAAGCTGCTGGGTTGCGGCGCGCATCTTGCGGAAATTACCCGCACCGCCGTCGGTGAATTTTCCTTGGAGCAAGCGGTAACGCTCGAGGAACTCGCCGCTGCCGCGCGGCAGGGGAAAATAGAAAGCTGCCTCATTCGACTTGAAAACTTGCTGCCCAATTTTCCGCGCATCAATGTGTTGCCGGTAATCGAACGACGCGTGCGTCACGGCTCAAAATTTAATATTTCCATCTCGCAAATCCAGCCCGGCCGCATCGAGCCGCCGCCCGGCGCCACCGCGCAACTCGATGGCGGAGAGCCACGGCCTCCGCGCCTGCGGGTTTTCGGCCAGCAGGAGAAGCTCATTGCCATCGCCGAAGCGGTCGTCCCGCGCACGTACCAGCCTCTCGTGGTTTTTGATCCGTTGGCCTGAGATTTGGCGCGAATGACGCGCAATATTATCGCTGCGCGCTCCGCCACCCGTTACGCGCTCAGCATCATGGCGGCTGTACGCGTTCCGATGGGAGCGTGCTCGGCGTAACTCCGCGCTCGCCCGGGCCCGCGAAAATCGTTCCGGTCACTCGCTCCGGCGAGCGCAATCTGCGCGGTGTGATCACGATCATCAACTGCGTATCCTTCAGGGTTTTCGTCCGTCCGCCAAACGCATATCCGATCCCCGGCAACTCCGCGAATCCCGGCAAACCTGTGATCGCGCGCGTCTCTTCGCGATCCGCCAATCCCCCGATCACCGTGGGCTGATCGTCTCTTACCCGAACCGTCTGCGACAGCGTGCGATTGGAAATTACCGGAATCCCGTTCACGTTACCGCCCGCCAGCGAGCGAATTTCAAATTCCAGTTGCAGCGTAACTTCATTGTTCGGATGCAGCGAAGGTGTCGCTTTGATTTTTAATCCCAGATCGATATATTCGGAGCCCGGGTACGGAGTTTGTCCGGTTCCGCTGCCGCTGGCCGCCAAGCTTGTCGAATCCTGAACCACCGCCACGATTCCTTGGCCCGCCGTCGGGCCTTGCGCCACCAGCGCCACGTCCGGAAGCCCGCTGCTGGTCAGCGTGGACACAATCAGCGCGCCAGGACGCGCCGCGGTATTCAGCTCCACTCCCGTTTGAAACGTTCCTCCGCCCAGCCCCAAAAAAACCGTAAGCGTGCTTTGATCCATGTTGGTCACCACAATGTCCGGAGAAGGCGAATTCGAAAAACTGGCGATCGCCACGCTTGCCGGCGTCGCAGCGGTTCGCAGCGGCGAACTTGGAGACGCCCTAAACGTTCCGTCGATGGTGGCGCTTCCCAGCAAAATGGAAACGGAGTTGTCCCCTTGATTCACCACCGTCAGATCCCCAACGCCGTCAGCGTTCAAATCTCCCGTAGCGATGGCTACCGGAGTAGTTCCGACCGTGATCGGCGAGTTGGTCGCTTCTTTGAAGGTGATATTTGCGTTTGCGTCAATCGTGTTCAGCAAAATCGACACGTTGTTGGAAGTCTGGTTCACCACCGCAAGATCCGCCATGTCCCCTTGGCGAAAAGTTCCCGCCACCATGGCCACCGGTCCCGTTTCCGCGGTAGCGCCTTTATTCAGCAGAAACGGAGAGCTGGGAAATTGCGTAAACGTTCCATCACCCACGCCGCGAAATACCGAAATGGAGTTGTCGCCTTTGTTGGTCACCGCAAAATCCTGAATACCATCCCCGTTGAAATCCGCCACGATAACGGAACTCGGGTTCGTTCCTACCGCGATGGGCGAGCCCGGCGCCTCGCTGAAGGTTCCGTTGGGAACGCCGTTCGCATCGACGTTGCCCAGCAAAACCGAAACGTTATTCGAAGTGGAATTTACAATCACCAGGTCTTCCGGCTGGGCAGTTGTGAACTTGGTGCTGTCGGTGCGGAAAACTCCCGTGCCAATCGCCACTTGTCCCGTTTCATTCGTACCGAAACGGACCGGCGCAGTACGCACCTGCACAAAATTTCCGTTATCTTGATTTTGCAGAACCGTAAACGTGTTGGCTGTGGCGTTGTTGAAAACCACCGCCAGATCCGGCAGTTTCCCGCCGGTGAATTTTCCGGCCACCAACGCCGTCGGATTCGTGCCGACCGCAAAATTTGTTTCCGGGAAGGTTGCCGACCCGGGCACGCCGGTGAAGCCGCCTCGGGTGCCTAAACTGTTGGACAGCAGCGACAATGTGACGGGGAAGCGGTCGCCCACAAAAAAAGTGGCGGGTTTGCCGTCTTGCGCGCGAAGAAGAACCTGCCGTCCGCTCTGCACCAGCGAGAGCGAATCCGAGAAATCCACGCTCGCTCCGGGCAGCGTCAGAAGAAACGTAGACAGGCCGCCGCCCAGCACAATAAACGGCGGTATGCTGGAAAATCCTTTTCCGGTAAAAACTTTTTGGGCGTTGGTAAGCAGGTTGGCCAGGTCCGTGGAAGCGGCCAGCGAGCGAACATCGTTCGGCGTCAATAAAATTAATGACGTGGACGATGGTGGCGTCAGACCAAGTTTTTGTGCCGCGCCGCGATCTACTTCCAGCAGCTCCATCTCCAGCAGAACTTCGCCACGCGCTTTCTCCACTTCCTGAATCAATTGCGCCGCCAGCGCCAGTTTGGCTGGCGTATCGCGCATGGTAATCGTGCGGCTGCGCGTGTCCAGCTGCACGTGCGTGGTGCCGGTGATATCGCGTAGGACGCGCAATAGCTCGGTCATCTCGTCCGGGCCCACCGCTGCCGGCAGCGGAAATATCTGTTCCGCTTCCGGCCCGTACTGGCGGCGTTTCTCGGGAGTATCGGCCGCCACAAACATCAGCGTGGGATTCAGCGCACGCCAGAACGTCCCGGTCTGCGCCCCCAGCAACGAGAGCGCGGTATAAAAATCCACATCCTGCACCTGCAAACGCACGGTGCGCCCTACCACATCCGGATCAAATGACGCTTTCACGCCGAATAGTGTTGCCAGTTCTTCGTAGACCGCTTTCGTGTCGCCGCGCAAATTGAGGTTTTGCTTCCCGCTCTTCGCCCGCAATTTTGGCAGGCCCGCGATTTCCAGGTCCGCTTTGCTCGGTGGCTCTTCTTCCATGGACTTCATCTGCGTCAGCCGCTCCGCCACAATGGTATTTCCCGGATCAATGCGCAGGGCCAGCCGCAATTCCTCCGTGGCCTTCACCATGCGTCCTTCGAGTGCCGCCCGTTCCGCCGCTTCCACGTGGGTACGCACCAGCTTTGAACGTAGAGCGGCTTCCTTCAACGCGTACGCGGTTTCTTTGGGCGCAAACCTCGTCGCTTCCTGGTAATAGAGCACCGCCTGATCGATGCGACCGGCGGCTTCCGCGCGATCGCCATGCTCGACAGCCCTCTGGGCGCGCTTCGGATCGCTGCGCAGTTGCTCAATGGCCGACGGCTGCTTGGGCGCGTCCTGCGCCAGGCATGGAGCAGTAACGAGCAGTGCAGACAGCAACATGCAGGCAGTCTGGTGTTTGGGGAAAGTGATCATTGTGCGTGCGTCTTTATTCTACCGTGACCTATCGTCTGGAAGGGTGCCAGCCTTGACCGGCCCTCTAGATCGAGCGTACACTGATTCTTGCAGTTGCAAATCATTTACAACTGGAGTTTTCGTGCTCTCGGCTTTCCTCATTGCCCTGCGTGAAGGTGTCGAAGCCTCTCTCGTCGTCGGCATTATCCTGGTCTATCTCTCGCGCACCGGCCGCGCTCATCTCGGGCGTTTCGTTTGGTACGGTGTAGCGGCCGCCGCCGCGCTCAGCCTCGCCGTCGCCATCGCCTTGGAACACTGGCGCATCAGCCAGGACGGCTTCGAAGGCCTGCTTCTCCTCCTCGCGGCCTTCTTTGTTATTACGATGATCGTATGGATGAACCGCGTTGCGCGCCACCTCAAAAACGAAATCGAGAAAAAAGTGGAGTCCTATGCTTCGCGCACCGGAACTGCCGCGGGTTGGGGCATTTTCCTCTTTGTGTTTCTGATGGTTCTGCGCGAAGGCGCGGAGCTGGCCTTGATCCTGCGGGCCGTCGAGCTGTCCAGCGAAGGTTTGCAAACCTGGATCGGCACCATCGCCGGGATTGGCTCTGCGGTTGCTGTTGGCATGTTTTTTTTCAAAGGCTCCTTGCGCGTGCCGTTGCACCGCTTTTTCGCGGTAACCACGGTAATCCTGATGTTCGTGGCCTTCCAGTTGGCCCTCACCGGATTGCATGAGCTGAGCGAGTCCCAGTGGCTGCCTTCCAGCAAAACGGAAATGGCCATCATCGGCCCGGTCGTGCGGAACGAATTATTTTTCTTCGTGCTTATTTTTGGCGCCGCAGCATTGATGATTCTTCGCGAATGGCAATCCGCGCGGCATGCCAAAGCCTCCAAACAATCCGCCGGCGAAGCTGAAAAACGTTTGCTGCAATCCCAGCAGCGCCGCCAGAGCCGCTGGATGATCGCTGCGGCTACAGCATGCCTCGTCGTGATCATCGTCCTAACCGCCGATTTCATTTACGCTCGCGCAAATTCCGCTCCGCCGCTATCGACTCCACTCTCCGCTATCGGCCAGGAAGTGCGCATCCCGCTGACACAGGTTCAGGATGACAAGCTTCACTTGTTCACCATTAACGTAGACGGGCAGTCTCTCCGTTTCCTGGTGATCAAAAAACCCAACGGCTACGGCACTGCGCTCGATGCTTGCCTCATTTGCGGTGCGGAAGGGTATCGCCAGGACGGACAAAACGTAGTCTGCCGTCATTGTGGCTCTGCTATCTACGTCCCGTCCGTGGGCGATCAGGGCGGCTGCAATCCTATCGGCGTTGCATCGCACATCGATGGCAGCGACATCGTGCTCGATCTTTCGGCCCTTGGTCAGGCCGCACGCGAAGTCCCGCGGTAGCTTCGCGCCACTCGCACACCATCCCATGTTCCTGCGACTCGTTGCCGATTCTTTCGCACGCCGCCCGCGCCGTAAGTTGCTCACCGGCGCGGCGCTCGCGCTCGGCATGGCGGTGGTCACCGCAGCACTCAGCGTTTCGCTCGATGTGGGCGACCGGCTGGCGCACGAATTCCTGACCCTAGGCGCGAATCTTATCGTCACGCCGCAGGCGGATTCTCTACCGCTCGAAATCGGCGGCATCGATTATCGTCCCGTGAATGCCGGCGCATATCTTCCTGAAACCGACCTGGGCAAGCTCAAAACAATTTTCTGGCGCAATAATATCGTCGGCTTCGCCCCAGTCATGGAAGTTCCCGTGGAATTGTCAGCGCGATCCTTACAGAAATCTTCCGACCGATCCGCCACCGCGAAAATGAAAACCATTCTCATCGGAACCTGGGTGCAACGCTCCGTTGCGATTCCGGATGGTCATACTTACGTCACCGGGATGGATCAAACCAATTCCTGGTGGCACGTCGAAGGCCGCTGGTTTCATGGCGATGCTGCCGAGTGTATCGTCGGCAAAGCGGTTGCCGCGCGCTCTGCAATCAAGCTTGGCGACACGTTGCAAATCTCCAATGCAACACAAAATATTCCGCTGACGGTTACCGGCATCCTGAGCGGTGGCGGCCCTGAAGACGACGCCATCGTAGCTCCACTGGAACTTGCGCAAAGCCTGGCGCAAAAACCCGGCGGGTATCGCCGTCTTTATGTCAGCGCACTTACAAAACCAGAAGACGAGTTTGGCCGCCGCAATCCCGCCACCATGAATCCCGCCGACCTGGAGCGCTGGTCCTGCAGCCCCTACGCCTCTTCCATTGCGTATCAGATAAAACAGGTGCTGCCCGGCACCGACGTTCGGGTGATCCGTCGCGTCGCTGAAGGGGAAGGCAGCATCCTCACGCGCGTTCGCACTTTGTTGTGGCTCGCCACATTTTCTGCGTTGCTCGCCGCTGTTCTTGCCGTCGGCGCCTCCTCCGCCGCTTCCGTAATCGAGCGCCGCAGCGAAATTGGCTTGATGAAAGCCATTGGCGCGGGCTCCGGCACCATCGGTTTTCTTCTTGCCGCAGAACAACTCTTGCTTGCTTTTGTTGGCGGTGGTGTCGGTTATGCTCTGGGAATCATTCTCGCCCGCGTCCTCGGCGAAAAAATCTTTGGCGTAGCGCCCGAGCCTTCGCTTCTTGTCTTCGTTATCATCCTCGGGCTCGCTGCCGGTGTCACTCTTGTGGGCAGCGCCATCCCCCTGCGTCGCGCTTCGCGTTACAAGCCGGCGCCCATTCTGCGAGGCGAGTGAATGCCCGATCGCAAAATGTTCTGGCTGGTGGTTCGCCGTCTGCTGGGAGACCATCACGGCCGCTTGCTCGTGATTCTTCTGGCCCTGGGATCGGGCGCGGCGCTCACCGCTGCGCTGCTGAATTTGCAGGTAGACGCCAAGCGCCGCCTGACCACGGAGTTTCGCGCGTTCGGGACCAACGTCGTCGTCGCGCCGCGTGAAAGCAACAATTCCTCCGCGGCTGTCAACACGCTCGACGAATCCATCGTGCAGCAGGTGCGGCAGTTTTCCAGCCCCCGTCAGGCCGCCGCGGTCTCCTATCTTTATCTCGTCGCCAATGTTTCTTCCTCCAGCTCTCATCAACCTGTCAATGCCGTGGTCGCTGGCAAGCGTACCGATTTGATCGATAAATTTTCCTGGAAATCCGCCATTGCCACCCCGATCGATAACACCAATCTCTGCGCCGTCGGTTCGAAAGCTGCCGAGCAATTGCATTTGCAAGATGGCGAGCGCTTGACGCTGCGAAGTGTTGGTCCGGAAATAAGCACCGAAGAGGCCTGCCGCGCTCAGGTTTCCGACGCTCGCGGGGATGCGGAAGATTCTCAGATCGTCGTGAATCTTGAGGCCGCGCAAAGGCTTTCCGCGCTTCCCGGCAAAGTCAGTCTTATCCAGATCAGCGTCGCAGGCACGCCGCGTGAAATCCGCGAATACATCGCCGCCTTAGCAAAGGCAATTCCCGCCGCCGACGTGCATGGCTTGCGCCAATACACCGAAGCGGAAGCAAAAATTTACAGCCGCATCAGCGGATTGCTCACCGCCATAACCGCATCGGTGCTGATTCTCACCGGACTCTGCGTGATGGCCGCCATGACCAACGTGGCCATGGAGCGCAAAAACGATGTTGCTTTGATGAAAGCCATCGGCGGCGCAACTCGCCGCGTCCTGCGTTTGTTTCTTGCGGAGGCCGCAGTGCTTGGCCTGGCCGCCGGCATTGTCGGCGCAGCAGCAGGGCTGCTTCTTTCCATATGGTTGGGCAAAGCCGTTTTCGGCGTGGCAGCAAGCCCTCGTTTGATTGTGTATCCTGTTGCTGTGGCGCTAACTGTCATCGTGGCGATCGTGAGCTCCTACCCACTTCGCCGGCTCGCCAACATTCCTCCCGCCTCCGTCTTTCGCGGTGAAGCATGAAGCCCTCCAATCACACCGCGCCCACGCCGCAGGTTGTCGTTGAATCTCTCGTCAAGCAATATGGAGCACTGCGCGCGCTGGACGGCCTGAGCTTCAGCGTTAAACCCGGTGAGTGGGTTGCGCTCATGGGTCCTTCCGGCTCGGGCAAAACCACTTTGATCAACATTCTTGGCGGCCTCGATACCCTCACCACCGGACAGGCCATCGTCGATAATGTAAATCTCGCTGGTCTCACGCAAAATCAGCTGGTCCGCTATCGCGCCGAGAAAATCGGTTTCGTTTTTCAGCAGTTCCATCTGGTTCCGTATCTCTCCGCGCTGGAAAACGTCATGCTCGCGCAGTACTTCCACAGCGTCACCGACGAAAAGCAAGCGGAGGAATCATTGCGCCGCGTCGGTCTCGCCGACCGTCTTACGCATCTACCCGCGCAATTATCCGGTGGCGAGCAGCAGCGCGTGGCCATCGCTCGCGCGCTGATCAATCAGCCAAAATTAATTTTGGCCGACGAGCCCACCGGCAATCTTGATGAAGCCAACGAAAATACCGTCATCGATCTGTTCCGCACGTTGCACAACGCCGGTCACACCATTTTGATGGTCACTCATGATCCCGACATCGCGCGGCAGGCCGATCGCCGCATCGAGCTTGCACATGGCCACCTCAGCCTGGACACCACGCAACATGACACCAGCATTTCTCTTGATGACGAAATTCGTTTCGATCATCTGCTCGAACGCATCTGGATGTTTGGCGAAGAAGGCACCAACGCACAGCTGGAACGCATGCGCGCTCCCGGCGCCGCCGACCCGGTGCGCACACTGGGCCGCATGGCCGATCTGAAGCTGGTCGAAATGCGCGACAGTGATGTGCGTCTAACCGAAACCGGCAGCCGCCGCGCACGCGATGTGGTCCGCAGGCATCGCCTCGCCGAGCGCCTCTTCAAAGACACGTTTGCCATTGACGATTCCGAAGCGCACACACAAGCGTGCAAGTTCGAGCACATCATCAGCCCGGAGCTCGACCAGCGCATCTGCACTTTTCTCGGCCATCCCAAAACCTGCCCGCATGGAAATCCCATTCCGCCGGGCGATTGCTGCGACGGCAAACCGCGCGATAAAAATTAGTCCCGCGCCGAACTATTCCCAATTCCACGCCATGCCCATACCAATTGATCAGCGCAAAAAGCCTCTGGCGATCAAAATCCACGTTTCCAGCGGCGCCGGCGTCGATATCACCTGGGCCGACAACCATACAAGCCATTACGATTTTCCCTACTTGCGCGAAGAATGCCCGTGCGCCATGTGCAACGAAAAGCGCGACCAGGATCACCAGCATTCCCGAAAATCCGCCGCAGCCGCCGCGGCAATCTCTTCTCCCGCCCTCCCCATGTTCAAACCGAAAATTCGCGCGCAATCCGCCACGCAAGTCGGTAACTACGCCGTCCAGATCAATTTCAACGACGGCCATAACACCGGTATCTTCAGCTACGACCACCTGCGCACCATCTGCCCGTGCGCCGCATGCGCCGCCGCTTTTCGCAATGCCACGGCCTGATCGATTTTGCAATTATGAAAGAAACCGCTAAACTAGACTTCATCCCCGAAAAATGCGACGATTTTAAAACACTGGTCATCGAAATCCATTCATGAGTACGATCACTAATGGTCCGGCCGCTTCCGGCAGCCGTGGCACAAGTATTCCACGCGTCATCGTCGCGACCACTGCTCTCCTCACATTTATTTCCTTCTGGCGCGCCGCCGCCATCGTCTTAAACGACCTGGCCTCTTCCGCGTATTACGCGGGAGGTGAAGCCGAAGGCTATATTGGCAAAACCGCGCCCTGGTTCATCCTCGCGATCATGCTGTTTTCTTACGCCGTGCGTGCCGTGTACGTCGAAAGTTGCAGCATGTTCGTGCGCGGCGGAGTCTACCGCGCGGTAAAGAGCGCACTCGGCGGCACCCTCGCCAAATTCAGCGTGTCCGCCCTGATGTTCGATTACGTGCTTACCGGCCCAATCAGTGGTGTGGCCGCAGGTCAATATCTCGCCGGGCTCATCAGCGAATTGTTGCAGTACATGCACCTCAGCGGTCCGTTGACGCCCGGAACCGTGAGTCTCATCTCTGCGAGCTTTGCGGTGGTCGTGACTGTGTACTTCTGGTGGGAAAACACCAAGGGCGTTTCCGAGTCCAGCGAAAAAGCTCTGCACATCATGAAGCTCGTCACCGTCATGGTGGTGATGCTGATTGCCTGGTGCATTTACACCGTGATCGTGCGCCACTCGGCGCTGCCGCCACTGCCGACGCC
>JRHI01000850.1_pt1 | contig 30338 bp, 25 predicted proteins | sample 215371 | NCBI WGS metagenome assembly JRHI01 (sample SAMN02929681, study PRJNA255918) | sediment metagenome | biome: cave system; feature: Ice Cave; material: Sediment; isolation source: sediment from deep within a dark volcanic ice cave with no known source of... ...
CCTCACTTTACAAGTATTATTCCCTGACAACTCCTAAGCATAGCGCCGTAAATCGGACCGGAGTTCTTTGCTCCAAAAAAGTCTGCTGCGAAGGCTGGCATCGTGCCAAAGCCACCACCATAACATAAGGCAATGGCTGCCGACAGAATGAGGAGAAAGGCAAAGCCACCGAGACCGACCTGGGCTAGTAGTAGGAATGCAACAATCTGGACTATGAAGATACTGAGGAAGGTGAAGGGACGACCAATCGCATCCGAGAGCCATGCCCAGACGAGACGGCCAAGGCCATTAAAGATCGAAATGGTGCTGACTGCGATAGCTGCTGTAAGCGCTGTGATGCCGGTAAACTTTTGTGCCAGCGGCGATGCAACTGAGATTAATGCCGCGCCGGCTGTGACGTTGAGCGCGAGGATCAGCCAGAGCACATACCACCGTGGTTCGCGTAATGCTTCTCCCAATGTAAAATCTCGTCCTGCACGGGCAGCTTGCACCGTTGCGGAGGGCACCCATCCAGGAGGGGTGTATCCGTCAGGTGACTTGCGGAAAAATTGGGCTGCGACAACGACAACGATCAGATAGATGATACCCAAGTAAAGGAACGTCGAGGCGACGCCTAATGATTTGGGAGAAAGGAGTGGTGGCGCTGTCTGCGCGATCACGAGTGCGCCTAAACCAAAGCCTGCCACTGCTAAGCCAGTAATGAAGCCACGTCGGTCGGGAAACCAGCGCAGGAGCATCGCAAGTGGCACGATATAACCGAGGCCAATACCGATGCCGCCAATAACGCCGAAGGTCAGGTAGAGGAGGAAGAGGCTATGGATCGGTGCTGTGAGTCCTGCGAGAATGATACCTAGCCCATAGAGAATGCCTCCTGCTGTGGCGATAGCTCTAGGACCGTAACGGAGTTGCAGGTAGCCACCAAAAGCTGCTGTAACACCCAGCGCGAGCAATGTAATGGAAAACGTCAGATTGACAGCGGCTAGCTGTCCCTTTGTCACCTGATCTGCTGTGATGCCGTTAAACAGCGCCGCGACTGGTTTGGAGAAGACACTCCATGCATATACAGAGCCGAGTGCAAGTTGAAGTACGAAGGCTGCTACCGCGATAGCCCAACGATTAGGGGAAGATGAGGTGTCGAGGGAAGTACTACTCATGGAAAATCCTCCTCAAATAATTCCGGGTAGGTATACTAACAATACTAGAAGGGACATTCGTTACTACAAAACTAGGCCATTAGTACCAAATCTCACATACTAAGTATACTCGCAAAAAGGTTACTAATTCAACCTCTTTCTCATACCTATACCTGCTTTTGTGTGAAGCAACACACGTTCTTTTTCGCGTGTGCTTCTGTCACTACATCCTAATTTCTAAGGATTCTCAGCATTCTAATCTTATTCTTACCTTGATAAACTGACTGACTTACGTTATACTAATTTTGATCCCATATGTATCGCTTGGAATGCTGATGTGTAAGATGACACAGCATGGTACGAGTATGATAGAAACGTAGAAAAGTTTTTTAGGAGAAATATAGAAGGGTCTTACGGTACTGCATGGAACTATTTCCCAAGGATGAGCGAGAAACAACAAATGCGTCTCGTTCCTCACAAAAAACGACGAAAAAGCGTAGCCTTCCCATACGTTTTGGTATACCTGCAATGTGTATCTCTCTTGGAGTGCTGTTGCTGGTATTAGCTGCGATACGTGTTGTGAATATCACGGTAGGCGGTACAGCCGTCCAGGAGAGACCAATCAGTGATGTGCTCAACATGGCGGATCTCCATCAACTGAAGACCGTCACGATCAGCGGGAATGATGTGACGGCAACCTCCAACAAAGGTCAACAATTCCGTGCCGTCAAAGAAGATGGACAAGCAGTTACAGAGATATTTCGTCACGATGGTGTTGCGGTAAGTATCGATGTTGGTCAAGGTGGGCAGTGGACGCAGGGATTAGCAGATGTGCTACTGATTATTCTGGTTGTAGGCGGGTTGTTCTTTTTTATCAGGCGGGGTGGGGCAAATGGTCAGGCAATGACGTTTTCGCGCTCCAAAGCCAAACGCTTCAACGAGACACATCCAAGCGTGCTTTTTAAGGATGTTGCGGGTGTAGAAGAGGCTAAAGTTGAGCTACAGGAGATTGTGGAATTTCTGAAATACCCACAGCGCTTTACTGCAATGGGGGCACGCACGCCCAAGGGTGTATTACTCGTTGGTGCTCCTGGCACGGGTAAAACGCTTATTTCGCGTGCAGTCGCGGGAGAAGCGAGTGTAGCTTTCTATAGTGTGAGTGGCTCTGAGTTCGTTGAGATGTTTGTTGGTGTGGGTGCTGCACGCGTGCGCGACTTCTTCAAAGAGGCCAAAGAACACGCTCCCTGTATCCTTTTCATCGATGAAATTGATGCTGTTGGTCGGCAACGTTCTAGCACAGGCATGGGTGGCAATGACGAGCGTGAGCAGACACTAAACCAGTTGCTCGTCGAGATGGACGGCTTCGACAAGCAAACGAATGTAGTTGTGATTGCAGCTACTAACCGCCCTGACGTACTCGATCAAGCGTTGCTGCGCCCTGGCCGCTTTGACCGCCGTGTCATGCTCGATAATCCTGATATCAAGGGGCGCCTTGCTATTCTTGAGGTACATGCGAAGGATAAGCCATTGGCAACTGATGTGACGCTGCACGATATTGCCCGTCAGACAGCCGGTTTCTCCGGTGCCGATCTAGCTAATCTGCTCAACGAAGCAGCACTTTTGGCGGCACGTGCTGGCCAGGATGTTATTCGCAAACCAGAGTTGGATGAGTCTATTTTGCGTGTGATGGCAGGCCCAGAACGCAAGAGCCGCATCATTATGGATGCTGAAAAGGCGATCATTGCCTATCATGAGGTGGGGCACGCTATCGTGATGCGCTCTATGCCTGGTGCGGACCCGGTGCAGAAAGTCACGGCTATCGCACGGGGCATGGCTTTGGGGATCACTGTACAAACACCAGTGGAGGACCGTTACTTGATGCGTCGCTCTGAATTACTGGCAAAGATGGCAGGTGCGATGGGTGGACGAGCCGCAGAAGAGATCATCTTTGGTGATATCACGACTGGCGCCAGCCAGGATATCGAGTATGTCACCAATGTGGCCCGCCGTATGGTCTGCGAGTTCGGCATGAGTGCGCTCGGTATGATCGCGCTCAAACAGGATGCGGAGGGTAGCACATCGTTCAGCGCACAGACGGCGGCGAAGATTGATAGTGAGGTCTCCTTGCTGGTTGAGCAAGCTTATACAACTGCGTTAAACATCCTGACCGAGAAGAAAGAGCGGCTCATTGCTATCGCCGAATATCTTATTGAGGTTGAGACCATTGATGGCTCCGAGCTTGATAGTATGCTCTTTGCAGCATAGGTTATCCAAGTAGTATAAGCTGTATGATAAGAACATTCATCGCACTTGAAATGAATGAGCACATGCAACGCCACTTGGAAGGAGTGATCCGCCAGGTGGCGAGGCTGTTGCCCTCTGTGCGTTGGGTAGACCCAAAGAGCATCCATCTCACTCTGGCTTTTCTCGGTGAACTGGACGATGTGCGATTAGCCGATGCGATAGCTGCTACTGAACAAGCTACTCGACAAGCACAGGCGTTTGACTATTCCCTCACGCACCTTGGCATCTTTGGCAACCCTCGCACGCCTCGTGTCATCTGGATGGGCATTGATGAACCAACAGGAACGCTCAAACGGTTGCAAAGTCTTGTGAATCAAGAACTCTCGCAACGTGGCTTCGAGATCGACAAACGTCCCTTCTCACCGCATCTCACACTCGCTCGTCTTAAAACCTCCTTGCCACAGGTCGAACAACAAAGACTTCAACAACTGCTCGAAAGTACGCAACAGAAGCTTATCTCTGCCGAGAGGTATCACATAGGGCATATTCACGTGATGAGGAGCGAACTGTCACGGGCGGGAGCTGTCTATAGCAGTTTGTGTGCATGCTCTTTGAAATGAACCTTAAATAAGACAGGGCACCCGCAAGGGGATGCCCCTACAAAGACACGTCTGGCCCGCAGACGTCCATCGTTCTTTGTAGGGGCATCCCCTTGCGGGTGCCCTGTCTGCTGTCCCTTTGTCTTACTCAAAGTACATCATATGTTCAGGTTGTTGTGACAGCCATACATAGGTTCCCCATGCAAGCTGACCCACAAACTGTTTATACTCATCATAATGGTACAATACTGATACAAACCTGCATTGGGCGTGACAGTTTCTAAAAGTATGTTGTAAGGTATCTTTGCGCTGAGACGAGATAGGGCCGTGCCCAATTAGCATCTCAACTAGAAATAGCAAGTGTCGATCCTCGTCATACAAAACGACATCAGCAATTTCGTGTTGTTCTGTTGCGGCTATCCCCAATTGTGTAAGCATCTCATATTCATGAATTAGCACATCATTCGCCCTATCATATAGATGCAAAATAACGGCATTTGGTGCATAACGAGGTCCAAATAGCTCAACGAAATCTACCACTAGTGAATTGTGCCTATCTTGGGCGAACGTAAACGCCTCTCCATTGGCTAATCTCAGCGTAGATAGAGTCTCCTGCATATCACCATCTCCTTTTGGATGTTTCTATGTAATGAGATGCACTGCATTGGTATGAAAGCGGAAAATTTGAGTACCCTTTTCTCTGAGTTTGATTCTACCGATAGTTAATGTCATGTTAGCATTACGAATAGCGTATAGTCAAGATGACATAACTCGACTTTATCATGTATGCATGGCAAAGAATACAAAACAAGGAAAGCTAGCTGAACTTCTTTCTTCAGCAATGACTAAACGCAATATGAGTGTGCAAGCATTAGCTGCTGCCATAGGGGTACAGCGACAAACATGCTATGCATGGCTTCATGAGCAGCAGCGGCCAACTCTGGAGATGCTACACCGCATATCTCTCGTTTTGGATATATCTTTTGGGACTCTGGCATCCGCAGTTTATGGTGATACAAGAGCAGCAGCACTTGAGTTATTAGTGGAATTGTATCTTGGATTACCTGAACAGGATCAAGATGAAGCATTATGGTTTCTTCGAGCTTTAGACAGCAAACGTAGACAAATAGAAGCCGCGAAGGAAAAGCCTGATTCTCCTGCTATGCTTTAATCTACCCCTTGTTTTGATTTGGCTTCCGATAAAGATAAGTGTTACCCCACTTTTTGGTTAGATGAGAGGAGCTTTGTGTGGTAGGTGAGCCAGTTTTTACGCTAGAGGAACTTCAAACAAGGTTGCAGGATATACAAGCGGCAGGGTGGGTGCCGAATGCGCGTCCAGGTAATGATGGAGGTGTCGGAAACACATTAGAAGATTTGCTGGGTGTAAAAGAGAACAATCTACGCATACCAGATTATGGGAAATATGAGTTAAAGGCGCGTCGTAAGGAAACAGGTTCACTAGTCACTTTGTTTCATTGTGAACCAACATCTCCTAGAAGGGTTGTTTCGCTAAAACTCCTCCCTTTTTGGGGCTGGAAACACCAGACTATTGTAGGTGCATTGAGCTTTCGACAAACCATCTCAAGCACTAGATACACTGATAGAGGTTTTAATGTTGTTGTAGACAGGCCCAATAGCGAGGTGCGTATTGATTTTGATATCAATATGATTGACGTTCGGCATAGTGAATGGTTATCGCAGATACTATCTATTCCTCCTGATGAGGTGAGTTTGTTGCGTCCAGCGTGGACATTTCATAAGTTAGAGCAAGTGATTACTCGCAAGCTGAATAACGTGATCATCGTAGTTGCTGACACAAGAAGGGCGAGAGGGCATGAAGAGTTTCTCTATAGAGAGGCTCGGCTCCTCCAAAAACCGAGCTTGGATCGTTTCCTTCATGCCATCGAGCGTGATATTGTTCTTGTTGATTTTGATGCGAGGACAGGCCATAATCACGGTACCAAATTTAGAATTCGTCAGGATGGCTGGTCTACTCTTTATGAAGAACAGATGGTATTATTGTAAATCAGTTTGTTCCTCTTCGTGGATATCTGATGTGATATATTCGGCAGGCTCATCGAGAACAATTTCTCCTGTCGATGTCTGATGACTAGCTACCGGTGGACGCCAGAAATCGAGAAGGTACTCGAAGGTTGTGCCCATTGTAATGTAGTTACTAGGCCAACCAAAGATACCAACGTTATTAACGATATTCATACGGTCCCAGATGATTGTGTTGCGTAACTCGTATCCAACAGATCGTAATGCATTTATGACTGCTACGTGAATAGTGACTCGTTTGTTTTCCCACCACATGTCAGGGACATTGATCACGCAATGGCCCTTCTTTTTGAGTAGCGGCAATAGACCTGCGAAAATCTCTGCCATTGCTTCTGAATATGCATCTAGTTCGAGTGTTCCCAGGTCTTCTTCACGCTGGCTATATTGCTCGACTTTCAAATACTGCTCATTTTTCCTTGTATCACCACGCCTACTTTTGTTAAGTCTTTTTCGGTTCAGCAGGTTTGCATAGGGAGGTGATGTAACAATACAGGTGATGCTTTCAGGATCAAGATAATCTGAAATATTTCTCGCGTCATCCAGGATTGCTAGCTGCTTGCTTTGTGAAAACAGGCTGTCCTGATTGAGTCTTTGTTCAGTCAAGGCGATATAGTCAGGGTGAATATCAAACCCAACAGCGTTTCTGTCTGTATCTCGTGCTGCAAGAAGCGTTGTTCCACTGCCTGAGAAGGGGTCTAAAACAAGTTCTCCTTGGTGCGAGAATAGTTCAATGCATTTTTTTGCAAGCGCAATAGGGTAAGTTGCCGGGTGTTTTGTTTTATCTCGAATATCACGTCCTTCATAGCTAAATTGCCATACTCCTAATTGGCTTTTCATCCATTCTTTTGGTGTCAAGCAGTTCAAATGGTTTGGAGGACATTCGCATGTGCGATTAGTTGAGATATCTAACCTCTTTGAATGATGCTCTGCATCCCCTAGTGTGGTTTCTTCTATTATAGTGTCAGTCACTTGATATGGCATAAAAGCGTCAGTCATTATAACCTCCCACCTTTGTAAAAACTATAGAACAGTTGCTCGTGATGTTGTCTCATATGCTACCATCTCCTTCGTTGTTTCACAACAGTTTTTGCCGAATGTCTTTGTGAGATGCTGATTCTTGTGCTGGTATCATCCCTCATTAGAATATATGCAGTGCTCTTTGCCAAAAGCGGAAATAATAACACCAAATACTGGACAAACTGGCACCGTGGTTTGCAAACCACGATGCCAGTTTGTCCAGTATTTGGTGCTCTGCTATAAGCGCACCCCTAATCGTCACTTAGTTTCCAGCGCAATTGAGCGCCATTACGCCTGAGCCTGTCAAGGGCATTACGCGTCAAGCGATAGATTTCTTGCTCACTGGCGAACTCTTCTGGAAGTTGCTGCATGATTGCCTTGGGTTTGAGTCCGCAGTGATAGAGGAGAAAGATGATACGTTGTTCACGCTTATTCTTGAGGATATCAACGATGATCGGCCACCAATCATCTTCATGATAGACATCTTCAGCTACTATCTTTGGGTTGTTGAGATGAACAGTATCAGGCAACGGCTCTTCTTTGGGCCGCGAATATGCTCGCAAAGTATCCATAATCGCACTGTTCAAACATAGATGGAGAGACGCGATAGCGCTGCTAAGTGTCGAAAATTCAAGCTTTTGGTTATTTGCCCATTGCCAGAAACGTTTAAATGTGTCATCGACATAGCTCTGCTCACTCTCGTGCCGTAAAGCAGCATCACGATGTTGATGACGACGAAACCACATACGAACATATTCCACAAAGTATATGTATAAGGCTTCCCAGGCTGTGTCGTTATGCTCTGTGAGAGCACGGCGCAGGAGTTCAAGATAGTATCGATCATCGCTAGCTTCTCGATTGCGATACTTTTGCATCTCCCTGTTGCCGTTCTTAACAAGTGTTGCAATGCTCATGTACTCAGGCTCTTTCTGAGTGGCGATGTTCATTGCCGCTAATGAGCGTTCCCTAGTTGTCCAGGATAATGAGTAGTTTGGTATACACTGTTCACGTACATGTGTTGATGCAATTGACGCATCCTGTTCAGCCCACAGTCGAAGTAACTGGGGAGGAAGCCCTATCAGAGGCTGCACACATTGAATACTGTCAATAAGTGTGTCAAACTCATCATAGTCGCGCATGACGGCACTACATGTATCACAGGTGGCGAGATGAGCTTGGAGCAATGTATTATCAGCTTCTGAAAAAGTGGCAAGGCGCATAGTGGCTAATCTTTCTGCCCATTCACTGCAAGGTGGAGGTATCAACTTCTCTTTCACCTGTTTTCTCCTTTCAGATGCTGGTATACATGGCGAAACCGTTCTCTCCCCCGACAAAGGAGAACGCTCACATGCGTTTCGTTGATATCTAGCGACTCGGCGATCTCACGGAGTGTGAAGCCTTCATGTTGTAGGAGTAAACATGTTTTTTGCTGTTCCGAGAGGTGAGACAACGTTATATTCACAAGCTCAGCATTGCTTACTTGCTCATCTGGAGGCGCTACTATCAAGCTCACATCATACTCATTGTTTCTATCTTCTAAAGAAAAATGAGGAAGCGTTTTTGTGCTTCTTCTGTGCGAGTGTGCGAGATTCGTTGCAATACGGTATAGCCACGGCTTGAATTTCCGCGTGTCTCGTATTTGTGGTAAGCATTGCCAAGCTTTGATGAATGTTTCTTGTGCTATATCGTGAGCCAGTTCGCTATTTCCAAGCAAACGGGTAAGGTAGGTACAGATGCGGTCTTTGTAGAGATCGTACAGAATGCTAAAGGCTTTTTGCTCCCTTGCTCTAGCTTTCTCAACAGTCTTCATCAACCATGCGTCGTGTCCTGCCGTAGATGGAGACTCATGCAATGAGTCATCGCATGTTGACATACGATTTATTCCTCATAGTTATAATAAGCACTTTGCGGTGAAGTTACATGGTATGTATACAAGGACTATTTTCGCTCTCTTTTAGATTGAGCCGCAAAAATCTCTGTGAAGTTCCATGGTACAAGGACTATTTTCGCTCTCTATTCACTAGGACGCAAAAGCTTGGCAAATTCCTACAGCCCAGAATTACACAACATGACCTCTTGACCAACCAGAGCGCAATCTCTATACTAAAGCGGAACTGTTGTTGCTGTGGATGCTTGTCCTTCCTTGTGATGAGAGAGGAAGCGTGCTTGTGAAGATTGTGTTGCGTTGGCGACCATTGGCTCTGTGGAGTATCGCCTTATTTGGTTTTGCTTTGCGCCTGTATGGGCTGAATTGGGACCAGGGAAATAGTTTTCATCCTGATGAGCGGCAAATTCTCTTTCATGTGACGGTTCTGTCATGGCCGACAAGCTTTGCACAATTTCTTGATCCGGTCAATTCGCCGCTGAACCCGCATTTTTTTGCGTATGGCTCGTTTCCGCTGTATTTGTTGGCTTCTCTGGGCAATCTTCTCTCTCATTTTTGGCCTTCTATCACTTCATTTACTAATCTTACATTGGTTGGGCGCGTTCTCTCGGCACTGTTTGATAGCGGTACTATTCTGCTGACGGGGTTGTTGGCATTGCGCCTAGTCAAAGACGCAACTCCTGGTAGGACGCAGGCATGGAATGTGGCTCTATTGGCCGCAGCGCTGGTCGCTTTTACGCCATTTGAATTGCAACTTTCACACTTTTATGCTGTTGATACGATGCTGCTCTTCTTTGTGACACTGACGTTGCTGGCTTGCGTTGCTTTGGTAGATACTGATAAACCACTACGCTGGGCTGTATTGGCAGGAATTGCCTATGGTCTCGCAGTGGGTACGAAGTTTAGCGCGGCCCCACTAGGTGTGCCTCTGTTGGTTGCGGCACTCATGCGCTGGTATCGGTGCGATCTCTTCTCAGCGCTCGCCTCATTGCTGGGTGCGTTATTTGTCACAGGCATTACATTTCTTATAGTCGAACCCTATGCGCTGCTTGATACGAAGAATGTGCTTGAACAGATTGCAGAACAGGGGAATTTAGCACGTGGTACGCTTGATTTGCCCTATGTGCGTCAATTCGCTGGCACAATACCATTCGTGTACGAAGCGCAAAATATGATTGTATGGGGTTTGGGCTTGATGTTGGGGATAGCTGCGTGTGTCGGGTTACTCTGGTTACTGTGGCGTGTGTGGAAAAGAGATGCTGGTTTGTGGATGGTCGTGCTCTCCTGGGTGTTGATCTATGGCGCGATTAATTGCAGTTTCTACGCGAAGTTCATGCGCTATATGCTGCCCATCTATCCCTTCTTTACATTGATGGCAGCAGCTCTGTTAGTGATGCTGTCTCACTATGACTGGCAGAAGTTGCGCATAGGCAATATCAAGGTATTGGTGCCTGTATTGCGTTATGGAGCAATCGTCGTGGTGCTGGCTGGCACGATCTTTCAAGGGCTGGCATTGCTGAATGTGTACAGCACACCGAATACACGTATATTAGCGTCGCGTTGGATATACGCACATATTCCTCCTGGTAGCGTGTTGACGTATGAGCAGTGGGATGACCCTCTGCCTGTGTCTGTCGATGGACATGACCCGTCAATCTATACACAGGCGACCTATCAAGACGCGAGTGGGCAGCCAGCAACTGGGTTGGATTTGTATGGTGATGATACAGTGGAGAAGGCGCAACTGCTGGCGCGTTTGCTACCCACGGTTAATGCTATCACTATGCCAACAAATCGGCTTGATAAGTCTATTCCGCGCCTGCCGTTCCGTTATCCATTGACGATTCATTATTATCAATTGTTGTATAGTGGGCAACTAGGTTTTCACTTGGCGGCGCTGTTTGACAATCACCCACATCTTTTGGGCATAACACTGGATGATAGTAGTGCTGATGAAAGCTATTCTGTGTTCGATCATCCTACTGCACACATCTTTGTGCGCGATACTCCCTATCCTTATACGCAGGAGCAGCTCTTGCAAAAGTTGTTGGATGGCATTCAGTTGCCGCCAGCGGCTGCGCAACTTTCTGGCGCCCAACGCTCTCTGATGCTGAGTCCGCTACAGATTGCCGACGATCAACAAGCGCCTCCCTTTGGCGTGCAGTTTCCCGCCGATAGTATTGCGAATGCTGCCCCGATCTTTTTCTGGTGGCTGGTGCTCACCTTGCTGAGTCTGTTGACGTGCCCTTTGCTGTTTCTGGCTTTTCGTGTGTTGTGTGATCGTGGATATCTTTTCAGCAAAACGCTGGGCCTGTTGCTGCTTGCGTATGTGGCATGGATGCTGGCGGTTGTGCATGTGGTTCCTTTTAGCCATACATCTGGGCTGATCGCATTAAGTATACTCGCCCTTACAGGAGGGCTGGTTTTTTTTGTGCAGAGACACGCCATGATCACTTTTGTGCGCCAACATTGGCGGTTGTTGTTGATCGAAGAAGCTCTATTCAGCGTTGTGTATCTGCTCTTTGTGGTCATTCGCTCTTTTAATCCTGACCTCTGGCACATCTACCTTGGTGGAGAGAAGCCTATGGAGCTAGCTTTTCTCAATGCAGTTCTGCGTAGCTCCTATATGCCGCCGCTTGACCCCTGGTTCGCTGGGGGTTATATCAATTATTATTACTATGGCTATGTGATCTTTGGTGTGTTTATCAAGCTGACTGGTATTCTGCCCACAACTGCTTTTAATCTCGCAATTCCTACGCTGTTCGCGCTGACATTTAGTGGTGTGGTGGTCATTCTCTATAGCTTGACACGTCGTTTCTCTATTGCGTTGCTTGGTGGCTATTTCGCGGCGGGAATCGGCAACTTGAATGGGTTGATACAACTCAAAGGGCAGGTGCTGGCACTCTCTGCGCAGCTACCTGTACCCACGTTTGATTACTGGCAGAGTAGTCGCATCATTCCCTTTACGATTAATGAATTTCCCTTCTGGAGTTTCTTATTTGCTGACTTGCACCCGCATGTGATTGATATGCCTATTACCGTATGTATGCTCGGTATTGTGGCAACGTTCTTGCTGTCAAGTAAAGATAAGAGCAGTACGTCTCAATTGTGGTGCTGGGAGCAAGTGCTACTCTATGGCTTTGCGGCCTTCATTTTTGGCACTATTGCTTGTGTGAATCCGTGGGATATGCCCTTATATGCTATCCTGTTCGCTTTGGCTCTACTGGTGCAGAGCCTGTATATGCGACGAGAGCAGGAAACACCGTTAGAACTACTGATCTCCCTAGCTTTTCAATGTGTCGCAATTGCGGCCCTCTATGCTCTGGGTTACTTGTTCTATCTTCCCTTTTATGCTAACTATCAACAACTGTATGTCAATGGCCTTGGACTGGTAAAGCTTGGTACTACCACAACTGATTTCCTTACCGTCTTTGGGCTATGGATATTTCTTGCGGCCAGCTTCATCGTAAGCGAGCTATATCGACGTTGGCCTCTGTGGCGCGAGAAGAGAGCTGTACGGCAGAGTGGAACACGTGGAAGTTTCTTCGATGCACTTCATGGAACTGTTTTCGCAGTCATTTGCGCCATTGTTCTTCTTGCTGGCATTGTGCTGGGGCCAAAAGTCTTGTTGTTTGTATTGCTTGTTCCCGCGGTATGGCTCTTTGTGACTAATATATGGCAGGGACTCTCTAGGGGAAACGCAATGCGTATTCGTAGGGGCGGGGGAGGATGGGGTGTGGGGGGAGGACCCTTGGGTCGCCCATCGTTCCCATTAGTACAAAATTTGGCAGTGGAAAATGCCTTTCCGGTTGAAGAGGATGAGCAGTTGATGACGGGATGGGCGACCCAAGGGTCCCCGCCCCTCCACTCAGCCACCCCCGCCCCTACGGGGACGGGGGATTATCTAAAGCCGATAACGTCGTATACGTATCTCCTGATCATTCTGGGGTTGTGTATTTGTTTGGGGATAGAGCTGGTGTATGTGCGCGACTTTCTGGATGGTGAGGATTATGAGCGCATGAATACAGTATTTAAGTTCTCTATTCAGGCGTGGTTGTGTTTGGCGATTGGGGGCGCGTTGGTTGTGCAGCGCCTGTGGTTGCAGTATCCTAAGGCGGATCGAAGGGATAGAGAAAACTTCATACAGCCCTTCACACCTTTTGATGTGGATAACTCTACCCGCATGATGCCTAACGTGTCAAGCGGTTTTGCACTAAGAGGCGTGTTACGTCATACGTGGTCGGTGATGTTGGTTGTGCTGATCCTAGCTTGTTCAGTTTTTCTCACTGAGGGTATTGCTGCACGTGTTCACGATCATCAGGGTTGGATTGATGCTGTAAAACCGGCGTATAGCGCTGATTATACGCCAAGTATTGATGGTTTTGCTTTTGTGCGTGCTTGGTACCCTGGCGATGCACAGGCTATTACTTGGTTGAATGAGCATGTTGCGGGTGCGCCGGTGATATTGGAAGCTGCTGCACCCGTTTCCTATCAGTGGTTTAATCGGGTCTCTGTCTTTACTGGCTTGCCTGATGTGCTGGGCTGGCCCGATCACGTGGGAGAGCAGCGCTACGATTATCAATCGGCAAACCGTGTTACAGATATTGGGCTGATATATACGACGACGGATACGGTGCAAACACTGGAATTGCTCCATTTTTATCATGTCCGTTACGTGTATGTCGGTCCTTTGGAACAACAGCTCTATGCCCAACAAACCTCGGCAGGGTTGGACAAATTTGCGCACATGCAAGATGTTTTACATGTGGTCTATAATGCGGTCGGCGTGACGATCTATGAAATTATTTCGTAGATCGTGCGCGACGGCCAAAGAACAGATTGAGCACTGCTAGCAGTATGATGGCGCCCAACACGGCAACAATGAAAGCCGTCCAGTTCCACCCGATCACCAATGCATGACCAGTGATTAGGGAGTAGATGTAGCCACCGATGAATGCTCCAGCGATACCAACGATGATGTTGCTGAAGCATCCCATACGGGCATTGTTTCCGGTGAACATGCTAGCGATCCAACCGGCGAGTGCTCCGAAGATAATCCATGATAGCCAGCCTAAGTGCGGAACGATAAAGTCCATGATTTGTCCCTTTCAGAATGCAACAAAACGTCCTTGTTATTATAGCATAGCTTTTTCCTTCTGTTGTTAGGATGCGGGGGCACGGCAGATGAACTCAACCTCGTTACCATCAGGGTCATCGATGTACATGGTGCGGCTGGCAAGGACGGGATGTTTTCCGTTGCGGGGTGTATAGCCTGCGGCGATGAACGCTGTATATTGGGTGTCAAAGACCTCTTCGGGCAGTTCCAAGGCTATGTGGTGTAGCTGATAGCCCGATACTTTGGCTTTCACTTCGTCGGTTTTGGGGACGAGTACGATCATCTGTGGAATACCGGCGTTGCCTTCGCCCACTTTAAGGAAGGCGTTACGAAGGGTCGGTGGTGAGATGACTTCAAGGCCTAGAAGGTCTCGATAGAAGCGCAATGATTGCTCTTTATCAGCCGTCCAGAGCACTATTTCGGAGATGCCTACGACATTTTTCATGATTCTGTGTCCTTTTGCGTATATCGTTTGTGTTGTTAACATTCGCCCTTTGGCTGATCACATTGTACACCGCATTAGTAGTCTCTGAGAACCTTTTTAGTGTGTAAGGAGATTTTTAATGCCTATTACTCTCTCAAACTTCCATCGAAGTGTACGTCGTAGGGGCCTAATTGATCGATCCCGTCGTTGCGATAGTCAATTCCTCCGACATCGTACATGCCAGCGACGGGCGCCCTGAATGGGGCCCCTACGACGGACCCCGTCGCTTGAAGGGTAGCAAACTACTATGGATATGATAGGACATCCAAAAGGGCAGTATAGGAAATAAATAGGAACTTAGTGGGGCATTGATACGTTTGTATTATAGTAGACTTATATGTAAAATTGTGCTATCTTCTACGTGAGTTTTTATGGTATATCCTTTTTAGAGAGTGTGTATGTTAGAGCTATTCCAGATGTGGGCGCTGGTGGAGGTACTAGGATTTATTTGCCTTCCGCTCACAATTACTATATTTCATAACTTGCCGGACCGGGGCTGGGCCTTTAGCAAAGCTATTGCTATGGTTGCGCTTGCTTTTCTAGTCTGGTTTCCTTTGATGGTGTTGCGTTTCTTGCCCTTCAGTCAGCTTTTCATTCTGGGCATGGTCCTCATTTTACTCGCTTTGAACCTGGGGGGTCTGGTACGGACGCGTCATGCTATCGCGAAGATGGTGCGTGTAAATGTTGCCTATATCGTGATTACCGAAGCTGTCTTCTTGGGTATGGTATTTCTGATGGGGTGGGTGCGTTCATATGGGCCAGATATTCGCGGCTATGAAATGTTTATGGATGAGGGCTTTATCTCTGCGATTATGCGTAGCCCACATTTTCCGCCTAGCGATATGTGGTACGCTGGACAGAGCATTAACTACTACTATTATGCGCATTTCTCCGTGGTAGTACTGGCAAAGTTGCTTGGTCAATCAGCATCAATCGCCTTTAACACGGGTATCTGTATGTTCTTTGGTCTGACTGCTGTGAACATGTTTGGCGTCGCGTGTAATATTGTCTCCTGGGCGCGACATCTACGTTCATCCAATCAGCAGGGCGATGCTAGCAGTGAGCGGCCAGATCTTGTGCATCCTCCACTGTTGCGTGCTGTTCCCTATGGGCTATTGACTTTTGTGATGGGTTTGGTGCTGGGTAATCTCGCGGCAACGCAGGAATGGTGGAAAGCGCATGGTGACAGCCTCCCCTATGACTGGTTTAATACAACACGAGTAATCGATAAAACTATCAACGAGTTCCCTGCTTTTAGCTTCTTGTTGTCCTGTTTTCACGCACATGTGCTCACCTTAGCGTTTACGATTCTGGCAATAGGTTTGGCGTTCAATCTCTTCATTGAGCGCGATGGTAGAGGCTTCTTCGCCTTTGGACGTGGTTGGCGTCTCCCAATTACATTGGTAATGAGCGCTTTGGTGCTCGGTGGTCTGTTTGCTATGAATGGCTGGGATTTCCCAACCTATGTAGGTGTGGCGGTCGTGTGTATCGCGTTGCAACAATGGCTAGCCTATCAGCATCGCTTGTGTTTTGAGCTAGTGCTGGATGTTATCACGGCGGGAGCGAGTTTGGTTGCACTTTCATTTTTGCTCTATCTGCCATTTTATCTGAATTTCATTTCGCCAGCGCAAGGCATTGGCATTGTGGATGCCGCAAATCGCTCACCGTTGAATGATGAGGTATTAATTTATGGTCTGTTTGCCTTTGTTTTTCTCTCGTTGTTGTTTGCAAGTGTGTTGCGTCGCACTGCTGTCGTAGGGACCCCATCCATGGCGCCCGTTTTGGCAATGGTCAATGTCAGCGGGATGTCCACAACCAGCGAAGGGCGCGATAAATCGGGCCCCTACCACGAACGTGGTGTGATGGTAATACAAGAAACAGATGGTGAACAAATAACGGCACGGAAACGGACTGCTCGTCTTCCTCAGCTAGGCTTCATTGGAGTTGTGTTGGTGATGATGGCAGGATTGCTGACGCTTGTATTTCTGAAAAATAGTACGACATTGGTAGTGGCGGGAACGATCACGCTGTTTGGCGTGATGTTGGTCTTATCGAATCTTGATGATCGTGCGCAAGCATTTACGCTCTTGTTGGGAACGGTGGCTTTCGCGCTGGTGGCTTTGTGTGAGGTTGTCTTTTTGAAAGATGTGTTTGCTGGTAACTATCCGCGTATGAACACCGTTTTCAAGTTCTATTTTCAGTCCTGGGCGTTACTCTCTATCACCTCCGGTGTGGGTTTATTCTTTATTCTGGAAAGTTTCCGTCCACTCAAAATGGCGTCTCCTGCTCAAAGAGGTGTGAAAAGGGGAGTGCAAACATTGTGGTGTGCTGGTCTGCTCGCTTTGATTCTCGCAGGTGCGGTCTACCCGTTGGCGGCCTTCTATCCACGTTTTGAGCGGGTTGATTTCTCTGTGCAACCAGCACGTCATTATGTGCAGCGTACGAATAGCCTGGATGGGCTGACGTATCTAAAGACGGATGCTGGCTATCCTGGTGATTATCAGGCTATACAATGGCTTAACAGCAATGTTGTCGGCAATCCAGTGATTGTCGAAGCGGTCGGGCCTGACTATAGTAATTATGGGCGTATTTCTGTGTTTACTGGTTTGCCCACACTGATGGGATGGGTTGGACATGAGTATCAATGGCGCGTCAATTGGCTCAATAATAATGCCAATGCCATCGATTTTACGCGTCGTAGCACGGATGTTGATGCCATTTACACGAATACGAACCCTGCAGCGGTTTTATCTTTGATGGCGAATTACCACGCGGAATACCTCTACGTGGGAGCGCTGGAATATCAAAAGTATCCCAAGGCAAATTTACATCGCTTTAGTAGCTTTATGCGAGTTGTGTATAATGCTAATGGCGTAACGATCTATAAAGTACGTGGTGGAGCATAGGAGTTTTTGGTGTATGGTCTTCGATTGCGGAATGGTCTATGTTAAGGAGGAGCACTCTTGAAAAGTTACGAAACTGAACCACGAGAGGATATGTCTTCAACCTTGTCTAAAGGAGGGAATATTGCTCGTGTAGACTCTATAGGGTCGGCAGAGGTTGTTGATGTTGAGCATAGAGTGAGGAACACCGAGGCGGCTGAAATAGGACAAGAGGTAAGAGAAGTACGCACTGTCGCAGTTGTCGAGAAAAACGATGATGAAGTGAGCATGGCAGAGAGCGAAATTGTTTCTGATGAGTATGAAGAGGAGCAGGGCGATGAGCATTCGCGTCGGCGTGTGGCTTTTGTACCGCCAACGCGTGCGCAGCTCCTCTCATGGGCGCCTTTTTGGGCTGTAATTCTGCTCGGAGGTATATTGCGCTTCTGGGATTTGGGTGCGAAGCCTCTGCATCATGATGAGAGCTTGCATGCGTACTTCTCGCTACAACTGTTGCACAATCTGCAAGACTGGGCTGGCTGCTTTAATCCAGGTGCATCCTGCTATCACTATGATCCTCTGCTACATGGTCCATTCCAGTTTCATGCTATTGCCTTTGTCTATCAGGTGAGTCAATGGCTTGGTGCTCCAGATCATGGCGTGAATACAGTGACAGTGCGTATTGCGGCTGCCACGCTTGGTACTGTTATTGTAGGTTTGCCCTACTTCTTGCGTGATTATCTTGGCAAAATTGGAGCATGGCTCGCCTGCTTCCTGCTGGCAGTTTCTCCTACCATGGTGTATTTCTCACGTTTTGCACGCGAAGACATTTATATGGCCTGTTTCACGCTGTTGATGGTTGTAGCTATTGCACGTTACGTTCGTAGTCGCAAGATGCGCTGGCTTGTAGTTGCTGCCGCCGCCTTCGCGCTTTCTTATGCAACCAAAGAAGCGACCTTCTTGAGTATTGCGGTCTTTGGAAGTTTCCTTGGAGCGTTGCTAGCGTGGGAACTGGGTACACGATGGTCGTTCCGTTCTAATGTTCATAGTGACGCTGCCTTTGTAGAGCATCTTCCCAAAACGTGGGCACCTGTGTTTGTGCTTGCCTACTTTGTGATACTGGCACCGATTGCCAAGTTCTTTTTCGGCTGGATGAAGGCGTTATCTATCTACATTACCGATCCTAAAAATACGCCTATTGCGGATGCCTACGTTGCGAATTTGAAGGATAAAACGGTAGCCATTGTGCCCTGGATCGGTATTATTCTGGGTATCTATGTGTTGAGTATTCTGGCTCGTGAGATGTTTGGGCGTGTTCTTCCTGAAGGGCGTCGTGGCATCGCAGCGCACATAGATCCTAAAAAGCAACCGTTGCTGGATACAATTTTTACTATGCAATGGACGCATTGGTTCTTTGCTCTCCTGGCTGGCTGGACCATCTTCTTGGTCCTGTTTACTGTGATCTTCACAAATATTCGCGGTGGTATCGGCGATGGTATCTGGCAGGGATTATATTATTGGGTGCAGCAGCAGCAAGTGGCACGTGGTGGACAACCTTGGTACTACTACCTCTTGCTCATTCCTCTGTACGAGCAGATTGGCTTGATATTCGGGCTGGTGGGTATCGTGCGTTGCCTTGTGCAGCCAAATCGTTTCCGCCTCTTTATGGTCTACTGGTTTGTCGGCAACGTCTTCATCTACTCGTGGGCGGCGGAGAAGATGCCGTGGCTGACGATTCATATGACGATGCCCATGATGATACTGGCGGCGATTGGCCTGGAACCTGTTGTCGTTACTCTGTTCAATTGGGCAAAGGACGTGTTGGAAAACCGCACACGTCAACAGGGGACAAAAGCTGTCGCGGTGGCAGAAATGGGTGAAGGACTCTTCTTACCGACACCTACGCGACCCAAGGTGGGTGTGTTTGCGGGAAGCAGTGCTCTTGCATGTTTTGTATTAGCAGTGCTCTTGCTGTTGCCAACTCTGCATAATATGTATGAAGTCTCTTACGTCCATCCAGCCGATGGGCCACACGAGATGTTGGTGTATGTGCAAACGACGACGGATGTCAACACTGTGATGGCAAAGATCGACGCCCTCGATCAGAAAGTGGATGGAGGTAATCACCAGTTACATATTGGCTTGATGTCAGATGCAGAATGGCCTTTTGCGTGGTATCTGCGCGACTATCCAAATACATGCTTCGGTTTTCCGAATTATTGCCCTGACGCCAAGACCATTCCGGTCATTATTACGGGAGGTGATAACCTTTACTCCGCACAGTCTCAATATGCCACGAGCAAAGCGTCACCAAACTATGTGTTCCATCAATATCAGATGCGTACATGGTGGGATGAAGGCTACAAGCCACCTCCGTGTGTCGCAAGTAAAGCGAACAATAACTGTGAAGGCCAACAGACTTGGGGTGGAGTAGGTCCAGCCCTTTGGCTCAGTTACGGAGATAATCCTCCGCCGGGAGCGAAGTTTAATCTTGGCCTAGCTGCCAAGAACATCTGGCAATGGTGGTGGCAGCGCAAGCCCTTTGGCAGTACAGATGGTGCATACGACATGGGTTTGTTGATTCGCAGTGATCTGGGTGTCACCCCATAGAGCGCTGCTCGTTCGTTGTAGGGGCCTGATTGATCGCGCCCGCTGTTGGCATGGACAATGTCGGCGAAATTGACTCTCGCCAAGACGGGCGCGATCAATCAGACCCCCATACGCATCAAGCGAAGGAGAAGGAAGAGTTTGTATGGAGGAAAGGCCGTTCGTCCCCGTAGGGACGAGTGGAATCCCATTATTCACATCTCAACCATTCTTCGCTTGATGCGTATGGGCGCGATCAATCAGGCCCCTACTACTCTGTCAAACTTCATTCGACACTTTTTTAGAAGGTGAGAAGCTCTCTAAAAAGTATCGAATGAAGTTTGACAGAGTACTACAACGAACGAGTGTCAGAGAAGCGTCGGAGGAAAATAGAATTCAAGAGAACAAAAATCGGGAATAGGAATGCATGCTCTTTTGTTTTCCTACATAGAAATGCAAATCAGAAATACTGCTACCTGCACGTTAGATAGCTAGTTGATGTCAGGAACCCGATCCTCTTTTAGGGGATGGGCTTGTGGAGATGGGGTGGCGTCTGCCCGTCTTCTGCATAAGCTCACCTGTCCAGCCCCTGCCAGGGCGTATCCTACGGATACAATCGTAGGAGCCATCGGGCATACGATATCGGCAGTGCTTAAGAACGTATCGGCGCGTGCGAGGCCAGCGTGCCGCTCTATAACTTCTGAGTTAACCAGGTCTACAAGGGTTAAGCCAGTGCTTAGAAGATATGCAGACCGATATCATCGGCGAGGTCACCATTACCACTAAGGGGCAACCCGAGGTGTGTGGGTTTGGAGCCTTCCCACCAAAAAGGCTCCCCCACAAGGGGGGAATTAATTGAACGACAAACGTGCTGCTGCTGCGGTAGCCGTTGTTTCCTCCCATAGCCTCAAGGCGTATGGGTCCCTACAACGGAGGTTTTTATGGAAAGTGAGAAAAATTATCATGGATACACATGCCAACCTGTTTCATGTTGGTGATCAGGACTTTGAAGAGAAAGTCCTCAAGTCTGACAAGCCCGTTATCGTAGACTTCTGGGCTGCGTGGTGTGGCCCCTGTCGCGCTATTGCTCCCGTATACGAGCGTTTGAGCGATGAGTACCAGGGCAAACTTGGTTTTGCGAAAATGGATATCGACGCGAATAACAATGTTGCGAACCGCTTGGGCATTCAGGCCATTCCAACTTTGATGATCTTCAAGGATGGCAAGGTTATCAGCCAGCTTGTTGGCCCTCGCCCCACTGCTTTGAAGGGTGAGATTGACCGCGTGTTAAATGCCAATGGCATTGCCACCGCATAATAACAAGTCAAAAGTCATCGAGAGCATCCATGCACGAATGCTCTCGATGATTTTTCTTTTTTCCCTCTCGACGCTACTCTCCTTTTGTGATATTATGCTTGCCATACTGTGTATCGTTACACACAAGCTTTTTACGTGTTATTGTTGTCTGGACATAAGGGAAACCGCATATGCCAACTTTAGAGCGTTCAAATCCTTTACCTTTGTACTACCAACTCAAGGAAGTACTCAAACAACAGATTCGTGCTGGTCATCTCGCGCCTCATACCACTATTCCATCAGAGCCAGAACTGGTTGCACAATACCATGTCAGTCGTGCCACTGTTCGCCAAGCATTAACGGAACTTGTGCATGAGGGTCTTCTGTATCGGCAGCACGGACGTGGCACTTTCGTATGTGAGCCACGTGTACAACAAAATATCAGTGAACTCACGAGCTTCACAGAAGACTTGCGCAGACGTGGAAAACGTTCTGGCGGTTTGCTGCTCGTGAGCGAGTTGGTGAGAGGTTCACAGACGGTACGTGATCGTCTGCGCTTAAATGATGAGGAACAGGTTATTCGTCTGGAGCGATTACGTACTGCCGATGATACCCCTATCGCTTATGAAATTGATTACTTGCCCTATCCGCGTGCCTCTGGTGTGTACCAGCGAGCTAAAGAGACAGCTGAAGGCTCCCTCTATGCACTGATGGCATCCGAGGGACTCAGTCCTTATATTGCCGAACAATCTCTGAAAGCCGATCATGCCTCGACACGTGAGGCTGAACTATTACGTGTGGCCGCCGATGACCCAGGTGTACGTCTCTCTTGTACCTCATTTGATGAGACAGGGGCGCCAATTGAATACACCGAGGCTTTCTATCCTGGCAAGCAGTATGAATTTCAGCTGACTCTGCGCGTTTCCAGATGATACATGTGTAGGGGCGGTTCTTTTTGTATCGCGGACGACCACAAAGGTCCACGGTTCCTGGTACCCATGCGCCCCGTCCCTGCCGTGTAAAGAAGCGGGGCTATGGAAGAAATAGGATGCGCGTGCTATACTAGTTTCAATCCCTCAAGCGGGCAGGAAAAGATAGAGTAGGGCCTGATTTATCGCGCCCTATACCGTGCTCAAAGAGCACGAGTATACCTCTGAAACCCGAAAAGATCAAGTGGGTATGCACTACGTGATGAAATATATGGAGGAGCATAACAATTTCTATGAATGATAATCAAGATGTTGGAAAGAATGGAGCCAGCAATCCAGTACCGGTTCATTTTGTGAGCCGCCAGGAACAATCCATGTCCTGGACTGATAAAGGGAATGCGGCAGCTGTAGAGGGCGATTATGAAACAGCTGCCGAGGCATTCGAGCAGGCCATTGCGGAAAATCCTGATGATGCTCGCGCACGTTATAACTTGGCGCTCGCCCAACAGTATCTCGGGGACTCGGAGATTGCTGTTGCTGGCTATCGTCGTGCCATAGACCTTGATCCGCAATTAATTGACGCATACATTAACCTGGGCAACCTCTACGGTGAGCTAGGTCTCCAGGAAGATTCACTAGAGACGATGCAACAGGCGCTAGAGCTAGACCCTGAGAATGATGAACTCTATCTCAGCGTTGGTGATGCCTACCGCACACAGAATCTCTATCAGGATGCTGTCCAGGCATATCGGCAATCATTGATTCTCAATCCTGAAAACACCGTTGCCGCCGATAATCTGCGTGATGTGCGTGAGCGTGTCAACGATCAACTACGACGTCTAATGGATCAGGAACGGCGTATTGACGCTGCCCCTTCTGACGCATCGCGTTATGCCGAGCTTGCCAGCCTCTATCTTGATATGCGCCGCTATGATGAAGCTCTCTCTATCGCTAACCAGATGCTCTCGCTCGACCCTGAAGGGCGCAGTGGCTACGATATGTTGGCTGCCATCTATGAGCAGATGAATGAGCGTGACCAAGCCGCAGAAACCTATGCCCACATTGTGGAGATGGACCCCGACGATGCTGAAGCATGGGAACACCTGGGAACGTGGCGTTCTATCCAAGGTAATAGTGACGAGGCCATTGATGCTTATGCACATTCTGTTGAGGTTGACCCATTGCGCAACTCTGCCCGTTTCAGCCTCGCAGAAGCTTATCTTGAAGCAGAACGCTACGACGAGGCGTTGAGCGCCTATCAGAACCTTGTTGAGCATCATCAGGAATTGCAGGCCGATGATCTCGCCGCAGCTTACGCGGGCCTCGCTGATACCTACAATGCCATGGGACGCCACGACGAAGCTATCCAGACTGCGAAGACCCTGCTAGAGCATTCCGAAGACGATCCAGAGGGGTATTATCAGCTTGCTTCGGCCTATGATTCGCTAGGGCGTTATGACGAAGCTATCGAAAACTATCAGAACGCCATCGATAGTGACCCCATGAACGCTGACTATTATAACGACCTCGCCGACACTTTTCGTGAGGTGAAACGCTATGATGAGGCGCTGGATATCGCACAGCAAGCTATTGCTATGGACCCATCGCTGATGCTGGCCTACGAGACACTGGCGCAAATCTATGAAGAGACGGGGTGCACGGAAGAAGCAGCCCAGGCAATGAGTCAGGTGAGCATGTTACGCACTGCTAGCGAAGTGTAATTGGGAGAGTATGTACGAGCACAATTGTATTGCGATTGTGCTTGTACATACTTTTTACTTCACTTGGTCTTCTATCGTGTTTGCAAATGTTTCCAGGTCCTCCAAACGTTGCTGGAGATGTTCGTAGAGTAGGTCATGATTCAATGTACTGGAATCATGCACAAGTGCGTCACGTAGATTAGTGAGTAGTTCTAGGCGATAAGCCAGCGGCTTAGGAATAATCTGTTGGGCGGCAACAATGCTCAACAGCTCGTGGTAGCCCTCTGGACGGCGTAACCCAAACGAGGCTACGAGGACGCCACATACCTGGAGACAAGCTTCAATTGCCATTTGCAGATAGCGCTCTGCTAGCCCGTACACATGATAATCAGTGATAAATTCTTCATGTGGCGTTTTTGCTAGGTCGCGTAGGATGATCAGGGCGTCGCGTAGCTGCTTGATATGGCGTTGTACTAGTTCTTTATCGACGGGCATGACCTGTCCATAGAGGCGGCGGCTCAATGCCTGATTCTGAATATCATCGTATTTTTTGAAATCCAGATAGTCCATGACTGCCTTGGTCTCAAACGAGATACGCTGTTTCTCATCGCGGCTAAAAAGAATCTGTCCATATTTGATGACTTGTAATTTGAGCAGGAGTGAGGCTTGATTCAGGATGACCACGTCAATCGTATCAGACTCTAGCCGTTTCGCCAACTCACTGAAAAAGTAGAGCTGGTAATCAAGAAATTGGTCTGATTTGATTTGATCTGTGAGCAGAATCGCGATATCCACATCACTTAGTTGACCAAAGGAAGCGCGGTTGGAGAGTGTACCAGCGAGGTAGGCAGCATTAACAGGACTTTGCGTGAAGAGTTGGTTGAGCTGAGATTGCTTTTCGAATAGGTTCATTAACGACCTCCACAGAACCTTGGGACCGTCTATACAACATAGTATACCATAAAAGTAACATAATTTCGCTACTTTCGTGGTATACTTTTTTTTACTCTCTATCCCTCGACCCATTCCTCTCCGTTGGTCGCGACCTCTTTTTTCCAAATAGGCACGGTCGTTTTGAGCGTATCAATGATATAGCGGCAAGCCTCGAAAGCGTCACCACGGTGGGGAGTCGCTACTACAATAATGACACTCGCTTCGCCGATTTCTAATCGTCCAAAACGATGGGCTACTGCCACATGTTCAACACCCCAACGCTGCTGCGCTTCTATGATGATAGCGCGTATCTGTTGCTGCGCCATTTCTTCATACATGTCGTATTCGAGATAACGTACGTCTTTGCCACGTGCATTGTCGCGTACGACGCCCTCAAAAACGACAATGCCACCAATGCTGGGATGGCTCACAGCCGCAATCAGTGCGTCTCGATTCAGTGGCTCTCGCGTCAATTGAATCAATGGTTCCATGGCTTTTCCTTGTCAGCGAACGTTCCTCCACCCATTGGCGGAATAAAGACCAGTTCATCTCCATCCTTGAGAGGTGTTTCAGGTGGGACATATGAGCGATTCACAGCGCACACCGACCGCTCCAGGATGGGTTGCAAGTTTGGATAACGTGTACTGAGTAGTGCGCGTACATTGGCGACACGTTCTCCCTCTGCTATAGTCAATTGTTCCTCACCCAGCCCTACAGTTTCACGGAGCGAGGCAAAATAACGAATATGTATGTTCATGTTAAGAAGTATAGCACAAAAGTGGAGATCAATTCCCACTCTTACATCAGTCTTACCAACGATGAAACGGTTAGGAAACGCCTTGACATTATGATAATACTCAGAGACAATGGAGTAGCATTCCCTCCCGAAGGACTGGATTATGAAATACTGAGGAAGAGAGATGATCCATATGGCTGCCTTGTTACCATGGCGGACACTGGCCGAGCTAGCTATTCCTAGTGTTCCAGGGAACGAACGTATGGCTATGGAGCAAGTCGCTGAGGCTGTGCAGTCTCTCAACCTGCCCAAGAAACGCTTGGAACAACTCAAATTGGCTGTTGCAGAGGCAGCTATGAATGCTATGGAGCACGGAAACAACTATCAAGAGGATATGCCAATGTTTATTCATGTGCTTGCATCGGATGCAGACCTTGCTGTACGTATTAGAGATCAGGGTGTGGGTGTGTCGATTCCTACTCATCCTGAGACACCAGATATAGATGCTAAATTAGCTGAGCTACAGTCGCCACGTGGTTGGGGATTGTTTCTCATTAAGAATCTTGTAGATGAGATGCACGTTACTAGCGATGACACTCATCATACTGTAGAGCTGATTATGCACTTGGGAGGGAAATAGCTATGCCGCAAGCAAAAGTGACTATGAATGTACGCAAGGTTACACCAACGGCCAGTATTATTGATATTCAGGGTGAAGTGACGGCTTTTGCGGAGCAAGTGATGATGGATGCATATACCCAGGCCAGCACTTCCAGCGTACGTGCTATCATCATAAACTTCACAGATTTGGAGTATATGAACAGTAGCGGTATTGGCCTGTTGGTCACGCTGCTTATTCGTGTGAATCGTCAGAAGCAACATTTACTGACCTATGGTCTGAGCGATCATTACAAGCATATTTTTGAGTTGACTCGTCTTAGTGATGCCATCAAAGTCTACAACTCTGAGAACGAAGCTCTAGTAGCTACGAAATCGCTCTAATCTTGCACGCTATTGAGGAGGACAACAACATGTCTATATCGAATGATGATAAAATGCCTCGTGATGCTGGCAATTGGGCAGAGAGTGCATCTTCGCTCAAAGTGACGTATGTACCAACAGGGGCGCTGAATATCAACGTTGAAGGACGCCAAGCGGTTAGCCCACTACAAGGCTTTGGGCAGATGTGGCAGAAGACCTATACTATTCGGTTGGAAGGTGTGACTATCACACCTGCAGAGGTAATCAAAACTTGGAAAGAGCACTTCACGACATTCTGGCCCAAAGGCAACCGTTTCTATGCGCCATTGACAGGAATTGCTCCAGGCGAGGTGGCTTTGATTAAGATGGACATGCCGGGCGGTATGGCGCTCTCCACAGGAGTTATGGTCCTCTATGCCGATGACGTGTCTTTTACTGTCATGACACCACAAGGACATGTCTTTGCAGGCTGGAATACCTTTAGCGCCTATGAGGAGGACGATTGCGCTATTGTACAGATACAAGTGCTTATTCGTGCCAATGACCCCATTTACGAACTGGGTTTCCGTCTGGGTGCATCTAAAACAGAGGATAAGTTTTGGGAATACACACTCATCGCGCTTGCAACTCATTTCGGTGTACGAGGTGTTCCCGTAAGTGTGCAACGGGTCTGTGTCGATCCTAGACTACAGTGGGCGTATGCGAAGAATATCTGGCAGAATGCCGCGTTGGGGACTACAATATACTTGGTCACTGCTCCTATACGTTGGGTGCAGAAAAAAATGCGACGTCCAAAGCCGTAGAAACCGGGCAAATAGATGGCAATATCCAATGATGCAATTATTGTCGGTTCGGGACCAAATGGCCTCGCAGCCGCTATTACCTTAGCCCAAGCGGGTCGTTCAGTGCTTGTATTTGAAGCCAGAGATACCATTGGAGGTGGCGCTCGTACTAAAGAGCTAACGCTTCCTGGATTCCAGCATGATGTCTGCTCGGCCATTCACCCACTTGCGCTAGGTTCGCCGTTCTTTCGCACCTTGCCACTTGAGCAATACGGCTTGGAGTGGATTTCTCCATCGGCTCCATTAGCACATCCGCTTGATGATGGTACTGCTATAGTCTTGGAGCGTTCTATTGAGGCGACAGGAGAAACACTAGGCCGCGACGCTAATGCGTATCGTAAACTCATGACACCACTTGTTGCCCATTGGGATATTCTTCGTGACGCTTTTCTTGGACCACTCCGTCTGCACTCATTTCTCCATCCTTTTGTCATGGCAAACTTTGGCTTAAAGGCGATTCTTTCCGCGAAAGCGCTAGCGGAATTGTTTTTTAAGGGAGAGCGTGCGCGTGCGCTCTTTGCTGGCATGGCGGCGCACTCTATGTTGCCCCTCACCCAAGGACCAAGTGCAGCTTTTGGACTCGTGCTCGGCGTGTCTGGACACGCCATCGGCTGGCCCCTACCACGTGGCGGCTCACAGAAAATCGTCGAGGCTCTTGCTGCTCATTTGCGCTCACTCGGTGGCGAAATCGTGACAGGAGTTGAGATCAAGTCTTTTGATGCTTTGCCACCGGCTGAAGCTGTGCTCTTTGACACCACACCGCGCCAACTGTTACAGATTGCTGGCGGTCAACTTCCTGATGATTTCAATCGTAGCCTCAAACGCTATCGCTACGGACCGGGAGTTTTTAAAATTGACTTTGCTCTTGATGGGCCTGTCCCCTGGAAAGCACAGGAATGCTTGCGTGCTGGTACAGTCCATCTTGGAGGGACGCTGCCAGAGCTTGTAGCATCTGAACAACAGGCTGCCCATGGGCAGATACCTGAAAAGCCCTATGTACTTGTTGCGCAGCAGAGCCTCTTCGACCCAACACGTGCGCCAGAGGGCAAACACACTCTCTGGGCCTATTGTCACGTTCCCCACGGCTCTCCCGTGGACATGACCGAACGTATCGAAGCACAGATTGAGCGTTTCGCCCCCGGCTTCCGTGATCGCATCCTGGCAAAACATACCGTGAATGCCGTTGAGATGGAAGCATACAATCCAAACTACATCGGTGGCGACATTAACGGTGGCCTCGAAGACTTCTTACAACTCTTCACGCGCCCAACCATGAGGCCTAATCCCTATACCACTCCTAACAAACGCATTTACATCTGCTCGTCCTCAACTCCTCCCGGGGGTGGTGTGCATGGTATGTGCGGTTATTATGCGGCGCAAGCGGCGTTGGGTAGGGCGTGGTAGGGAACTCCTTTGATTGTCTTGCTTGTCCATAAAATCACTGCTCTTTTGAAATATTGATTCTAATCATATATCCTAATAAGTCAATATCGGTAGAGGATTGTTAATGGTAAGCTTTGATAATTAACTTCTTCTCAACCAAATCTCAACCATACTGATGGTATAAAATAGAATATAATCTTCAGGCTCACATTGTGAGATTTCTGTTTTTGTTTCTTTTAGTTAGAGTTATCTTCAGCATGCTTTGCCTATCAAAGCATTACTCACAGTACTTCTATTTTCTTTATAGATGGGATAGTTTGGAGAAGTTTTGGTGATTACTGCCCCCTTTACTCTACAACAGATGCTTCAAGGAATGGATGTAGCACTAGCAGATGAGATAAAGAAGCAACAAACTGATAATCGAAGAAGATGGCACAATGTCAGTAACGGAGCCCTTATTTCTGACTACAATGGACACTATATTTATGACTTCATGCTAGAAGACCCTTGGGAAGTGGCCGATGACACACCAGCTAGCATCATATTCGATGTAAGACAAGAGGCCAAAGGACTTATCATTCACACTACTGGGTCTACCATTAGAGTTACTACGGATCAGCTACTACCACCTAGTGCTTTACAGAAGGCCTATCTAGTTGATGACCCAACCGGATTGTTAGAGGCTCTGCGCGTCGCATTGAAAGACAATGACGAGGGAAAAGCACAGATTGGCTCTAAAAGTTTCGGACTGAAGCCTTCCAGTAGCATCTCACAAGTTGTGCAGGTAGAATTGGGTACAAACTTTCTGCCAAATGAATCGCAGCAGAAAGCAATACATATGGCGCTTGGGAGAGAGGTTACCTATATTGTTGGACCACCAGGAACGGGAAAAACATACACACTTGCTGTCATTGCCTTTGCTCAACTCTGTGCCGGACATACTATTTTGATCGCTGCACATACCAATATTGCCATAGATAATGCTATCATGGAACTTGCTAAGATGTGTGACAAAAATGAGCCTAGTATCGCCAATCAATTAAAGAAGCGAGGGCATATCGTCCGTTTTGGCATACCGCAACTTGCGACAAGCTTAGAAAAGAAGTTTCCAGATATTCACTTGGCATCGATTGTCAAACGTCGATCCGGTGAGCTTGCTCAAAGCAAACAAGAGCTGAGCTTTGCAAAGAGTGTGTTAGACCAGCAGATTGCCGATTTAGAGCAAGAACTAGTCGGCATGAGGCAACAAAAACAGACAAGGCAACAAGAACTGACGCAACAACGCAATGTATCTGCCAATCAGTTGCGCTTCTTACAAGAGCGTGAGCAAGTTCGCTTAGCTGATCTTGAACGCAAGCAAATCGAATATGTGCAGCAGCGGAATCAGATACAACGACAACTTCAAGCACTCATTCAACAGCAGGTACAGTTCACAAATCAGCAGATAAAACAGAAAACTGATCTATCGCACTACACAACAGAGAGGGTGCCCGTCATATTTTTGCGAGAGGACTTCTCGCGCTAAGGAGAAGTG
>JRHI01000851.1_pt1 | contig 30336 bp, 27 predicted proteins | sample 215371 | NCBI WGS metagenome assembly JRHI01 (sample SAMN02929681, study PRJNA255918) | sediment metagenome | biome: cave system; feature: Ice Cave; material: Sediment; isolation source: sediment from deep within a dark volcanic ice cave with no known source of... ...
GTCAAGCCACGACGGCTGGTTGCCTCTTGGGCCCGCTGCCGGCGCCGCCCGTCGCCGGCGCCGTTCGATCCACGGTCAGCGCCGCGAGGTTGGCGATCCCGCGGGCGACGGCGAGATCCTGCGGCCTCAACGCAAACGGCCGCCCGCCGCGATCACCGAACAGCATGCCGACCATCTGGTCGCCGCTGCACAGGGGCACGACGCACAGGGTCGTCAGGTGACGGAGCGCCGCGGGCATCCGATCGCCGTAGGTCGGGACGTCGAGCACGGTCGCTTCTCGCCGCCCGAGCAGACCGGTCAACTCCGGAATCATGGCCAGCGGCACCGCATCGGGAAGGTCGCTGAGGGCCGGCCCGACCGCGGCGAGCCGGACCGCCACCCCGGCGACCTGGTCGAAGCGCCAGAGGGCGACCCGCCGAAAGTCAAGCGCCGCGGCGAGCCGGTCGCAGAGCGAATCCAGCACGTCGCCCGCCGGGCGATCCCGCGTCAGGTCGTCCAACGCTTCGAGCAGCGCGGCCAGCCAGCGCGCGAGCTCCACCCGTTCCCCGGAAGCGAGGTCGATCAGCGCCGGGGCGGCGTCCGAGGCCGGTGTGCGCCGCCGGAACTTGTGCGGAGCGCGCTCGACCATCGGGCGCCAGGCCTCCAGGTCTGACAGGGAGATAAAGACCATCTTGCCCAGGCGCCGGGACGCCAGCGAGCCGCGCCGGACGGCGCGGGACACCGTGTGATAGGAGACGCCCTTCAGACGGGCGGCCTCGCCCATCGTGTAGACGTCATCCGCGGCGATTTTCGACGGCACCGACGCCGTTGTCGCGTCGTCCAACACGCACGACCTCCTCACCTGATGCATCCCAGTCGGTGGGCTCCATCATACCATCGAATGCTCAACCGTAAAGAGATCCTGCGCAAATGTGAATAATCGGTCCAACGGCGACCGATCAGGTGTTCGGAGCGGCGGCATCAGGCGTGTCGGAGGTCGATCAGGTCGCGAAGCAGCGCGCGGACGCCTCCCTGCTCTCGGGGCAGACCACGGCTGTCGACGAAGACGTGGGTAGCGCCGATTGCCGCCAGCACCTGCAACCGTTCCCGGACGACCGGCAACGGCCCGACCACCGCAAGCCGCGCCACCAACGCGGTCGGGATCGCGGCTCGTGCCGCCGGGAGGTCGCCCTCACGCCGGAGGTCGGCGAAGGCGCCGCCGCGGCGCAGGATCTCCTCCGTCTTCATCCGTCGCCGCACCTCGCCGATGATCGCCGGCACATCAAAACCCGGTGAGACGAGCAGCCGGTCCATACCGGGGAGGGCATGGACCAACGCGATCAACGCCTTCTTTCGCTCCAGCACCGGTTCCGGGTCGTCCGTGACCGTCAGGCTTGGGTTGACGAACAACGACAGCGACGCCGGGTCGCGCCCCGCCACCACAGCCGCCTCGCGCACGCGGGCGATCGCGTCGGAAAGGAACTCGGCGGAGGCCAGCTCGTTGAAGAGGACACCGTCGGCGAGCCGGCCCGCCAGCGCGAGCGCCCGCGGGCCGACGGCCGCCAGGTACAGCGGCGGTCCCGGCGGCGGCTGAAGCGGGACGACCGTGCGCGCCCAGTCGCGCACGGCGAGCGGCCCGTCCGACGACGCGCGGTGCGGCGGCGTCCACCACTGTCGGACGAGCGCCATCGTCTCCTCCAGGACCGCGAGCGGGCGACCCCGGTCGATCCCGAGCGAACGCTCGTACCACTCGGGCTGGCCACGGCCGAGGCCGAGGAACGCGCGACCGCCGGAGAGCCGGTCGAGCGTGGCCACCGAGGCGGCGATCAGGTTCGGATGGCGGAGGTAGGGATTGGTGACGCCGGTCCCGAGGCGGAGGCGCTCCGTCTCGCGCGCCAGCGCCCCGAGGACGGCGAAGGCATCCCAGCCGTCCGGATCCTCGCTCAGCCACAGCGAATCGAGCCCGGCCGCGTCCACCAGTCGCGCCAGCGCGACCGTCGCCACCACAGCCTCCTCGCCGCCACGAGTCCAGGCGTGGTGGGAGAGCGCGAGGCAGAAGCGCAGGTCGAGGGTGGGCATAGATGGCACCTCGGGATTGGGTGGCGGCCCTGATCGGCGGTTGGGGTGGGGCCGCTACCTCTTCCCCTGAGCGCGACCGTGGGGATCGGGGCACCGTCCCAGCCGTCCCCGTCGCCTCCCATTACTCGGTCGTCGGACGGTAGTAGAGGATGATGCCGCCGGGGCGCTCGTCGCCCGTGCGGCCGGCGATGCCCTCACGCCCGTTGTGCATCGGGAACGGATCACCGCGCTCGATCCGGTCGGCCATCTCCTTGGCCACGACCTGAGCGAAGAGTCCATGCTTCGGGCACTCCCAGACGCCCGGCTCCCCCGCGACCGGACGCATCCGGTGGCGATCGCGGGGATGGGTGCGCCCGACCTCGCACAACGGGTTCGGGCCCGACGAATGCTGCGATTCCATAGGCTTGTTGCGCGCTCCTCCCGCTCGTCCGGCGGCCAATCCTGGCCGAAGTATGCCACCGTGCCGTCGCGGCCGGCATGATAGGCTGTTCTTGTCATCACATTCGGCCGCGGGAACTCAGGATCACGGGAAGGAGCGCGCGTGACCCGGCTCAAGATCGGTATCGTCGGCTGCGGCGCGATCGCGCAGATCCAGTACCTACCCTTGCTGCGCGAGATGAGCGATGACTTCGAGATCGCGGCCTTAAGCGACTTGTCGCCCGGGGTGATGGACATCCTCGGAGCGGAGTACGCCGTGCCGGCCGGGCGTCGCTTCGTCAACTACCGCGACCTCGCGCAGAGCGACGTCGACGCGGTGATCGTCTGCAACAGCGGCTCCCACAGCGGTCCAAGCATCGCGGCGGCGAACGCCGGCAAGCACGCGCTTGTCGAAAAGCCGATCTGTACGGCGGTCGCCGAGGCAGAGGCGATGGTCTCCGCCGCCGAGAAGACGGGCGTCATCCTGATGGTCGGGTACATGAAGCGGCACGACCCGGCCTACCGGTACGCGCGGGCGCGCGTCCAGGCGATGACCGACGTCCGGTTCGTCCAGGTCAACCACCTGCACCCCGACAACCGCCTCCACCTGAGTCAATTCAAGGTCCACCGCGTCGACGACCTAGCGCCGGGCGCCCGCGAGACGGCCGCCGCCGAGGAGGCGCGGCTGATCGCCGAGGCGCTCGGGCGGCCGGAGCCGGTGCCGCCGGCGATCCACCGCGCCTTCTGGTGGATCCTGAACAGTATGATCCACGATCTCGGCAACCTGAGCGGACTCTTCGGTCCGCCGGCCCGGGTCACCCACACCGAGCTCTGGCGGGAGGGCAACTGCATCAGCACCACGCTCGAGTACCCGGGTGATCGGCGCGCGGTCGCGAGCTGGATCGACCTGCCGGATCTGCCAACGTTTGAGGAGACGCTGGAGGTCTATGGCTCGCGCGAGCGGGTGATCGTGCGCTTTCCGACCGGGTTCTCGATCGGGCTCCCGTCCACGGTGACGCTGCACGGCATGGACGGCGACCGCAAGCCCTGGCGGAAGGAGCTGAGCTGGAACGAGAACCCATTCCGGCTGCAGCTGCACCACCTGCGCGACTGCGTCCTGAACGACCGCCGGCCCATCACCGACGGCCTCGACGCCGTTGCCGATATCGCCCTCGTGCGGGATATCGTCCTGGCGGCGATGTGACGAAGGGGAAGGCGCAAGACGGGAGGAGAACGCCATGCCGATCGACGTGTTCGATTACCGAAAAGACGTACGGAATCTGGTGATCACCCCGCGCATCCGCGGGCGATTCCTGCGGATGGAGCCGGGGGATGTCCAGCCGCGGCACAGCCACGACCTGGCCGACGAGGTGTTCCTGATCCTCGAAGGCCGCTGCGAGTTCGAGATCGAGGGCGAGCGGGCGGTCCTGGGAGCGGGACAGCTCTGCTTCGCCGCCGCCAACCAGATCCATCAAGTTCGCCTGGTCGGCGACGAGCCGATGACGATGTACCTCTCCGTGACGCCCCACCTCGAGCCCACCCACACCTTCTGGGACGAGTTCGGCAACAAGCTTGCCCCATGCTATGGCTCGAGCAGAGGTGCCGGACGCGCCGCCGGCACAGAGGCCGGTGAGCCGATCGCCGAGTTGATCAGGCGCCATGCCGCCGTCTCACAGGCTGTCGCGCAGGCCGCCGCGGAGAACGCGGACGCTCAGCAACGGCTTGCGGCGCGACTGCATGAGGCGCTTGACACCGGTGACGGCGCCGCGACGAAGGCGACACTCGACGCGATGTCGGCGCAGCTCTCCCACTCGTACCTCAGTCTGCGCGAGATGGAGAAGAACTGGAACGAGCTCGCGGCGCGCGTCGTCGAGGAGGCCGAACGCCGCTCATCCGAGGCTTCGTGCCCTCGCGAACGAAGCGGGGAGTCCGTGCCGGCGGGGGCAACGGATGACCGCTGAGCAGGCGCACGACGCGACCCGGCGGTGTCGCCGCGGGCTGTCGTCAGTCCTGCCCGGCGCAGTCCGAGCCGTTGCGGTCCGACCGCCTTCTCTCCATCGTCGCCAGGATGGCCTCCATCAGCGTCGAGACCTTTGGCAATGGGATCTGCCAAAGCCAGTTCGGATTGAGCCAGAAGCCGGGTAGAACCTCCGAGTGGTAGCAGCCGTCCTGATCCGGCACGACGGCCTCGTACCGCCGGCGGTCATTCAAGCGGTAGAACTCGAAGTCCTGCCGGCCATCACGCCCGTCGACAATCAGATATTCGGGCACCCCCGCTTCTTCGTATTCGTGGAACTTGTCCCGTCGATCCCTGGTCATACTGTCGTCCGAAACAACCTCGACGACGATGTCCGCGGGGCCAGCGATCCACAGGTGTTGGACACGATCGAGGTGGTCTCGAAGCAGGACCATCGCGTCGGGTTCGCGACCGGATCCCCCGGATCGAATCCGCATCAGGAACGGAGCGGGGAACACCTCGCCGAGGTCGAAGCGTTCGACGAACGACGATAGCAGGTTGACGAGGAGGCGCAGGATCCGGACGTGCCGCTCGCTGGTGGTCATGAAGATGATTGCTTCGCCATCGACCCACTCCCCCTGCCTCCTATGAGGCAACCAGGCCAGGAAGTCTTCGAAGCTCATGCGGACCGGCTGGCCCCGCACGACCGGCGGTAGCGCACCCCGCTTTGCCATCGCCAACCCCTCTCCCGCTCGACGGCCGCGCCAGGCACATCCATCGGGCACCGCGGCGCGGGAGCGATGCCTTATTTCTTGGCCGCCGATTTCATCGGCGTCAGGCGGACGCGGTCCCAGTGATTGATCCAGTCGATGTAGGTGGCGATACCGTCGTCGGCGTCCTCGAACGGGGGGAAATCCCTCAGCGGCGACAGGACAAACGCCTGGTCGAGGTTGTCGTAGGGATGGAGCGCGCGGACAGTCGGATCGAGCAGGGCAACCGCCGTGGCGTTCACCGTTCCCCGCGCCAGGTGGCCAATCACCGTGGCTTGCGCCCGCGGCGAAAGCATGTAATCGATGAAGGCATAGGCCGCATCGAGGTGCGGCGCATCCTGCGGGATGCAGAGGCTGTCGCAGAAGCTGTAGTCGCCCGGGCTGGGGTCGACAGTGCGGAGGTCCGCGCCTTGTGCCACGGGAAACAAGGGGACCGATTCCCAGCCAATGGTCGAGACCCAACCCTCCCCGCGCGCCAGACGCCCGGCCAGGTCGGCCATGTTGGTCATCGCGATGGTCTGCTCCCGCTTGATCGTGACCAGGAGGTCGGTCGTCGCGCTCAGTTGTTGCTGGGTGACGCGCGCCGGATCGGGCGCCCCCATCACGCGGTTCCAGATCAGGTAGTGACCGACCAGATCGTCAACCATGACGACCTTGCCCCGATAGAGGGGTTCCTGGACCTCGACCCAGGCGGACGGCGGTTTCGCCAGATGTTTCGCCGCGTAGACCATTGGCGCCGTTCCCCAGAGGAAGGGCGCGGCATAGACATTGCCGTCTACCACCGCCCACTCGGGCTGCTGGAACGGCGGCAGGTAGTCCGCCGCGCTGGGCAAACGTGAGCGGTCGAGCGGCTGAAGCAGGTCGTCGGCGACCAGCGCCTTGACGACCCCGTTGCTGGGGGTCACGACGTCAAACTTGCCGAGACCGTTGGCGCGAAGGAACGTGAAGACCTCGTCGTTCGCACCGAGATAGGTTGCCGCGACCGGCACGCCGTGCTGTCGGCGAAAATCGTCCAGCACCACGGGGTCGTCATACCCCTGCCAGCAGAGCACCTGCAGCGTCTTCGTGCCGGTGCCGTCGTCGCCGTTGACCGGCGAGCGGGTCGTCCAGACGCCGCCACCCAATCCGGCGCCGACCGCGGCCGCGCCCGCGACGAAGCCGCGCCGCGACAGGCGCGAGCGCGGCGTTCCGAGCGGAGAACCGCGATCATCGGGGCGAACAGGAGTCATGCCTGGCTCTCCCGCGCCGAGCCCGGCAGCGGGGCGTGGGGCAACGGAAGATTCACCCCGAGGGTCAGACCGCCGTCGAGGACGAGCGTTTGCCCGGTGACGTAGGATGCCTCGTCGGAGGCCAGGAACGCGACCGCGCCGGCGACCTCCGCCGGCTCGGCGAAGCGCCCAAGCGGGACGCGTTTCAGGTACTCGGGACCGCCCACCGGATCCTCGGTGATGAACGCCGCGCGGGTGCGGACCATGCTCGGCTCGACCGCGTTGACCCGGATGCCGTACGCCCCGAGATCGAGCGCCGCCGACCGGACGAGCGCGACGACGCCCCCCTTGGAGGCGTTGTAATGCGCCATGTTGGTCTCGACGTAGAAGGCGTTGGTAGAAGAGGTGACGACGATGGCCCCCCGCCGCGCCGGCGCCATCACCCGCGCCGCTTCCTGGATGCACTGGAACGTACCGCTCAGGTTGACGTCGATAATCCGTCGCCAGCTCCGATCGTCGATCTCCAGGAATGGCTGCGCGTCGGCGATCCCCGCGTTCGCCGCGAGGATGTCGAGCCCGCCAAATCGGTCGACGCAGCGCGCGACCGCCCGCGCGACATCTTCCCGCCGCGCGATGTCGCCGGCGATCGCCTCGACGTCGCCCCGAGCCGCGAGCTGCCGCGCGACCACCTCGACCTGATCGCCGTCGACGTCGAGCGCGACGAGGCGGACCCCTTCGGCCACGAACCGCTCGCTGATCGCCCGGCCGATGCCGTTCGCCGCGCCGGTGACGAGCGCGACCTTCCCGTAGAGATGCACCTGGTCCTTCCTCGCATTGGGACGCGACGAGCCATCACCGGAATGGTACCAGCCAGCCAGCGACATCCCGCATCCCGCGCCGGAATCGCTCCCCCGGCGGCCGCTCGAGGCGTGGCCGCTGCGCGCTCCGTCGTCCGGCGGCTGATGGCCGCCCGGCGCGAGGAGCGCGACCAAGTGCTGCGCGTCGACAGCGAGCAGTCGGCCATCGCCCTCGTCGCCATCACGGCCGCGGGCTCCCGCCTCAGTGGGTGGGCAACTCGACCCCCATGGCGCCGAGATTGCGGAAGTCGAAGGTGGGGGTGCCCTTGTAGGAGTAGATCGCGCGCAACGCCCGGATCGGATCTTGCCGCACGACGTCCGCGAACCCCTTGATCACGCCGCTCTTCCCAGGTTCGGCCATCGACTCGGCGACCGCGACGATCTCGGCGACGTTGTTGCTGATGGTCAGCGCCAGCGCCTCGCGCATCAGACCGTCGGCGAGCAGGTCCTCGAACGTCTCGACGGCCCACTTCGGCATCGGCTGGTTGGCGGCCTGTGGATCGAGGCGGGGCAGGAGCAATTCCGGTTGGTACTGGGTGCCGCCGGCGAGCAGGGTCGCCTTGATCGCGTCGAAGGTCTTGCCTTCCTGGCCGAGTTGGTAGGCGTGCCGCACCTCGTCGATGCCGGCCTTCACCACTGCGCGGACCACCTGCTCGGTGTCTCCCTGGCCGAGGTGGTGGTCCCCGTAGATATGGGCCTGTTTTCCGCCGCTGAGCACCTGCAGCCCCTGCTTATTGTCGTAGTCGTGGATGGCGAGGGCAACGAGGATCCCCAGCGTCAGCGCGGGGCGGCCGGCGAGCGCCTTATCGATCCCGTCGGCGACGACCGAATAGATGACACCCGGCCCCGCGAGGGTGTATTTTCGGCGGTTCGCCAGGATCCACTCGCTCACCTGCGTCATCATGTAGCCCTTGAACCGGTCGGCCAGTCCGGGGTCGCGCTTGTCCCAGTGGGCGACGATGTCGAGGCGCGGTGTACGGAGGTGACCGGCGGAGACGGCGTCGGTGAGGAAGTGGCCACCGAACCCCTCGGCGGCGAGGGCAGGGTGACCGGAGGCCCCTTGCTTGCCGGCGAGGCAGGCGCGGCGCAGCGCCTCCTCGTGATACTCCCGATAGCTCGCGCCGGCGGAATGCGGCCGGTCCTGGCCCTCCTTCCCGGCATCCGCCGCGGAGGGGGTGACGAAATGGCGGGCGTTGTCGGTCGCGAGCTGGTAGTACATCCCGTCGACCGCCTTGCGGGTTTCCTTGGAGTAGGTCTCCGGATCGTACCGTCGGCTCTCGTCTGGCGCGTCACCTTCGGTATCGTCGTCGACCACCTGGGACTGCGTGCGCGCGTCGCTCCGCTCCCGGCGTCCGATCTTGATGAAGCGTGCGTAGTCGAGCGCTTCCTGGGTTTTGGGGCCCGGCCCGGGGCGGTTGGCGAGCTCCTCCATGTAGGCGAGACTGGGGAAGAGATCGCCGGCGAGCGCGATCAGCTCGCCGTAGGAGAGCCGGTAGCCCTTCGTGCCGAGCGTGACGTATTTGCGGTTGGTTACCCAATCGCCGATGTTGCGATGCTCCTTGCCGCCGAACCGCTGAATGGGGACGTCGGGGCGGGCCACCGGGGAGGGCGGGTCTTCGTCGGTCCGCCGCGCTGAATCCGTCAGGAGACGCCCGACGGCGGCGTTGCCGATCGTCCGGTGCAGGGCCAGGATCGCTTGGCGCCGCAGCGGGGCCGGCGGCTGCGAGACACCCGGCAGACCGCGGATCGCCTGGCCGAAGAGTGCCCTGGCAGCCGGCTCGCCGGCTTCGTCCGCCGCCGGCACCCGGACCGCGACCGGGGTCGGACGCGGACCCGGGTCGGCGCGCAGCGGCGCTCGCGGAGTGGTCTGAAGTTCGTGGCGGTTCATGTGGTGTCTCCGCTCGGAATGCGCGGCGCGCGACTCGGATCGACGGGATCGCGCCTCATCGGTATTGTAGGGCCATGCCCCGATGCCGGCGCATCGGCAATCTTGCCGATTCGGCGCGCCAAGACTCGGGCTCCGGGTGCCGCCCTGATGGGCGCGACGGACGCGATCAAGGGGCCGTTTGGGCACGCCCCACAGAGTCCCGCGCCCCATCGCCGGCCGCGGTCTCAACCACTCTGGCGGCGCTGGCTTCGTGGTAGAGCCGCTCCGCCTCCGCCGTTCCCACCTGATCGCCCCTCGCGCGCGGGGCGAACCGGAGCACGCCCCGGGTCGGCCCACGGAGCGCCATCTCGACAGCCTCGCCGCACGTTTGATGAGGATTGCAGCGCGGTGCCAACCCAAGCTGCCCCCAGGTCTGCGCCGACTGCCGGAATCCGGTGATCGCGCGGCTGCGGCGCACAGGCGCCACTAACATCGCCGCCGCCTGCCGGACCTTCGCCAGCCGCCCCTTCACCGCTATCATCCTCGTCGCCTCTGTCGGCTGTCAGGTGAAAAAAAGACCCTGCCATCCGCAGCTGACTTCTTGACAGCCACGCCAACCAGTGTAGGCTGGGCAAGAAACCGAGCAGCCGACCTAAGGCAGCATCGGCCCCGCTCCCCGGGCGATCGACGGCGCGGGGCGTCGGTTAAGGAGACGCCTGTGCCCACCCCCACGTTGGACCTACCCTACCTCTCCGCCGTCGAGGCGATTGCCCTCTTCACCACCCGGAAACTCTCCCCCGTCGAGCTGCTCGACGCGACGATCGCCCGCGCCGAGGCGGTCGAGCCGTTGGTCAACGCCTTCACCGCCCGCTTCTTCGACGAGGCGATGGCGGCGGCCAAGCAGGCCGAGGCGCGCTACGCCGGACGCGGCCCGCGTCCCCGCCCGCTGGAAGGGATCCCCCTCGCGATCAAGGACGAGATGCCCATTACGGGGCAGCCGCTCACCTTCGCCTCCCTGATTTACCGCGATCAGGTCGCCGACCACACCGCGCCCCTCGCCGAGCGCGCGCTCCGGGCCGGTGCCATCATCCATGCCCGGACCACACTGCCCGAGTTCGCCTGCATGCCGTTCACTCACTCCCGCCTCTATGGCGTGACCCACAACCCCTGGAATCCCGCCTACGACGTCGGCGGGTCCTCCGGCGGCGCGGCCGCCGCGCTCGCCGCCGGCACAACGACACTGGCCGGCGGCTCAGACATCGGTGGCTCGATTCGCATTCCGGCCGCCTGCTGCGGCGTCGTCGGCTACAAGCCGCCCTACGGGCGCGTCCCCCAGGACCCGCCCTACAACCTCGACCACTACTGCCACGAGGGGCCGCTCGCCCGCACCGTCGCCGACTGCGCCCTCTTCGAAAACGTCATCGCCGGACCGCACCCCAACGACGTCGTCTCGCTGCGCCAGCGCGTCCGCCTCCCACGCCAGCACGGCGACGTCAAAGGCTGGCGGATCGCCCTCTCGGTCAACCTCGGCAACTTTCCGGTCGACGACGACGTGGCCCGCAACACCCGTGCCGCGGCCGCTGCCTTCCGCGAGGCGGGAGCAACCGTCGAGGAGGTCGAGTTGGGATGGGACCGGGCGGAGATCATGGCGGCCGCGACCGCGCACTACGGGACGATCTTCGGCCCGCAAGTCGGGCGCGAGGTGGCCGCGCACCGCGATCTGATGACGCGGTATGCGATCCGCTTCGCTGAATCGACCGCCAGCGCCCCGCCGGGCGCCTACCTCGCCGCGCTGGAGACCGAAGGACGCGTCTACGCCCGCCTGAGCGAGGTTCTGTCGCGCTGCCGCGTGCTGATCTGCCCGACGATCGCCCTGCCGGCACTGGTGGCGGGCGAGGACTACGTGGACCGCGGACCCGTTGTCAACGGCCTCGCGCTGCCCAGCGTCCTGGACTTCCTGATGACGATCCCTTTCAACCTCTGCAGCCGCTGCCCGGTGCTGAGCGTGCCGTCCGGATTCGCGCGGACGGGCGTGCCGACCGGATTGCAGATCGTCGGCCGCACCTACGACGACCCAAGCGTCTTTCGGGCGGCGGCGGCCCTGGAGCGGATCCGTCCCTGGCTCGACGTCCCGGAACGCCGGCCGCCGATCGGCGCCGCCATCGCGCCGCTGCCTCTCCTCGCGGTTGGCCGTCCCGACGTTGTCTCCCGGCGCGCGATCAGCCCAGATTGAGCACGAAGTTGAAGAACGCGAGCTTGCCGCCGGCGGTGTCCTGAACGGTCATGACCAGCGCCGGGCTGAAGATGCCGTCGCTGTCGTTGTGGGGCTCGTTCGGGAAGTAGAGCTGCGTCGTGACCGCCGGCCGATTCGGCGGCTGGACTTTGACATGGATGTGCCGCGTCCGGCCGGAGTAGAGCCCGGGCTCGATCGTGGTCAGCTCGAAACGCCCGGACTGGTCGGTCAGCTGGTGGCCGCGCAGCGTGTAGCCCGTATTGTCGTACTGGCCACGGTCGTTCGCCTGCCAGAAGTCAAGCACAGCCCGCGCAATCGGTTCGCACTTCGTCGAATAGACGTACCCAGTGACGACAAGCTTCGTCCCCGCCATCCCGGATTCGAACAGCGACGCTCGCTCCGGCGAACCGGCCTTGAAGTACGGCCCCTCGGTCTGGGACGGCGTCACGACAAGGTGTCCGCAATCGGGCGCCGGCGCCGCGACCGGCGTCCCCGCCGGCGGAGCCGTCGGCGTTGCCGCATCCGCGCGTGCGACAGAGCGACCCGCCGCGCGCGCGCCCAGCGCTCCCAGCGCCAGCGACGCGGGCAGCGCAAGCGCCAACCGCTGGAATCGGCGCCGGCTCAGGGTGATTTGGTGCAGTCGTTCCATGGAGGTCTCCTTTGCTTGGCGAGGTGGAATCACCCCTCTCGCCTACTGAGTGGGGCAGCCGCCCAGTTCGCTTGACCTGACCGCCTGCGCAGCCGGCTGCAGCCGGCTCTGTCGGGTGAGCGCGGGGTCTTGCGCTCCGCGCCTGGCGACGGCGCGGCCGAACACCCATCTGCGCCGAACTTGCCGGATGCACCACGAACAGGCTGTCCGGAACGTGGCGCTTCGCGCTCCATCAGGCAGGCTATGCGTTGGGCGGACCACGACACATTGTGCATTCCCCGACGTTCCGGATAGCCTGTAAGTTGGAACCGATGTGTTGTTGCACTCTCCCCCTGAACGCGGCTGTCGCGAAGGGTCGCCGACCCTACCATCGCGTTGGGTGGCTGAAGGGTCCAGAAGAAAAGAACGATCCGCGCAGGTGTGGTCTCCCTTCGATGGACACGGGATCAGTCCGCCGTTGCTTGCGCCCGCGCCAGACCCTCTTCGACCTCCTCCCGGGGCAACCCTCCGGTCTCGAGCGCCGAATCCGATTTTAGGAGCAGACGACGGTAAAAAAGCACCAGCGCGTCGGTCACCACTTCGTCCCCGCCGGCGGTCTCCAGCCGGTCGAGGAGAAGGTTCTCCGCCTCGTCGAAGCGGCCCGCGAACTCCAAGTAGGCGATCAGGCGATCGCGTGTCGGAATCGGCAAGTCGTAGTCCGAGAGCTGCTCGATGACGTCGTCCAGCCCCGAGAGGTCGAGACCGGGCGGCAGATCGTCGGCGTCGTTGCGTAGCTCGAGATAGAGGCGGAGGGCCTTCAAGTAGCGCGGGTAGCTCTCGTCGAACCGTTCCACGTCGTCGTAGACGTGCCCTTCGGCGCGCAGCAACTCGGCCAGCGCGAGGCAGCGGTCGGGGTTGAGCCCCCCACGAGCCTGCAAGAGCTCGATCAAATCCTCCTCCGACAGCGCGTGAACCAGGGATCCACTCAGGCCGGAGAGGCGACCGTAGGCATCGGTGAGCACGGCGAGGGCTTCCTCGGTCTTGCCCTGCTTACGGAGCAGCAGGACACGCACGAGGAACCCGGTCATCTGCTGGATCATGCGCATGATGTAGTCTTGCTGCACTGTCGCCGTTCCTCGCTCGGGCCGCGCTCCGTCGATCGACGCGGGTAGTCTACGGCGTCGTGTCTCAGTTGAGGAAGGTACGGCGGGTGCCCCCATGCTCGCCAAACGCTCCGGTGGTCGTCGGGTAGAATCCCGCCATGGAGTTGAAGGGAAGGTTGTGAGTTCGTCAGATGGAGTGCCGCCCAAGACCGACGGAGAACAAGCCCGTGCCCGATGACGACCTGTGCTACCTTTCGGCGCTCGACCTTCGCGCGCGCTATCGGACGCGAACGCTCTCCCCGGTCGAGGTGGCCGAGGCGGTCCTGGCGCGCATCGAGCGGGTCAATCCCAGGCTGACCGCCTACGTCACGCTCACCCCCGAGCTGGCGATGGAGCACGCCCGCGCCGCGGAGCGGGCCTACGCGAGCGGTGCCGAGCCGGGGGCACTGGCGGGCATCCCCCTCTCGATCAAGGACCTGACGCCGACGAAAGGGATCCGCACGGTGCGCGGCTCGCTCCTCGACGTCGACTGGGTGCCGGACGAGGACCCGCCGTACGTGGAGCGCGTCTACGCGGCCGGCGCCGTGATGCTCGGCAAGACCAACACGCCCGAGTACGGCTGGAAGGGAGATTCGGGCAACCGCGTCTTCGGACCGACCCACAACCCCTGGCGGCACGGCCGCACGGCCGGCGGGTCGAGCGGAGGAGGCGCCGCGGCGGTCGTCGCCGGTCTCGGTCCCCTGGCGCAGGGCAGCGACGGCGCCGGCTCCATCCGCATCCCATGCGGTTTCTCCGGTGCCTTCGGGCTCAAGCCGTCCTTCGGACTCGTGCCCCAGTACCCGGCCAGCACGATGGGTGACCTCTCGCACGTCGGGCCGATGACCCGCACCGTGCGCGACGCGGCGCTCTTGCTGACCGCGACCGCCGGCGCGGACCCCCGCGACCGCCTCTCGTGGTCGAGCGGCATCGACTATCTGGCCGCGCTCGATCAGGCCGGCGTGGCAGGTCTGCGCGTGGCTTGGTCGCCCGATCTCGGCTACGTCGCCGTCGAACCGGCGGTGCGAGACGCCGCGGCCGCCGCAGCCCGGCGGTTCGAGGAGCTTGGCTGCCACGTCGAGGAGGTCGCCCCGGGTCTCGGCGATCCGTGGGAGATCGTCGATCTGATCTGGGCGAGCGCGCAGGCCGGCATGCACCTCGCCAATCTCGACCAGGTTCGCGACAAGATTGACCCCGGCCGGCTGTCGGTCGTGGAGAAAGGGCAGGGCATGCGGGCGGGTGACCTCTCCGCCGCCCTGAGCCGCCGCAACGACTATTACCACGCGATGCGCCGGTTCATGGGGCGCTACGACCTGCTCCTGACCCCAACGCTCCCATGCACCGCCTTTCAGGCCGGCGCCGACCAACCGGGTCAGGTCGGCGGACGGCCGACCACCTACCTGAGTTGGACCGCGTTCACCTACCCGTTCAACCTGACGGGCCAACCGGCTGCCACGGTCCCCTGTGGCTTCGACGGCGACGGGCTGCCGATCGGCCTTCAAATCGTCGGCCGCTGGCGCGACGACCTCACCGTCCTCCGCGCCGCCGCCGCCTTCGAGGTGATCGCGCCCTGGGCACAGCTGCGGCCACCGCTCGACTGAGGGGACAGGGGACAGGGGATGGATGAGGGGCGCGTGGGCGGCGCCGGCCCCGCGCCGATCTTCGTGATGCAGTTGTCCACGGTCACGACGCGTCAAGGTTGCTCGGTCCGATCTTGACACGTTGCCACCGCCGCCCTGCTCTGCAGCGGCCTCGATCGCCGCGCCAACCCGGTCCAAGCTGGCGGAGGGCGATCATCGCTCCTCTTCCCTCAACGCGCTACTTGCGGCGTTCGTCTCGCCCCTGTAGCATCTGAACGGGACGTCGGAGGAGCGGAAGGACCGAACAGCGTGTCACCGATCGAAACCGGCGGAGCGGCGCCCGCGCTCGACAAGCCGATCGCAGATGCCGAGGGCGTTTCGCGCAACGTTGCCGCCGCGCTGAAGGACGGCCCCCTCCTGCTCGGCATCTACAAGAGCTCGTGCCAGGCGAGCAAAGCGATGTTTCCGATGCTTGAGCGCCTCCACCGGCGGCACGGCGCCCAGCACCTGGCCGTCTTCGGCGTGTCGCAGGATTCGCCCAACGTGACGCGCTCATTCGCCCGCCGCTACGGGATCACCTTCCCGCTCCTCATCGAGGGCGACGGCTATCCGCTGTCGCGGGCGTTCGACATCTTCGCGACCCCGACGGTCTATCTGGTCCGTCGGGACGGCACCGTCGGGTGGACAGTGATGGGATTTCTGCGGGACCAGATCAACCAGCTCGGAACGGCGGTCGCCGCCGAGCTCAACGTCCCGCCGGAGCAGGTGGTTTCGGAACAAGAGACCGGCATCCCTTTCTTCGTCCCTGGCTGACCGAGCAAGCACCTGTCCTAGGGTCCTAGGACGCGACGATCAAGCCGAATGCGCTCAGGCGCAGCGATGACGATTGGCGCACCCCGCCCGTCACCGAGTCGCTCTGACGCGAAGGACCTGCCGTGAACGAAGCGCTGGCGCACCCAACCAGAGTCCTCGTCGCCGACGACGACGCCGCGATCCGCGAGTTGCTGCGGGATCTGCTCGGCTCCGAGGGTTACGAAGTCGACGAGGCGGTCAACGGCGCCGAGGCGGTCGAGCGCGCCCGCGCCAATCGGCCCGCCGCGGTGTTGATGGACCTGATGATGCCGATCCTCTCCGGCGCCGAGGCGACGGCCACGCTCAAGAGCGATCCGCTCACCGCCCACATCCCCATCCTCGCCATGAGCGCCGGCCGCAACATCTCCGCGATGGCGATCGGTATCCCCGCGGACGGTTTCGTCAGCAAACCGTTCGACCTCACCGTTCTGATCTCCGCCCTCGCCTTCCACACCGCCGCTGGCCGATAGCCCGGCGGCGCCGCCATGCGACCGGCCGCCGGGTCCGCTGCGATCCTCTCCGCCGCTCGGCACAATCGAAAACGCTGCCCGGAGCGCGTGTTCGACGCGGTTGCGCTGTCGGACGAGCTTGGTCCACAGAAAGGCGGGATCGGCGGAACGGCGGGAGCAGACGGTGCCGGCGGTCGCGGCCAAGGTCTTCCGGCACCGCCCGCAGCGGGAGCGCCGCTCCGGCCACCTGGGGACGCGGATGGTGCCGTCGCCGACCACGCCCCTGGCTGGGCGCCGCAGGGTTCGGACAGAATCGCGGCTGCCGGTCCACGCGGCGCCTCCCGAGCGACGATGGTTGCGCGCCCTCATCCCCAGGATGCCACGGGGACCCACCTTCCGACGATCTTGCCTCTTTTCACGATTCTGTGCGGTCGTACCCCATGCCATGTCGGAAGGCTCAAGGGCTCGGCCCGGCCGTACGTCGGTGTCACGTCCGGCCGAGCACCGAGCAACGAGGGGATGAAATCGCCCTGGATGACCATGAGCGCCGTCTACCGCGCTCCTCGCGAACGTGCGAAGATGCACCGTCACCGAGCAGGGGACTCATCAGGAGAGCAAACGACGATGGACACGGGGATCGAGGTTCGCGCGGCGGTTCCGCCGGAGGTCGCACACGTCCTGTCGACCGAGGCGCTGGCGTTCGTCGCGGCGCTGCACCGGGAGTTCAACCCGACGCGCGAGTCGCTGCTGACCCGGCGGGATGAGCGCCGGCAGGAGATCGCCGGCGGCACCTTCCCCGCCTTCCTGCCAGATACGGTGTCGGTCCGGGAAGGGGAATGGCAGGTCGGTCCAGCACCGCGGGCGCTCCTCGACCGCCGCGTCGAGATCACCGGCCCGACCGACCGCAAGATGGTGATCAACGCCCTCAACTCGGGCGCCAAGGTCTTCATGGCCGATCTCGAAGACGCCCTCTCGCCCACTTGGGCGAACGTCACCGACGGCCAGCGGAACCTGATCGACGCCGTCCGTGGCACGATTGCGTTCGACGATCCGGGCGGCAAGTCGTACCGGCTCGACAAGCAGGTTGCGACTCTCCTCGTCCGCCCGCGCGGTTGGCACCTCACCGAGCGCCACGTCCTGGTCGACGGGCAGCCGATCTCGGCCAGCCTCTTCGACTTCGGCCTCGTGTTCTTCCACAACGCCGCGGCGCAGCTCGAACGCGGCGCCGGACCGTACTACTACCTGCCGAAGCTGGAAAGCCACCGCGAGGCGCGGCTCTGGAACGACGTCTTCGTGTTCGCGCAGGACCGGCTCGGCATCCCCCGTGGCTCGATCCGCGCCACCGTCCTGATCGAGACGATCCTCGCGGCATTCGAGATGGAGGAGATCCTCTACGAGCTGCGCGAGCACGCCGCCGGTCTCAACGCCGGTCGCTGGGACTACATCTTCAGCCTGATCAAGGTCATGCGCGACAGCCCGCGGCACGTCCTGCCCGACCGCGCCCAGGTGACGATGGCCGTCCCCTTCATGCGCGCCTATAGCGAGCTCCTGGTCCGAACCTGCCACAAGCGGGGTGCCCACGCCATCGGCGGGATGGCCGCTTTCATCCCCACCCGGAGGGACCCGGCCGTCAACGAGCTGGCCTTCGCCAAGGTCCGCGAAGACAAGGAGCGCGAGGCGGGCGCGGGTTTCGACGGGACCTGGGTCGCTCATCCGGGTCTGGTCCGGGTCGCGACCGAGATCTTCGACGGCGCGATCGGCGACCGGCCCAACCAGAAGGATCGCCTGCGCGAGGACGTCCACGTCGCGGCGGCGCAGCTGCTCGACGTCCGCGTGCCGGGTGGCCAGGTCACCGAGGGCGGCGTCCGCACCAACGTCGGCGTGGCGCTGCAGTACATCGACTCGTGGCTGCGCGGCACCGGCGCGGCCGCGATCAACAACCTGATGGAGGACGCCGCGACGGCGGAGATCTCGCGCGCCCAGCTCTGGCAGTGGATCCGCCACGGCGCGACGACTGAGGACGGCGCGGCCGTGACCCTCGACCGCTACCGACAGGTCCGCACGGAGGAGCTCGAAAAACTCGGCGGTCCATCGGCCGGGCGGTTCGGCGATGCCGCGCAGATCCTCGATCAGCTCGTTGAGACGGAGGATTTCATCCCGTTCTTGACGCTGCCCGCCTACCGATATCTGGACTGAAACGTCGGCGTGCGCCTGACGCGGGACTTCAGTCCCGTGGCAACCGCCGCCCGGGAGACCGATCAATGCGCACCGTGTCACCGGTCGAGCTGCTGATCAGCGGCTACGACTCGCCGGAGGGGCCGGCGTTCGATCAAGCGGGCAACCTCTTCTACGTGAACTGGCTCAGCAGCTCGATCGTCAGGCTGACACCTGATGGACAGGCCGCGGAGTTCTTCAACACCGGCGGCATCCCGGCGGGACTTGCCTTTCACCCGGACGGCTCCCTCTACGTGGCCGACGAAGGGGACAACATCCACGGCGTGCTGCGGATCACGCCCGACGGCGAGTCGTCGATCGTCGTCAACGAGTATCAGGGCAAGCCGCTCAACGGCGCGAACGATCTGGTTTTCGATCAAAACGGCGTGCTCTACTTCTCCGACCCGTGGCGCTCGTCGGCCGAGCACCCGATCGGCGGATTCTACCGCTTCTTCCCGGACGGGCGGCTCGAGCAGCTCGACACCGGACTGGCCTTCCCGAACGGTCTCGCGATCACCGCCGACGGCTCGGCGGTGATCCTGGCCGAGACGTACCGCAACCGCCTTTTGCGCTACGCCATCAATGGCGACGGCTCGATTGGCCCGCGTGAGCACTGGGCTGATACCCACACCCCGCCTGGCCCCGACGGCATGGCGTTCGATGCCGACGGCGATCTCTACGTCGCCCACTTCGCGGGCGGCTGCATCGACATCTTCGACCCGTCGGGCAAACGGGTCGACGAGATCCTGATCCCCGGCCCCCAAGTGACCAACGTCGCGTTCGGCGGTCCCGACAACAAGACCCTCGTCGTCACCGAGGTGGCCACGGCGTCGCTCTACAGGACGCGACTCGCCGTCGCGGGGCAGCCGTTGCACGACGGTCGGCGGTACGCCGAGCCCGGATGATGCGGCAGGCTGGCGGTCGCGGAGACGGTCGCTGCCGGGTCAACCAGCGCGGCGATCAGGCCGCCGGTTCAGCGCGGACGAGGGAGATCTCGCGCAGGCGCAGGCGCAGCTTCCGCCTGGAACCGTCGAGGAGGGTGAGACGCTCCAGCCCGCCGACGTTGATCTTCAACGGCGTCCCGTTCGCGTCGACCGTCAGGCGGACCGCCGGCCCTTCGAACACGATCTGCTCCACCGATGCCTCGACGACGCCGATCTCATTCCGACCCTCGGCGTCGTCTAGGACCTCGATGTTCTCCGGGCGAACGAAGGCCAGCACGGCATCGCCCGCCTGCAACCCCGCCGGTGCGTAAGCGAGCAGGGTCATTCCGCCGCTGGCGACCGTCGCTTGCCGGTCGCCGTCCGGCTGGTCGAGGACCTGGACGACGGTGCCCGGCAGCGCGTTGTTGTCGCCGACGAAGTTGGCGACGAACTCGCTGGTCGGGCGCAGATAGATGTCGAGCTGGGTTCCGCTCTGCTCGATCCGACCGCTGTTCATCACGAAAATGCGGTCGGAGATCGCGAACGCCTCCGACTGATCGTGCGTGACGTAGATCGCGGTCTTCTTCGTGCGGCGCTGAAGGTCGAGGATCGAATACTTGAGCGTGTCGCGCAGGTTGCGGTCGAGCGCCGAGAGCGGCTCGTCGAAGAGGAGCACGCGTGGATTGGTCGCCAGCATCCGCGCCAGCGCGACGCGCTGCTGTTGCCCCCCGGACAGCTGCCCCGGCACCCGCGACCCGTAGCCCTGGAGCTCGATCATCTCCAGCATCTCGTCGACCCGTTGCTGGATCTCCCGCTTCGGTCTTCCCTTCACTGACAGACCGAAGGCGATGTTCTTGGCGACCGTGAGGTGCGGGAACAGCGCGTGGCTCTGAAACGCGAGCCCGATGTTGCGCCGGTGCGACGGGACGTTGTTGATCACCTGATCGTCGAACAGGACCTCACCCTCGCTCGGATCGACCAGCCCGGCCACCATCCGCAGCGTCGTCGTTTTCCCGCAGCCGGACGGACCGAGCAGCGTCACGAACTCGCCCTCGGCGATGTCCGCGTTCACCCGGTCGACGGCGACCGTTTGACCGAACCGTTTCGTGATGTCGATCAGCCGAACTCGGGACATGGTCTTTCCTTGAACGCCGGACACGAGCGCCTACTGGACACGACGTGGGCCTGTTCGAATGCGCGCGCTCACGCGGAACCGGGGGCAGACGACAAATCGCTCAAATCAGATATGTCCCCTTCAGGTACCGCGATCCGAACGTCTTGAAAAAGAGGAGGACGACGAGGAAGGAGACGCCCTGCATTGTCGTCGCCAGCGCCGCCGTCGAGGGCAGGAAACCCGCGGTCCGCGTCAGCGTGTAGACCCGCAGCGCGGCGGTCGTCGTGCTCGGGCCGGCGATGAACAGGGTGACCAGGAACTCGTTGAAGATGATGACGAAGGTCAGCAGGATCCCCGCGCTGATGCCCGGCCCGAGCAGCGGCAGCTCGACCCGGAAGAAGCTCTGCACCCGGTTCGCACCCAGGGTGCGCGCCGCCTCCTCGTAAACGAGCGGGAGGTCGCGCAGCGCGACGATGATCGGGATCAGCATCAGCGGGTAGGTCCCGACGACGTAGGCCGCGATCAGCGCCAGCCTGGTCTCCGCGATGCTGTAGAGGAGCCGGTAGGCGAGGACCAGGCTGAGTCCCATCACCGCACCGGGCGTGTAGAGCGCGAGATTGAGGGTCGACAGGATGAACTGCTTGCCCGGAATCGGAAACCGAACGATCGCATAGGCGGCCGGCAGGGCGATCAGCAGGTTGAGCACGATCGTCAGCAGGGTCACCTCGGTTGACAGGAGCAGGTTGGACTTGAAGGTTCCGAAGATGTACGAGTAGGCGCTCAGCGAATAGCCGCCGGTGGTTCGCTTCACCGAGTACAGCAGGGTGGCCAGGAAGGGCAGCGCGAAGATCAGCAACCAGAGCCAGATGTAGGCATGCTGGAGACCGGCCGTCAGTTGGCGCGGGCTCAGGCTGACCCGTGTTCCGACGCGGCCGCGGGGCACCGCGGCGATGGCGCTCATGCTCCGAGTGCTCCCCGCGAGAACCGGAGGGACAACCAGGTGACGCCGAACGCCAGCGCCATCAGCACGGCGCCCATGGCCGAGGCCAGCCCGAAGTCGCTCTGTTTCATCTGCTTCTGGTACATGACGAGCGAGATGACACGCTGCTCCTTGAGCGTCCCGAGCAGCTCAGGCACGACGTAGACGCCGAGGTTCCAGCCGAAGCACATCAGGAAGCCGGCCAAAATCCCGCTCCAACTGAGCGGGAAGAGGATGCGCAGGAACGTCTGCCACGGCCGCGCGCCGAGCGTCGTCGCCGCCTCCTCCAGCATCGGATCGACGTTCGAGAGGGCCGCGCCGATGTTCATCACCATGAACGGGAAGGTAAAGAGCGCCATCGCGAAGACGGTCATCGGCAGAGAGAACAGCAGCTTGACGACCGGGACGTGGAGCGAGAGCATCAAAGGACCCATCGGCCCTTTCGGCAGGAGCAGGTAGCTCAGACCGAACGACAGATAGAGCGGGCCGAACAGCGGGAACGTCATCAACGTCCGGACCAGCTCGCGGTAGCGAACCTTGCGCACCAGGATGTAGGCGAACGGATAGCCAAGGACGAGGTCAAGGATCGACGATAGCCCCGCCAGGTAGATCGTCTCCCACAGATTCGGCAGGTACCGCTCGAAGACCTTGCGATAATTGGCCAGGGTGTAGATCGGCGTGAAGAAGAAGCTCGTCTCCTTCGTAAAGCTGACGACCCCGAGGTAGAGAAGCGGAATGACCGAGAAGGCGACCGTGGCGGCGACCGCCGGCAGCACGAGGCCCATCCCGCGCACCGACGGGTGGAGGCGTCGGCGGGCCGTGCCGGCCGCCGTCCGCGGAAACTCCGCTGGTCGAGCGGTCACCGAAGGATTCGCCATGGCTGCTCCAGTCGGAGAGTCGGAGAGTCGGGGAATCATGGGCAGCTCGCGGTCCATTCGCCAGGCGCGCCGTCGACCCAACTGCGGTGGTCGATACTCCTCGACTCGCCGACTCGCCGACTCCCCCGACTCCCCCGACTCCCCGACTCGGCGCTACTGGCCGAGCCGTCCGGAGTAGTAGTCCATCCACTCCTTGACGTGGGCCGCGTAGTACGCCCAGTCGACCGTCTTGTACTGCTTCGACAACTGCTCAAGCGACGGGTAGTATGTGAAGTAATCGGCCTTGAACCAGTCCGGGATGTCTTTCTCGTAGGTCGGACCCATGATGCCTTCCTGGAGCTCCGACCACGGCGCTGGCTTGATGCCCCAAGCCTTGACGTCTGGGAACTGCGCGTCGTCGCTGAGCCGCCAGTCGACGAAGATCTGGCCAAGCACCGGGTGCTTCGGCTTCTTCGGGATCCACATGTAGCCGTTGACCAGGTACTGCCCCGACTTGGCGAGCATCATCACGGTGTTCTTTTGCCCGTCGAGGAACTCCAGCCTGGCGAGCGAGTTCCAGAAGCCGACCGCGTCGACGACGCCGTTGCGCAGGAGCTGCTGCATCTCGGCGCTGTCGGTCGTGTACTTGAGCACGTTGGGGCCGATCTTGTCGACCGTGAAGTCGATGGCTTCCTTCATCTGAGCCAGGTTGTGGTAATCCTTGCCGAGCGCCCCGGCGATGCCGAGCAGGAAGCCGCCGCAGGTGATGTCGCCCGGCTTCGGCATCGTCAGCCGGCCCTTCAGCTTCTCGTTGGCCAGGTCAGTCCAGTCGTTCAGGAAGTTGACCCGTGACTTGTCGTAGACGACGGCCGGGGTGGCGGACGCCTGAAAACCGATCGAGGTCGGCACATGTTTGAAGGTGTCGAGGATGCGGTCGGCGTTGGGGATCAAACCCGAGGGCAGGTAATCCTCCATCACCGATTGCGGCTGAGCCTGGGCATCAGCCCAGTAGCTCTCCTCGATCGCGAGGACGTCGTACGGCGCATTGTCACCAGCGCGCAGCGCCGTGTAGAGGTTCGTCAGGTACGTGCTCGGCTCTTGCGTCGCCTGATAGCGGAGCGTCACGTCGGTGCCGTAAACCGTCTTCACGTAGTCCTGGAAGCGCTTGACGAGTTGGTCGTTCGCGGTGTAGGTCCAGTTCCCGACGATGACTTCCTTTTCGTTCGCGATCGCGGCCTTGATCTCGTCGAGCGACATGTCCTTGTTGACGATCGACACACGAACCGGTCCCTTGGCCGCCGGGGAGGTCGGGGCGGTGGGCGTTGCCTGCGCCAGCGCGGTCGAGGCCAGCACGGCGCTGATCGCCGGAATTGAGAGCCCGAGCGCGATGCCGCGCCCGATGATTTGACGGCGGGTGTAGCGTCCCCCGGTCGCCTCGGCCAGCAGCTGCTTGAGACCGGCGTCGTGATCTGCCATGTGCCTGCTCCTCCGTGTCGAATGACGAGGCGCGCGCCTCAACGGCCAACGGTTAGGTTCACCGAATCGCACCAATTCTGTCGAAAGCCGAGGGTACCGTACCGACGCCGGCACGGCCTGTCAAGGGGCCTGGTCCGTCCGCCAGGGCTGTGTCAACGTCGACGCGTCGAGGCCGTCAGCCGGGCGGACAACCCAGTAGGACTTTGACACAGCCCTGAGCTACCGGCTGTCAAACCTTGCTCATTTCGGTGCGGTCGGCGCTTCCGGAATCGGGACCAGCGGAATCACCTTGCCCCGCTGCCCGTCCGGCAGCACCGCCCATGGCTGGAGCTTGCCCTCGGGCACGCGCGGCAGGACCTCCCCGTCGACCATCGTCAGCGTGTTGACCAGGCGGACCGTTCCCTGCCGCTCCTGCATGAAGATGTCCTGGAAGGTGAAGTCGCCTTCCTCGAGTCGGAAGAGGGCCACGTCCGCGTGTGATCCCGGTTTGAGGGAGCCGAGACCCGGCCGGCGCATCGCCGCCGCCGGCCGAGCCGTCGCGCGCTCGATCACGTCCGGGAGTGTCAGGCCGAGGTTGAGAAACTTCGAGAGCGTCGTCGGCATGTCGAACATCGGTCCCTGAATCGCGATCTGGTGGATGTCCGTGCTGATCACATCGGGCAGGATGCCCTGCGCCAGCATCGCCTCGGCGGTCGTGAAGCTGAACGACCCCGCGCCGTGGCCGATGTCGAGGATCAACCCTTGGTCGTGCAGCGCCTTGACATCCGGCCGGATCAGGTTGTCCGGTCCGAGGATCCGCATGTCGTGCCCGGTGAAGCAGTGGGTCAGGATGTCGCCCGGCCGCAGGTACGCGGTCACCTCGGCGATCGCCGGCGGTCCCTGCCCGATGTGGACCATCAGCGGTAGACCGACCCGATCGGCGAGCTGCCGGGCCAGCGCCAAAGGTTTGATCCCGACGCCGCGGGTTGTGTTCCGGTCGATCCGTGCCTTGATCCCGAGGATGACGTCGCGGTGCTCCTCGACGATCTGCGCCGCGAGGTCGACGTCGCAGTAGTCGAGGTTGGCGAGCTCGTAGGTCGGCGCGATCAACCCGATCGCGGACAGGTTGAGGAGGGCGAAGACGCGCGACCGGCTCGCCTCGACGACGTAGCGGCGAAAGCCTGGGAAGCTGTATGCGCCGGCGCTGCCGACGTCGAGCCAGGTCGTGACCCCCGACCGCGCCGCGACCGGATCGGGCTCGATGCCCCAATAGGTGGCGCCCCAATAGACGTGCGTGTGGAGGTCGATCAGTCCCGGCGTCACGATCTGGCCGGTGGCGTCGATCACCTGCTCCGCGTCGCTCGCGTCGATCCCGGCCTCGACCGCCGCGATCCTCCGCTCCGTGATCGCCACGTCGAGTCGCCCGCTGTAGCCCGAGCCGGGGTCGACCACCTCGCCCCCCGTGATGACCGTGTCGTAGCGCGCCCCGCCCGCCGATCTATCCATCGCCGCGTCCGCCCCCCTCGGTGTCTCGCCGCTGCATGCTCAGGTGACCTGTTCGGGTTGTCTCCGGCGGGGCGCTGCTTGCTGCGCCCTTCTCGAGGACCAACCCGCGTTCGCGCCGGGACCGTACGGCAGGCGCGACCGGGTGTCAAGCCGCGTTCAAGAGCGGGACGGGGTAGGCAGCGCAGGACGGCGCTCCCCCCCCGGCCGAACTCCGGGGAAGGGGGCTAGGCGGATGAGGCCATCGGCGGCGCTTGGACACGGATCGGACCACGATCAGTGTTCCGCCAGCGCCATTGACCGCCGCTGCGATCATGCCTTGCCGTCGAGCGCGGAGGCGCCCGGTGTCGATCCCTGCCAATACGTCGGCCGTGTCTTGCCCGTCTCCCAACGGTTCGTCTCGGGATCCTCCTCCTTCAATGGCGGGAGCGCCTCGATCTCGTTCCAGAGCGCGTCGGGAATCGGGTGACGCGCGTACTCGATCGTCTGGTCGATCCGTTCCGGCCGGCTCATGCCGACGATGGTCGCGGTGATCCGCGGATCGCGCATCGAAAACTGGAGCGCCGCGGCCGGCAGCGGCACGCCGTAGCGGTCGCAGATCGCGGCGATCGCGCGCGTGCGCTCGATCAGCGTCTCGGACGCAGATTGGTAGGCATAACGCGGATAGGCGTCCGGGCCCTTGGCCAACAAGCCGCTGCCGTACGGCGCGGCGTTGAGAACCGCGATGCCGCGCTTCGAGGCGGCGTCGAGGAGTGGATTGGCCGACGTGTTGAGCAGCGTGTAGCGGTTGTGCGTGATCACCGCGTCGAAGATACCCGTCTCGGCGTAGCGGATCTCGAGGTCGATCGGTCCGCTGGCGACGCCGAGGTACCCAATCACGCCCTGCTCCTGATACCGCTTGAGAACCTCGACCGGTCCCCCGGGCGCCATCGCCGCCTCAAACGGCGTCCACTCCGCGTCGTGCAGGTAGACGATCTGGATCCGGTCGAGCCCGAGCAGCTCCAGGCTCCGCTCCATTCGCCGCTTCACCGTCTCGCCGCTAAAATCGTCGTTCGTCGGGTCTCGCCCCTGCTTGGTCTCGAGGATCGCGCCCGCGGGGAGACCGCCCAGCTCCCGCAGCACTAGACCGACGCGCCGCTCGCTCTCGCCATCGCCGTAGAGCGCGGCGGTGTCGATGAAGTCGATCGGGCTTGCTAACGCCGTGCGAATGGTCGCCCGCGCGTCCTCCTCCGTCACGGCGTAGCCGAACGTGTCGGGCATATTCGCGAGCGGAGCGCACCCGACCGCGATCGGCGGCACCATCAGCCCGGTCTGCCCCAACGGTCGTCTCGCCAGCGGCTCCGCGGCTGTTCCTATGGACATCCGTCCCTTGCTCCCTTTCACGCGCGCTTGAAATCGCCGGCCGTGCCTAAACTTCCGGATCCGCGGTTATTCATCTCCCCCGCGACCCCGCCGCGATCGCCCGGACGGCCGAACGCGACGTGCGCCGAGCCGGATGGGCACCGGCTCGGCGACCCAGACGCCGCCCCGACCCGCCGTCCAGGGGCGTCCGGTCGCGTCAGCAGGCATCCCGGCGCCGTCGCCCGGCTTGGGATCATCGCACAGCCTGCCGTGCCTCGCCCCTACGCGCCGCGGAACCGCGGTCGCCGCTTTTCCGCGAACGCGGCCAGCCCCTCCGCGTAGTCTGCGCTCCCGTCGAGCGCCCCGCGCTGCCGCCCGACGACCCGATGCGCCTCCGGTTCGGCAAGCCCGGTCGCCTCGATCAGTGCCCGCTTGACCGCCCGGATCGCCAGGGGCGCGTTCGCCGCGATCGCCTCCGCCAGATCCCCGGCCGCCGGCACGACCGATTCCGACGCGACGAGGCGGTCGATCAGACCCAGCCGAAACGCCTCGTCGGCCCGCACCTGGCGACCGCTGTACAGGAGATCCCGCGCCGCGCCGGCTCCGATCAGCCGCGGCAACCGGACGACGCCTCCCGCCCCCGGGAAAATGCCGATCCGCACCTCCGGGAAGCCAAAGACCGCGTCCGTTCCCGCCACCCGCAGGTCGCACGCGATCGCCAGCTCCGCCCCACCGGCGAGCGCATAGCCACGAACCGCGGCGATAACTGGCACCGGAAACGCCGCGAGCGCATCAGCGACGGCGTTGATCGCCGCCGTGTGCGCACCCCGTTCGGCCGTCGTCATCGTCAGGCGCTCCGTCAGGTCGGCGCCCGCGCAGAAGGCCTGCTCTCCCGCGCCCGTGAGCACCAAGGCGCGCAACGAGTCATCGGCGGCCAGCCGATCGAGCGCCTCTCGCAGCGCATCGGTCAGCCGCCGGCTGAGTGCGTGTCGCGCCTCAGGCCGGTTCAGCGTGATCGTCGCGACGTGCGCTGTCCGCTCGACCCGAATCGTGGGTTCCATCCTCAGCGCCCCCCAAGCCGTCGCTTTCCTTTCCCCTCGATCGGTGCCATCAACCGCATTCCGGGATGGTAGCATCATGGCATCAGACGGCGTCGGGTAGGTGCCGTTGCGGTGACGGAGGGCATGGCCATCGGCGGGGAACAATGCGGCGCGGCCGACCCATTCGAAGAGCCGGAGCGATTCCGGTCCCTGCGCGAGGGCGTCCGCGCCGTCTGCGCCCGATTCCCGGACGCCTACTGGCGGGACCTGGACGCGCGCCGCGAGTACCCCGAGGCGTTCGTCCGGGCGATGACCGAGACCGGCTGGCTTGGCGCGCTGATCCCGACGGAGTACGGCGGTCTCGGCTTGGGCCTCGCCGAGGCGGCCGTGATCCTCGAAGAGGTCAACCGCCAGGGCGGCAACGCCGGCCCGGCCCACGCCCAGATGTACATCATGGGCACGCTCCTCAAGCACGGCAGCGAGGAGCAGAAGCGGCGCTACCTGCCGGGGATCGCGGCCGGATCGATCCGCCTCCAGGCGTTCGGCGTCACCGAGCCCGAGGCCGGGACCGACACGACGCGGATCACCACCACCGCCATCCGCCGGGGCGACCGCTACGTCATCTCCGGCCGCAAGATCTACATTTCCCGCGTCCAGCACTCCGACCTGATGCTCCTCCTCGCTCGCACGTCCCCGCGTGACGAAGCACGGCCCGCCGACGGGATGAGTGTGTTCCTCGTCGACCTCGCGGCGGCCGGCGCTGCCATTCGCCTGCGCCGCCTGCCGATGAGCATGAACAACGAGACGAACGAGGTCGAGATCGACGGCCTGGAAGTCTTCGCGGACAACCTCGTCGGCGTCGAGGGCCAGGGATTCCGCCAGATCATCGACGGCTGGAACGCCGAGCGCATTCTGATCGCCGCCGAGTGCGTCGGCGACGGGCGCTGGTTTGTCGAGCGCGCCGCGCGCTATGCGACCGAGCGCATCGTCTTCGGTCGACCGATCGGCGCCAACCAGGGCGTGCAGTTCCCGATCGCCGCCGCCCACGCCCAGATCGAGGCGGCCGACCTCGTCCGCCAACGCGCCTCGGCCCGCTTCGACGCCGGTCTGGCCTGCGGCGCGGACGCCAACCTGGCCAAGTACCTCGCCGCCGAGGCAAGTTGGGCCGCCGCGAACGCCTGCCTCGACACCTACGGCGGCAACGGTTTCAATAGCGAGCATGACGTCGAGCGCAAGTTTCGCGAGACCCGCCTCTACCGCGTCGCCCCCATTTCCAACAACCTGGTCCTCGCCTACATCGGCCACCGCGTGCTCGGCATGCCGCGGAGCTATTGACGGATCGGCCGGCGTACCTGTCGCGCTTGGGGCGCGCTGTGGGAATGCGCGGCGGCATGGCTTATGGATATTGCCGCGGGAGGATGTCATGCTGCGGTGGAAGGCGATGACGATGAAGACGGTCGTGAAGACGGATGTTTTGATGGGTGCCGACGGCAGCCTGACGGTGCCCGCCGCCGCACGCGAGGCGATCGAGATCGAGGGCGCGATGCTCTTCGATCTCGAGCTGATCGATGGGCGGCTCGCTTTGCGGCCGGTCGTGGCGATCCCGATGGAGGATCTCTGGGCGTACACGCCGGAGCACGTCGCGCGTGTCGAAACGGGCGCGTTGTCAGGCAGGCCGGCAGCTGTCCGAGTCTGAGCTCGAGCAGGTGAGCGCCGGACACGGCGAATGAGGTCTGGGTCCGATCTCTATCGGAACGTCCTGATGACGCCCGGCTTTCTCGAAGATTTGATCGGCAGCGACTTTTCGGCGGCCGACCGTCGTCGGATACTGCGCGCAGTCCGGTTGCTCGATCGTGACGAGAAGCACCCCTCACGAACAGCGCGAAGGGCCGGGCTGGCTAACCCGTGCGAGGAGTTCGTCATCTTGCCTGGGCGGCTCCGCCGACGGGCGTCGCACGCTCAGTCGGCCGCACGCGGAGCGGCCGACTCGTCCAGCTCGAGTGGCAGACGCACGACGACGCGGGTCCCTCCGGCCGGCGGGAACTCGGCGCGGATCTCGCCGCCGTGCAGCTCCGCGATCTGGCGGCAGACGTAGAGCCCCAGCCCCAACCCGCTCGGGGAACCATTGGGACCGGTGCCGTGGGCCTGGTAGAAGCGTTCGAAGATCCGGCCCCGCTGCGCGGGCGGGATGCCGAGCCCGCGGTCCCGCACCGCCAGCTCGACCACCTCCGGCGCCGGCTGGGACAGGGCGACGTCGATCGGGCCACCGTCGGGGCTGTACTTGACGGCGTTGTCCAGGAGGTTGGCCACCACTTGCTCCAGCCGCAACGGATCGACCCGGGCCGCCAGGGACGGCGGGGCCGCCAGGGCGATGGAGTGCCGATCGCTCCACGCACGCGCGTCAGCCACCGCCTGCGCGACGAGGGCCGCCAGGTCGATCGGCCGCCGATCCAGCGCGAGCTTGCCGGTCTCCAGGCGCGAGACGTCCAAGAGCTGGTCGATCAGGCGAGACAGCTTCGCGGTCCGCTCCGTGATCGCCTCCAGCGCCAGCGCGACCCGCGCCGGCTCCAGGTGCCCGTCCCGCCGGAGCCGGCGCAGGACCAGTTGAGCCTGGCCCGAGAGGCTCGCGAGCGGGGTTCGCAGTTCGTGGGCGGCGATCGAGAGGAACTCGTCGCGCACCCGCAGCGCGGCCTCGGCCGCCTCGCGCGCGGCCCGCTCCGAAGCCAGCGCGACCCGCAGGCGCTCCTCGGCGCGTCGCCGTTCCGCGATCTCGGCTTCCAGCCACCTCGCCTTTTGTTGCAGCACGGCGACAGCCCGGAGACGGTCGTCTGCGGTCGGGAGCGCCGCGTAGCTCTCGGCGGGGATGACGCGGGAGTGCGCCGCGCAGACCTCACC
>JRHI01000852.1_pt1 | contig 30312 bp, 15 predicted proteins | sample 215371 | NCBI WGS metagenome assembly JRHI01 (sample SAMN02929681, study PRJNA255918) | sediment metagenome | biome: cave system; feature: Ice Cave; material: Sediment; isolation source: sediment from deep within a dark volcanic ice cave with no known source of... ...
CCACCAGGACCGACCGCTCCTGACGCTGCCGCTCGCGCTCGCCGCCCTTCTCGGCCAGCTGCCGCTCCGCCGACTCCTTGTCCAGATAACAGCGCGCCAGCGCTGCCGACGCTTGTAGCATCGTCCGCTGACTCTCCGCCAACCGGGCCTGCGCCGCAGTCAGCTGCTGCTCGCCCTGCTCGCGGTCCTGCCGCCGCTGCTGCACGTCCCCCTCGATCTGCCGATGCTTCGCCCGTAACGCCGTCAACCGCTCCTCCACCTGCGCCAGCGCCACCTTCGCCGTGGTGTACGCCTGCTGCCGCTGCTGCTGCCGTACTTCGTACTGACCGATCTCACGCTCGGCATCCTGCAAGCGTGTCTGCAATTCCTGCACGCGCCTCTCTGCCCCTTCGGCCTGCGCCCTCGCCAGCTGCCACGCCTCCTCCGACGCCTGGATCTCCTGCTCCAGACCGCTGATCTCCGTCCGGCTCAGCACCACTTCCTCATGCAATCCCTCGCGCCGCTGCCGATGCTGCCCAATCCGCGAACGCAGGTCTGCCGCCTGTTCCGCCAGAACGTCGATCTCCTCCTCCTGCTTTTCCTCCTGCTGTTCCAGGGCTGTGATCCGAGCGCGCAGCGCCGTCAGATCGTGCTCCGTCTCCACAATGCGCCGATCCATGGCCGACACCTGTTCGCGCAGCTCGCGCAGCTCGCTCTTGCGCGACAGGATACCCATCTCGGCGTGATGCGTGCCCACCGTCAACGTGCCGTCGGGTTCAAGCAGTTCGCCTTGCAGTGTCACGAAACGATAACCGCTCGTGTGCGCCGCGATCAGCTGGGCCGTCGCCAGGTCGCGCACCAGCAACGTCCGACCCAGCAGCTGCGTCGGCAGGTCCGCCAGTTCCGGCCGCTCGCAGGTTACCAGCTGCTCCGCCAGCGCGATCATGCCCGGATGCGCCGGCGCCCCTTGCGGTGACTGCGGCATGCGCACCCGGCTCAGCGGCGACGATTCGATCAGGCGGTTGCCGCGCGCCGGGCCGTTCTCCGGCGGCGGTGTGCGGATGAGGAAACTGACGCGACCGGAGAACAGCTGGCCGCGCTCCGCCAGCGCGCCGGCTAACTCCCCAGCGTTGCTGACGAGAAAACGCTGGGCACGGTCGCCGAGCGCCAGGTCGATGAGCGGCGCGAATTCGCGCCGCACCGTCAGCAGGTCGGCGATCATGCCAAGGACGCAGGCCCACGGTCCCGGCTCGGCCTGTCCGACCAGGGCCAGCACTTCGCGCACGCCGGTGCCAAGGCCTTCCTGGCTGCGCTCCAGCCCCTCCAGCACCTCGATGCGGCTGGCCAGGCCGCTCCGCTGGGCGCGCAGATCGGAAACCTGCTGCGCGGTTTCATCGCGGAGTTCACGCAGGCGCTCGCGTTCCAGCCGCTGCTCGGCGTGTACCTGGCGCATCCCCGTCAAGCGGGTTTGCAGTGTCTCGTCGGCCGCGATCAGCTCCTGCAACTCCAGGTCGATCGAGGCGAGGTGCTCGGCGGCCTGCTCGGTCCTCTGGCGCAGACGTTCCCGTTCGCGGCGCAGGTTATCCACCTGGGCCTTGTAGCTGGTCACGTCGTTCTGCAGACGGGCCGACTGGCGCATCTGCTCCAGGTGCTCATTCTTGTCGGCCTGGACCTGGCCTTGCAGTTCGGCCAGGCGCGCGATCGCCTGCCGCAGTTCCTCGTCCAGCGCGGCGACGCCCTGGCGCTGCTCCAGACATTGCGTCTCGACACCGTGCAGTTCGTGGGCAGCGGTCGCCGCGGCACCGGCGAGCGTGGCGACCCGCGCGCTCAGCTCGGTAAGCCGGCCGCGCAGCCGGGCGAGGTCCGTCTCCAGGTCGGCGGCGAGCGTACCCTCATGCGTCAGGATCGCGTGGGCGCTGGCGATCTCCTGGCGCGCGGCGGCGAGCAAGCCTTCCTGTTCGTGGACCACCTCGTCGAGCTTTTGCAGCGCTTCTTCGAGGTGGCGCGCGCCCTGCTCCCAGGTTTCCGCCTGGGCGGCCTGCTGCGTCAGCTCGGCGCGAAGGGAGTCGAGGACGGCCTGCTCGGTCTTGAGCCGGCCGGTCAATTCCTGGTACTCCCGCAGGCTGAGGGCGACGCGCAGCTCGCGCAGACGATTGGAGTATTCCTGGTAGCGCTGGGCTTTGGCTGCCTGCAGCTTGACGCTCCGCAGCTGCTTCTCGACCTCGTCGATGATGTCCCGCAGGCGCTGCACGTTCTGATCGACGCGCTCGAGGCGGCGCAGCGTCTCGGTCTTCTTGGCCTTGAACCGGCTGATGCCGGCGGCTTCCTCGAAGATGGAGCGGCGCTCGCGCGTGGAGGCTTGCAGCAGCACATCGACCCGGCCCTGCTCGATGATGCAGTAAGCGTCGGTGCCGGCGCCGCTGCCGAGGAAGAGGTTCTTGATGTCCTTGAGGCGGGAGATCTGGCCGTTGATGAGGTACTCGCCCTCGCCGCTGCGGTAGACGCGGCGGCTGATCTGCACTTCCTCGGCGTCGGTGGCGAGGGTGTGACGGCCGTTATCGAACGTCATCGTCACCTCGGCGAGGCCGAGGCTACGCCGCGAGGCGGAACCGTTGAAGATGACGTCGGTCATCTCGCCGCCACGCAGACTCTTGGCGCTCTGCTCTCCGAGCACCCAGCGTACCGCGTCAACAATGTTGCTCTTGCCGCTACCGTTCGGCCCGACGATACCGGTGACGCCGGGGACAAAATCGAACTGCGTTTTGTCCGCGAAGCTTTTGAAGCCGACGAGTTCCAGGCGCTTCAGCATGCGGCTTCCTCAAGGTAGTACCCGTTTCCAGCCCGCAGCGCCGGCAAGGGACAAACAAAACCCCTTGCCGGCGCTTCGGGCTAGTCGTTCCTCGCTTATTCTACATCCTTGCCGCGTTGCGGCTTGCGATCGCGCAGCGCCGCCCCCTCGTCGGCCTCGTCCTCCGAGCGCGGCCGGTAGGCGCTCTTCTGGTACAGATTCGGCGTCGCGCCGAAGTCCGGCTTGGCTTCGAGGATCTCCCCGTCCAGGCGCAGCAGGTCTGGATCCTTCACGCCCGACTGGGCCAGTTCCTGTACCGGCACGGCCTGCGGCAACGCATCGACCACCACCGGGCAATTCAGGCAACGGCAGGTGTGCGCCTGCCGCAGCACCTCCACCGCTTCCGGATACATGCCGCCCAGATCGGCCAGCGTCCGCAGCATGTCCTCCAGCTTCAGCGAGCACTGTCGCGTCTGCTGGGCACCGCGATGGACCGCGAAGCAGGAAATCGTGCAATGCTCGTCGTCCTGGCCGGCCGTCACCGTGAACTTGACCGCGTCGCCGGCCAGGAACTCGAACGGCGGCACCAGCACCGCGTCCTCGCCGAAGAGGACGATCTCCGCCCGCCGCGTGGTGGAGATGTGGACCATCCCCGGCGAATTCGGGGCGACACGATGCAGCCAGAACGAGTTGTCGAGCAGCTCGCCCTGCACGGACGGATCGCGGTCGTCAAGCGCTCGCAAGGCGCGGAAAGCGCCGTAGCGCATCTCCGGATTGGCCGTCGCCAGCAGTTCGCGCAGCTTGACATGGCTGACCGCCTGGTCCATCGACGCCAGCGCTGTCAGGCTGAAGGCTCGCAGCACCGGATGCTGCTCGACCAGGCGGGCGAGTTCCTCGCCGCAGGCCGGGCTGTCAAGGTACGCCAGCGCCTCGGCCGAGCAGAAGCGGACGAGCGGATGCTTGCTCGTCAGGCCGGTCTTCAGCGCCGGAATGCTGTTCGTGCCGAGCGCCTCGAGACGCAGGGCAGCGGTCACACAGCGGGCCGGGTTGAGCAGGTCTTCCTCCAGCCGGCGGCGGTACGGCACCTTCGACGCGCCGTCCTTCTTGACGTCGGCGTTCGGCTCGGCGCCCTCGCGGAGCGGGATGAGACGGACGACGCGCAGATAGTGCGGCAGGTTATGGCGGTACTGCGCTGGCACATGGAGTTCGATGGCGTGCTTGTTCGAGGCCTTGGCCAGCTGATCGTTCGGCGAGCCGGAGAAGGAGCCGGGGAAGGTCCCGTTGATGCGCGCGGCAACGGCGGCGGCGACGCGTGCATACTGGTGATCGGCGTTGAGGGCGAGGTACAGCGGCCGTTCGATGAGGCAGTGGCCGCCGCCCCAGATGCGCCCCTGGCGCTGCTTGGCGGCCTCGTCGCCGTCCCCGAAACCGACGAGCAGCGGCCCGCCCGCCTTGACCATCTTGTCGCCCACCAGGGCGCGTTCGCTGTTGGCGTAGCGTGTACTCAGGTTGCGTGCGTACTCGTAGTTGTACAGGACGCACTCGCGGAGGACGCCGCTCCGGAGGCTGGTGGTCTTGCTGCCGGCCGGCAGACTGACCTCGACGTCGATCGGATCGCTCTTGCGTGCGCCGGCCGGCACGAGGGCGGAGACAAGCACGAGGGAGACGTTCGGCGAATTGAGCAGTTCGCGGACCTTCTGGACGCCGCCTTTCTTGAGGTTTTCCTCGAGCATGGTGCGGTAGCCGTCCGGCGCCGGAGAGCTGCCGGTGCCTTCGAGGCCGGTCACAAGACCGACACCGCCGACCTGGATGGGCTCGGCGTTGCTGACCGTGGTGACCTCGCCGATGGTCTGGATGTCGTACTTGACCTCGTGGTCGCTGTCGTCGGCGCACTGCGACCGGATCTGCGGATCGACGCAGCCGGCGGTCAACGCCAGCATCGCCAGCAGCCCCAGCGGCCAGCAACGGACGAACGCCAGCAGGCGCCGTGTGGAAATGCGACGGTTCATGATTGGTTCCCCGCTCGGCGGCGCCCCGAACCCGGTCGGCGCCAGCCGCCCCCGAAAACCCCGGCCTGCAGACATAACTTGAGGAAGGAGGACGATAGCAAGCGGCAGGTAGGTGTCAAGAGCGGTTCGGCGCGCTGCCGGTGCGGCCGGCGCCGGCAAAATAGGGAGATGGGGTTGGCTTCGCAGCAGGGCTACGGTGGATCGTGCCCGCCGGGGTGCCACGGATGACAACGGCAGATACGGCCCGTTCCTTTCCAGGCGCCGCGGAGCGGACCGTACTTCTGCACTGCCAGGATGAAGTATTCGCTGCAACTCGGTGTGAAGCGGCACACCGACGGCAGCACCGGCCGAATGCAGATTTGATAGAAGCGGACGCCGCAGATGAGAAAAGTCGCCAGCATGGTCCGCAGCAGCTGCCACAGCTTACGAATCATGGCGGGCCGGCCTCCCGGGCGAGTTTGCGGCCGAGTTGCCGGACGAGATGCGCCAGGGACTGCTTCAGTTCCTCCAACGGCGGATCGTCGGGCCGGCGCGGAATGAGGATGAGATCAAGGCCGGGCGGCATCTCGTGCCGGGTCAGACGGAAGGCTTCGCGATAGAGCCGGCGCAGGCGATTGCGGCGCACCGCGGGACCGACCTTGCGCGACACCGACAGGCCGAGGCGAATATACGGCAAGTTGTTGAGACGGGCATAGACGATGAGCCAACCGTCGCTGGCGGAGCGCCGGCGCTCGTAGACGCGGCGGAAGTCCTCCGGCCGGCGCAGGTGTTCGTGCGGACGGAAGGCGAACGGATTGGGCATGATGAATCTTATGTCACTGCAGCACGCCGCCGCTGCACGATTTAACTCCATGAAAGATCGGCACGCGGGTTTTGCGGATGGCGCTGGGCGAATTCCTCGATCAGTTTCCGGCTCTCGTCGTCCTTCGCGGCCGGCACCATCACCTTGATCTCGATATACTGATCGCCGCCCTTGATGCCCTTGCCGCGCAGCCGCAGCCGGCTACCGCTGGAGGCACCCGCCGGCACCTTTACGGTCAGCTTCGTCCCGTCGAGCGTCGGCACGTCCACCTTGGTGCCGAGCACCGCCTCGGACAGTGACAGCGGTACATCGAGAATGAGGTCCTTTCCCTCGCGGCGGAAGTAGGGGTGCGGCTGGACGCGCAGCTTGAGCAGCAGGTTGCCGCCGCCGGGCGCCTGTCCCTGGAGGCGCAGCGTCTGGCCGCTCTCGACGCCGGGCGGGACTTTGATCCCCAGAACGTGGCCATCGACCGACACGTCCACCGAGCCGCCCTGGGCCGCGGTCTGGAAAGGAATGGATACCTCCGCCTCGACGTCCTGGGCGGGCGCGGCCCGACGCGTCCGGCCACCGCCGCGAGCCTGGCGACCGAAGAGGTCGGCGAAGCCGCCGATGTCACCCATGCCGGCCGCGCCGCCGCGGTTGCCGAAAAGCTGGCCGAACAATTCGGCTGCCTGTGCCGGGTCCATGCCGGCGGCCTCGGAGCCTTCCGGACCGCCGCCACCCCAGTGAAAGGTGTGGGTGCGCGGTCCGCCGCCTCCTCCTGCCCCGGTGAAACCGGCGCCGGCGAAACCGAACTGGTCGTACTGCGCCCGCTTGGTCTTGTCGCTGAGGACGTCGTAGGCGTCCTGAACCTCCTTGAACTTGGCCTCAGCTTCCTTGTCGCCGGGGTTGCGGTCGGGGTGGAATTGCCGCGCCAGTTTGCGATAGGCCTTCTTGATCTCCTCTGCCGTGGCATCCCGCTTCACGCCGAGGACCTCGTAGTAATCGCGGGGCATGGTGATGTCCACTTCAGGAGTGAGTGCGTGTCGGGAAGGCGGAACCGTCCCGCATTCCCGTGGTTCATTCTAGCGCAGCTGGTCCTTATGGGGAAGCGGTTGCCTCGATCACTTCCGTCGTGCGAAGAAAACAGCAGACCGGGAATCAGAGTCTCAGTCATGGGAACGAGGACTGGGTAGCGGCTACGCCGTCCCCTCCGCCGCCAGCAACTCCAAACTCCCCGCAACCGCCGCCACGGTGCGTTCTACGTCCGCCTCCGTATGTGCCGCCATCGTCATCCCTCCCAATCCCGGCAGATCGACACCATGCAGCAGCATCGCCCGCCGAAACGCCTGCACTTGCTGTGCGTTCCTCGGCCCGTCCAGCCGCTCCAATACTCCGCCATGGGGAATGAAGTCGTCGCCATCCGGTCGTGGTCCCTGGTAGTCCGGCAGCAATTTGAACCCGGAAAACTCGCCATACGCCATCCAGCTCAGGCCGCGTGCCGCAAACAGCGCATTGAGTCGCTGCCGCAGCAAACGCGCGGTCGCATTCGCTTTGCGTCCCGGCTCGCCGGTCGCCACGCGCTCCAGCGTCGCCACGCCGGCCGCCGCCGACAGCGGATTCGCGTTGAAGGTCCCCGGATGCTTCATCTTTGGCTTGCCCGGCCGAAACTCCAGCCCTGCCAGGATGTCCTCCCGTCCCGCCAAACAGCCGCCCGGCAGACCGCCCGCCAGGATCTTCGCCAACGTCGTCAGGTCCGGCGTCACGCCGTAATGGCCCTGGGCGCCGCCGGGACTGACGCGGAAGCCGGTAATCACCTCGTCGAAGATCAGCACCCGGCCATGCTGCGTCGTCAGCGCGCGCAGCGCCTTCAGGAAGTCGCCGCGCACCGGCACCGCGCCGAAATGGCCGCCCGTTGCCTCGACGATCACGCAGCCAATCCGCGGATCGCTTGCCAGAACCCGCTCCACCGCGGCCGGATCGTTCGGCGGCACCACCACCGTGTCGGCCGCCACCTGCCGCGGAATGCCCGGCACCGGACTGCCGTCGTAGGGCGGATCAGCCGCGGGAACGAGGAAGTCATGCCAGCCGTGGAAATGACCGGCGAACTTGAGCACGCGCGGCTGGCCGGTGTGCAGACGCGCCAGCCGCAGCGCCATCAGTGTCGCCTCGGTGCCGGACGAAACGAAGCGCATTTTCTCCGCCGACGGTACCAACCGCTGGACCCATTGGCCCCATTCAATCTCCAGTTCATGGCAGGCGCCGGGATGCGTTGCCCGCGCCACCTGCTCCCGCACCGCTTCGACGACGGCCGGATGACTGTGGCCGAGCAGGATGGCGCCGTGGCCGCACCAGTGGTCGATCAGTTCGTGACCGTCCACGTCCCACTTGTGCGCCCCCAGCGCTCGGTCGATGTAAATGGGAAATGGTTCGAGGTAACGCAGGTCGTGCGTGACGCCGTTGGGGAACAGCGGCCGGGCCCGCTCGTGGAGCTTGCGCGAATTAGGGAACTCCGCCTCGTAGCGTTCCGTCAACGGACCGCGTGTTAGCGTGGCCTGAGCCATGATCGGTTTCTCCAGGTGTGAACTCGCTTGCTTGTCAGAGCCATTATTCTGTCGTCGCCGCGATCGGCACCAGCGCTTCAAGCACCTTTTCGTCGATGCCGTCGTGGAAGAACAGCACCGACCCGTCGGCGTACAAAACGTTGAACCCGCGCATGTGAAGGCCGCCGAACGGCCGGCCGGCGCCGCCGTAAGGCGCCTGCCCCGCCTCGATGCTGCGCAGCGTCGCCGGGCCGCCCGCCGCCCAGGGGCCGTTCTCCCTCGTCGTCTCCGTCGCCAAAAGGGTCTGACTGGTGCCGCGCGCTGCCTGCAACTGATCCCGCGTCAGCTGCCGTTGATAGCCGAAGAACCCGGCCCGCGGATCGGTGGTCGGCAGAGCCGCTGCGTCGGGACCGAGACCGGTAATGCCAACGTAATCGCCCAGCGCCGGTTCCTCCGATGCGACACGGTGTGGATGGCCGGGACACAGGAACTCGCGCAGCACCGTCGTCACTGCCGGCCGATTCGCCGCCGCGTCCCACGCCTGCGTCAGGTCGAGCCGCTCATACGTTTCTCGAGTCTTCGCCACGCGCGGCGCCGTTGGCTTCGGCGCGCCTGGTTGCGGCGGCTTCGGACGCTCCAGATACGGGAGTATGCTCGCCAACCAGCTCAGGTGTTTGTCTGGCCTGTCCGCCGGCAGCGCCGGGTTGGGCAGAATGGCCAGCGGATAATGCTTGTGCTCGTCGTGATACTCGGCGACCGCCGCGGCGATCATGCGCAGGTTATTCTGACACTCGACCCGGTCGGCCTTCTCGCGCACGTCCAGCAGCCGATTCGCCAGCAGCCCCACCGCGGGCACAACGACGATCGTGAGGCCGCCTAGCAGCATGCCGGCAATGGCCAGCAGCTGTCCGCGCAATCGCCCATCGCTTTGATTGACGAGCCGTAAACTCACGAATCCCAGGACAAGGGCCGGGAGACCCGCCAGGATGAGAAGCGGCAGGACGGGCAGCAGGCCCGTCAGCGGGGCCGGCAGACCGAGCAGCATCACCAGCAGCGGGCACACGGCCAGCAGACCCAGGACCAGGCTGACCACCGCCAGGATGCTCGTCCCAGGAGAAGAAGTCGTGCCCGCCATGGTTGTTCCCGCGTCGCCTGCCGTTCGTCTATCACAATGGCCTCCCCTCCGCGGCCAGGGCGCGAGCCGCAGTCTCGTCGGCGGCGAGATGAAAGACCGTGTCCATGCGGCAGAATTTCAGCACCTGGGCGACGCGCGGCGGTACCGAATGCAGCACGAGTTTCCCGCCACCCTGGAGAAACTGCTTGTGATTGACGATCAGCCAGCTGATGCCGCTGGAGTCGATGTACTGGGTACGTGCCAGGTCGAGAAGAACCTTGCGCGCGAAGCCGGTGAGGCCGAGGAGGTTTTCGAGGGGATTGCTCTCTGCCTGGCTGCGGGTCTGGGTGATCCGACCCTCGGCCCGCACGCTTACGAGATCGCCCTCCTCGGACAGCAGTGTCAGCTTGAACATGGCTCACCCGCTCCCGCTGGCAGCGCCCAGGGAAATGGCTACGCCGCGTGGCTTGCCGTCGTCCCGACCCGCGCGGCCGAGAACTGCCGGAACAATGGCATGCTAACGGTGGAATGGAGAGGGAGCAAGGAGATTTCGACGGCGCGACAGACAGCGCTTGCGGAGGACGTTTTCGTTGACAGGCCACGGTCGTAGGTTATGCTGGGCGGATTGGCTACCCAGGAGCACGCACTATGCAGCCTCTTGACCTGGCAGGCATTGCTCATCTCGCCCTGGCGCTGGCGCCGTCGCCGCTGCTGCGCTATCAGCAGCGCGGCCGGCACGTTCTGCGCGAGGGGCTTGCCTTCACCACCTGGAACAAGCCCGGCCCCAGCTTTAACAAGGTCGCCGTGTTCGGCCCCAGTCCGCCGCTCGAGCGCGTCCTCGAACTCGCCAACGAGTTCTATGCCGGCCAACCCGGCGGCTACGGCCTGCTTTTCGAGGCCGACCGCGAACATCCCATCGAGGTCGCCGTCCGTGCGCGCGGTTGGACCGTCGTCGAGGAGGAGCCGGCGCTGGTCATGCCCGGTCTGCCGAGTATACCGCCGCCGCCCGACGGTCTGACCATCCGCTGCCTCACGACTGAGGCCGAGCTGCCGCTGTTCTACCAGCTCCTCGAAGCGGGGTTCGAGGTGCCGCCCGGCAGCCTTGACTCCCTGCGACCGGCGCCCGCCTGCGTCCACGACGGCGACATCGCCTTTCTCGCCGGCGAGATGGACGGTCGAACCATCGGCTCTTCGGCGCTGTGTTGCGTGGATAGCATCGCCGTCATTGCCGGCGTCGCGGTGCTGCCGGCGTATCGACGCCGCGGTTACGGCACTGCCCTCACCTGGGCGGCGCTGGCCGAGGCCGCCGGGCGCGGCTGCACTCGCGCCGTCCTCAATGCCGGGCCGCTGAGCTATGCGCTGTACTGCCGCATGGGCTTCCTGCCGGCGTGCCGGCATCGTACCTACGCTGCACCAGCCCCCGTGTAGCCGCGACGCGCCGCCCGCGCTCCGCTGCACGTCGCGGCTGCACGGGGGCCGAGTCCTCATTCTTGCGAGGTCGCCGTCATGTCCAGCGCCGATCGTGTGGTGTGCATCTACATCTGCTCCGCACTCTCCGACATGCGCGCGGAGCGCGCCTACATCCATCAGGTTGTGTATCCCGAGCTGGTGAAGTGGTGCCAGGAGGAATTCCACGGGACCGTCCACCTGGAAACCGAGGACCTGAACTGGCTCATCGACCTGAATGATGGCGACCCGGAAATCGCCAAGCTCTTCTCGGACGGCCCCAGCCTCGGCCGTCGCCTCGCTGCCATCGACTCCTGCCGCCCGCTATTCGTGGGCCTGCTGGGAGACTGCTACGGACCCGCAATCGATCCGCTGCCTGAGGAAGTCCAGCAGCGCTATCCCTGGAGCCGTGACTACGTCAGCTGCTCCGCCCTGCATCTGGAGCTCGCCCACGGCTTCCTGCACCATCCCGACGTGCCGATCCCGAGCGTGATCTATCTCCGCAATCCCGACTTTCTGGCGGCTATACCGGAATCGCAACGGCAGCAGTTCGTCGAGGCCGACCCGGTCGCCGCGGCAAAGCTGGCTGAACTGAAAAGCGCTCTCGTTGCTTCCCAGCGACGCGACTTCCGCCAGCTCGTCTTCTACGATTGTCGCTGGGACTCGCAGCAGAACGCCGTCACCGGTCTGGAGCAGTTCGGTCAGGCAGTGCTCAATCAGCTCATCTTCGCCATCCGGCAGGTTGTCTCCGTTTCGCCTGTCGCTCCCCACGTCCCGTTCTCTCCCGGCGCGCCGGCGGCCGAGGTGGACGAACCCCCGTCCCTGGCGATGCCCGCGAGCAAGGCCGAGACGGCACCCCATGCCGCGCCGTACCTGGACGAGAACGTCCAGTTCACCGTCTACCGCCCGCGCGTCGTGCAACCCCAGAAATGGTATCTGCTGCTGGCCTTCGCACATCTCTCGGAACGGCCACCCGACGCGGCCGACGATGAGCCGGACCCCGTCAAGGAGGTACAGCGCCAGGCCCAGCAGGTCCTCGGCAAGCTGGCGAGTGTCTACCAGGACACGACCCAGGACAGCCGCACGGCCGTGCCGCGCGAGGGCGAAATCACTTTCGTGCCGGAGGTCGAGGGCGTCGAGTTCAATCCACCGCGCCGCACCTTCCGCTGGGAAGAGACGGTCCACCGTGAAGAGTTCCGCCTGCACGCCGCGCCGACTCTCGACGGCAAGACGGCGCGCGGCCGGCTGACGGTCTTCCTTGGCAGTCTGATCCTCGCCGACGTGCCGCTGACGATCCGCGTGGACAGCAAAGCGCCGCCAGCAACGAACGTGGCACCCGTCGAGAGCAGCGCCGCCCGGCCCTATCGCAAGATTTTCGCTTCCTACTCGCACAAGGACCTCGAGATCGTCCGCCAGGTTGAAACCTTTGTCCGCATGCTCGGCGACGAGTTCCTGCGCGACGGAAGCCAGCTCCGCGCCGGCGAAGTCTGGAACGATCGGCTGGTGCAAATGATCGAGCAGGCCGACGTCTTTCAGTTGTTCTGGTCCACGAACTCGATGCGTTCGCCCTTTGTGCGGCAGGAATGGGAGCATGCCCTGTCGCTGAATCGGCCGTACTTCATCCGTCCGACCTACTGGGAGGACCCGCTGCCGGTGGCCCCCGAACAGGACTTGCCGCCGCCGCCGCTGCGCCGCCTGCACTTCCAGCGCCTGTACGTTGAAGGGATGACGCACCCCGTCTTGCAGCCCCCGGCCCCGGTATCGGCAGCCTCGAACGAGCCACCCAGCGGCACCTTCGCGGCTCCGACAGCCGTCATCCGCCGCCATTCCTCCCCGGCCCAGTCCACCGACACGGTCGCTCGCCCGGCCTCGCCGCCGCCGGCGCCGGCCTCCGTTGGTTCGATGCGGCAGCGCGAGTCCGGCGACGGTCTTGGCTGGGTTGGCTGGTTGGCGATCCTGCTTGCTCTGCTCGCTCTATCGGCCCTGTCCTTCGTCCTGTGGTACTGGGGTGTCCTCTGAGACCGGTCGCTCGACATCGACGCGGAAAAACCGAACGGCTAAGCGTTCTCTCGGCCGACCTCGCTCGCCTCTTCCCTCACGCCGCCGGCCAGGTTTCATGGAAGCAGCCCCGCGAGAGGGGTGGCAGAGCGGCCGATCGCACCGGTCTTGAAAGGCTATAGCTCACTTTCCCACCTACCCACGAGAACACGAGAAAACCAAGAAAAACAAGGGGTTTTCGCGAAAACCCGGTGTCAGATCTGTTTTCTAGACGCCCAGGTCCCCGAAAACAGATCTGCTCTGAAAACAAGCCGCACCGTGACAATCTGTTCAGTAGTAGGCGGCCACTTTCATGGTTTCTGGGCGCCGCATAGCGGCATGACGACTGACACCGGATTTTTCATCGCCAGACGTCCGGGGTGCGCTTGGCGGACCTGTTTCGGGCGAGGAGCGCAGCAGAAGCCTCTGGTGCTGCGGGCGCATGCCTCGGCGGAGTGGGGACTGCCGGAGATCTTTGGGGGAAATCCTTGCAACCGTTACTCTGCGATAGGAGCCTCACCCTCCGGACTTGCAGCCGGGGCCCAAGGAGGGGTTCATCTGGGAAAGGTCGGCTCATTGGATTGCCGGCGAGGCAGCGATGGGCTGATCGGCCCGGTCCACCTCTCACGGCTAGGGGGAGGTAGTCGGCCCCAGCGGCAGTTGCTGGACAGGTTACGCCGGCCCGAGTAATCTTCGAGATGGGATAGGCTGACCGACTCGCCGGGATAGGCCGGCGGGGGTCGTTGAAGGCGGAGCAGTCCGGATAGAATCCTTATCGTTAGTAGTCGGGGATGATTGTGAGACCTCGATCCCGATTCCAACAACCCTTTCTCGGAGGCGCCTGCAATGTATCTCTCCATTGGGCCGTGCTCTTTACGAGGATGGCGATTGTTGATTGCGGTATTGCTCATGGCGCAGCTTGTTGGGTCATCCGCCGTTGCCGCCGACGATGAGCTGGTGGTGGGCGTTGTCCAGTGGGAACCGGGCCTGCTCCCCGACGCCAACTCGTGGGACAAAACCGACTTTTGGGCCTCCATCGCCTTTTCGCCTTCGACTGGCAAGTATGCAGCCAGTTGTGAGTGGATGAATCAAGACAATGCGACTCGTCAGGCGCGCGAGAAATGCAACGCCACCGACGCGCGGGCCGTTGTCCTCTGCTGCAACGGTTGGTGCGCCTTGGCGATGGGCAAGCGGGAGGCCGGCAAGGATTTTGGCTGGGGCGTCGGTTGGGGTCCCAATCGGCGCGTCGCTGAGAAACACGCCCTGGAGGGAGCCCGCGACCAGAATTTGCCCGATGCCAAGGTCGTCTATAGCATCAACTCGCGCGAGATGCGGACCGGCGGGGCCATCGCCTATTCGGAGACGACCGGCAACTGGGGCTACGCCACCGGCGGCGGTCGCAGCAGCGTCGCCAATGCCCTGCAACATTGCAAAGCTGCGGATGCCAAGGTGATCGCGCGGCAAACCGACTGCTGGATGGCGCTGGCATTGGGCGATGACAAGGCCGCCTACGGCTGGGGCCACGCCGGCAATCGCACCGACGCGGAAAGCTTCGCCCTCAGAGAATGCGGTAAGCGAACCAAGAACGCCAAGGTCGTCGTCAGTTTCTGCACCAACGGGGTGGAATACTGAGTCATACGTATGCGATCGCGTCCGCTTCCGTTCGCCCAACTCTCCGGGAGGAAAGCCGAGCGGACTCGGCTTATTTTCAGGGCAGGGACCGAGGAGAATTGAGAGACGCCCCCCTACGATTGCCCGCCAGGTGGCGGCGCATCGCGGCTTCCTCATGTAACCGGCGCGGTCTGTTGAAACCAGAGGTGTTCGTGGAAGCTCCCCAGAATCCGGCCGGTGCCTTTGTGCCCGAAGAGAATGATAGCCCGCAGCGACGGGAGGAGTTCATCGCTGTGATCGCAGCGGCTCCCAGCACCTTGCGGGACGTCGTTGCTGGCCTGTCCGAGGACCTTCTCGATACGCGCTACCGGAACTGGACCATCCGCCAGATTGTTCACCACGTGGCTGACAGCCATGTGAATAGCTACATCCGCTTCAAGTGGGCGCTGACCGAGGAACGACCGACGATCAAAGCCTACAACGAGAGCCGCTGGGCCGCGATGGAGGACGCACGCACGGGCGATATCCGCGCGCCGCTTGCCCTGCTGGAGGGGCTGCACGCCCGATGGGTTCAGCTCCTGCGCTCGATGACGGAGGAGCAGTTTGGCCGGTCCTTCATCCACCCCGAGACGGGGATGAGCATCAGCCTGAGCGCAGCGCTGTGCTACTACGCGTGGCATTGCCGGCATCATACCGCTCAAATCAGTTGGCTGCGCGAGCAGCACGTCTGGTAGAGAGTTCAGGAGGCGCCTAACGAGCCGTTGCCGCCGACCGGGCCGGCCTCGTCGCTTTCTGTGGTTCAAGGCTGCACAGCCGGCCCAGCGGCTGAACCTGGCGTTACGCCGGTCGGCCGCTTTCCCGGAACGCCGCTTGCGAGTAGAATCATTCGACACGGCGCTACCTCTGCTGAAAAGAGGAAGGTGGCGTCGCCTCCGGCGGAATATATACATGTTTCGGCTCGCATGGAGGGGTGGCAGAGCGGCCGATTGCACCGGTCTTGAAAACCGGCATCCCGTAAGGGATCGAGGGTTCGAATCCCTCCCCCTCCGCTAGGTACCCGTTGGCCAGGGCGGAGAGAACGGCGTTGTCTCCTTCTGCACTTTTCCCTTTGACATTAACCCAGGAAGTCTCCCATGCGCGCCTGTGTCCTGCTCAATGCCCATGCGGGGTCCGCAGCCGCCGCGAGCGATTTGCGTGCCGCGCTCGCTGCCCGTCCCGACATCGTCCTGCAGGAGCCGACCTCGGCAGCCGAGTTGGCCGTTCGAGCCGCCGACGCCCTGGCCGCCGGCTGCGATACCCTTGTGGCCGGCGGCGGCGACGGCACCATTCATACCCTGGTCAACGCCCTGGCCGGCGATCTGGAGCGTTTCCGCCTGGGCCTCCTGCCGCTGGGTACGGGCAACGACCTGAGCCGTACCCTGGCCATTCCCGCCGATCCCCTGGCTGCGCTGGCCGTTCTGGACGAGGGCCGGGAGCGGCGCCTCGACCTGCTACACGTGGCGACGCCGGACCGCCAGCTGTGCTGCGTCAACGTTGCGGCGGGCGGTTTCACCGGCCAGATGCAGGAATCGCTGACCGATGAGGTGAAGGCATGGTGGGGACCGCTGGCATACCTGCGCGGGGCCGTCAGCGTGCTGCCGAACCTGACCGGTTACCGAACGACGCTGCGTCTGGACGATGGGCCGCCGGAAACGGTCGATTTGTTGAACGCGCTCATGGCCAATGGCCGCACGGCGGCGGGCGGCTTGCGCGTCGCGCCGCTGGCCAATCCGGAGGATGGGCTGCTCGATCTGGTGACGGTGGGTTATGCGCCGCTGCTCGACCTGACCACGGTGGCGGCGCAGCTGCTGGCCGGCGATTACATGAGCAGCGATCTGGTGCGCCATCGGCATGCCCGCCGCGTCGAGATAGCTGCCGATCCTCAAATGGGTTTCAGCATCGACGGCGAATTGCTGCCGCCGGAACCGCTTGTGTTCACAGTGATGCCGCGTGTACTGCGGATGCTGGTGGGACAGGATTACACGCCCGAACCGGCGCCGTAACAGACCTCTTTTTCCTCAGGAACTCCGCAAAGCAGGGTCTCACTTTTTTTGGCGTTTTCGCATGTGTATTACTCCGATGACAATTCCTGCGATTGCGGCCACGTGCATCCCGGCCACGGTTCCTAAACCCGTCTTGAGACCAAATAGATTATATGGAAATCCCCAATAAGGGATCGGGGTCGGTGCATCGTCGATGGCATATCCCACAGCCCCGCCGATGCCCCTGCCCACGATCATTCCCAACACCGACAATAGCAAGAAAAAAATACTATTCTCGTCCGTGAAAGGGGAGGTGGACCTTGTTGGCCAGGGGGGGTGTTCAGCTCTGGCATGGATATCTCCAATTACACGGCGTGGTCGTTTCTGGCTCCGCACTGCATGCGAGCGTTCTATTCGCCGAGAGTTAGAGCTTCAATCCCGGAGACAGAGTAGAAACTTGCGGTACAGCCAGGCCAGCCCTGGTTAGCCCACCTCCACCTCCACGTTGTGGTCGTGACGATCATCCACCAGCGGCACGGACATTTCCGCCTGCTCGCTGCCGTCGATGACAACCCGCTTCACCGCCAGGCCGCTGCCGCTGGTGCGGATGGTGATGTGGTAGAACGTTTCGCGGTAGCGGTAGTGGATCTTGAACGAGGACCAGCCGAGGGAAAGGCAAGGCGTGAAGCGGAGCTTGTCCACGTCCAGCCGCAACCCCAGGAGGGATTCCGTGATAAGTCGGTACATCCAGCCGGCCGAGCCGGTATACCAGGTCCAGCCGCCGCGGCCGGGGTGGGGCTGGACTGCGTAGACGTCGGCTGCCACCACATAGGGCTCGACTCGATACGTGGCGATCGCCTCGGGTGTGGCGGCATGGGTCACGGGGTTGATCAGTGAGAATAACTCCCATGCCCGTCTGGAATCGCCCAGCGCCGCGAAGGCCATGACCGTCCAGATTGCCCCGTGAGTGTACTGACCGCCATTCTCGCGCACGCCGGGGACATACCCTTTGATGTACCCTGGGTTGAGATCCGACTTGTCGAACGGCGGATCGAGGAGCTGGATTTGCCGGGTGTCGCGGCGGACGAGGCGACGGTCGACGCTCTCCATTGCCATCACCGATCGTTCATGCGTGCCCGCCCCGGAAAGGATCGACCAGCTTTGCGACAAAGAGTCGATCTGGCACTCGGGGTTGGAGGCCGATCCGAGCGGCGTGCCGTCGTCGAAATAGGCGCGGCGGTACCACTCTCCGTCCCAGGCGTGCTCTTCGATGTTGCCCCGTAGTCGGCCGGCCTCAATGGTGTACTTGTTGGCGGAGACGATGTCGCCGCGCCGGCGGGCTAGCTCGGTGAACTGCATGAGCAGGTCGTAGAGGAAAAAGGCGAGCCAGACACTCTCGCCCTTGCCCCCCGCACCCACCAGGTTCATGCCGTCATTCCAGTCGCCGCAACCCATGAGCGGCAAACCGTGGGCGCCGAAGCGCAGGCCGTTATCGACCGCGCGCACGCAATGTTCATAGAGGGTTCCGGCGTCATCGGTGACCCGCGGCAGGTCATAGTAGGCGTCTTCCTCGGGCCGCACGGACCGGCCGTCGAGGAATGGCACGCGCTCGTCCAACACGCCTGTATCGCCGGTTGTGGTGACGTAGCGGCAAGTCGCGTATGGCAGCCAGAGGTAGTCATCCGAGAAGTGCGTGCGCACCCCCCGGCCCGACGGCGGGTGCCACCAGTGCTGCACGTCCCCCTCGCGGAACTGGTGGGCGGCGGCGCGGAGAAGATGCTCGCGCAGCAACCTGGGCTCGGCATACACCAGCGCCATCGCGTCCTGCAACTGGTCCCGGAAACCGTACGCGCCGCCCGACTGATAGAACCCCGTGCGTGCCCACATGCGACACGCGAGAACCTGATAGATGAGCCAGCCGTTGGTCAGGAAGTTGACGGCCGGGTCGGGAGTTTCGCAGTACACCGCGCCGAGGGAGCGGTTCCAGTAGTTCCACACACCCTCCAGGGCCTGGCGGGCGCTCGCCGCCCCACGGAACCGATGCGTGAGTTGCCGCGCCTGTTCTTCGCCCTGGGCGGCACCGAGGATGAAAACGATGTCCTTTTCCTGTCCGTCCTCCAGTGCGATCTGCACCTGCATGGCCGCGCACGGATCAAGTCCCGCGCCTATCTTGCCGGACAGCCGTACGCGCCGCAGCGCCGCCGGGTCCGCCGGTGTGCCGTTCCGGCCGAGGAACTCCGTGCGGTCTGCGGTCACGGTTCGTACTTTCTCGCTGCTGTCAAGGAAAACGACCCGGTCGGCAAAGTCAGGACTGTAGGGATTGCGGGTGAACAGCGCGCCGCTGATCGGGTCCAGTTCCGTAACCACATGCATGCTCGTTTTGTTCCGCAGCTCGCCCAGCACCCACTCCCAGTAGCCGGTGACCGAGAGCCGGCGAGGCCGGCCGGAGCGGTTAGCGATCTTGAGCCGGGCGAGCTTTACGGGCGCGTCGTTGGCGACGAAGAGGCAAAGCTCGGTGATGATGCCATCCTCGGCGTACTCGAAGATGCTGTACCCAAAACCGTGGCGGACGACATATGGGTTGTGACCGCGGGCCGGTAGAGGGGAGGGAGACCAGAATCCGCCGCTTTCCTCGTCGCGGATGTAGAACGCCTCGCCGCTCGTGCCCGTGACCGGGTCGTTGTACCAGGGGGTAAGCCGGAACTCGTGGCTGTTTTCGGACCAGGTGTAGACGCTTCCGCTCTCGGAGACGACCGTGCCAAACTGCGGGTTAGCGATCACGTTGACCCACGGCGCAGGGGTGTTCTGCCCAGGGCCGAGGATGGTGATATACTCGCGTCCGTCGCGGGTGAAGCCGCCCAGGCCGTTAAAAAACATCAGGTCGCGCCGGGGAATCGCGGCCGCGGTCACGGGCTCGGGCCGGCGACGCGGCTTGAGACCGGGGATCAGCACCTGAGGGATGCCACGTCGTTCTACTTGCTGAGGGAGCGTGCCCGCGTCGTCCACCAGGACCACGCGCGCCACAGTCTGGAGCAGCGCCCGATCCTCTTCCGACATCTGTTCGCCACGGCGCACGAAGATGCCACCTGGCTTGTCCACCAGCGCCGCTTCCGGACCGGCGGCCACGAGGTCCATGATCGTGTCCTGCAGCGACTGGCGGTAGACCGAGTCGTCCTCGTTCCAGATGACCAGGTCCACGCTGAGCCCGCGCATACGCCAATAGGCGTGAGCCTGTACGGCCTGGCGTACCAGCTCGATGCACGCGCGGTCGCGGATGCGAACGAGCACGATCGGCAGGTCTCCGGAAATCCCGTAGCCCCAGAGACCGGATTGCCCGCGCCGATTGCGGGTTAACACGCTGGCCTTTGCCCGGCGCAGCGCCGAGGCGTAAATCACCGAACCCGCGAGCCGGCCGTACGCCTGAGCATCGGCCTCGGTGGCGTTGAGTTGCTGAAGCAAAATGTGGCCGTGCGTCCAGGCCAACTCGAAGACCCGGTCAGCCAGGCGGGCGTCCTGGTACTTCTCCATCAGAGCCGTGACGGCCTGCCGCGACTCGGCAACGCCGGTCACCAGGTCCACCTGCACCGTTTCGTTCGGCTGGAGCTGGACGACGTGGCGGATGCAGACCACGGGATCGAGTACGGGCCCCTGGCTGTCGGACAGCCGCGCGCCTCCGTCCAGGGCCGCCGGTGAGGCCAGGCTTCGTCCCCGGCCGATGAAACGCATCCGGTCCGTTTCAAACGACGCTTCCCCAATGGTCGTGCCCCGAACCGTCATCAAGTGAACCATCCAGGGCGGCCGCTCCTCGGCCGACCGCGGCCGGCGGGTGCAGAAGATGGCCTGCCGATGGCGCACCAGCTCCGTCTGCACGAACAGGTTACTGAACGCCGGGTGGGCCAGGTCATGGTCCTGCGGGGCCAGGACCACCTCCGCATAGCTGGTCACCTCAATGATGCGCGGAGATTCGGATCGGTTCCTGATCGTGGTCCGCCGCAGTTCGATGTCGTCCTCGGGTGAAACGCTGATCTCCGTGTGCGTGTCGAGCTTTTCGTCACGCCGGCGGAACTCGGCCTGGCCCTCGGTGAAAAGCGCCTGGAAGCGTCTGCACGGCTTGAGCGTGGGTTGCCAGGCCGTTGACCAGAGCGTGCCGCTCTCCCGGTCGCGCAGATAGCAAAACGACCCCCATGAATCGCGCGTGGAGTCTTCACGCCAGCGCGTCACGGCCAGGTCACGCCAGCGGCTGTAGCCGCCGCCCGCGCTCGTCACAACCACGTGATACCGGCCATTGGAGAGGAGATGGACCTCCGGCACCGCGCCATCCGGGTCGGTGAAGCTCCGCATGGTTCCCGCCTCTTCGGCCGAGGTAGTGCGGGTGGCACTGGCTTCCGCGACGTGGGGAAAGACGGGTACGCGGGCCTTGGGCAAGCGTTCCTGAAGCAAGAGGTCTGCGGCGCGCAACATGGGATCGGCTTCGAAGCGACGCTGCATCGGCCTGTCCAACAAGACGTACACCAGCGCCAGCAGGCTCATACCTTGGTGGTGGGCCATGAACTGCCGCACCGTAACGCTCGTTGCTCCCCGCGTCAGCCGCGAAGGCGTATAGTCGACGGCTTCGTACAAACCATAAGCGCCCTGGCGGCCCTCCGCGGCCAGCCGCTCCAGGTTCCGGCATGCCGCCTCGGGCGCCACCATCAGGGCCAGGGCACTGGCGTACGGCGCGATCACGAGGTCCGCGGCAAGGCCACGCTTGAGCCCCAGGCCCGGAACTCCGAACGCGCGGTACTGATAATTCATGTGCAGGTCGATCGTATTGTACCCCGACTCCGAGATGCCCCATGGCACCCGCCGCTGCCTGCCGTAATGGATCTGCCGGCGCACCACGGCCCGGTACGTTTGGTCGAGCAGCGTGTTCGCGTAGGTGGGCATCACCAGGAGCGGCATAAGATACTCGAACATTGAGCCGCTCCAGCTCAGCAACGTGGGTGCGCCGCCCGTCGTGGTGAGCAACCGACCCAGGGCAAACCAGTGCTCCTGGCCCAGCTGGCCCTGGGCGATCGCGACGAAGCTCGCGAGGCGCGCTTCGGACGCCAGCAGATCATAGAAGCTGCCGTCAAGGCGCTGGTCGGCGACGTTGTACCCGATGGCAAACAGGTCCCGGGACTTGTCGAACAGGAACAGGAAGTCCGTTTCTGCCAATTCCTGGCACTGGTGTGCAACTTGCTCGAGTGCCTTGATCCTGTCGGCGGCATGCTGCGAGGAAGCGACGATCGCCCGGCGCAGCTGCCCGAACCAGTCGGTGGCGCGTGCGCGGTCGTCGCACGTGCCGTCCGTCTGCTGGAGGTCACGCTCCCCAGCCCGACCTCCAGCGAGGTCTTTCAGGATCGCGTCAATCAACGGGAGCACCGACTCCTGCAAGGCGGCAACCTCGCGCAAGCCCGGCACGGCGTCCAGCCGCGCCTGCAGGTCGTGGAACTCGTTGCGCCACTCAAGTTGCTCCTCCGTCGAACCGTGGCGCCAGGTCAACTTCGGCGGCGGGGGCAGCGCCGCCCAGGCGGCGATTTGCAACAGGTCGTCGCGATGGTCGGTACACGAACGCTCGAAGGCGCTGGCCCACCACTGCAGTTCCTCGTCTGCGCCTGCGGCAGACCTGATCTCCGCTGCCGCGACCACGAGCCGCTGCATTATCGTCGCCGCCGTGCTTAGCGTGTGCGGCCGGTTCTCCAGAGCCGCTTCCACGCGGTCGATCTTGACCAGCACGTCTGCGGAAACCAGCAGCATGCGACCCTCTTCCGCGGTCCGGTGAAGCCCGCGGGCCACGTCCAGCAGCACGCGCACCGTATCGCGCAGTCCGCAAAAAACTCGGGGCGGCAGCACATTCGTCTCGACCAGCTCCAGCAAACCACCGCGGAGCACCAGCAGGGCGCCGGCAAGGTTCCCGCTGTCCACGGTTGAGACGTAACGCGGAGGCAGCGGCTTGAGCGAACGCGTGTCGTACCAGTTGTAGAAGTGACCCCGATACCGTTCCATCCGAGCCAAGGTGCCGAATGTCTTCTGCGTGCGGTCGAGCAGTTGTCCCGTGGAGGAATAGCCGAAGTCGTGGGCGGCCAGGTTCGCCAGGAGCGCCACGCCGATGTTGGTCGGGCTCGTGCGCGAGGCGAGGGCCCGGGCCGGATGCTCCTGGAAGTTGTCCGGCGGGAGCCAGTTCTCTTCCCCCGTGACAAAGACCTCGAAGTATCGCCATGTCCGCCGGGACAGCTTTTCCAGAAAGACACGCTGCTGGTCGGACAGGCGGACCGGAGGCGCGGCCAGCGGCTGGCTCAGCCACCACGCGACCACCGGGGAGACGAGCCACAGCCCGAGCAGCGGCCCGGCGGCCAGGAGCATGTCGGGGTGGTACAGGGTCAGGAGAAAAATCGTCGTGGTGGAAATCGCTGGCCCGCCCCACATGGATAGAAAGAAGCCAGGCAGACCAGTGCGGGCGCTGCGGTGGGCGTCGCTGGAGGTCTTCCACTCCAGCAGTTTCTTTTTCGTCCAGAGCACGCGCAGCAGCGTCCGCCCGAGCGCATCGAGGCTGATGTGGGTGTCGTGGGGAAGGAAGACGAGCGTGAACAGGAACTGTGCCAGCTGTTTGCCCTGCGCGTTGCTCGTCACGCGCAAATGTGTCAACAGCGGCAGGTCGGCGGGCTTGCGAACCAGGTCTCCCAGCAACGTCAGTAAAGGGACTGCACCGATCACCGCCAGCACGAACAGGGTCGCGGTCGCCCCCTGCGGTTGCTCCATCAACAGCCAGCAGCTCAGCAGCAGTACCAGCATCGCGACCGGAACCAGGCTCCGGCGGAGGTTGTCAAAGATCTTGCACCACGACAGCGCGGTGATCGGGTTCTTGACCCAGAGAGGGGTAATCCCTGGAACCCACGGTAGCAGCCACGGGGCGATCTGCCAGTCGCCGCGGATCCAGCGGTGCCGCCGGCTGACGTCGGCAGGGTAGCGCGAGGGGAAGTCCTCGTACAGCTCCACATCGCTCAACAGCGCCGACCGGGCATAGGCGCTTTCCAGGAGATCGTGGCTCAAGATGGTGTTCTCGGGGAAGCAACTACAGCACTGCGTGAAGGCGTCCACGTCGTAGATGCCCTTGCCGACAAATGACCCTTCGCCGAACAGATCCTGGTAGACGTCGGACACGACTCGCGTGTACGGGTCAATCCCTGCGTCGGCCGCGAACAGGCGTACGAACCAGGACCGCCCGGCGCTCGGCAGGCTCACGCCGACGCGCGGCTGCAAGATGCCGTAGCCCTCGACGACCCGGCGGCGTTCGGGGTCGAACACTGGCCGGTTGAGCGGGTGGGCCATCGCCCTGACCATTGCCCGCGCCGAATCGCGGGGCAGTTGCGTGTCGGTGTCGAGTGTGATGACGTAGCGCACCTCTGGCAACACGGAGGTGTCACCGACGATGTGGGCGAACCGATCCCTGGCTCCGCGCACCAGCGCGTTGAACTCCGCCAGCTTGCCGCGCTTGCGCTCATAACCCATCCACAGCCCTTCCTGCGCATTCCACCGCCGCGGACGGTGGAGGAGGAAGAAGATGTCGGTCCGATGCTCCTGGTACTTTTGGTTGAGCTGCTCGACGCCTTGCCGCGCCAGCCTCACCAGCTCCTCGTCCTCCGGCATGACCTCCTGGGGCGCGTCCTCGAAGTCCGTCAGTAGAGCGAAATGGAGGTTATGGTCGCGGTTGGCCAGGTAGCGCACTTCGAGTCCTTCCAGCAGCTCCGCCGCGGTCTCGGGATTCGAGAGCATCGTCGGCACGACGACCATCGTGCGATGCTCGGCAAGGATCCCGTCGTGGAAATCCATCCGCGGCAGAGGGTGCGGCTCCACCATCATGGTCACCAGCCAGTTGACGACCCCCACGCCCAGGTGGGTCGCGCACAGCAAGGTGGGGAAGGCGAGCAGGCACAGGGAAAGCACGCTAGCGCCCCGCCCACTCGACCAGTCCAGGAATGCCGCCGTCACGCCCATCGAGATCAGCAGGATACCGAACAGGAAAAAGAACAGCGGATAGCGGCGCCCGATCCTGGCCACCACCATCCATGGGGACAACCGCATATCGGCGAGCCGCTCCAGCGCGGGCCGGCCCCGGTCAATCAGGTAGTAGCCGACGTGGGCCGTGCGATTATCCGACTGGTCCAATGCTTCAGCCCCTGCGAGCTGAATCGCCTTGCGCGCAACGTCGAACTCCGACAAATGGCTCTGCCTGGCGATCCTCTCTACCCTGTGGCGATAGCGGTCGCGGGTTGCGAAGTCCATGTTGGCGTAGACGCGCGCCGGATCTCCCCGCAGGATCTGTTCCACCAGGCTGTTCTTCTCGACGAACTCCCGCCAGTCGTTGGAGTTGAGAAACCGGAGGCCGTTGATGCTGTTGCCTATCGAGACCTGGTCGGCGGCCTGCGCCTGGCCCTCGGCCAGGACGAGCTGTTCGATCGTCAGCCCCTGCTCCGACAATCGGTGCTCCAGCCAGGTGTTCGCGAAGGCGAAATGCGGACTCTGGCCCTGCAGGTGGCGGGTGAGCTCCGCCAGGAACGAGCCCGACAGTGGCGGGTTCGCCCGCGCCATGTCTGCCAGCACCAGAATGAGGTCGGTCGGGTTCTGCTCGACCACATGCACCATGCGCTCGGCCCAGTCGTCGGCCAGGTCCTGATCCCGACGCCCCGCGGCCACCCGTGCTGCCACCCGGCGCAAGTTCTCGATCAGCGCCAGCCGCAGTACGATTGGAATCGCCCATAGCTCGCCGAGTTTCAGTGGCATGATCGTTTGGTAGGAAGTAATGAAGCTGTCGAGGCTGACGGCATCCACGCGCCCATCGACGTGGGAGATCAATTCCAGGGCGATGCCGTAGACCCGCGGGAAGTTTGCCGCCGGTCCTTTTGCCAGTCGCGGCAGCTCCCGGCTGTACGACTGCGGCAGCTGCTGCCGGGCCGTCCGGATCTGCTCTTCGATCAGATAGAAATTGTCCAGCAGCCACTCCGCCGCCGGTGCAATCCGCCGGTTCTGCTTGACCGCCGCGGCCACGAGATCGTGCGTGCGGACGAGAATGCGCTCGTTCTCGTCGAGCCGAGAAATGAGCCTGTCGGGTGCCCGCCCGGTCGCGAGCGGGTGGGCACCCGCCAACGCCTTGGCATGCCGCTCAAGCTGATCGACGCTGAACAGTTCCGCCCGCAGCGGCTGCTCGTCCGTCCCCTTGTCCGGCAGCCCCTTTCCGTCCCTGGACTTCCGCCAGGACGTCAGGCGTTCCAGTCTCCCCATGATTGCAGGAATATTCACCAAAACCTTTCTTCTTTGCACACTTTCCTGTCGGCCGGCGGCCCGTTCGGATGCCTCAGTTGATTTTATTGGCTAGAACCAAACTGTGGTGCGGCTTTTGCGGCGGCTGGTGGTTGTAGCGGCGGCGCGGACGCTGCCGTGGAGTTTCGATAAAACAGCAACCGCCCCTTCGGTCGGCCCGAACGAGCGAGGTCGGGTTCCTAACTCTGAAAAGAGCGATTTCATGAGAACAGCGATCCTTCACCGCGTACATTTCGCCGTGCCGCTGCTCGCCGTACTCTCCGTCGCGGCCTTGCCCGCGCCGGCGGCGGATTCGTCGCCTCCTTCCTCGAAGAGTATCGCCGCCGCGCTGCAGCCGTTCGTGGATCGCCACACCCTGGCCGGCGCCGTCATGCTCGTGGCGGACCGGGACAAGGTGCAGAGCGTGGATACCGTCGGCTTCGCCGACGTCGCGACCCACAAACCGATGCGGCCCGACGCGCTGTTCTGGATCGCCTCGCAGTCGAAGCCGATCACCGCCTCCGCGCTCATGATGCTCGTAGACGAGGGCAAGGTGCACGTCGACGACTTCGTCGAAAAATACTTGCCGGAGTTCAAGGACCAGTGGCGGGTGGCGGAGCAGGAACGCGACCACGTGCTGTTGCGGAGGCCGAAGCACACCATCACCATCCGCAATATCCTCAGTCACACCAGCGGGCTGCCGTTCAAGTCCGAGCTGGAGCAGCCGACGCTTGACCTGTTGCCGCTGCGGGTTGGGGTGGGCAGCTACGCGATGACGCCCCTGCAATTCGAGCCGGACACCAACTACCAGTACTCCAACGCCGGCATCAACACCGCCGGCCGCATCATCGAGGTCGTCAGCGGCATGCCCTACGAGGACTTCCTGGACCGGCGCCTGTTCGGCCCACTCGGCATGAAGGACACGACCTTTTGGCCCAGCGAGGAACAGCTCACGCGGCTGGCGAAATCGTACCGGCCGAAGGCCGACGAGAACGGCCTCGAAGAGACGACGATCACGCAGCTCAGATACCCGCTCAACGACCGCAAGCGGCAGCCGATGCCCGCCGGCGGCCTGTTCTCCACGGCCCACGACCTTGCCCGCTTCTGCCAGATGGTCCTCAGCGGCGGCACCTTCGAGGGGAAGCGGTACCTGTCGGAAGCCGCGGTGGCGCAGATGACGAGCAAGCAGACCGGCGACGCCGTCAAGGAAGGCTACGGCTTCGGCTGGTCGACCAACGGCAGCACCTTTGGCCACGGCGGTGCCTATGCCACGAATATGACGATCGACGTGAAGCGCGGCCTCATCTTGGTGTGGATGGTGCAGCACGCCGGCTTCCCGGGGGACGGCAACAAGAGCCAGGCGGCCTTCGTGAAGGCGGCGCAGGAGCGCTTTGGCAACGCGAAAAACTGAGCCGGGGTAGCGCAGCACTCCACATCTTGCCTGGCGCGGCCGCAGCCCCATTCATCCCGGCACCCTGCCCCAACGCGACCCTGCATTTGTCCCCAAACTTTGCAAACCCACCTCAAAATCTGTTCCAGAAGCTCCACTCGCCCCCGTACTTGGGGGAGAGAGGCTTTCGGCAGACGCCGTCCCGCGGTTGCACAGCGGCATTGCTTGTCCTGCCTTGTAGTTGCGCGGAGGAACGGGAACGCGTTCCGCCTCTTGTCATGCGGCACAACTCTCTGCCACACAAACTGCTTCCTGGCCTTGCAACTTGCAGTAAAAGCCCTGCAAACCTTGAAGAAGCGTCCGTTACGCATAGAATTTGGAATCACGTGATTTCAGGAATCGTAAGGTATTTCGGGGTTTTTCGACCGCCAGACCTCGTAAATGGGGTTCAGGAAGTCGCGGGTTCGAATCCAGTCGCCCCGACATTGCAAAGTCCGGCAGAATGTCAAGTTCTGGCGAGTTTTCTTTTCTCGGCCAGAGAAACCTTGGAGGATATTCTGCAGGAAACTCGCCACTTTTCTGCCACTTTCTGGCTTTCCCGACGTGAAGCTCCGCCTCCTTCCCAGGCTGGTATGATCGAGATCAGGCCCATGGTGGTGCCGAGGAAGTAGGATGCCTGTGTCCGTTCAACGAAGACATCTGCAAAGGTGGTAAAGATTTGTGGACGGCTAATCTGCAGCAGCCTGTCGCCCCCGCTGCGTTCAGGGAAACGGCGGGAGTCCAGAGCGTGCCTGACGAGATTCAGGCGCGCTCTGGCTCGGTTTGGGTTTTTTCTGCGGCAGGTTTCGTCCCAGGCCGCCAACCAGCGGACGTCTGCGGTGCATCAGCACTCCACCGGGCGCACTCGGAGGAGCATGAAACTCAGGGGCAAGGCGTGAAGACCCCGAACACGTCATCGTTGCTGGTGGAGGCGTGGTTGCCAACGATGATGGTCTCCAAGTCGATGCACACGGTGCCGCCAACTTCCAGATAGAGGCCGCCGCCCACGCCCAGGCCGTCGCTGCCGCCGTTACCCCCGCCGCCGATGGCCCGGTTGCCGGTGATCGTACTTTCGCGGACCGTGAGGGTAGCGCCGGCCGAATTGAAGATGCAGCCGCCGAAGTCGTTGCCGCCGTTGAGGTCGTCGCCGCCGAGGGCCTGGTTGTTGCTGAGCGTCGTGTTGGTCACCGTGACGATTGGGGCATCGCCCAAGGGGTTCCAGTTAGAGATGCCGCCGCCCAAGCCGATACCGCCGATGCCGCCGCCCTAACCACCCCACAACCGATCCCGCGATCCCTAATGTATGAAGGCCGCAGCCGGTCCGGGAGAACAAGAGCCATCCCTTGGCCACGCAAAAAGGAAGACCCTCGCCCCTGGGTCCTACTACAAATCGCCGCCCGAAGTTATTCCCACGTATATCGGCCAAAAATCACCGTTGATCCCCCAGTTGACCGAGTCGAAGACGGTGAGGGACTGAACGCCCACAGTTCGCAGGATCAGGCCGCTAATAGTAGCCGCGCCCTGGTCGGCTGCCGTGAAGGTATAGGAGGGCAGCGTGGCCATAGGGTCCGAACTCTGGAAGAATATCGTGCCTCTATAGCCGGTCGCGACGTTGCCGTAGGGATCCAGGGCCACCACATAAACGCTGAAGGCCTCGCCGGGGGTGACCCAGCCCGGACTACGGGTGCCAAAGTACACCGCCGCCGCTGGGTTCACCGTAATGTCCTGGCTTCTGCCGGTAATGCTCGTATTCACCGTGTCGGTGGCCGTGAGCCACTGCGTCCCAGCTGTCTTCAGCGTGGCACTGAAGGTGTGCATGCCGGCGTCGGCGGCGGTAAACGTGTAGTCCGCGGGCAGGACCGCCAAGGGGTCGCTGCTTGTGAAATGGACCGCGCCGGTGTAGCCGGTGTCTGTGGTGCCATCGGCCCTCTTGGCCGTCATGGTGAAGTTACCGGCCGTGCCCGCCGTGGTGGGCGAGGGGAAGCCGCTGACGGCGAAGGTGCTCGCCTGCACCGCCGGGGCGGCCGTCGCGACGCCAAGATATGCTGCCGCATTCAACGCTGCCGGTAGAGTTCCTGGCTGTGTCGGGAACGGCTCCGGCACGAGGGTGGCCGTGGCCCCGCGGCTGCCGCCGAGCTTGAAGTTCCCGATCCAGGTGCCCCAGTTGGCCGTGAATGCCGGCGGCGGCGTCCGCGGAATGGGGGCCGTTGCGTATTGATTCGCTGCCCAGAACGTGCCGTTCACCGGATCGACGCTGATGCCGCTGATGTCGCCGATCGGAAGCGGAGGCGGCCCGAAGAAGCCTCGAGGGTTTACGGCAAAGGCGGCCTCGCCGGCCTTGACGAGGACGGGCGTCTCCATCGTGCCCAGCGGGTCAGCCGGCGTCCGTCCAGTGACGTACATGGACAAGAACTCGGAGGTTGAGGACTCCATGAACGTCATGCCCAGGCCGCCGTTGGGCGCGATCTCCATCGACGGGTAGGAGGTGAAGACCCCGGGTCCCTGATTGATCTCGCCGGTCTGGGTCAGTGAGGGCGAAAAGCCGTCCGTGTTGAATTCGTACCAGCGGACGCGAGCCACGCCGCCCCAGCCCACGTGGTGGGACGTCACCAGCCGATCGCCGCGCCAGGCAGCATTACTTTTGATCGCGGGTCCCTGCGCGCTTGTTCGCAAGATCTCTCCCCCCGGCTGAGTCGCATCGGGCGGTCGGCCAGGGTCGAAGCTCGGCACGTTGATTCTGAAGTCGGTGAAGGTCGGCTCGGCACTCAGCTTGTTGGTCATCTTGACGACGTCGATAGCACTGCTACTCTCGTCGGAGCGGTCCCTTTCCACGAAGTACATCGGCGCGCCGGGGGCGGCCCCGTGCATGACGGCCGGCTCCATGGAAAAATGCTGGGTTCCTCCGGCGCGGTTCACGGCGAAGATGCTGGGGGTGCCGATGCTGCCATCCAGCAAGGACGCCTTGTCAATCGTGAGTACACGGACATGGTCGAAGGGGCCTGCCGTTGCGAAGGTGGGCCCCCACGAGAACATATTCCCCGAGACATAAATCGCGTCGGCGTCCCATCCCAGGCTGGGGAAATCGAACAAGAACTGCCCCCCCTCCTCGACATTGATCCGGTGCATCTTCCAGCCGTCGAGCGGATTGGAGTCGTTGGACACTGCCAGAAACAAGTCGCTTATCCGAGCACCGTTGTTAAGAGGCTGTTCCAAATGAGGGCGCATGTACAGTATCC
>JRHI01000853.1_pt1 | contig 30251 bp, 29 predicted proteins | sample 215371 | NCBI WGS metagenome assembly JRHI01 (sample SAMN02929681, study PRJNA255918) | sediment metagenome | biome: cave system; feature: Ice Cave; material: Sediment; isolation source: sediment from deep within a dark volcanic ice cave with no known source of... ...
CGTTAGCGGCGAGCGGAAGCAGTGTGAACCCAAGTAGGGCAGCGGCGACCCAAAGTGTCGTGTGTCGCATTAGCGAGATTCCTTTCAGTTGAATACCGCAGTTACAGGTTAACTCCCTTTTGGTTGAATAGCGTCTGAATATGTGCCGTAGCTAAAGTGCTTAAATACCGAGTCCACAAGAAGACGGCTCTTCGTTGTAAAGAGCGGTGACGTACGAAGCCGCCGCGGTCGTCTTCACGCGACGAACGTGGTGCTGCGGCACGGATCGGTAAGATAGCAGCATTGCCGTGGAGAATGCAGGTTTATCGGCGAGCGCGCAAAGCACGCCATCGCACGCATGCGACTAGCTCGGATCCGCATGGATAAACGATACGAACTGCGGTCGCTCGAAGCGCCGGAGCCGAGCCCGCGATTGCGGTGCGGTCCCATTAACGGTGACGGTCGTATTTCTCGACGGCCGCGCATTGTTCGTAGACGCCCCGATACGGTCGCCTGAGGCTCGAGCGCCGCTTGCAAGCGGAAGCGCCCTTAGCCTTGCACGCGCTTTAATCCAACATCCGCAATTCGCCGCTTGGCGGTCTGCTGCGCGTCGGCCCGAGATGCACGTAGCGATCTGCGGAAACGTCTGTGCGCCGAGGATCAACCTCCCCCGCGAATTCCTTCACCATTGTCATTGGTTGCGAAGAAGATATTGACGATAGCACAGCTCGAGGCGAATAACTAGGTCTTATGGCCCAATTGTGAAAAATTCCGTCTAGCGAAATCAAACGTGGTTTAAAGAGATGACGGAAAACCAGCAAAAGTACTAAACGAGCCAATGCTGCTTATTTTGCGAACGAGAATTCGTAGGGAAGCGCCGCGCTGCCGGCCGAGCAGGCTCCCTGAGCCTTCTACCCGGGCAGCTACGTGCTTTTCCCGCCCACGATCACTGGGCCAAAAGCACCATGCGCCGTTCGACTGTTTGCACACAGAAATCGCGCAGACGCGCGATGCGCCGTTCGCCATTTGATTGGAGCGAAGCGAGACGCTCGCCCCGCGCTCCGCGATCAATGAAACGCGACGACACGCTTAGCGCCGAGATAGCGCGCGCGCCAGTAGCCGCTATCGAGCCGGCTGACCATCACGCCATGGCTCGAGCTGTGGATAAACTTCCCGCTTCCGACGTAGATGCCGACATGCGACGGACCTGGTTCGTAAGTTTGGAAGAAAACGAGATCGCCCGTCGTCATCCCGCCGGTCGTGCGATGTCCGGCAAAGAATTGCGCGTCGGCCGTGCGCGGCAACGCGATACCGAGCATCGCGAAAACATGTTGCGTGTAACCGGAACAATCGAAGCCCGACGGCGACGTGCCGCCGAACACGTACGGCGTACCGATGAAACGCATCGCGCTACGCGTGAGGCTCATCGCAATCGAGGACGTGCGACTGATAATGCCGCGCGCGAAGCGGTGGATCGGGTCCGCTTTGCCGGCAACCTCCCGCTTCAGGCGTACGACTTTCCCACGGGCCGATACGTTGCCCGACCACATCTGCAAATCGGCGGTCGCCGTCGGCATACTAGAGGCCGTCGCGAATGCCGCGAGCTGGCGGCGCACGTCCGCAGGTACCACGAACGGTTGGACTGAGGGTGCCCCAGGTGCACCCGCGATGGTGAGCGCTGCCGGATTCGGCGTAGTGGGCGCCGCATCCGCGATGCCGACAGCGGCTCCCGCGAGGACGACGGCGAAAAGGGCCGTTCCAAACGGTCGATACAACTGTTCCTCTTTCGACGCCTACGAGGTTAGTTGACGGGTTCGGGCCGAGAGGTCTGCCCGTGCGCCGACCGGCGCATTCACCCCACCGAGGAGTCCCCCGCTCCGAGCGAACTCGGATTCGGCGATTTGGCGTGAATCGGATATGGAATTGTCGCGCTATGTACTGATACGGCTTGGGTTGGGTGCGACTTTGATGCGCGACCAGTGTGTCCTGCGTAGAATCGACAAGAAACTTGCGATATTTAGTTGCCTTTTGTAGGAACACCAATTCTGGCAACGGCGCACCCACGTTTCGGGGCGTATAAAATATCTTCGAGAATGTCAGCAGCGCTCGCGAAACGGATCGCAACGTTCGAGCAGAATCGCTCGCAGAGCGTTATTGCGCTGCTTGCCGCACGATTTCCGCAAGGTCGTGTGCGAGACGGTCGATGCGCGATTGGTCGTCGCCCTCGATCATCACGCGGATCAGCGGCTCGGTTCCCGACGAGCGCACGAGAATGCGACCCTCGCTGCCAAGCTCGCGTTCCACGCGTTCGATCGCTTCGCGGACGATATCGTGCGTAAGAACGTCTTTGCGAGACGTTCGGACATTGACTAAGATTTGCGGCGCGACATGCAGCGCGGAGACGAGTTCGTGCAACGTCGTGTGTTCTCGCGCGACAATCGACAACAGCACCACGGCGGTTGCCGGTCCGTCGCCCGTCGTGTTACGCTCGAGATCGATGATGTGGCCGGACTGTTCGCCGCCGAACGTCAGGCCGCGGGCACGCAGCGTTTCGAGTACGTAACGGTCGCCGACTCCAGCGCGTACGAGCCCGACGCCTTCAGCGCGCAGCGCGCGTTCGAGCCCGATGTTGCTCATTACGGTTGCGACGACCGTGTCACCCGCGAGCACGCTTCGCCGCTTCTTCTCTCGCGCGAGGACGAGCATGACGCCGTCGCCGTCGACCGTCGCGCCCGTCTCATCGATGAAGAGCGCGCGATCCGCGTCGCCGTCGAAGGCGACGCCGAGAACGTGGGCCTGCGGTCGCTCCGCTGAGATTTCGCGAACGCGCGCGGCGAGGCTCGAAAGATCCGTCGAACCGCAGGCCACGTTGATGCGCGAACCGTCGTCTTGCGCGTGCAAGGTCACGACGGTTGCGCCGAGTTCTGCGAGCGCGCGGGGACCGACGAGGTATGCGGCACCGAAGGCGGCGTCGACCACGATGGTGAGCGGCGAGAGGTCGCCGCCGCTCTCGAGCAGCGTCGCGAAATAACGATCGATAAGGCCATGTGCGCTGCGTGCGATCCCGACGTCGTAGTGCGTCGCGCGCGGTAAGGAGCCATCGTCCGCAAGAGCCGCTTCGATTGCGAGCTCTTGCGCGTCGCTGAGTTTGAAGCCGTCGGCCCCGAAAAACTTGATGCCGTTATCTTCGATCGGGTTGTGTGAGGCGCTAATCATAACGCCGGCGGCCGCTTCGACGAGCACCGTGATGCGCGCGACGGCGGGAGTCGGTACGACGCCGACGCAGAGTGAGTCGCGGCCCGTCGAGGTGATGCCCGCGACGACGGCGGCTTCGAGCATCGTTCCCGAAAGCCGCGTGTCGCGGCCCACGACGATCGGTTTGTTCGCATCGCCCGCAGCCGTCAAGACGGCGGCGCCCGCCCGCCCGATCGCGAACGCGAGCTCGGGCGTGAGATCGCCGTTCGCGACGCCGCGGACGCCGTCGGTACCGAAGATGCGTGGCATTATATCCCGCGCTTCGCCGCAGCGAAGCGAACGCTAACGCGCAGCAGGTTCGGCGTGACCGTTACCCCGCCGATTTCCGCACCGCGCTCGTCCGTCGCGAGCGGTTGCAGCATGGCGTCGAACGTCGAAGGCGACGCCGAGAGCGGCACGTCGACCCGCACGCTCTCGACGCGGCTTAGTTCGCTCGCCGGCGCCCGCAAGATCGCTTTCGAAGGCTGGACATCCGAGCGTTGCACGACGACGTTGCGGCGATTGTCGCCGACGTAGTGCACGGTGACGGGAAAGACGCGCGCTTCGATCCGTTCGATCGATAGCGTGACCGTCGCCGGCGAGAGAGATTTGATTTCGAGTTTTGGTGCGATCACTTCGAGCGGCACGTTATAGACGCCGGGCCCGCGACCTTCGAGATCGAGCACGGCTCGCACCGTCTCCGGCCTGACGGCCGCGCCCCCGCGCGGAACGTCGATCGTAACCGCGGCTAACCTTTCGGAAAAGTGCGCGATCTCGTCGGAGCGCAAGCCCGTCGTCACGATCGGAACGCTGACCTGTTGCACGAAGCGCGCGGCGATCACGGGATTGGGCGTCCAGCGCAAGTACGTCCAACCGAGCAGCGCGATGGCGAACGATAGAAGCTTCAGTCCTAAATTATGACGCAGACGGTCAAGCACGCGGTTTGGCGAACTCGCTCGTCGCCGATCGGTCGGTGACGCGGCGTCCGAATCGCGGTCGCCCGGCCTTTCGCTGCGGCCGTCCGCCGCGCGAGGCACGGCAACAAGCTAGGAGCACGCTGCGCAAGCGATTCTCGTCATCGAGTTCGCGCGAGAGTTTCCCCGTGCGCGCCAGGGAGATCGTTCCCGTTTGTTCCGAGATGACGAGCACCACGGCATCCGTCTGTTCCGAGAGGCCGATCGCGGCTCGGTGGCGCGTGCCGAGGTGACTTTCGGTCAAGACGTTCTCCGAGAGCGGCAAGAAGCAGCCCGCGGCTTCCACGAGCGTCCCGCGCACGATCGCCGCCCCGTCGTGCAAGGGCGACTGCGGCGTGAATATCGAGACTAGCAATTCGACCGAGAGACGTGCGTCCAGACGCGTCCCGCTCTCGACGTATTCGCGCAGCCCCGTCGCCCCTTCGATTGCGATGAGCGCACCGACACGATTGCGCGAGAGAATCACCGCCGCGTGCGCGAGCGTGGAGACCGCTTCCTCGAGCGTTTTCGCGTCGCCCTCGGGCTCTCGGCGCGCGATCATGCCGCCCCGACCGAGTTGTTCGAGCAGCCTTCGTAACTCGGGCTGAAAGACGATTGGGAGCGTGACGGCGGTGCCGACGAGCGCGAATTGCAAGACCGTCGCGAGCACGAGCAGATGGAAGACGTTTGCCAGTCCGAGCAAACCTGACAGTACCGCGATGCCGAATAGAATTGGGACGGCGCGCGTCCCGCGGATGAGTATCAGTAAATAGTAAATCAGCAGCGCAGTTGCGATAATATCGACCGCATCGCTCACTCCGAAGGCAACGTCGGGATGCGGAAAGGAAAACGGGATCACGCGACGCCGCTTTCGAACAGCGGCTCGAGATACGTTTCGATCAGACGCGTGAGGTCTAAATCCGATTCGCCGAGTTCCGCCCCGGCAAACGCAGCGAGCGTGATATCGTCGAGTCCGACCAGCGGTTCGATCGTGCGGCCCGAAGCGGTCGCCAGTTCGACATCGATCGTCGCCACCACGAACGCCAGCGGCGTTTGGCGCGCATCGAACTCGACGATTAGTGTCGTGTCGTCGCGGCGCACTTCACGCACGCCGGCCGGCCGCCCGGGGCCCGCGAACGTCCGCTCGAGCGCCGGGAGGCTCCGCAACGCGTCCGGTCGCACGCGCAGCACGACGAGCGGCGGTTCGTCGCAGATCGCACCGGGCAGGTCCGACACGCATGCGAGATCGGCGTGCATATCGAGCAGCAGCGTCGCGTACGTCCGACCGACCCCCGCGTTCCAGGATGTTACCCTCGCGCCGGCCGAACCTAGAATACGTGTCGCGTCATCGCGCTCGGCGCTTGCGAGTACACCGTCGAACCGAATGCTTGCGAACCGTTTCAAGATGGTTTCCTTGAGGACCTGAGGCTTACGCATCGTTACACGTCCGAGCACACGACTCATGCGAGCGGGCGACGCTGGACGTCTCGCGCGCGTCGTTAGCGTCGGTCGCAATGCGGCTTGGATTTCGTTCGAAGACGAAGTGACGGTGCGTCTCGCTCAATTGCGGAAGAACGTCGAACGGCTGGCGCTGGTTCCCGGGGATCTCGTGATGGCGACTCCGCTGGAAGATGAGCGGGTCGTGGTCGAGCGCCGCGAGCCGCGAAGCTTTGCGCTCGAGCGCACGACGGCAGGCGGCCGGACCAGGACGATGGCTGCAAACATCGACGGCATCGCGATCGTGGCGGCGCTCGCGCGTCCAGCGGTTCACATGCCCATGATCGACGAACTGCTCGCGTTCGCCGAGATTCACGACATAGCAGCACGTTTAATATTCACCAAAGCCGATATCGCAAGCGACGTCGATGCCGGCGCCATGGTCGCGCTCTATGGCGCCCTCGGCTACGTCGCGCTCGTCGCGAATCCGAAAGCCGGCACGGGCATACTCGAGATCGAGCGCGAGCTCGCCGGGCATAGAACGCTGCTCATCGGACAATCGGGCGTCGGGAAGAGTTCGCTCTTCGGCGCGCTCGGCGGAACGGCGGACGTGGGGGATGTTTCAAAGATCGGCCGCGGCAAGCAGACCACGACGACCGGTCGCCTTCATCGCTTCGCTAGCGGCTTTCTCATCGATAGTCCGGGCGTGGGCGAATTCGAAGTGCGAGAGTGTTCGCCCGCGCAGCTGGCGCTCGGTTTTCGCGAATTCGCAGCGCACTTGGGGACGTGCCGTTTCGCCGATTGCGTCCATCGCGCAGAGCCCGGGTGCGCCGTGCGCGCCGCCGTCGCGGGCGGGCGAATCGCGAGGTCTCGATACGAAAGTTATCGCACGATCCTCGAGCGCGAAGAGGATCGGCCGGCGGCGAAGTAGCCTTAGGCGCACGAGTTCAGATCGCTTCGGGCGAACTCACGGCACGGACCGTTCCCGCGCCGGCCGGCCGAATTCCGTCTTCGACGATAGCGACGAGCCGATCGAATGCTTTCCACACAAAGGGCAATTGCGCGCGCAAATTCCAACCGAACGCCACGTATGCGTCGACGTGCGTGCCGCCTTCGACGAGATACTGCCAGTAGCGATCCGCGCGACCCGCCGCGCGCACGGCCGCAAGATACGGTGCGAAATTCGCTTGCGGCGTGATGAAGACGTCAGCATCGCCCGCGATCCCGATGAGCGGTCGTTCGATCGCACCGGTGTGCGCGAAGGCTGCGATCGCGGCCCGCGCAGCGAGCGACGGAATGTAGGCCGCGCGCGAGGGGAGGGAGTCCAGTGGGCCCGCGTCGGGATCGAGCAATTTTGCGAACGCGAAGGTGGACAGATCCGCGTAGAACGGCGGTAAGCGCGAGTAGTGCGCATCCCAGAGCGACGCAAAGAGGGGGACGTTTTGCACGCGATCGGCGGGAAAACCGGCAGCAACGATTGCGGCGTGGGCCTCCGCGTCGCGATAGCCGCTCGCGAGATACGCCGGCATGTGGCGCAAGAAGGCGGGCAGATAGGTAAGGATATTTTGCTCCGGATGCCAGTACACCGACGCCCATTCGAGACCCCCGTCCACGAGTTCGGGATACCGCTCGAGCAGGTAGCGCACTTGTCCGCCGCCGATCGAGAGCCCGATCGCAAACGTGCGCGACGGCGCGCGACCCGCCGCTTCGCGCACGATGTCACGTGCCGCGCGGATCACGGCGGGCAAATCTTCTTGCCACGACGCAACGGAAATCCTCTCGGGATGCAACGCCCCGAAGCGGAGGGCGGACACCTCCGGCGCGGCATCGCCGACCGCAAACGGCACTCGGTACGCGCGCGCCGGATCCGGGGTCTGGTTCCACGGCTCGAGCACCGCGTTGTATGGAATACCCTTGTTGCTCGCCGCAAACGCATAGCCGCGCGCGAGCAGAAAGTCGCCGAGAATCGCGTCGTTCGCGAACTCGCTGCGCATGGCAGGCGTACCGCAAACGACGAGCTTACCGTTCCACGCCGTGGGAAGCCGTACGAGAAATCGCTGCCCCGCTCCAAGCGTTGCGAAAATCTGCTTGCCTGCGATCGGCTCTCTGGCGGGCGAGAGCGTCCCCGGCAAGATGAGTGCCCGCGGGTCGCCGACGGGATCGTAACCTGGGCTGGGCTCGGGAAGCGGAGCTGCGCCGAAGCGCAGGTCGGGGAGGCTCGTCGCGAGAGGGAGGATCATCGCGCTTTACGCTCCTTCGTTCCCTGTGATATACTGCCGCGCGTGCCTGCAAGCTCGCAGGCCGTTCGTTCGTGCGCCCCAACTGGAGATCTCGTTGCCGAATATCAAAGCCGCCGTGAAGTGGGTCAAGCAGTCCGACAAGCGCGAGTTGCGCAATCGCGACGTCAAAACGCGCTTAAAGACGCTTTTCAAGAAAGCGAAGAATAGCGGTGACCTTGCGCTCGCCCCCTCCGTCGAGAGCCAGCTCGATAAAGCCGCCCAAAAGGGCATCATCCACCCGAACAAAGCGGCCCGCAAGAAATCACGCTTAGTGAGGGCGATCAAAGTCGCGGGTCTCGCGAAGGCGAGCGCCGCAGCCTCGCCGACGGCGACGCGCACCGCCAAGAAAAAGAGCGGCGCAAAGAAGTAAGCCACGCCGCTGCGCGGCGTTTAGGCCTTCTCTAAGACATAGGTACCTGGCGCGGGGACGAGTGCCGGGTACTTTTCGTTTCCGAGGGTTGCGGGAGCCGCGACTCGTTCGCCCGAGCGCGCCTCCAGCCACGCCATCCAATCCGGCCACCAGGAACCAGCGTTCTTCGTCGCACCGGCAAACCAATCGTCGGCCGCGGGCGGATTCCGATCGTTTTCCCAATAGCTGCCCTTACCGCTCGTCGGCGGGTTGATGATGCCCGCGATGTGACCCGAATGACCGAGCCGGAAACGCGTATTGCCGGAAAACAGCTGCGTCATCTTGTACACCGAGCGCCACGGGGCGATGTGATCTTCGAGCGAGGCGACCGAATAGACGTCGTTCTCGACGTTACCGAGGTCGATCGGCACGCCTTGGATCTCGAGTTCGCCCTTCGCAAGGGCGTTGCGCATGTACATATTGTTGAGATAGTACGTATGCATCGCGGCCGGCATCCGCGTCGCATCGCTATTCCAATACAACAGATCGAAGGCAGGTGCGTCTTTACCGAGCAGGTAGCGATTAACCGCGACGTTCCAGATTAGGTCGTTGGCTCGCAGCATGTTGAATGTGTCGGCCATGTCGCTTGCAGGCAGCAAGCCTTTCTCGTCGAGCTTCTTGCCGATAAATGCCACAGCTTCGGGCCCAAGGAAGTTTTTGATGTCGCCGGCTTCGGAGAAATCCGTCAAGGCCGCAAAGAACGTAACGGCGTTGACGAGCGAGGGATCGGTCTTGGCGAGATACGCGAGTTCCATCGCGGTCAGCGTGCCGCCGATGCAATAGCCGATCTGGTTGATATCGTTCGTACCTGCGATCGAGCGTGCCGCGCTGCCGGCGGCGAGGGGACCGAGTTCGAGATAGTCTTCGAACCCCAACCCTCCAAGCGATACATCGGGATTGCGCCACGATACGACGAAGGTTTGGATACCGTTGTCGGTCGCAAATTTGATCAGGCTATTCGCCGGCTGCAAATCCAGAATGTAGAACTTGTTGATCCAAGGCGGCACGATGACGAGCGGCCGTTGGTAAACGGTATCCGTCGTCGGAGCGTATTGAATCAGTTCGATGAGATCGTTGCGGAAAACGACTTCACCCTTCGACGTCGCGACGTTCTTACCAACCTGGAAAGCCGACTTGTCGACGAGCGCGGGACGTCCGTTGTTGTCGCGCATATCGTCGAGGACGTTTTGTGCGCCCTTCTGCAAATTCGTTCCGCCGGTCCGTACCGTCTCTTCGATCACGGCGGGATTGAGAAAGGCAAAATTTGTCGGACTCATCGCGTCGCAAAATTGCTTGGCAAAAAATTTCACGCGAGCTTTCGTTTCGTCATCGACGTCGGGCGCGCGGTCGACTCCTTCGAGCACCGCTTGCGTCGCCAGCAGATAGCCCTGCTTGAGCGCGTCGAAAACGGCGTTTTCCGTCCAGGCCGGATGTTTCCAGCGATTGTCGCCGGCAACCGGTTCGATGACGGGTGCCGGCTTTTCCGAAGGCACATTCGCAGCGGTTACCGCGCGCGTTGCAACCGACATCCAGGCGTTCGCTAGCTGTAGTTGCGTCTGCATGATGGCTTGGGGGTTCGTTGCCATCGCTTGCCAGACGGCAAGTGCGGCTTTATTGATGCCCAGCGGATCGAGGGCGCTTGGAGGCGCTTCGGCTTTATGACTTTCGTCGCTCGCATGATTTTCGTCGCTCGTGTTCATAGATGGGCAGTGTTCCCGGCGGCATCCGGCGCGACCCTTGCGCGCGGCATTTCCGATGCGAGGATCGAGGCTGCAACCCTCAGGGATCGACGTTGACGGCCAGCCGCACGGCACGTTCGCGCGCCGCGAGCGGCTGGAGTATCTCGCGCAGATAACGTCGCAGCGCCGTGCCGTCGCTCGCCTTTATGGCGATCCGATACCGCCATTCGTCGTTGACGCGAACGATCGGATACGGCGCGGGTCCGAGCACGTCGACATCCGGCACCGTGCGCACGAGCTCCGCGTAGCGCGTAGCGGCCTCCACCACCATTCTTTCCGAGCGTCCGATCACACCCAAATACACGAGTTCGGCGAAGGGCGGGTAGCGCAACTCGCGCCGCCCAGCGAGTTCGCCCGCGGCAAACCCGTCATAGTCGTGGCGCGCCGCATACGCGATTGCGGGATGCGCGGGCGAATACGTCTGCACGATCGCCTCACCCGCCCGCGCGCGTCCGCTGCGCCCGGCCACTTGCGTGATGAGATCGAAACTACGCTCGGCCGCGCGGAAGTCCGGGAGGTGTAAACCGATATCGGCAGCGACGACGCCGACGAGCGTGACCGTCGGAAAATCGAGCCCCTTGGCGACCATTTGCGTCCCTACCAAGATGTCGCCCCGCTCGCCGAATTCATCGAGGAGCCGTGCGTGATCGCCGACGCGTGTCGTCGTATCGCTATCCATGCGGACGATGCGTGCAGCCGGAAAGAGCTCGCGTGCGGTAGCGACGACCTTTTGCGTGCCGACACCGAACTCGCGAATCGGCCCGCGCAAACAGCTGGGGCAGCTTTGGGGAATGGGACGCTGCGCGTCGCAAAGATGGCAGCGCAAAAGCTCGTCGCTCCGATGCACCGTCAGCGAAACGCTGCAGCGCGGGCACTCGGGCACGGCACCGCACGCCCGGCAGAGCATAAAACTCGAGCTGCCGCGACGGTTCACGAAGAGCACGGTCTTCTCGCCGCGCTCGAGTCGCGCGCCGATCGCCGTGACGAGCCGCGTGCTGAAGATGCGGCGATTGCCTTTTTCGAATTCGGCTGCGAGGTCGACCACGTGCGTTGCGGGGAGCGGCTGCGCCGTCGCGCGCCGTTCGAGCCGCAGGTGCACGATCTCGCCACGTAAGGCGGCCGCGTAGGCTTCCAGCGGCGGCGTCGCGCTTCCGAGCACGAGCGTGCCGTTCGCCCGGCGCATCCGTTCGCGCGCAACCGCGAGCGCATCGTAACGTGGTATTCCGTCCTGTTTGTAGCTGCGTTCGTGCGCCTCATCGATGACGACGAGGCGCACGGCCGCGAGCGGCGCGAAGAGAGCGCTGCGCGCGCCGACGATGACGTCGACTTCGCCGCGAGCGGCCGCATGCCAACTATCGAAACGCTCGCGTTGCGAAAGACCGGAGTGCAGTACCGCGACGCGTTCCCCGAAAACCGTCTCGAAGCGGCGGGCCGTCTGCGGCGTCAGCGCGATTTCGGGCACGAGAACGATCGCGCGGCCCCCGAGCGCGAGCGTGCGCGCGATCGCACGAATGTAAACGAACGTCTTTCCGCTTCCGGTAACCCCTTGCAGCAAAATCTCCGCGAACGCGTGACGCTCGACGTGCCGGACGATCGTGTCGATCGCGTGCGACTGTTCGGTCGTCGCGATAAAATCCGCAGCTTCGGGACGGCCGCGCGTATGCACCGCAACGGCGCGTTCCGTCGTCTCGACGAGCGCTCCCGCGCCGATTGCGCGCGCGACGATCCCTTGCGAAAAGCCGGCGAGCAGCGCATCGCGCCGGCGCAGCGTGCCTTGGGCGGCAGCGAGCGCGAGCAGGGCCCCGACGCGCGGACCGGCGACTGCGACTCCGGTCGCGGCCAGAAATTTCTCGCGCGCCTCGGCCACGCGCGGCACGACGAAGGTGCGCTCCCGACGGATTGCGCCGCCTCGCTGTAAGCTCGAGATTGCGGCCAGCAGCGCACGCCGGTCGCCGGCACGCCTTGCCTCGGGATGACGGAGCAACGCATCCAGACCGAAGCCCTGCCCGAATTCCTCGCTTAACAACCGAAGTAGGCGTTGCGGCACGTTCGGATAGGCCGCGGTTTGCGGCGCTGCAACGATCGCAAAGCGGTCGACGACGCGTGGAAGCGCGGCGGCGAAAACCACGGCACCGAGCGCTTCGCCGAGCGAACAGCAGTAACGTTCTGCGATCCAGCGTGCGAGCGCGAGCGCATCCTCATCGAAGGCGCGAGCGCTCTGGACGCGCGCGACGATCTCGCGCACGCCGCCCGCTGCGCCGCCTGCGCGCGGTGACGTGATGACGAATCCGTAGAGTTGATGGGGGCCGAGCGGAACGCGCACGATATCGCCGAGCGCGACGCTCATGTGGGGCGGCACCGCATAAGTCAAGGGCCGTTCGGTGCGCGCCGTGCGTTGCTGTACGAATACTTCGACGAGGCGAATACTCGGGCACGCCGCCTCAGCGCAGTTCGGCGACACCTGGTGTTGCGTGGACGCGCGCGAGGACGGAGCGAACCGTGCGCGCGGGGACGGCGACGCCGAATTCGACGTCGCCGATGGTGCGCGGCAAGACGAAACGCAACGTTCCCGCGCGTGTCTTCTTATCGGTTGCCATCGCAGCCAAGAGTGCGTCGATGTCGCCGGCCGGGGAGACCAGCGGCAGCTGCAGGAGCGTCAAGAGCGCAAGGACCCGTAAATGTTCTGCGCTGGAGAAGCGCCCCGTGCGTAGCGCTAAAAGGCCCGCGGCGCGCAAGCCGATGCTGACCGCATCGCCGTGCGAGACGCGGAAATTCGTGACTTTTTCAATCGCGTGACCGAACGTGTGCCCGAGGTTCAGTACTTCGCGGGCACCGGCTTCAAATTTGTCGTCGCCGACGACCATGGCTTTGATGCGCAGCGAGTCCGTCACGACCGTTTCCCACGGCCATTTGCGCAGCGGATGCGGCGCGAGCGTCTCGAGCGCTTCGAATACCTCATCACCCTCGATGATGCCGTGTTTGACGACTTCGCCGAGTCCTTCGCGCAAACGTCTCTCCGGCAACGTCGCTAGCGACCCGATATCGCAGAAGACGGCCAGTGGATCGCGGAATACACCAGCGAGATTCTTGCCCGCGCGTAAATCGACGCCCGTCTTACCGCCGATCGACGCGTCGACCATCGCCACAAGCGACGTGGCGACGTTCACGAACGGAACGCCGCGCATGAAGGTCGCCGCAACGAATCCGAAGAGGTCGCCTGCGACGCCGCCCCCAACGCCCACGAGCGTCGTACCGCGATCCGCGCCGGCCTGCGCGAGGGCGTCGAGCACTCGTTCCACGCTGCGCAGCGTCTTGCCGCGTTCCTCGAGCGAGAAAGCGAGAACCGGGGTCTTCGGGTCGATGGCTTTCGCGATCGCCCTCGCGCGCTGCCCGACGTTCCGATCGCAAACCACGACCGCGCGCGGTTTGCCGCGAGCGCGCATGAATTTCGCGACGCCCGCGGCGACGTCGTTATCGATCGTGATGGGATAGCCGAGTTCGTCGAGTCGAGTCATCTGCGAGCTGCGTTCGACGCGGTGGCGGGCGAGCACTCGTCAGGATGCAGCGTACGCTCGAATCCTGAGCGCGATGCTGCGCGCGAAGGCAAGTTTCGTGGGATAGGGCCCACGCACGATGATGTCCGCCGCACGGTAGAACGGATCGCGAGCTTCGAGGAGTTCGCGTACGCGTTCGACCGTCGGCATGCGGCCGACGAGGGGGCGCACCCTGCGCGAGCGGTGCAATCGTGCGACGAGCGTCTCGGCCGGAATATCGAGATACACGCGCAACGCGCTCGCTGCCAGCAGCGCCTGCGTCGCCGGATACGTGACGGCGCCTCCGCCCAGCGCCACGACGGCAAGCGGGCCCGCCAGCGCTTCGCGCACGGCCTCGAATTCGGCGGCGCGAAAGCCCGTTTCGCCGGCACGTTCGAACAGCTCGGAAATTGCGCCCATGCGCGCGACGATGAGATCGTCCGTGTCGATGAAAGGCAAGCCGAGTTCGCGCGCGAGGTGACGTCCGACAGTCGTCTTCCCGGCAGCCATGAAGCCGACCAGCGCGACGTGCTTGCTCAGACCGTCGATGGTTCGAAGAGTCTCGCGGCGGCGGCGACGGCACGTTCGAGATTGTCGCGCGTTTCATCGATCGAGTCGCCGCCGAACTTCTCCAGGATCGGAGCGGTGAGCGCGAGGCGCACCATCGCCTCGCCCACGATGGAGGCCGCCGGCACGACGCAGACGTCGCTGCGAACGATGCTTGCGGCAGCAACCGTGCCCTCGTGCAGATTAACGGAGGGTAGCGCCTTCATCAGCGTCGGGATCGGCTTGACGCTCACGCGCAGGACGATATCCTGACCGTTGGAGATGCCGCCTTCGATGCCGCCGGCGCGGTTGGAGCCGCGCGCGACGGAGCCGTCTTCGAGCGTGAAAATGTCGTGCGCGCGCGAACCGGGGAGCGCTGCGACGTCGCGGCCCGCACCGACCTCGACGGCCTTGACCGTCTGCATCGCCATGAGGGCGCCGGCCAGCACGCCATCGAGGCGGGTATCGGGTTGACGGTTCGCGCCGACACCAGCGGGCACGCCCATGACGCGGATCGTGAAGGTGCCGCCGAGGGTATCTCCTGCGGCCTTGGCGGCATCGATGTGCGCGATCATTTTCGCCTCCGTTGCCGGGTCCGGACAGCGAACGTCGCTTTGGTTCGTTTTCTCGGCGTCGATGTTCGTCAGTTCGGGTGCGACGATCTCGCCGATTTGCGAGACGTGCGCCGTCGTCGTGATCCCGAGGGCCGCGAGGAATTGCGCGCAGATCGCGCCGAGCGCGACGCGCATCGCCGTCTCCCTGGCGCTCGCGCGTTCTAAGACGTTGCGCAGGTCGCGCTGGCGATACTTTATCGCGCCCGCGTAATCGGTGTGCCCGGGGCGGGGATTGGTGAGCATCTTGCCGCCGCCGGTAAGCGGATCCATCAGCGCTCGCACGTTTTCGAAATCTTTGTTGCGCACCAAGATCGCAAGCGGCGAGCCGAGCGTTTCGCCGCCGCGCAACCCGGCCAGAAATTCGACTTCGTCGCTTTCGATCTTCATGCGGCCGCCGCGGCCGTACCCGCCTTGTCGCGCGCGCAGCGTCGCGTTGATCGCTCCGACATCGAGTCGCACGTGCGCGGGTAACCCGTCGAGAATCCCGACGAGCGCGGGTCCGTGCGATTCTCCGGCGGTCAAGTAGCGAAACATGCGGCGAGGTTCGCCCAAACGCCGCCGATGTCCGTGGCGAGACCCGGAGTTCAGCCTGTGGGAAGCGAACGCCGCTGCATGGCTCGCGCTTCGGTCTGCATCGATGCCGTCATGCTCGAGACGCGCGCCGCGCAGCTCTCAGAACGCGCGATCAAAGGCGATGCGAAGCGCGCCGCGATCGATCTCGCGGTGGCTTGCATGGATCTCACGACGCTCGAGGGCCGGGACACGCCGGGAAAAGTGCGCGGCTTGTGCGCGCGGGGAATGTCACCGGCTCCCGGCGCGCCGAATGTGGCCGCGATCTGCGTCTATCCCAACCTCGTTGCCGTCGCGGCCCAGGCTATCGCGCATTCGCGGGTTCGCGTCGCCTCCGTCGCAACGGCGTTTCCGAGCGGTCTTTCGCCGCTCGACCTCAAATTGCGCGAATGCAGTGAGGCGATTGCGGCGGGCGCGCAGGAAATCGACATGGTGATCGACCGCAACGCTTTCCTTGCCGGCCGCAACGATAGCGTGCGTGCCGAGATTGCGGCGGTCAAGAACGCGTGCCCGGGCGCAACGCTCAAAGTGATTCTCGAGGTTGGCGAACTCGGCTCGTACGCGGCGATCCGGAGCGCGTGCGATTTGGCGCTCGAAAGCGGTGCGGATTTCGTAAAGACGGCGACCGGTAAGATCGGCATCTCATCGACGCCCGCAATCGCCGTACTCATGTGCGAGGCGATCCGCGACTATGCGCGAGCGACGGGCCGCGAGGTCGGCTTGAAGCTTGCGGGCGGCATCCGCACGACCAAAGTCGCGCTCGGTTACATCGCAATCGTACACGAAACACTCGGCGAGTCGTGGTTGCGACCCGAGCGTTTCCGCCTCGGGGCCTCGTCGTTGCTCGACGACCTCCTGATGCAGCGCGAAAAAATCGCGACCGGCAATTACGCCGGCGCCGCGTACGTACCGATCGCCTAGCGGTGGCTATCGGCCCGCCGGCCTTCGCCTATTGCGCGGCGCTCGAGTCGACGGCTGCAGTCGCACTGCGCGATCGCTACGGGCTTTTCGTCGGGGGCGACTGGATCGCAGCGGATGACGGCGCATCGTTCGCCACGCAGAATCCCGCAACCGAAGAGACGCTGGCAGATATCGCGCGCGGACGCGAAATCGATATCGACCGGGCGGTGCGCGCCGCGCGCCGCGGTTACGAAAAATACTGGCGAAAACTGCGTCCGAGCGAACGCGGGAAGTATATCTATCGCATCGCGCGCGCGCTGAGCGAACGCGCGCGCGAGTTCGCGGTCCTCGAGACGCTCGACTGCGGTACGCCGATTCGGGAGTCGCGCGACTTCGACATCCCGCTTGCTACCGCGCACTTCTTCTATCACGCCGGTTGGGCGGACAAACTCGCCTGGGCCGTGCGCGGACCCGACCGGGTGCGTCCGCTCGGGGTCGTCGGCGCGATCGTGCCGTGGAACTTCCCGCTGCTCATTGCCGCCTGGAAGATTGCGCCGGCGCTCGCCTGCGGCAACACGATCGTGCTTAAGCCCGCGCAGACGACGCCGCTGACTGCGCTGCTGCTCGCGCAGGTCTGCGCCGAGGCCGAGTTGCCGCCCGGCGTCGTCAACGTCGTCACCGGCGACGGCCAGACCGGGGCCGCACTCGTCGAGCATCCGGACGTCGACTTCCTGACGTTTACGGGTTCGGGCGAGGTCGGAAAAGCGATTCGCCGCGCGACCGCCGGAAGTTCGAAGCGCCTCGCGCTCGAACTCGGGGGCAAGTCGGCGATCATCGTGTACGATGACGCGCCCCTAGATGGCGCCGTCGAAGGGATCGTCTCCGCCATCTCTTCCAGTGCCGGCCGCGTCTGCCATGCGGGTTCGCGCTTGTTCGTGCAGGAGAGCATCGCCGAAGAAGTCGTCGCGCGCTTGCGCGCACGCCTCGGCACGCTGCGCCACGGCGACCCCCTCGATAGGAACACGGACATCGGGGCGCTCAACTCTCGCGCGCAACGCGATCGGATCTCGGCGCTCGTACAGAACGGGGTAGACGAAGGCGCGACGGTCGTCTGTGCCGAGTGGACGCCGCCGGAAAGCGGTTTCTGGTATCCCGCCACGTTTTTCACCGATGTCGCGCCGACGTACCGAATCGCACGTGAAGAGATTTTCGGCCCCGTGCTCTGCGTCCTGACCTTTCGTACGCCGGACGAGGCGATCGAGCGAGCGAATAACCTGCCGCACGGGCTAGCGGCGGCGGTTTGGACGGGAAGCGGCGCACTGGCACTGTATACGGCACAACGCTTGGCCGCCGGCGTGGTTTGGTGCAATACATTCGATCGGTTCGATCCCAGTTCGCCCTTCGGCGGCTACAAGGAATCCGGCTTCGGCCGGGAGGGTGGGCTCGCAGGTCTAGGCGCCTATCTCGATACCTGATATCGATGCGTGGGTCAGCAGGTCGCGGAAAAACCCGCGGTGTCCAAATCGGACCCGAATGTTTCGTCGAAACGAGGAGCGATGAGGGAGCGAAGCCATAGCTTCGTGACCGAAGAGCGACGAAGCTTTCGGCGGGAACAGGCGGGTTCGAGATGGCGCCGGGGGTTTTTCCGCAACCTGCTAGGGTAAGGGCAACCCGTGCAAGTTTCTGATCTGGGCCAATCGATCGATCGCCGCGCGCTCCGCGCGTGGTATCTCACAAACCGCAACCGCACCGCGGAACTGCTGGCGATCGTCGATCCTTCGGCCTATTATGCGCGCCCCATTGCGCTGCGCCATCCTATCGTGTTCTACGAAGGACACATACCGACGTTCAGCTATGGGAAGCTCGTGCGCGAGTCGCTCGGCGGCCCGTCGCTCGATGCGACGTTCGAGAGGCTTTTCGAGCGCGGCATCGATCCCGCCGACACGCAGTCTGCCGCGAAGCACGAGCGCGACGCGTGGCCCGAGCGCGCGCGCGTCCAAGCGTACGCGGCGGCCTGCGATGCCGGGGTGTTGCAAGCGTTTACGCGCGCCGATTTGACCGACGCTGACGCATCGCCCCTGCGCGCGCGCGGCAACGCGGCGTATACGATTCTCGAGCACGAAGAAATGCATCACGAGACCTTGACGTACATGTTGCACCGTCTGCCGCTTGCTTTGAAGCGCACGAGCGGCCGCACCGGCGCATACGTCGAACGCGCACCGCGCGCGACGGGCCGCGTCTGCATCCCGGCCGGTACGGCGACGCTCGGCGCACGTCGCGACGTCGCGAGGTTCGGGTGGGATAACGAATTCGACGAGCATACGGTTGCGGTCCGCGCCTTCGAGATCGACGTCAATAACGTTACCAACGGCGAGTGGCTCGCGTTCGTGAGAGCCGGCGGACCCGTGCCGTCGTTTTGGATCGAACGTGACGACGCTTTTACTTTGCTCGGCATGTTCGAAGAAATGCCGCTGCCGCTGTCGTGGCCCGTGTACGTCACGAACGCCCAAGCCCGCGCGTATGCGGCGTGGCGCGACGCGCGCTTGCCAACGGAAGCGGAATATCATCGTGCCGCATTTGCGACGCCGGATGGTTCCGAACGCGCGTTTCCGTGGGGTGATTCGGTGCCGTCGTCTGCCTTCGGCAATTTCGATTTCAAACGCTTCGATCCCGAACCCGTCGGGCAGTACCCTCCGAGCGCGTTCGGCGTCTACGATTTGATCGGCAACGGCTGGGAACTGACATCGACGGAGTTCGCGCCGTTCGCCGGGTTCGCACCGATGGCAATTTATCCGCAGTACTCGGCGGACTTCTTCGACGGCGAACACTACATCGTCAAGGGCGCTTCACCGGTCACCAGCCGCAATCACGTTCGCCGCAGCCTGCGCAACTGGTATCGCCCGGAGTATCCGTACGTCTACGCCACCTTCCGAACGGTGAGTTCTTAAGACCCGCTTCGCTTCCCGAGCGTTACGTGCGTAGCAGTTGTGCGGCAGCGTAACTGCTACGCACTGCGGCAATGTCAGACTCGAGCGGAAAAATCTTTGACTTGCGAGTCATCCGCTTGACATGTGCGGCGCGTATTCTTTGTATGACCCGTTCGGATAAGTGACCTTCGCCGCGAGCCGGAACCGCGATGTCGGTTTCTCGCACGCACCAGCCGTTACGGCGAGCGGGGGCGCAACCTCGCTTTCGAGCCACCTGCACCAAGCAACATCGTCGTATGCGTCACGCTTGTCGAGCGGCTTTACCTCTTTGCTCCACCCCGCCGCCTTGCGTTAGCGTTTCTCTAGCGGGCTTGCGCCGACACCGGTACTGCGATCGGCAGCAACGATTCGCGTCGCTGCAACATGATTCCGCCGCGCAGTTTCGCGTTACCCACCTCTCACAAACGCATTTGAAATGCGCATCCTCAAAGTGCTCCGCCTTTCCAAAAGTCATATAGAGGTAACCTCTGGATGCTATCAGTCCCAGCAGTATCCACGCCGACACGACTAGCCGTCCGCAACGACGGAGCCGCCGGGTGCGAATCCGTTCAAGAGATCATCAACGTGCTGGCTACGGCGGAGGCGTTTGCAGTAACCATGCTCGGCGTCGCGCTGGAGAGCGCCGCAAAGGGCCAACTGGCGCTCGATGCCGAGCAGCAACAAGCGCTGCAGGCGGCGCGAGCGCAAGACCAGGCGCACTACGCTTTCCTCACCGGTATGGGAGCGAAGCCCTCGAGCACCACCTTTACCTTGCCCGATCCCAAGCTCGCAACCGACGTTCCGATCTTCCTTACGGCGCTCATCGCGCTCAAGGAGACCTGCGTCGCAGCATACCTGGCGGCGTCGCAAGAATTCGCCATACTCGGTGAGCCGAAACTCGCTGCGATATCGCTCGCGGCCGGCGCAGTTGAAGCCGAGCATCGGGTGGCCGTCCGCTTCTATGCGGTCGAGGCCGGGGTGCTCACCGGACTGCCCAACGACATCGCGTTCGAGCAGGCAAAGTTTGCACGCGTCGGCGCGGCGGCGACCACTCTTGCGAAGCTGGGCTTCATCGGTGGCGCCGGCTCGCAGATCGCCTATCCTGGACCCGGCGCGATTGACAATACCGGCGTCACGAATCTGAGGCCGTAACCTTGGAACGGAAAGGAATTCGATCGATGAACGAGCCCGAGAATGCCACCGGCGCACGGTTTTCACGTAGCACGATACTCAAAGGTGCGGCAGCCATGGGCGCCGGCCTACTGGTGACCGAATTGGCACTTCTTTGCCCCGAGGCCACGGAAGCGGCAAGCGGCCTGAATCTCGCAGCCGCGCCGGCCGGCGGGAAGACAGAGCGGGTTGCGGACATTCTTGACATCCTGGCGACGAACGAAGCCTTTGGGGTGACGCTGGTCGGTACGGTGCTCGACAATGCGAAGAACGGCGCCTACAGTCCGGCAATCCCCGACAAGGTGTTGACCATACTCACCGGCGTGCGCGCGCAGGAGCAGTTTCACCTCGACTTTCTGAAGGCCGCCGGCGGCAAACTGCGGACGGATACTTTCTATCTGGCCGATCCGATGCTGCTCAAAGATCCCCACACGCTCTTTACCGACCTCGTGGCGCTCGAAGACGCAGCGATCGCCGCCGTCATGGCGTCCATCTGGACTTTCACGAAGGAGCAACGAATCGATCTTCTCAAAGCGAACTTCCAGTTTGCGGCCGAAGAAGCCGAGCACCGGCTACTCGCGAACCGCGCGCTGGGAAGCCGGCCGGCCAACGTTCAGGCCTTCGCGCCCGCCCTCTTCGGGACGGTCGCCGAGTTCTACGCGACTCTGAAGATGAAGGGAATCATCGGCGGAGGCCGCGGCGGCAAGAAGATCGCTTACCCCGGCCCCGGCGCGATCAACAGCAGTAACGTGATCTACACGACCCCGGCCGGCCCGACCGTCGCTTGTGGGTCCATATGATGCGGCGGTCCTTCGGCTTGCACGACCGCGAGCGTTCCGTAAGTGCTTGCCGGTCCCGCCGAGCCGAACGATTTCTAACCCACCGCCGTAGCGAAGGTCCACGACATGCGGTTCTGCAGTTCTTCGTCGAGTGCGGCGAGGAATTGTTCGGTCGTTAACCATGGCTGTTCGGGACCGATCAAGATCGCCAAGTCCTTGGTCATTTTGCCTTGCTCGACGGTATCGATACACACGCGCTCGAGCGTCTGAGCGAAGCGCACAACGTCCGGTGTTTCGTCGAGCTTTCCGCGATGCGCGAGTCCACGCGTCCAAGCGAAAATCGATGCAATCGGATTGGTGGACGTCGGCTTGCCCTGCTGGTGCAAGCGGTAGTGGCGCGTGACGGTACCGTGTGCGGCTTCCGCTTCGATCGTGTCGCCGTCCGGCGTCATGAGCACCGAGGTCATCAGGCCAAGCGACCCGTAGCCTTGCGCGACCGTATCGGACTGCACGTCGCCATCGTAGTTCTTGCACGCCCAGACGTACTTCCCGGACCACTTCAAGCAACTGGCGACCATGTCGTCGATCAAGCGGTGTTCGTAGCTGAGATGGAGCCCGTCGAAGCGGGCTTTGAACTCGGCCTCGAACACGCGTTGGAAAATCTGCATGAAACGGCCGTCGTACGTCTTGAGAATCGTGTTTTTCGTCGACAGATACACCGGCCACTTACGCTGTAAACCGTAGTTAAAACAGGCGCGCGCGAAGCCCGCAATCGACTCATCGAGATTGTACATAGCGAGTGCCACGCCCGGCTTATCGAAGACGAACACCTCGCGTTCGGCCGCCGGGCCGCCGTCGGCCGGCGTGAAGGTCAACTTGAGCGTTCCGGCGCCGGGAATCGCTACCTCCGTAGCGCGATATTGATCGCCGAATGCGTGCCGCCCGATGACGATGGGATCCGTCCACCCCGGCACGAGCCGCGGGACGTTGCGGCAGATGATCGGCTCGCGGAACACGGTGCCGTCGAGTTCGTTGCGAATCGTACCGTTGGGCGAACGCCACATCGAGCGAAGATGGAATTCCTCGACGCGCGCTTCGTCGGGCGTAATCGTAGCGCACTTGACCCCGACTCCATATTTCTTGATCGCCCGCGCGGCATCGACCGTTACCGCGTCGCCGGTTTGGTCGCGATACTCGATGCCGAGATCGTAATACTTGAGTTCGATCTCGAGATACGGCAGTATCAGCTTCTCGCGTATCATCTTCCAAATGACGCGCGTCATTTCGTCACCATCGAGTTCGACGACCGGTTGCGCGACCTTGATCTTTTCCATCGTTAGCGCTAGCCTTACGCCGCCGGAGAACCAAATCATTGGAACCGTTTCCCCCGAAGAGATTGGACTGGTCGTGAACGATTCATGGGTGGCTCCACCGCACGAACGCATCGTGAGCCTCTTACCGAGCGCGACGGAAATCGTGTACGCGCTCGGGCTCGGCGAGCGGCTCGTCGGCGTAACGCACGAATGCGATTTTCCAGCCGGCGCGCACGCGAAACCGCATCTCACCGCAAGCGCCCTGCCTCACGCCGCGAATTCGGCCGAAATCGACCGCCACGTTCGCGCGAGCCTCCATGCGGGATCCAGCCTCTATGCACTCGATAGTTCATTGCTGGAACAACTCGCACCCGATTTGATCATCACGCAAGAACTCTGTGAGGTGTGCGCGGTTTCGTACGAGATCGTAGCTCGTGCGGCCAAACGTTTGCGTCCGGATCCGCGCATCGTGTCGCTCGAGCCGTCCTCGCTCGAAGACGTGTATGCGAATATCGCGACGATCGGCAAACTGACCGGTACGAACGATGCAGCCAAGAATCTCGTTAGCGAGCTACGGGCGCGTGCGGCTTCGCTCGCTAGCCACGTCCGCGGACGGCCGCGACCGCGCGCGCTCGTACTCGAATGGACGGACCCTCCGATGAGCGGCGGACATTGGACGCCCGAGCTTATCGAGTTGGCGGGCGGTGAGGCGCTCCTCGCACATCCCGGCGCGAATTCACAGGTGCTCGCGTGGGATGCAATCTTCGCTGCCGACCCCGACGTCATCATCGTCGCTCCGTGCGGCTACGACCTCACCGCAACGCTGGCCGCGCTCGGCGAGCTGGACGCGAACGCTCCCGCCTGGCCAATGCTGCGCGCCGTACGCGAACGACGTGCGTATGCAATCGACGGCAACGCGTACGTCAATCGCCCGGGTCCGCGCCTCATCGACAGCGCCGAACTCTTCGCGAGCGCCCTTTTCGACGAACGCATCGGCGCGGCGCTCGTCGACCCCGTCGCGCTGCGGCGGCTCTAGCCGCGCCCGCCTCCGCGCAAAAGAGCAATCGGCTATTAGCGAACGGCTTCGACGATCTCGACGGTCGGGTTTGCAGCCTTGAAGCGTTCGAATGACTCGACCACGGCGCGCCGCGCGGCGGCGCCGTCCTGCCACCCTTGGGTGCTCGTTTTTTTGCCTTCGAGTGCCTTGTACGTTTCGAAAAAGTGCGAGATCGTGCGGAGTGTGTGCGGGAATATCTGCGATGACGTATGCACGCCGTTGTATGCCGGCTCGCCGACGGGGACGCAGAGCACCTTGTCGTCGGGCTCGCCATTGTCGATCATCTTGAGCAAGCCGATCGGACGCGCGACTACGAGACATCCGGGGAAGGTCGGTTGGACGACGAGGATGAGGACGTCGAGCGGATCGGCATCCTCCGCGAGCGTTTGCGGGATGAAACCGTAGTCGCCTGGATAGTAAATCGGCGAGTGCAACGCTCGATCGAGGCGAAAGATATTAAGACCCTTGTCGTACTCGTACTTATTGCGCGAGCCTTCCGGGATCTCGACCACGACGTTGATCTCTTCGGGCGAAAGCTTGCCGATAGGCAGGTGCAGGTAATTGGTTACGCTTAGTTCGGACACGCCTTCGCCTTACCCGCGCTCGCCCCGTGCGCCTGCCCAGTGCCCTGGCGCGTGCGGGCCGGCAAAACGCGCGCCCGTCCGGCAAAGCCTGACCGCGTAGCGCGACGCGCTATCGCGCGCCGAGCGGTGGCCGCAATACGCGGTGCCCGCGCCACGCGTTGCCCGCGCCCCATTCACCCGCCGCGCCGGCACGCGAGGCTTCCGACGGCGATCACGGGATTACATCCGCGGGTGTGAGGTTGAGTGCGAGTAGTCGATTTCCGTCGGGCCCGAGCACCAAACGCGTTACGCTACCGGGTGAGAAGCGCACGCCGAGCGCAGATGCCTCGCTCTCCCCAAGCGTCACGCGCAGCAGCGCATGTAAGACTCCTGCGTGCGTGACGATGAGCACGCGCGCGTCGGCATGAAGCGACGCGTCGAGCGCCTCGAGCGCGACTCGAACTCGCGCGCACACGTGGTCGAATGATTCGCCGCCCTCCGGCGTGTAGAAGCGCGGCGACGCGGCATGGTCCGCGGCGAGTTGCGGGTTCCGTGCGACGATCTCGCTCCAGCTCAGACCTTCCCACGCGCCGAAGCGCATCTCGCGCCACTGCGGATCGCCCTGGAGCGCGAGCGTACGCGTACCGAGCACGGTCTGCGCGGTCTCGCGAGCGCGCGAAAGATCGCTCGTAAGCGCGATGTCGAAGCGGTCTGCGGCGAGAAACTGTGCAAGCGCGCGCGCTTGAGCGCGGCCGACGTCGTCCAGCGGGACGTCGGTCTGACCTTGAAAACGGCCGTCGGCGTTCCAAGCGGTACGCCCATGCCGCACGATCGTCAGTTCGAGCGCGCGCTCGATCGATAAGACATCGCCCACCTGCACAAAACCTCGCCCGTCTCTAAAGAAAGGCGAGGTTTGCCGGAGCAGCGGCTACTCGTCCTATTTCGTGATGAACGGGCTGCCCTGATGCGCGACGAGCAAATCGTGCATATCGTTTGCGTGCTCTTCTTCCACCGCAAGAATGCCTTCGAGCATCCGACGCGTCGTCGGATCCTTTTCTTCAAAGTAACGGATCAGCTCGAGGTAGTGCTCGACTGCGATCCGCTCCGCGATCAAATTCTCTTTGATCATTTCGATAAGTTCGTCCGCCGCGCCGTATTCCGACGCCGAGCGAGTCGCGAGTCCCTCGGGATTGAAATTCGGCTTCCCACCGAGTTGATTGATGCGCTCGGCGACCGCCATCATGTGCTCGCGCTCTTCCTCGGCGTGCTCCATGAACTCGTCCTTGACGCCTTCGCTATTTATTCCGCTCGCTGCTATCGCGTTTTGCGTGTAACGCAGGACGCAGACGATCTCCGTCGCCAGCACACTCTGCAAGATATCGATCGTCTGATCGACATCGCCGCCGTAGCTCTGCGTCACGGCACCTTCGTCGATGTTCTCTCGCGCTCGTTTGCGCAGTTCGGTCACGTCCGAAAGAAACGGCTGGCCATTTGGGACCGCCGGGGGCTTTGTCGTCTTCGTCGCCATGTTGACCCTCTTCCCGTTTCCGTGCATTTACAACCTAGCGGTCCGAAACGGCGGTATCCCGCCTGGATGCATCTTTCCTGTCTCAGAAAACGTCGGCGCGCAGAGGGAACGTGTATGCGGCGCGACGCTTTGCGAGCGCCAAGCACGACGCGCGGGTAAAGGCCGCAGCGAGTGCCCGATACAGGGCGCCCGGCTTGGGTCGCCGTAGGCTCGGCTGTGCCCAAGAGCCGTGAAGCATTGCGTCTGGACGTACGTAAGGCGTACAAACTGTACGTCAACGGCGCGTTCGTGCGTTCGGAATCCGGGCGTACCGACGGCGTCGGCGGTGAAGAGCCGGCGAATGTCGCGCGCGCGTCGCGCAAGGATATGCGTGATGCCGTCGTTGCGGCACGCGCGGCTTTCCCGTACTGGTCGGGGTCGACGCCGATGACTCGAGGCCTCATCTTGTACCGTCTCGCGGAGATGATGGACGCGCGTCGCGCCGAGTTCGCGCAGCGCCTGCGCATCGGCGCGGAGCTCGGCGAAAGCGAAGCGCTACGGGAAACGACGGCCGCGATCGACCGGACCCTCTGGTATGCGGGCTGGTGCGATAAATACGCGGCCATGCTTTCGGCGCGCAACCCCGTTGCGGGACCGTATTACAATTATTCGACGCCCGAGCCGATGGGTGTAGTCGGGGTCACCGCGCCCGACGAACCGTCGCTCCTCGGACTCGTCTCCGCAATGGTGCCGCCGCTGGTTTCCGGCAACACCGTCGTCGCACTTGCAAGCGAACGGGATCCGCGCACGGCAATCGTGTTCGCGGAGTGCCTGGCTACGTGCGATTTACCGGCGGGGGCAGCGAACGTGCTGACCGGCCGGCGCATCGAAGTCGCCCCCCACCTCGCGCGCCATATGGACGTGAATGCCCTCGAAACCTACGGGCTCGATGAGCCCTTCGCTGCCGAGCTCGAGCGGCTTGCGGCCGATAACCTCAAGCGCACGCGCATGGTGGCCGCGCCGTCGCAGGCGGACTGGTTCGCGCCGGAAGCGCAAGATCTCGCGCACGTCGCACGCTTCGTCGAAATCAAGACGATCTGGCATCCGGCGGGCATCTAGTGCAGCGACCGGAACCGGAAGCGCACGCTCGCCGCGCGATCGCACGTTACGGCGCATTGCTTTGGCAGCGCGGACTCGTCGCCGGCAATAGCGGCAACATCAGCCAGCGACTCGACGACGGCACGCTGCTCGTAACGCCGACGGGGATGTCGCTGCGGGCGCTCGCCCCCGGCGACATCGTGCGCACCGATGCCGCCGGCAGCGCCGTCGGTGCCGGGTACCGTCCGACGAGCGAATTGCCGTTGCATATCGCGGCGTATCGCGTGCGTCCCGACGCGCGCTGCGTCATCCACACGCATCCGACGTACTGCGTCGCGTGGTCGAAGTCGCGTGCTCTCTTTCCGCTCGATACCGTCGGTGCGATCGAATCGCTCGGCCCGATTGCCTGGACGCCGTACGCGCGTTCGGGGACACAGCAGCTCGCGGACGTCTGTTCGGCCGCGTTCGCCGCGCGCATCGACACGATCGTGATGGAACGCCACGGCCTGTCGTGCCTCGCGGCGGACCTCGAAACGGCGTTCGTCCACACCGACCTCGCGGAAGCGACCGCGCACATCGAACATGCAGCGATCGTTCTACGCGCGTCGAAGCTTTCCGGCATCATGAACGACGATCGCTTTCCCTTACCGCTGGACGAACTACACGCCGCCGCCGGCGATCATCCCGAAGCGCGCGATGCTCTGGCAGCATTTCACAGCGAGTATGCAAGCGACGCGCCGGACCGCGCGCGTCTGGGCGCTCATGCCGAACGCGTACGCGGTTATGCGAACATCGCGGGTCCTTTCGAACGCTGGTGGCTCGACCCGCGCGTCCAGGCCTTCGTCTCCGAACTCAACGCAACGGGCATTTAAGAACTGACGCGAACCGCAAGCGCCCCGGGCCGGACGAAGGCGTTGCGGGGGCGGGGAAGCTCGAAGAACGAAGATGGAGCGCGCCCCACGGGGCTGCGTCGGGGAGAGGTGGCAGAGTGGTCGAATGCACTCGCTTGGAAAGCGAGCAGACTGTTAAAGGTCTCGGGAGTTCGAATCTCCCCCTCTCCGGAGCCGTCTGCTCGTTTGGTATCGGGGCATTTCTTTTGGCAATGCTCGCGTGTGCCACCCCCGCGCGTGCCGATACGAGCGGCAGGCTCAGCGGACGCGTGCTCGATGCACGCACCGGACGAGTTCTTGCAGGTGTGCGCGTGGGCGCGTACTCACCTTACGGCGCCAATGTCGCACGTTCGCGCCGGGACGGAACGTTTGCAATCGTCGGCCTCGCGACGGGACGCAACGTCGTGACGGTCGAGGCAGCCGGTTATGAATCCAAGCAATGTGCTTATCGGCTTTTACCCGGCGGCGACACGCGGCTTACTTTCGCGCTGCGCTCGGCCGCGCGCAGCGACGCAGCGGGAAGCCTCACAAGAGAGGAACGCGATGCCGCGAGTTGTCCGCGCGCACCGATCGGCGGCGGCGAAACTCAAGATGTGTACGTGATCGGCGAATAACGCCGCGAACTACTGTACCGTACGAAAAAGCTCGAACGACGCGCGGGCGCTCCCTTCCAGCATCGATGTGCCGTCGAAGACGGCACGCCCGAGTACCGCACCGAGCGTCGAGCGCGCTCCGTAATTCGCGTCGACAACGATCGCAGCATTCAAGATCGACAGAACGAGCGCAGCATCATCGAAGTTCGCTTCCGGAGCGAGCGTCGCAAGGACCGCGTCGGGTACGAGACCGGCAGCCCACATGCGCGCCCCAAGATCGCGCACCACCGCCTGCGCTTTGGTTGCCGTTCGGTTCCAGACATAAACGCTAGCGCCGGCTGCGACGAGCGCGGCGATCGTCGCGCGCGCGGTCGGGCCCGCGCCCAGCACCAGCACGCGGGCCCGTGAAACGTCGGCGAGTCCGGCCTCGCGCAGCGCTCCGACGGCACCGGCGCCGTCGGTATTATAGCCCGCGATCCGCTCTCCGAGGAGCAGGGTGTTTACGGCGCCCGTCGCGTGCGCCGCCGCATCGTGCAGGTCGGCTCGCGCGAACGCTTCTTCTTTGAGCGGCGTCGTAACGTTGAGCCCCGTGTAGCCGTCGTCGCGCAGTACTTCGATCGTTCGCGCGCCCGCGCCGCCGCTCACCCGGATCGCTTCGTAGCTGCCGCACACCCCTGCGGCTGCAAGAAATCCGCGCTGCAAGGCGGGGCTTCTGCTATGCGCGACCGGGTCTCCGATCAGCGCGAGTTTGAGGGCAAGCATTTCACTCGTGCAGCAAATCGGTGAGGCTCGCGATTTCGCGCATGGGTCGTGCACCGAACGTTTCGGGCGGCAGCTTTGCGCGATTGCACCAGACGACGTTGAACCCGAATTCTGCCGCGCCCGTCGCATCCCAGCCGTTGGACGATACGAACGTGATGCGCTCCGGCGTCGTTGAGAAGCGTTTGGTTGCCAGCGCATACACACTCGGATGCGGTTTGTACGCGCGCACTGTGTCGACCGAGAGCACCGCGTCGAAGCGGTCTGCGATCTTAGCCGCCCCGAGCGTCGCTGCGAGTGCCGCCGGCGTGCCGTTGGAAAGCACGGCCGTCGCGAGGCCACGTTCCCGCAGCGTCGCGAGGAGATGTGGCACCTCGGCGTACGCCGGTAGCGACGACCAGGCGGCAATCGCTCGCAGGCGACAGTCCGAATCGCCCCCAACGCCGTGCAGTGCGGCGGCGTAATCGAACGCATATCCCGTCAGCGTATCGAAATCGACATAGCGGTCCATGAGCGTCGCCGCAAACGAGTACGCGATCTGCTTCTGTCGCCAAGTCGTGACGAAAGCATCGGGATCGGGCGCAAGCGACACGAACGCGTCGCGCAGCGTGGCATAATCGACGAGCGTCCCGTAGAGATCGAAGACGATCGCGTCGCTTGGCTCCCTCACGGCGCGGCGTTCCTTCCGAGTACGACTCGCTCGAGAAAACGTAGCGCTCGCGTTCCGAGCCAGTCGGTCGCGATCAGGGGTTCGGTGAGAATTGCGTGCAGCCCCAGAGCTTTCGCGCCGAGCACGTCGGTAAAGAGCTGGTCGCCGACGACGACGGTGCTATCGCGTGGCGTCCCGAGCAGCCGCAAGGCAGCAAGAAATCCGTATGGGAGTGGTTTGAGAGCGCGCGGAACCGCCGGGACACCCAAATCAGCGCCTATGCGAGCGACCCGCGCCGAGAAATTATTCGAAACGAGGCAAACGCGGAAACCGCGTTCGATGGCGTTCGCGATCCACGCGCGATCTTCGGGCGCGAGGTGGTCTTCACCGTATCCGACCAGCGTATTGTCCAAATCGACGATGATCCCGCGGTACCCCCGCGCGCCGAGCTCGTCGAGCGAAACGCCGCTCAGGCGGCGCGCGTAACCATCGGGTCGAAACACCCGAGCCCCGCTTCGCCTTGCTTCCCCGCTATCCTCGCTTTCCGTTCACAGCCCATACACCGCAACGGCGGCGTGGGGCCCGCACATGCACAGTTTTCTTGGCTTCTCCACCCTTCATGCACCGGATGCTCGCAAGGAGCGAGGTACCATATCTTGTATCTGCAGCGTCGAAGGTGTACTATATGACGTACTGAAGCATAGAATGAGTCGC
>JRHI01000854.1_pt1 | contig 30219 bp, 29 predicted proteins | sample 215371 | NCBI WGS metagenome assembly JRHI01 (sample SAMN02929681, study PRJNA255918) | sediment metagenome | biome: cave system; feature: Ice Cave; material: Sediment; isolation source: sediment from deep within a dark volcanic ice cave with no known source of... ...
CTGCAACAACACATACTCCTCACCAGGGGTTGACACAGGACGTCTCATCGGAGATCCTCGATGCCACTCGTCAGCCCGCCTGGCGCAGCTGCGTTACCTGCGCGAGCTGCTCGCCGACCAAGGCGCCAAGTCGCGCCGCGGCCTCTGGCTGCGGCGCGTAATGGATGTACTTTCGCGTCGTGGCGATGTCGGCGTGACCCATCCAGGTCTGCACGTCGGTGATTGGGAACTGGCGCACGGCCATCGTCCCGAAGCTGTGGCGGAGGTCATGGAAGCGTAGAGGGCGGAGGCCGGCCCGCTTTTGGGTGGCGCGGTAGCGGCGCGACAGGGCGTCGTAGTCCAGGACGTTTCCGACCTCGTTGCAGAAGACCAGGTCGTCGTCGGTGAAGAACTCCCGCACCCGGAGCTTCGTGAGCGCGAGTGCGACCTGAGGCATGAGCGGCACCGAACGGACGCGGTAGCTCTTAGGCAGATCCTCACCGCCTTCGTCGGTAAAGCCCCGCTCGACATGGATCAACGAGCCCTGGAAGTCGACTGAACGCCAGCGCAGGGCCCGCAGCTCGCTGGCACGGAGGCCGGTGAATGCTGCAGTGAGCAGCACCGCCGCGTCCTGTTCGCTCTCGGCGTGTTCCACCAGGCGCATGACCTCCTCAGGCGGATAGAAGCCGATCTTGTCCGAGGTGGCCCGTCGGGTCTTGGCTCGCTTGAAGGCGACGGAGGGATCGTCCTCGAGACCAAAGCGCTCAACGGCAAGCACGAAGATCCCATGGACGATCGCCCGGGTCTGATTCAGCGTGGTGGCCGCCAGATTCCGCGCAGTCAACTCCGCCCGATATTCACCAATGTCCTCCCGCGTGACGCTCGCGATCGGTAGCTCTCCCCAGCGGGGTCGCAGCTCCTTCTCGATGATGTTGGAGTAGGTGCGGAGGGTGGACGCGCGGAAGCTGCCGCTGCGAATCCGCGTCTCGAGCGATCTGAGATAGGCGTCGGCGACCTGCGAGAAGGTCAGCCCTTCGGAAGCCTTGACAGCAGCAGCCTGGGACGTCAGCAGCCGGCGCAAGGCTTCCTCGGCCTGGCTCCGGGTCATGTAACCGCCGGGTGCTCGGCTGCGCTTGGTCCACGCCTTACCGAGGACCTTGGCCGAATCCTTGCCAACGATTCGGTACCGAGCGATCCACACCGGCTCTCGCCGCTTGCGGCCCTTGTGCGCCACGGAGAGTCTTATCGATGCGCTCTGTTCGGCCATCCGAAACTAACCGACAGAGTACCACCTTGGGGAGCCTTTGGGGAGCCTAACGGGATGATCCAGCAGTCATCTACGAGCCGAATGGTGCTATTACCAGCGCTTTCACCATGGCCCGGCCAGGACTCGAACCTGGGACCGACGGATTATGAGTCCGCTGCTCTAACCGACTGAGCTACCGGGCCGGTGCTCGGACGCGAAGCTACCACTGGCAGGTGGTTGCGATACGCTCCGGCGGCGATGCTGATCTCCGCGGACGCGCTCGGAATGACGTTGGCCCTGCTGGCAACCTTCCTCGGGATCGGGGTGGTCGTGAACGTGTTGATCGTGTTCATCGTCGGCCAGGTTTTCGCCGAGCGCAAGCAGAACCGGGAACGTCACGAGCCCGGGCATTAGGGCTTCGGCCGTTGCGGCGGAGGCTGTCCGACGGCCTGGAGCTGGATGATAATCGCGAGCGGATCGGCTTCGCCGCGGTCCACGCATATCTGAGCCGCGACTCGTACTGGGCCACGGGCCGAGAGCGCGAGGCGGTGGATCGCAGCATCCGGGAGGCGGCGCGGGTTGTCGGCCTGTATGACGGTGAGCGACAGATCGGGTTTGCGAGCGTGATCTCGGACGGGATTCACGTGGCGCACCTGTGCGATGTGTACGTGCTCGGCGGCGACTACCGTGGTCGCGGACTGGGGGAGGAGTTGGTCCGCGAGGCGGTGGACAACGGACCTCAGGCGCGGCTCAACTGGACGCTCGCCACCGAGGATGCTTACGGGCTCTACCGACGGTTCGGATTCTCGGATCCCAACGAGAGATTCATGGAGCGTCGAGCCGATCACTGAAGGAACGACGGCGGCGGGCGTCGAATGAACGCCTGGCGATGAAGCAGACAACCACTCCCACTGCGACCGCCGAGACCGCGAACGGTCACCAGGCGCTCTCCTCATATATCCGGGCCCGTTTCGACGAATTCTCGCGCTCTCAGAAGGACGTCGCCCAGTACATCGTCGACCATCTCGACGAGGCCGCATTCCAGACCGCGGAAGAGCTCGCGCGCCGCGCCAACACCTCCTCCAGCACGGTCGTCCGGTTCTCCCAGGCCCTTGGCTTCGAGGGCTTCCCGGAGCTTCAGCAGGCCGCGCGCGACGAGTATCGCCGGCGCCCGGCCGGCGTAGCCGACCCGCTGGCTGGCGTGACCCCGCTGTTCTCGCTCGATCACACCGAGTTCGAAGCCGCACTGGCGGCCGACCATGTCAACGTGGAGGACACCGCACACAAGCTGTCCCGCTCAGACGTCGAGGCGTCGGTCGACGCGATCGTCTCCGCTGAGAAGGTACTGATCGCCGGCACCGACCAGATGGCGTTCTTTGCCAGCTATCTGCGGCATCTGCTGATGCTGCTCGACCTTCGCGCCGAGATCGTCGCCAGTCCGAGCCAGGAGGCCCTCGGACGTCTCAGCCGGATCGACGAGCGGACGCTGGTGATCGGACTGTCCGCCGGCCGCCCGCATCCACTGATCACTCGGACGATGAAGCTCGCGCGCCACCGCAAAGCGCCGACCCTGGCGATCACCGACGCCACCCTGTCCGAGGTGGCACGGCTGGCGCGCATCCGCCTGTACTACTCGTCGAACACGCCTGCGTTCGTGCGCTCACACACCGCGCTGCTGTCGTTGATCCAGGCTCTCGCCTACGGCGTCTACGCCCGCGACGCCCAGCAGTACGACGTCCGCATCAAGGCCTTCAGGCTAAAGTAGCGGACCGGGGGATGGCCCTCGTCCACCACGAGCTGTGCTTCGGTGACGACGGCGGCTGAAAACAACTGAAGAACCACGTGTCAGCGCGGCGCCACCAGCAGCGCCTGCATCGCCCGTCCGACCCGCCCCGCCTGGTCATACAGAACGCTCTCGCTGACCCCGATTCCACCCGCCGCGAGCAGCGTCCGTGCTTCCAGGCAGATCCACTCGCCCTGGGGCGCGCGGTCGATGTATACGGTCAGATCAGGGTTGATAAACAAGTACTCGTCCCAGCTCAGCGGAGAGCTGATCCCGTTGCCGAAGTCCGCGGCGGCCGCGAGTCGTTGCAGCGACGTCGCCTGCTCACCGGCGACAAGCGGTACTCGCATCCGGAACCAGGCCGTGGCCGGGCCGCGGGCCCGGAACTCCCCGGCCACGAAGCGGATCTCCATCGTGTCCGGGGCGAACATCGGCCGGTACTGAGCCTCGAGGTCGTTGGCCGCACCGTGCTCGGGCCCGGGAGGGGCCGCCAGCACCGGAGTGGCCGGGGCATCCGCCGTGCGGATCTGGAGCGCGCGGGCGCGCGCGACCTCGACTCCCGCGTCGCTCCACAGCGATGCCTCCAGCAGCTGCACCCGCCGGCCTCCTCGCACCACCTCTGAATGAACCTGGAGCGCGGCGATCGGCACCGGACGCAGCAGCTCGTAGGTCACCCGCACGATCGACAGCCCGTCGGCGGCCGGCAACGCTTCGAAGGCGCGCATCAGCAGCGCAGCCGGCGCGCCCCCGTGCTGGGCCTGCGGGTCCCACGGCCCGCGAGCCAGCTCCGTGGCCAGGAATCCTCCGTTGTGGGGTTCGAACACTGCCTCAGGCATGGCGGCACAAGCTACTGCCCGGCTACACTGGGTGCCCGATGAGCGCGCACAACGGCAGCGGCCGCGACGAAGCGACCTTCACCGTCAAGGCCGGACTGGCCGAGATGCTCAAGGGCGGCGTGATCATGGACGTTGTCACGGCCGAGCAGGCCAGGATCGCCGAGGACGCCGGCGCTGCAGCGGTGATGGCGCTCGAACGGGTGCCGGCCGACATCCGCCGTGATGGCGGCGTGGCGAGGATGTCCGATCCGGCGATGATTCAGAGCATCCAGAAGGCGGTCAGCATCCCGGTTATGGCCAAGGCCCGGATCGGCCACTTCGTCGAGGCGCAGGTGCTGGAGGCGCTCGAGGTGGATTACATCGATGAGTCTGAAGTTCTTACTCCCGCCGACGAGGCCAACCACATCGACAAGTGGGCGTTCAAGATCCCGTTCGTCTGCGGGGCCACGAATCTCGGCGAGGCGCTGCGGCGAATCGGCGAAGGCGCGGCGATGATCCGTTCCAAGGGCGAGGCCGGCACCGGCGACATCGTCCAAGCCGTGCGCCACCTAAAGGTGATCGGGAACGAGCTCAAACGCGTCGGGACGCTCGACGACGCCGAGCTGGCCACCGCGGCCAAGGAGCATGGCGCGCCACTTCATCTGGTCCGCCAGGTCGCCGCCGACGGGCGCCTGCCGGTCGTGCTGTTCTGCGCCGGCGGCATCGCCACTCCCGCCGACGCAGCGCTGGTCATGCAGCTCGGCGCCGAAGGGGTATTCGTGGGGTCGGGCATCTTCAAGTCAGAGGACCCAGAGCGCCGCGCGCGGGCGATCGTCGAAGCGACCACCCATTACCGGGACCCGGCCCGGATCGCGGCGGCGTCGACCGGGCTCGGCCAGGCCATGGTCAGCCTCGAAACCTCCAAGCTGGAATCTGAGCAGCTGCTCTCCCCGCGCGGCTGGTAGCGCGTGGGGGCGGAGGGCGGCGAACAGCCGCGCGTGGCCGATGACGGTAACGCGCGCCCAGCCCTGGTCGGCATCCTCGCCCTGCAGGGTGGCTTTGCCGCGCACGCAAAGGTCCTGCAAGCGCTTGGCGCCCGCACCCGTGAGGTTCGGGTGCCGGCGGACCTCACGGGTCTGGACGCGCTGATCATGCCCGGGGGCGAATCAACGGTGATGACACTGGGCATCGAACGGGAGGGGCTCGCCGAGCCGCTGCGCGAGTTGGTCCGGCGCGGGACCCCGGTGTTAGGTACCTGCGCGGGAATGATCATGCTCGACCGAGATCATCTCGGGGTGTTGGACATCCACGCTCAGCGCAACGCGTTTGGGCGCCAGCTGCGGTCGTTCGAGTCAGAAGTGGTCGTGCAGGGGGTGAAGGGGGGACCCCTGCACGCAGTCTTCATCCGCGCACCGTGGGTCGATCAACACGGCGAGGGGGTCACCGTGCTCGCGGAGATCGACGGGCATCCCGTGGCGGTGCGTCAGGGCAACGTGCTGGCGGTCTCGTTCCACCCGGAGCTGGCCGGAGACGGGCGTCTCCACGAGCTCCTGTTGGCGATCGCCGGCCGCAGTAGTTAGTCGACGCCCAGCGGCTCCCGCCGGCGCTCGGCGTACTCGCGGAACTGAGCCTCGAAGTGAACCCAATCAAGGGTCGGCAGACCATCCGGCCGCGGCGGAGGCTGCTCGTCGACCGGTTCCTCGCCCCCTGGGGGATCCTCGGAGTCGCTGCCTCGGGACAGCCACGCCGCCAACGCGCAGAGCGCGATCCCGGCGGCATAGACGAAGCCGGCAAGGCCGGGATGGTGCGTGATCGAGGCCAGACCGCCGACCGCGTAGAGCACGATCGCCGAGAGCACCAGCCGACGCAGCTCTGATCCGGCGGCGGCACGCTTCGGGGCGCGGACGATGAGGCTGCCGCAGATCGCGCCCGCGAGCGCGAGCGCCAGCACCAGCTTCCACGCGGCTGAAGGCGGCAGCACCATCGTTCTTCCCCGATGATCGACCATCTTCGCCGAAAATCAACCCATTCTTGGGGCGGGCTAAACGACCAGGCCGTGACGGATCGTGTTCTCGCTCACCGCTCGGGGTTCGACGAACTGCAGCAGATAGTCCGGACCGCCGGCTTTCGCCCCGGTGCCGGACAATCGGTTGCCGCCGAAGGGCTGGCGTCCCACCATGGCGCCGGTGATTCCCCGGTTCACGTAGAGATTGCCCACCGGGGTCCGGGCCCTGACGAGCCGGACTGTGGCGGGATCCCGGGCGAACAGGCCGCCGGTCAGCGCGAACGGGAGCCGGTCGACCACCTCGCACGCCTGGTCCATGTCCCGCACCCGCTCGACCGCCAGCAGCGGGCCGAAGACCTCCTCTGAGAGCACCGTCGAGTCGGGGTGCAGATCGGCCGCGACGGTCGGCGGGCAGAACCAGCCGCGGTCCGGCACCGGCTGCACCTGAGCGGCGATCCGCCCGTCTCGGGAGGCCCGCAGGATGTAACCCTGCACCCGCGCACGCGCCGCTTCCTCGATCACCGGCGGTACGTCGGTCCTGAGCTCGGACGCCTGGCCCACCGCGAGGACGGCGGTGGCGCCGGCGATCCGCTCGATCAGTGCGTCGGCGATCGCCTCGTGGACGAGCACGCGAGAGGCGGCCGAGCACTTCTGACCGGCGTACACGAAGGCGGAGGCGACGATCGCCGGCACGGCATCGTCGAGGTCGGCGTCGGCATCGACGATCACACAATTCTTGCCGCCGAGCTCGGCGATCACCCGCTTGAGGTGTTGCTGCCCGGGCTGGACTTGAGCCGCGGCCTGGATGATCTCCAGGCCGACCGGCTGGGAGCCGGTGAAGGCGATCGTCTGTACGTCCGGATGCGTCACGAGCGCGGCGCCGACGTCGCCCGCGCCCGGAAGCAGGCCGATCGCGGCCGGCGGGACCCCGCCGGCTCTGAGCGCCTCGAGCAGTCGCTGCGCGCACCCGGGCGATTGCTCGGCCGGCTTCAAAACCACAGCGTTACCGGTGGCCAGTGCGGCCGCCGTCATTCCGCAGGCGATAGCCAGGGGGAAGTTCCACGGCGAGATCACCGCCGTGATCCCGCGCGCCACGTACTCGAGCTCGTTTCGCTCGCCGGGCACCTGTGCCAGCGGGCGACCGCTGGCCAGCTCTATGGCGCCGCGCGCGTAGTACYCCAGGAAGTCGATTGCCTCGCACACGTCCGCGTCGGCTTCGGGCCAAGGCTTCGCACACTCTCTGACCTCCAACGCTGCCAGCTCCAGCCGGCGCGAGCGCATCCATTGCGCCGCACCGGTCAACGCAGCCGCGCGCTCGCCGGCCGGCACCACGCGCCAGGCCAGCGCACCCTCGCGGGCCACGCTGACGGCCGCGTCCACCTCCGGCAGCGAGGCTGCCGCGGCCAGCGCCACGGCCCGCTCGGGGTCGCCCGGGTCGGTAGAGGGGAGATCCTCGCCGCCGCGCCGATCGACGCCCACGCTAACCGGAACCGCGAGCGGGAGCTGGCGGTCGAGGGCGCTCAGCGCGTCGGCCAGCTGCGCCCGGACCGCGGCCCGGCGCAACTCGAGAATCGGTTCGTTCTGGAACTGCGAGTGGGCGGACACGGGCGGCCCGACCAACCCTAACATTGGGCCCATGCCGGCGAGCCCTGAGCGCGCGGTGCGCCTGCCCCAGATCAGCGTGATCGTCCGCGCGCGCAACGAGCAGTCAAGCATCGGCCGGTGTCTGGAGCTGATCGCGGGGCAGCGGTTCGATCCCCCCGGACCTCGAACGGAGGTGATCGTCGTCGACGCCGGATCTGAGGACCGGACGGCCGAGATTGCGCAGGCCCATGGCGCTCGCGTGGTCGAGCTGCCCACGCGGTGGTTCACGTTCGGGCGCGCCCTGAACCTTGGCGCCGCGAACGCACGGGGGGAGCTTCTCGTGGCGCTCTCAGCCCACGCGTTCGCCCCGGATTCCGGGTGGCTCGCGCGCTTGACGGAACCCTTTGCCGATCCCGCCGTGGCCTGCGTCGCGGGCGATCGCTTCGATCCCGACGGCAAGGCGCTCCACGCCGCCCGGCACCAGGACTTCGAGCTCGCCCGCCGTCGCCCGGAGTGGGGCTACTCCAACGCTGCGGGCGCATTCCGGGCCGAGCTCTGGCGCCGACGCGCGTTCCGGGAGGACCTACCCGGGTGCGAGGACAAGGAGTGGGCGTGGTACTGGCTCGAGCGAGGGCACCTGTGCGTGGTGGATCCCACCGTGACGGTTGAGCATGATCACACTCATGACAGCCTGCTCAGTATCTACCGGCGCGCGCGCAGAGAGGCGGAGGCTTATTCCGTGTTCGCCGGGCTGGCCTCCTACGGTCCGCGCGAGCTCGGGCGGGACTGGTGGTCGGACGTGCGCTGGTATGGCTCCCCGGCTCGCGCCCGGCTCAGCCATCGCCGGGTGGCGCGGTTGCTGGGAAGCTACGCCGGTCGGCGTCGGGGGACTTGAGACCGCGCTGAGCCGCCCCGCGGGCGGCAGTGCGCAGGAGGATCTTGACGTCGGTCCAAGCCTCAAGCTGTCCCCGCTCGCGGGCCGTCACGGCGCGGCCAGGAGTTCATCGAGTGGCGCGCCGCTGGCCTGCTCGTGCAGGAACGATTCGTTGCTCGTGTTCTCAAGCAACCGCCGCACTAAATAGGCCATTCCCGCGACCAGGTCTCCAACCGGGCAATACGCCCGAACACGCAGGCCGCGTTGACTGAGGGCCTCGCCGAGGTCATCGCCGAGACCGCGCAGGACCTGCAGCTCAAGGTCACGATCCTCGCCGCCGGCCGCGCGCGAAGCGGCGATCGCGTGCGCCACCGAGCGGAGATTGTGCGAGGCGATCGCCACCCGCACGAGTGGCCGCGCCGCGACGAGGGTCCGGGTCAACGTCTCGAAGTTGCGGTCGCAATCCGCCTTGACCTCGAATACCGGGGTAACCCATCCGTGCTGGCGCGCCACGACGAGTTCGTGATCCCAATACGCCCCCTTGACCAACCTGACCTGCAGCGGCGGAGTCCGCTCGGTGCTCCCGGCCCACGCGAGAATCGTTTGCAGCTGCTCGGGTGAATCGCGCAGGTAGGCCTGCAGCACGACGCCCGCCGACGGGCCGTGGCGAAACTCGGCCTCCGCCAGCAGCTCGAGTACGAGTTCGAGCACCGCCTCACGGGAGTCCAGCGACTCCATGTCGATGTGGACGTGCGCGCCGAGCGCCTGCGCCCGTCGCAGCAGCGGCCGCAGCCGGCGCGCTGCGTCGTCGCGTCCTCGCTCGGGGGCGTCCGGGCGCAGCAGCGGCGTCAGGGCGGACACCTTGACCGAGACGTTCGCGCGCGGGAGCGTGCCGCTTGAGTCCTGCTCGAGCACCGGTCGGGGTGGCCAGTCAGAGGCTGCACGCGAGAGCTCCTCGAGGGCCGCCGTGCAGCGAGCTGCGTAGCGGTCAGCCTCCTGCTCGGTGACCGTCGCCTCGCCGAGCAGATCGACCGAGCTCGCCACGCCGTGCTCCCACAGGCCACGCAGCACTCCGAGCGCCTCCCGCGGGGACTCGCCGACGATGAACCGGTGCGCCATGTGCTTAACGCCGGCGGCGGCGGCGGTCCCGATCGCAGCGCGGCCGGCGCGCGAGCGCCCGATGCGCATCGCCGCCGTGACCGACGCCGGCGCCTGTGGGACCTCGTCGAGGAAGGCCGTGAGGTGCTGGGCGACGTCATCCACCGAACGGCAGGCGGGGACCACGTCCACAAATCGGAACAGCGCGGCGCGCAGCTCCTGATCCCGGGCGGTCAGATCCATCGCGCGCGCGTCCAGCGTCCTCAGCGGATGCCGCGCGGCGGACGGGAACGCAGCCGCCAGCTCGCCTCCGAGCTTGCGGATCTCGGGTTCGTCCGGGGCGCGCGAGGTGCTCGAGCGGGGCGGGGGATCGGTTCCGGGAGGACCGTGCACGCTCAACCGTTGAGTATGTTCACCGCTCGCGCCACGACCAGGCCCACGGTCACCAGCGCGGTCAACGACTGGCCGGTCATCAGCCACTTCGCCGTGTGGGTGAGCGGCATCGTGTCGGTCGGGCTGAACGCGGAGGCGTTGGTGAACGAGACGTACATGTAGTCGACCAGCGTGGGCTTCCAGTCCGGCGGCGCCCAGCGCGGATCGGCCATCTGAGGGAACTGAAAATCCGGCAGCACGTCGGTCTCGGTCGCCCGCGCGATCGGTCCTCCGCGGTCCATCTCCCAGTACCACAGGCCGAACAGCAGCACGTTGGTGACCCACAACACGATTCCGGCCAAAACCAGGTCGCGCCCGCTGGACTTGCCTCCGTGCAGCAGGTAACGGCAGAGCAGCACCAGGGAGATGCTGTTGACCAGGCTGACCAGGCCAATCAGCGCGATCGCCAAGTTGCGCCTGACGGGCGAGTGGCGCATCACCGGATTCGGGGAGGCGAGCAGCAGCCCCGCGAGCAGCAGGCCCTCGACGCTCGGCAGCAGCCAACTCGGCCCGATCGTGAGCTTCTCAGGTAAGGAGAGATCGAGCACGATCGCGCCGGCCACGACGAGCTGCGGCGCCCAGAAGGGGTCATGGCGCTCGAGCGCCCGTTTCGTTCCCTCGCCACCGGACAGCAGGTAGGTCTTTGGGTTGCGTCGTGGTGGCTTCGGTTTCGTTTCCATGGGCGCGCGTGTGCAATCGTCGCACGGCGGGCAGGAGTGGGGAGCGGTGAGCGCGAAAGGGCAAGCATGAGAGCCGTACTCACCACCTGCGCACTGGCCACTGGGCTCGTCCTGTCGGCCTGCGGCGGGTCCACCAAGGTGGTGAGCGATTCGCAGCCCGTTTCGTCGTCAACCAGGTCCTCGAGCGCGACGACGACGCCGGCGGCGGGCACCTCGAGCACCAGCGCCAGCGCGTCGACGAGCACCACCGCGTCAACCAGCGGCTCGGCGGTGTCCCGCTGCGTCGGAGCCGACCTCGCGCTCGTGTTCCTCGGCCAGCAGGGGGCCGCCGGCCACGGCGAGCTCGGATTTGCCCTGCGCAACACCAGCGCTCGGATGTGCCACACGTTCGGTTATCCGGGGATTCTGTTCCTCAGCCGGACTGGTGCGCCGTTACCGACGGCGAGTAGCAGGACCACGCACGACTTCTTCGGCGCCGCCCCTGAGGCGTCGCTGAGGATCGCGCCGGGTGGCACGGCATCGTTTCGGGTCGGAGTAACGCATGGGATCAGCTCCAGCGCGAGCTGCAGCACCGCGGCGGCCCTGCAAATGATCGCTCCCGACGACACGGCGACGCTGCGCGTGCGGATTCCCGGTGGGGCTTACGAATGCGCCACGGCCACGGTCTCGCCGCTGCAGTCTGGAAATAGCGCCTTTCGCTGAAGCCGGAGCGCTCAGTCGCCCACGGCCTCGAAGCAGACGGCGCCGTCCTGCTCCAACTCGCGCACCTGCTGGTCGCGGACCAGCAGGTCCATGTGACCGAGGACCTCGGAGATCGTCAGATAGGCCTGGGTGACGGCGACGTTACCCCACATCGCGGTGGCGATTTCGTAGGCGGTCAGGGGACCGGACTCGAGCAGCCCGCGCATATCCCGGGCCCGGCGCTCGTGCATGCGCAGCCGCCTGTCGATCAATGACGCGTGGTCGGTGATCGGGTCGCCGTGGCCGGGAAGCACCAGCTCCGCTGGAAGCTCGCGCGTGGCCCGCATCGACTCGATGTAGCCGATCAGTGCGTGCGGGCGAGCGGCGGCGGCCAGATCGCCCGCGGGCGCTTCACCGCGGGCGGCGAGCGGCCGAGAGATCAGCGGATTGGACGAGATATGGGGAAGCAGGTGATCGCCGGCGAGCAGGATCCGGCGCTCCTGATCCCAGAAGATCGTGTCTGACGGGCTATGGCCGGGCCGGTGCATCACGCGCAGGCTCCGGTCACGAAGCTGCAGCTCGGCCCCGTCGTGCAGCTGGTGGCTGACCTGGCCGCTCGAGCCGAACGCCCTGAACGCTGCGCCGACGGAGCCGAGCACCGTCGCAAGGTCCTGCGGGACGCCGTGGCGACGCATGACCAACTGGGCGAATTCATCGTCGGCGCTCGCGCTGGCTCCGAAGTTCGCCAGATACGGCGCGAGCAGGTCCAGCGCCGCGATCTGCGCCCCGGAGCGACGGGCGACAATCTCCAGCAGACCGAGGTGGTCCATGTGCTGATGGGTGATCACGATCAGCTCCAGGTCTTCGATCCTCCGCCCGAGCCGGCCCAGCGCGAGCTCCAGCTCATCGAGCGATTTGCCGGAGTTCGGACCGGTGTCCAACAGGGTCAGCGGCTCGTCCTCGATCAGGTAGCAGTTGACCCGTCCGACCAGGAACGGAGTCGGGACCGGGAGGCGGTGAATGCCGGCGGCCGCGGCCAGCGCGAGTGACTGCGCGGCGGCGCCCTCCGCGGCTGGTGCGGTGCTCACGCCCGGATTACCGACAGCACCTCGTCGCGTTTGCGCTCCATGTCCTCCGGCGAGCGCAGCGACTCGAGGCAGAGCCGCAGCAGCGGCTCGGTGTTCGAGGATCGGACGTTGAAATGCCAATCGTCGTAGTTGATCGAGATTCCATCGAGACGGTCTTGCCGGGCGTCGCTGTAGCGCTCGGCCAGCTCCTCCATCTTGGCCTGCGGATCGGCTACCTCGGAGTTGATCTCTCCGGAGATGAAGTAGCGCGAGCGGTATGGCTCGAGCAGCTCGGAAAACCGCTTGCCGCTCGTGCTCAGCAGCTCGAGCATCAGCAGCGCGGGGATCGTCCCCGAATCCGCGCAGTAGAAGTCGCGAAAGTAGTAGTGACCCGATACCTCCCCGCCGAACACCCCATCCTCTTCGCGCATCCGGGTCTTGAAGAACGCGTGACCGACGCGATTGACGAGCGCCTTCCCACCTCCGTGCTCCACCGTGTCCGCGACTGCTCGGCTGGCGCGCACGTCGTACAGGATCGCGGCCCCGGGGTGCTTCTCCAGCATCGACTCGGCCAGCAGCGCGGTGAGGAAGTCCCCGTCGACGAACTGGCCGTGGTCATCGATGAAGAAGCACCGATCGGCGTCTCCGTCCCAGGCGATTCCGAGGTCCGCCCTGAGCTCCACGACCTTTTGCATGATGAGCTCCCGGTTCTCCTTAAGCAGCGGGTTCGGCTCGTGGTCGGGAAAGTTGCCGTCGGGCGTCCAGTAGTTCTCCGACAGCTCCAGGCCGAGGGCCTCGAGCAGCGGCCCCACCATCGGCCCGGCCATCCCGTTGCCGCCGTCGACGACGACTCGCAGCGGCTTTACAGCCGTCGGATCGATCAACTTCAGAGCCGCCCGGTGGAACTCGTCGTAGAACGAGACCGATTCGACCGAGCCGCCGCCCGGCGCGTCGCCGAGTCCCCCCGCGATCTTGTCGCGCACATCCCCGATGCCTGCGTCGCCGGACAGCGCAATCGCCCCGCGCTTGACTAGCTTCGCTCCGGTGTACCGCTTGGGGTTGTGCGAGGCCGTGCACATCAGCCCGCCGTCGAGCTCGCGCGAGCCGACGAGGTAATAGAGCATCTCGGTGCCGATCTCCCCGCCGTTGAGCACGGTCGCGCCTTCGCCGGCCATCCCGGCGCCATAACGGGCGGCCATCTCCGGAGCGGTCAGCCGCATGTCGTGACCGAGGCCAAGCCGCAGCTCGCTGACCGGCTTGCCCTCGAGCTCCGCGATCACCCGGGCGAAGGCGCGGCCGATCAGCTCAGCCATCTCGGCATCGAGTTCGTCGCCGTAGACCCCCCTGATGTCATAGGCCTTGAAGATCTCGGGATTGGCGATCACGCTCATCGGCGAGCGCTCACTTACTGACCACGATTGTCGCCTTCATGAACGGATGAATCGAGCAGATGTAGTGGATCGTTCCCGGCTGGGTCAGCTTCAGCTTGAACTGTCCTCCGGAGTTGAGGTTGGCGGAAGAGGTGAACTTCGGTCCGCTGACATAGACGACGTTGTGCTGCGGCGTGTCCTGGTTGGTCCACTGCACCGTCTGGCCGACCTTGGCGTTGATCGTGGCGGGGCTGAAGGCCAGGTTCTTCATCGTCACTCCGAGCGCGGAGCTCGAGGTGGCGGCGGTCCTGGTAGCGGAGCTGGCGGGGGTGCTCGCGCTGGTGGAGCTGGAGCCGGAGCTCGAGCCGCAGCCCGCCAGGGCGACCAGCGCCAGCTGGAGGCTGAGGAGGAGAGGGCGTCTCATGAGCGGCAGCGTACCGCGCGATCCCACCAGCTCAGTGTGCAGTCCTAAACTCTCAAGACATGTCAGGTCACTCCAAGTGGGCTTCGATCAAGCACAAGAAGGCGGTCGTCGATGCACGCCGAGGTCAGCACTTCACCAAGCTGGCACGGGCGATCACGGTCGCCGCACGCGAAGGCGGGGGCGATCCCACGGGTAATCCCGGGCTGTCGCTGGCCATCCAGAAGGCGCGCGACGCGTCGATGCCCAAGGACAACATCGAACGCGCGATCGCCAAGGGCACCGGAGAGGGGGTCGACGCCGATCAGATCGAGACGGTCCTCTACGAGGGCTACGGCCCGGGCGGCGTGGCACTGCTGATCGAGGCACTTACCGACAACCGCAACCGCACCGGAGCTGACGTTCGTCACGCGCTGTCCAAGCACGGCGGGAATCTCGGCGAGCCCGGATCGGTGTCATATCTGTTCGACAAGCAGGGCGTGATCGTCATCGACGCCGGACGCTACGACGAGGACGACTTGATTGCCGCCATCGACGCCGGCGCGCTCGACATCCTCCGTGATGAGGACGTGTTCGAAGTGGTCACCGAGCCGGCTGACCTCTCCACCGTCCGTGAATCGCTGGTGCAGGCCGGCGTGGAGCTCGAGAGCGCGGACGTCAGTCAGCGGCCGAAGGTCCGCGTGCCCGTGGAAGAGGCCGACGCCGCCAGACTGATGAAGCTGATCGACGCGCTCGAGGACTCTGACGACATCGGCTCGGTTCACGCCAATTTCGATGTCGATGCGGACGTTCTGGAGCGGATCGCCGGCTGAGCGCCTCACCTAAAGCCGCCGCTTCGTCCGGCTCGCTACCCTCCGGCCCTCTGATGCGAATGAACCATCTTCTCACCCCGATGCTCGTGCTGCTCGCGGCCGGCGTCAGCGCCTGCGGCAGCTCGAAGGCCCCGGGAGTGCAGGCCCCGCCCTCGGCGGGAGTCACGCAAGCCGCGGTGACAGCAGCGCCGACCACCACCACCAGCTCGACCGCCACTACGCCGCCGGTGAGCACGCCAAAACCCCCGTCGCCGCTGTCGAAGAAGCCCGTGGTGAGGGTGCCGACGGGCCCCGCGCCCAAGCAACTGGTCGTCAAGGACCTGATCAAGGGCACCGGCCCGGCCGCCAAGAAGGGCAGCAACATGACGGTGAACTACGTCGGTGTACTCGACAAGGGCGGGAAGGAGTTCGACTCCTCTTGGAAGCACGGGACGACGTTCCCGTTCGTGCTGGGGCAGGGCAACGTGATCCCCGGCTGGGACCAAGGTCTCGTCGGCATGAAGGTCGGCGGACGGCGTGAGCTGATCATTCCGGCGAACCTCGCCTACGGCCCGCGGGGCACCCCCGGCATCCCGGCTAACTCGCCGCTCGTCTTCGTCGTCGATCTTCTCGCCGCCGCCTAGCGGCAGACGAGCCGTGCTCGTCCTTCGCGTCCTCGCCCTCCGGCCCCGCTGAACCCTCGGCCTCGGTCTTCGGGCGTGCCCGATGCAGTGGCACCGGCTCCGGTAGGCCTTTGAGCCGGTGCCGTCCGGCAAAGGACCACTCGTAGGCGTCCGGTGCGGCGTCTCGCACCTCCTGGGTGCAGAGAACACTGCCCGCGCGCGCCGTTCCGGTCACCCGGCTGGCCAAACTGACGGAATGACCATAGAAGTCACCGGCTCGCTGCAGCGCGGGACCGAGCGCGATGCCGGCTCGCAGCGTCGGCAGTCCCGCCTCCTCGATCGCCGCTACCAGGTTCAGCGCGACGCCGACCAGCGCCCCCGGATCCGGGCTCACGAACATCGCCGCGTCGCCGATCGTCTTGATCAGCCGCACCGGCTGGACGACCACGTCGCCGGCCAGCTCGGCGAGGCGTCCTGCGACATGCCCGAGCTCCTCCACATCCACCTCGCCGCCCAGCCGGGTGAAACCGACCACGTCGGCAAAGCACACCGCAACCTCCTGCTGGCCGTCGATGTGACCTGCCTCGCGCTCGACTCGGCCGATCATGCCCCGGCGCACACTCTCGCGCAGGTGAGCCTTGAACGTGGCCATGAACACCGGGCCGAGCGCCGGGGTCAGCGACTCCGCCAGGGCGGCGAAGCGGACCGCCACATCCTCCTCGCTGTCGCCAGGTTTGAGGAACGCGTCGACGAACGTCGCCGCGGTCGTCGCCGCGATTCGCGCCATCGCCTCCCCGAGCACCCGCGTCATCTCGGTAATCGCCCGCTCGCTCAGGCCTGCCTGGAGGAACAGCTGCGTGGACTGCGCCGCCTCGACGTCCTCGTCACCGAACACGCGATCCTCGGGGCCCACCTCCGGTAGGCCCTGCAGACGCCGGATCCGGAGCATCAAAGCGGCCGAGGCACCGGTGCGCTGCTCGATCTCCCGGGCCGTGTAGCGACCGCCCAGAACCCGCTCCACGGGCAGCAGGGCGAGCCGGTCCTCGGCCACGGCGACTTTCAGCTCGTCGAGGTCGACCCCGCCGTCCAGCAGCGTCTCCAGCAGGCGTTCCCGGGCGACCCGCTCGTCCCCGTCCAGCCCGGCGAGCAGCCCCGCGGCGGCAAAGTCCATCCATGCATCCTCTACGAAAAGCCGTCCGTTCGCTAGCATCGTCGGTCCTCGCGGGTGCCCTTCCAGTCCGGCTTCCGCTCAGCCGACCCCTTCGACCCGAATTTCAGATGCTCTCGATCCTGATGCCCGTATACAACGAGCGGGAGCGCGTCGAGCGAGCAATCGCCGAGGTGCTCGCGACCGAACTGCCCGCCGACTTCGAGTTGATCGTCGTCGACGATGGCTCCACGGACGGCACTCAGGAGATCCTGCGCGGCGGTGAGTGGGATCCCCGCGTGCGCCTGCTCGAGCACGAGCACAATCAGGGCAAGGGTGCAGCGATCCGAACGGGCCTGGGCCACGCCGAGGGGGAGTTCGCCGCAATCTTCGACGCGGACCTCGAGTACGACCCTGCGGACCTTGCGCTGTTGATGCCGCCGCTGATGGACGGCCGCGCGAACGCCTGCTTCGGGGTCCGAGCGTTCGACGGCTACACGAGCCACTCGTTTCTGTTCGTGCTCGGCAACAAGGGAGTCACGCTGGCCTGCAACGTCCTGTTCAACGTGTATCTCCACGACATCATGACCTGCCACAAGATGATCCGGACCGATGTGTTCCGCGGCTTGCCGCTGACCGCGCCGGGTTTTGCCATCGAGCCCGAGATCACCGCGCGCCTCGTGCAGTCCGGCGAGCGCATCTTCGAGGTCCCCGTCCACTATCGAGCGCGAGCGACCGACGAGGGCAAGAAGCTGACCGCGGTGGACGGCTTCCGGGTGATTGGCACCCTGCTTCGCTGCCGCTTCTCTCGGGGCTGAACCGGTGCTCGGGGACCGGGTCTCCACCGAGGATCCGCCAGCGGCGACGCGGGACTCGGCCGGCGCCACCCCTCCCTGGTTTCGCCGCTCGCCGTTTCTGCTCGCGGCTGTCGCCTGCCTGGCCCTCGCGGCCCTGTCGGCGGGCCTATTCGCCACCGTGCCGAGCTATGACCCCTGGTCGTGGATCGTGTGGGGGCGGGAGGTCAGCGACCCGCACCTGAGCTTCACGGTCGGCGGCGGACCGTCTTGGAAACCGCTGCCGTTCCTGTTCACGAGCGTATTTGGCCTGTTCGGCAGCGCCGCCCCGACGCTCTGGGTGATCACCGCGCGCGCCGGCGGTCTGCTCGGCGTGGTCGCGGCGTATCGGCTCGGATCGTTGCTGGCTGCCCGGTCGACGCGGGGGGTCCGCTGGATCGCGGTGCTGGCGGGCGTGATCGCCGGGCTCGGCGTCGTGCTCACGCAGGAGTGGTCCTACTACATGTTCCGCGGTACGTCTGAGCCGATGCTGGTCGGCGCTGCGCTGTGGGCCGTCGACCGCCATCTCGCCGGGCGCCGCTGGGAGGCATTCGTGCTCGGCCTGCTCGCCGCCCTGATCCGCCCCGAGGCCTGGCCGTTCATCCTGCTCTACGCCGCTTGGCTGTGGCTGCGCGAGCCCCGCGCCGCCATGCGGATCCTGATCCTGCTCGGACTGGCCGCGATCCCGTTTCTGTGGTTCGTGCCTCCGTGGGTTGGCTCCGGCCAGCCGTTCCTGGCCGCCTCGCACGCCAAGTCCTACAACGGACATCTCGGCAGCAATCCGTTCTTCGAGGTGCTGCGCCGCGGTACCGACCTCCAGGTCCTTCCGATGCTGGTGTTTGGACTCCTGGCGGTGGCGATCGCGTGGTTCCGAGGGCGAGACCGCTTGATCCTCGGCCTCGCGGCTGGCGCGCTCGGGTGGTGGATGCTGGTCGTCGGCATGACCTTGGCCGGCTATCCCGGTCTCGAGCGTTTCTTTCTGCCCGCGGCCGGGTTGACGTGCGTGCTGGCGGGCGTCGGGGTGGCGCAGTCCGGAGAGCTGCTCGCCGACGCGGTCGGCTCGCGACTGAGTGTTTCGTCAAACCGATGGCCCCTCGGCGCGGCGGTGGTGATTCTTCTCGCCATCTCGGTTCCGTTCACCACCAAGCGCGTCGACGAGGCGCGGGCGCAGCCGGCGATCGCCGACCATGCCGTCACCCGGCTGGACCAGCTCGCCGCGGCCGTTCAGGCGGTGGGCGGCCACGCCGCGGTGTTCCCCTGCCACTCGAGCTTCTCCGCGGTGAACCACGGAGTCCAGACGGCGCTGGCGTTCAAGCTCCACACGACGCTCGCGCGCGTGGGAACCTCGATGCGCCATCAGGGCGTGATGTTCGTCGGACCGCACGACACGATCGACGGCGGCCCACCGGCGGTCAACCCGCAGCTCGATCAGCGGCAGCTGATCGCCAAAGTTGGCGTGTGGCGGGTCTACCGTGTGTGGAGCCAGGGTCACCTGAGCCGCTGCGTGGGGCGATAGCCCTCAAGGTTCTGGCCGCGGCCGTTCCGGCGCCGAGCAAGTCGCGTATCGGCAGCCACAGGCCGGGTCGGGGGCCCGGATTGCCAGCAGGCGTCCGGGTCTCGACGCAGAATGCTGTCTGAAGTGATCGTCCTTGGTATCGACCCCGGCACGGCCAGCACCGGTTACGGCGTCGTCCAGAGCCGAGGTTCGCGACTGTGCGCAGTGGAGCAGGGCGTGATCGAGACCAACCCCGGGATCCCGCTCGAGCGTCGGCTCGCTGACATTCACTCCCGCGTGGGGGAGCTACTCGACCAGCACGGACCGGATTCATTGGCCATCGAAGAGCTGTATTTCGGGGCGAACGTGCGAACCGCCTTCGCCGTCGGCCAGGCCCGCGGCGTCGTGCTGCTGGCCGCCGGCCAGCGCAGCATTCCCTCGCGCTCCTACACCCCTCAGCAGGTCAAGGCCGCCGTCTGCGGTCATGGCCGGGCCGATAAGGGTCAGGTTGGGCGGATGGTGGCGCGGCTGCTCGGCCTGAGCGCGCCACCCACGCCTGATCACGCCGCCGATGCGCTTGCGGTGGCGATCTGCGAGCTCAATCGCGCGCCGCTCGCGCAGGCGGTGGCGCGGGCGTGATCGCGCTCGTCTGCGGCCAGGTGGCGGTCCGCCGAGCCGATCACGTAGTGATCAGCTGCGGCGGGGTTGGGTATCGGCTGGCCGTCTCCGCTGAGACGCTCCGGCACGTTCCCGCGGCCGGGCTGGAGGTGATGCTCCACGCCCACCTCGTGGTCCGCGATGATGCGCTCGCGCTGTACGGCTTCGCGACCGAGGAGGAGCGTGAGCTGTTCCTGATGCTGCTGGGCGTGCAGTCGGTCGGGCCGAAGGTGGCGCTGGCCGTGCTCTCCGGTGGCCCGCCGCGGGAGATCCTGTCCGCGCTAGCGGCCGGGGATGCCGCGCGGTTGCAGGCGGTGCCCGGGATCGGCAAGCGCACGGCGGAGCGGATCATCGTCGAGTTGCGGGAGAAGGTCGGCTCGACCCTGCCCGAGCCCTCGATCTCGATCACCCGCTCTGACGACCCGCGGGCGCTGGCCCGGGAGGGCCTGATCGGCCTCGGCTACAGTGGTCAGGAGGCCGATGAGCTGCTCGACACCGCTCGTGGCGAACGGCCCGAAGACCTGATCGCGGACGCGCTGAGGGCGGCTCGCCGGTGAGCCAGGCCGAGTCGATGAACGAGGCGCAGGCGCGGATTCAGGCCCCGGAGGCTCTACCCGAGGACGATCTCGATCGCTCGCTGCGCCCGCGCCGGCTCGAGGACTTCGTCGGCCAGGAGGCGCTCAAGGATCAACTCGCGGTTTCGATCGCTGCTGCCGCCTCTCGCGGCGAGGCGCTCGACCATGTCCTGCTGGCCGGCCCGCCCGGCCTGGGGAAGACCTCGCTGGCCCAGATCGTCGCCGCCGAGCTCGACGTGCCGTTCGTCCAGACAGCCGGTCCGGCGCTCGAGCGCAAGGGGGACATCGCCGCGTTTTTGACCGCGCTCGAGCCGCGTGCGATCTTCTTCGTGGACGAGATTCACCGCCTCCCGCGGGCGCTCGAAGAGACGTTCTATCCGGCGATGGAGGACCGCACGCTCCCGATCACCGTCGGACAGGGCGCCGGGGCGCGGGTGGTCACGCTTGACCTGCCGCCGTTCACGCTCATCGGCGCGACCACGCGGTCGGGGTTGCTGACCACGCCTCTGCGGGACCGCTTCGGGATCCAGCACCGGCTCGAGCACTACGAGCCCGCCGAACTGGCGCGCATCGTCAAGCGCTCGGCCAGGCTGCTCGAGGTCTCGATTGAGGACGGCGGCGCGATCGCCATCGCCGAGCGCAGCCGCGGCACGCCGCGCGTCGCCAACCGGTTGCTCAAGCGCGCACGCGACTACGCGGAGGTGCGGGGAAATGGGATCGTCACCGCCGCGGCGGCACAGGCCGCGCTTGACCTCCTGCAGGTCGACCACGAAGGACTCGACCGCCTCGATCGAGAGATCCTCCGGGCGATCTGCGAGAAGTTCGGCGGCGGCCCGGTCGGGCTCTCGACCTTAGCGGTCGCCGTGGGGGAGGAGCAGGACACGATCGAGGATGTCTACGAGCCGTATCTGCTGCAGCGCGGCCTGCTCGAGCGCACCCCGCGCGGGCGCTGCGCGACGCGGCGCGCATACGCGCACCTGAGCCTGCAGGCGCCCGGGCCGCTCGCCCTGCTGTAGGGCTACCCGCGAGTGCCGGTACGGCTCTAGCTATCCTCAGGCGCCGATGGCCCGCGAGCGTTATTTCCTCTGCCCCCACTGCGGCAACCGCTCGATGGCGACCGACCGCAACGCCGGGTTCCGGCGTGAGGCCCGCGGCTGCGAGAAGTGCGGCTTCGCCTATCTCTTCGAGCTGCTCGACGACTACTACCCTGCCCCCAACGCCGCGTTTTTCGCCTGCGACTCCGACGGGCGGATCGTCGACTGCGGTCGCGGCTCGTTCGAGTTGACCGGCCTCAAGACCGAGCAGGTGATGGGGCGCGCGGCCAACGACGTGCTGGGATTGCGCTTCGAAGACGGCACCGATCACGTCGGCACGGCGCTCGAGTGGGAGGTCCGCGTGCAGGGCAAACCGGTCGAGGTCAACGCCGAAGGCGACCTCCCCGCCAGCGCGGTGGCGGACATCTTTCCCGCCTACGACGACGACGAGGGTGGGGTCCTGCTCGTGCTGACCCCCACCAACCACCGCGAGTGAGCTGCGCCGGTAGTCCCTCCCGCCGCGACCGTGCTCACGGCGGAGACCACTAGCATCCGCAAACGCTGATGACCGATCGCCAGCGCAACGGCTTCATCCTGCTCCTCGTCGCCGGGCTCCTCCTGGCGTCACTGGTCGTCATCGCCGGCATTCCCGGCGCTGTCAAACCGGCCAAGACGCGCCTCGGGCTTGACCTCAAGGGCGGCGTCGAGCTCGTCTACCAGGGCAAGCCGACACCGCAGACCCCCGTGGTCACGCAGGAAGCGCTTACGCGCGCCGTTGACATCATGCGCCAGCGGGTCGACCAGCTCGGCGTGTCCGAGCCCTTGATCCAGACGACCGGCTCTGACCTGATCTCGGCCAGCCTGCCCGACGTGAGCAACGTCAAGCGAGCCGAGCAGCTGGTCGGCAGCACCGCCCGCCTGTACTTCTACGACTGGGAAGCCAACGCGATCACACCCAACGGCAGGAGCGTGGCCAGCCAGCTTCAGGCCCAGGATCCGAGTGCGGTCACGATCAGCCAGGGCAGCCAGACGGGCCACGGCAGCCCGGGAGCGCCCGGCTTGGGAAGCATGTCGCTCTACGACGCGGTCAAGCTGGCGGCCAAGCAGCCCACGATGGCGAGCGCCGACAACGCCCGCTTCGGTCCGCAGTACTACGTGTTCGGGGCCCCGGGTAGCCCAGCGTGCGCCACGGCGGCCAAGGACCTGGGCAAGACTCCGCTCGCCGGGTCGCACTGCCTGCTGTCCGGGCCGGCCGACACTCCCGCGGATCTACAGACCGGGATTCCGGCGGGTGTAAGCGCCGCGCAGGGTCAGCAGCTGGTCGTGCCGCGGGGAACCGTCGTGTTGCTGGCCGTTCCGGCCAACTTCGCCCATCCGACCCCGGTCAGCGATCCGAACGCGCAGTTCTACGTCCTGCGTGACCACGTCTCGCTGCTGGGCAGCGATATAACCAATCCGCAGCAGAGCACCGATCAGACTGGCAACCCCGACGTGTCGTTCGGCTTCAGCTCCCGCGGCAAGACCGAGTTCCAGGCCGTGACCGCTGCCATCGCCAAGCGCGGCAACCTGATCAGCGGGCTCAACAGCGTGCTCCGCCAGCACTTTGCGGTGGCGCTCGACAACCAGCTGATCACCGTTCCCTCGATCGACTTCAAGCTGTATCCGGACGGCATCCCCGGCGACACCGGCGCGGACATCACCGGCGGCTTCACGATCTCCACCGCGCAGGACCTGGCCACCCAGCTGCGCCTGGGGGCGCTCCCGATCCGTCTCAAGTTGATCTCGGAATCGCAGGTCTCGGCGACGCTCGGCAAGCAGGCGCTCAACCAGGGGCTGGTCGCCGGCGTGGTTGGTCTGGCACTGGTGGCGATTTTCCTGCTCATCTTCTATCGCGTGCTCGGGGTGATCGCCACCGCCGGACTGCTGGTCTACGGCATCTATTTCTACGCGCTGATCAAGCTGATCCCCATCACCTTGACGCTCCCGGGGATCGCGGGTCTGATTCTGACCATCGGGGTTGCCGCGGACGCCAACGTGGTGATCTTCGAGCGCGTCAAGGAGGAAATCCGCGCCGGGCGCTCGATCCGTCAGGGGATCATCACCGGTTATCGCAAGGGCCTGACGGCGATCATCGACGCGAACGTGGTCACGATCATGACCGCCTTCATCCTGTTCGTACTCGCCACCGCGGAGGTCAAGGGGTTTGCCTTCACGCTCGGCATCGGCACGATCGTGTCGCTGTTCACAGCCGTGATGGCCACCCAGGCGATCCTCATGACGATGGGCAACTCGCGGACGATCTCCCGTCCGTCGGCCCTCGGCGCAGGCGGCAGGCAGCGCCACTGGCGCTTCGACTTCATGGGCGCCTCGAAGTACTTCTTCTCGATGTCCGGGGTGATCCTGCTGGTCGGCGCGCTGGCCGTCGGTGGCAAGGGCCTGAACCTCGGCATCGACTTCACCTCCGGCACCCGGATCTCGGTCGGCCTCGTACACCCCGCGACGCAGCAGCAGGTGCAGTCGATCTTCAACGCAGCCGGCGCGACGAACGCGACCGTGCAGGGGGTCAGCGGCAACCCGGCGCTCGGTCCGAACGGATTCCAGATCTCCGCCAAGCAGCTGCAGCCGGACAAGGTGACGAACGTCCGTTCCGCGCTCGAGTCCCGCTTCGGGATCCTCAACAACAACAACAACTTCAACGCGAGCTCAGTCGGCCCTACATTTGGACAGACGGTGGCCAACAGCGCGGTGATCGCGATCATCGCCTCGCTGCTGGTGATCACCGCATACGTTGCGCTCCGGTTCGAGTGGAAGTTCGCGATTCCAGTGCTGATCGCCCTGATGCACGACCTCCTCATCACCAGCGGCGTCTACTCGCTGACCGGCCGGGAGGTGACGACTGCGACCGTAGCCGCGCTGCTGACGATCTTGGGCTACTCGCTCTACGACACGATCATCGTGTTCGACCGAGTGCGGGAGAACATTCCACGCATGCCGCGGGCGGCCTTCTCGCAGATCGTCAATCGCTCTATGTCCGAGGTGCTGACCCGATCGATCGCGACGACGTCCTGCACGCTGGTGCCGATCATCGCGCTGCTGGTGTTCGGGGGTGCGACCCTCCAGGATTTCGCCTTCGCCCTGCTGATCGGGGTCGCCTCCGGCGCCTACTCGTCGATCTTCATCGCCTCCCCGGTGCTGACGCACTGGAAGGAGCGGGAGCTGCTCTACCGCACCCGCCGCCAGCGGATCGAGACGGACACCGGCTCCGTGCCTGCGTACGCCACCGCGGCGGCCGACATCGAGCCCGAGTCCAAGCGGCCGCGTCGTGAGGGTCGCCTGACCACGCCCGAGGCGGAGAACGTGTCGGCGGCCGAGTTCGAGCAGATGAAACGAGACCTCGAGATCGAGCCCGAGCTCTCGAGCCGGCACACCTCGACGCTGACCAAGCGACTCGCGCGCACTGAGAAGCCGAAGGCCCAGGCACCGGCCCCTCGGCCACAACGCAAGCGGCCGCCGGAGCCTGCGACTGACGGCGAGTCTGCTCGCCCGCAGGGCGAAGCCGCTTCGGAGCCCGGCTCGCCTCCGGCACCCGCGCCCGACATCCCGGAGAATGAGGGAATGGCGCCGATGCAGCCCAAGCCGAAGCCGCCCTCGAAGTCTCGCTCGCGCAACCGCCGTCACGGGAGGCGACGCTGATGGGAATGCTCGCCTGGGTGATGATGGGCCTCGCGCTGTGGCACTTCACGATCTGGCTCCCGGACCGGTACTGGGGAGGCATCGTCGGCGCGTTCATCGGCGCCCTGATCGGCGCCGGGCTGTTTGGTCTGGTGATCAGCGGCTTTCACATCCCCGGCCGCCACGACACGCACCTCTCGACTGCCCTCGAGGCGATCCCGGGGGCGCTCATCGGGATGGCGCTGGTGTATGCGGAAGGCGCCCGCCGCGAGCGCGCCGGGCGGCAGGGCGGAATCGGTCTGAGTTAGGCCCGGCGGTCTGTCGGGGGCGCCACCTAGGCTGCCTCCATGCACCAGGCTGCCCTGCGTCAACCAGATGCCCCGTCTCTGTCTGATCGGGCTCCTGCCGCGTCTGCCGGCGTCCCGCCGCTGCGCGCGGTCGCGCAACCGGGCGCTGGCGCAGCTGAGACGGGACCTGCTGAGGACGGCTCGCGACTGGAGATTCCCGATTACGACCTGGCGGCCGCGCTCGTGCTCGAGCACGAACTGGGGATCGGCCACGTCCTGGCCCAGGTCCTGGTCAGGCGCGGCATGTCAACCCCCGGGGTGGCCCGGGAGTTCCTCGACGCTCAGGAACGCCACGAACCCAGCGGCTTCGCCGGGATCGATCAGGTCGTGGCGACGATTCACCGCCAGTGCGCGGAGGGCGGGCGAATCGTGGTTCACGGGGACTACGACGTCGACGGCGTCTGTGCCACCGCGATCATGGTCCGAGCGCTGCGTTCGCTGGGTGCCGATGTCGGCTGGTTTCTGCCCAGCCGCACCGAGGATGGCTACGGGCTGTCGCTCGCGACGGTGCAGCGGCTGACGGCGCGGGGGACGCGACTGCTGATCACCGTCGACTGCGGGATCACCGCGGTCGAGGAGGTGGCGGCGGCCACCGCGGCCGGCCTGGAGGTGGTGGTGACCGATCACCACGCGCCCCGGGCCGACGGCCGCTTGCCGGCCTGCCCGATCGTGCACCCATCGGTGAGCGGCTACCCGTGTCCGGATCTGTGCGGCACCAGCGTCGCCTACAAGCTGGCCGTGGCGCTCGGGGCTGAGAGCGCCGAGGATGACCTGGAGCTCGTCGCGCTGGCCACGGTCGCCGACCTGGTTCCCTTGCGGGGGGAGAACCGGCGGCTGGTGCGTGAAGGCCTGGCGGCGATGGCCAATACCGGCCGGCCCGGCCTGCGCGCACTGATGAGCGTTTCCCGGACTGACCCAAGCGCGGTGGATGCGCAGGCGCTGGGCTTCCGGCTGGCGCCTCGGATCAACGCGGCCGGACGGCTGCGGCGCCCGGATGCGGGTCTCGAACTGCTGCTTACCACCGATCCCGGCCGGGCCATGGAGATCGCCGCCGAACTGGACGCGATCAACGTCGAGCGCCGCGCCGTCGAGCAGCGGATGACCTGGGAGGCCGAGGCCCAGGTGGCCGCATTGGGCGAGCGGCGTGCGTACGTCCTGTCCGGCGAGGGTTGGCACCCGGGAGTGATCGGGATCGTCGCCTCACGGATCGTCGAGCGCCACCACCGCCCGACGATCATGATCGCGCTCACCGGGGACGAGCCCGCCCAGGGCTCGGGTCGCAGCATTTCCGGCTTCGACCTGCTCGGAGGGCTACATGCCTGCGGCGATCGCATGATCCGCTACGGAGGTCACCGCGCGGCCGCCGGACTGACGATCGATCCGGTGCAGATCGAGGGCCTGCGCACCGCGTTTGAGACCCATGCCGAGCAGCTGCTGACGCCGGAGCTGCTGCAGCGGGTGGAGCGGGTCGACGCAATCGTCTCCGGCTCGGAGCTCGGCATGCCCCTGGCCGAGGAGCTCGGACGGCTCGAGCCCTGCGGGATGGGGAATCCGCGCAGCCTCCTGCTCGTGCCCGGAGCGCGCTTTGGCGACGTGCGAACGATGGGGGAGGGGCGGCACGTTCGCTTCTCGGTCACCTCCGGCGGCGCCCGCGCGCGGGCAGTGGCCTTCGGGTGCGACGGCAAGGTGCCAGGCGGAGAGGGCCGGCCGCTCGATGCCACCTTCCGGCTCGAGCGCAACGTTTGGAACGGCGCCGTCGAGCCGCGGTTGGTCCTGGGCCACGCGCGGGCTTGCGCGCGGCCGGCGATCACCGTGCTGCGCGAGCCGGGCAATTACCTCGACCGGGTCTTTGGCGAGCTCGAGTCCGACTGTGATTCTGGTCCCGACTCCGACCGCGGTCCCGGCGTGTCCGGGTCGGGACGAGCCGTGCTCGACCGCCGCGGAGAGAGCCCCCTGACCGTGCTGAGCGACGCGTTGGCCGCCGGCGGCCCGGTGCTCGCGGTGTGTGCGAACGTCTCCCGGCGTCTTGCCGGCCTGACTTGCAGGACCGGCGGCTTCACGCTCACCTCGTATGCGGCGCTCGAGGCCGATCCGTCGATTCTGCGCGGATTCGCGCAGCTGGTGGCGCTGGATCCACCCTCCGGACAACCGGCCCAGGACCTGCTGAGCCACGGATCTGGCTATACCCACCTGACCTGGGGCGAAGCTGAGCTACGATTTGCTGAGCAGATGCACGAGTTGGAGTACGCACTTAGGACTTCGCTCGTCGCCTTGTACCGCGGCGTCAAGCTGCGGCGGAAGGTGGTCGGCGAGGAGCTCGAGCTGCTGCTTCGCGGTGACGGCCCGCATCCGCGTCCGGCGCGCTTGGCCGGCCGGCTGGTCAGGGTCCTCGCGGAGTTGGAGCTCGTCAGCCTCGACCGCGCACTGCCGACCCTGGCGATTGCGAGCGAGGCGCAGACCGAACTCGATCGCTCCCCCGCCTACCGGGTCTATGCCGAGCGATATGAGGACGGACGACGATTCCTGAGCAGCGCAAATCTCCGACCAAGCGGCTGAGCCGCTCCCGCCCCAAGACCGACGGCGCTGACCCCGCCGGGGGTGGACGAGCGGACGGAGCCGCCGGTGGTCGCGGACGCACGGGGAACGGGCGCGGCGCGACCGCGGCGCTGATCCCGGCCTCACGGCCGCCGGTCGACCAGCTTGAGCGCTCGGCGGTCCAGGCCGCGATCAAGAGCGCGGAACTCACCGAGGCCGAGAGCCGGCTGCTCTCGGATGTCTTCGCGATCGTCGAGGAGCATTCCGAATACGCGCCCGCGCGGATCGATCGCACCCGCGTCGAAGAGGCGTTCGTCTATGCCTGCGTGCACCACGCCGACCAGCGGCGCAAGACGGGCGAGGACTTCATCATCCATCCGGTCGGGGTGGCGAAGATCTGCGCCGGGATGCGCCTGGACACGGAGACGATGTGCGCCGCCCTCCTGCACGACACGGTCGAGGACACCTCGGCATCGCTCGAGGAGGTGCGGGAGGCGTTTGGCGAGGAGATCGCCGGCCTCGTCGACGGCGTGACCAAGCTGACCGGGCTGACCTTCCAGTCCCGCGACGAGGCGCAGGCCGAGAACTACCGCAAGATGATGGTCGCGATGGCCTCGGACGTCCGAGTCATCCTGATCAAGCTGGCCGATCGTTTGCACAACATGCGAACGATCGCGGCGATGACCAAGCAGAAGCAGATCGAGAAGGCCCGGGAGACGCTCGACATCTACGCCCCGATCGCCCACCGCCTCGGTATCCATGCGATCAAGTGGGAGCTCGAGGATCTCGCCTTCCAGACCCTGCATCCGCGTAAGTACGACGAGATCAAGGGCCTCGTGGCCCAGCAGCGCGCCGAGCGCGAGCGCTACGTCAACCAGGCCGGGGCCTACCTGGCCAAGGAGCTCGACGAGCTCTCGATCGAGGCCGAGATCTCCGGTCGCGCCAAGCACTTCTACTCGATCTACTCGAAGATGACCAAGAAGGGGCGCGAGTTCAACGAGATCTACGACCTCACGGCAATGCGGGTACAGGTCGGATCGGTGAAGGACTGCTATGGCGCGGTGGGCGTGATCCATTCGCTGTGGAAGCCGCTGCCCGGCCGCTTCAAGGACTTCATCGCGATGCCCAAGTTCAACATGTACCAGTCGCTGCACACCACGGTCATTGGGCCGGAGGGCCGGCCGCTCGAGATCCAGATCCGCACTCGGGAGATGCACGATCTGGCTGAGTACGGGATCGCGGCCCACTGGATGTACAAGGAGGACGGTACGCCCGCGGTTGGACCCGCCGGGATGAAGAACTCCGACAGCAAGCTCAAGTGGCTGCGCTCCCTGCTCGACTGGCAGCAGGAACTGTCGGATCCGGGCGAGTTCATGGAGACCCTCAAGGTTGACCTGTTCGAGGATGAGGTGTTCGTGTTCACGCCCAAGGGCGAGGTCAAGTCGCTCGCCGCGGGGGCCACGCCGCTGGACTTCGCCTACGAGATCCACACCGACGTCGGACACCGCTGCGTCGGAGCCAAGGTCAACGGCAAGATCGTGCCGCTCTCCTACGTGCTGCGCTCGGGCGACATCGTCGAGGTCTTGACCTCCAAGCGCGAACGCGGGCCCTCACGTGACTGGCTGGCGCTCGTCCGCACGACCCGCGCGCGCAACAAGATCAAGGCCTGGTTCAAGGCCGAGTCCCGCAAGGACACCGAGCACACCGGCCGCGAGCTGCTCCAGGAGCATCTGAAGAAGCAGGGCCTGCCCTCCCAGAAGCTGGTGGGCTCGCCGCTGCTGGCCGACGTGATCCGCGAGATGGGCTTCCGCAAGGGCGACGACTTCTACATCGCCCTCGGCGCGGCCAAGATCTCGCCCAAGGTCGTCGTCAACAAGGTGATGCAGCGGCTCAAGCAGGGCGAGGCCGCCGAATCCGAGCCGACCGCCACCGACGACCTGCTGCAGACCCGTCGCCGTCGCTCTCGGCCCACCAGCCTGTCGACCCGCTTCGGCATCTCCGTCGCGGGCATCGACGAAGTGATGCTGCGGATCGCCAAATGCTGCCGCCCGGTCCCCGGCGACCCGATAGTCGGCTACATCTCCCTTGGCCGGGGAATCACCATTCACCGGGAGGATTGCCCCAACGTCGCGGTGCTCCGCAAGGATCCTGACCGGTTCACCGACGTGAACTGGGACGGCGACGCCGAAACCTCGTTCCGGGTCGAGATCCAGGTCGACGGCTGGGACCGTCATCGCCTCCTCGAGGACATGACGCGAACCTTCGCCGAGGCCGGGATCAACATCCTCGACGCCCATTGCACCGTGAATCACCCGATGGTCAAGAATCGGTTCGTGGTCGAGGTCGGCGACACCCGGACCCTGGACCAGACGATCACTCGGCTGCGGAACATCGATGCGGTGTTCGACGCGTACCGGGTCACCCCGGGCGCGGCGTAGACGGCGTAGACGGCGTAGACGGCGTAGACGCGGCGGG
>JRHI01000855.1_pt1 | contig 30191 bp, 33 predicted proteins | sample 215371 | NCBI WGS metagenome assembly JRHI01 (sample SAMN02929681, study PRJNA255918) | sediment metagenome | biome: cave system; feature: Ice Cave; material: Sediment; isolation source: sediment from deep within a dark volcanic ice cave with no known source of... ...
ATGCAGCAGCGTAAAACCGCCTTCTGGGCCTGGTCATCAGCGACGGCGAGCTGCGCACCTTCCGGGTGTCGCGCATCCACGACCTCACCCCAGCGCCCGGCGAGTCGCAACGTCCCCCCGGCTTCGACGTGCCCGGCGCCTGGGAGCGCGCCCGGGCCGCCTTCGAGCAGCGCGGCGAGCCGCTGCCGGTGACGGTGCGGGTGCGTCACGGGTCGGAGGGGAGGATCCGCACCGTGATGCGGGCCCGGCTCGACGGGCGCTGCGAGGAGCTGGACCGCCCCGGCTGGACCGCGATGCGGATGCGCTTCCCCGGCGCGACCGCCGCCGCCGCGATGCTCGCCGGGTTTGCCGGCGAGGTCGAGGTGGTGTCGCCGGCCGCGGTGCGCGACCGCCTGCGCGACATCGCGCGGGGGCTCACCGCCCTCTACGGCGATGGACCGTGACGAATGCGCGTCAGCCGTATCCACGAAGAGCACCGGCTGCTACTCTGACCGGATGAAGACGGGGATGCGTTGGGCCACCTGGCTTCCGCCCTGGCGGTAGCCTCCAACCGCTGTGCGCAGGTGCGCGGCGGTCGCCCGGCCGACCTGCTCCGGTGAGGCACCGGAGCGCCACCCTCTCTTTCACCAGGTGTCAATCGTCATGAGCACTCGACCCGTTCGCTTTCCCCCCGGCAGCGTCGTGCCCGCCGGGCTCTACCGCAGCACCGGCAGCGGCCGGACGCGCTATCTCGACGGCAGCACGCCGCTGCCGGGCAGTGTCAACTCGTCGTCCTGGCAGCAGGTCGCCGACCACTACCGGGTGGTGCAGACCAGCGCCGGGACGGCGCCGCACGGCGTCGTGCCCGAGGCTCCCCGGCACCCGGTGCGCTTCGCCGCGGGAAGCGTCGTCAGCCCCGGCGAGTACCGCAATGCCAGCTCGGGTGCGGTCCGGTACTTCGACGGCACCACGCCGCTTCCGGGTGGCGTCAACGCGACCTCCTGGCAGCAGGTCTCCGACCACTATCACCACCACCGTGAGCGTGCCGCTCAGGACCGCCGCCCGCTGATCGCGTTCCCGGTGAGCAGCACCGAGCGCGACGCGGCGACCGCAACCGCGACCCTGGGGACCGCCGTGGCCGCCACGCCGGCGGCGCCGGCGGTACCGAACGCCGGTGAGCTGGCCGTCCAGCTCCTCGACCTCCTCAACGCGCGCAACGCCGAGGCCGTGGCCGCGCTCTTCACCCCCGACGCGCACCTCTTCTTCCCGATCGGGAAGGTCCTGGTCTGCAATCGGGGACACGCCCAGCTGCGGAAGTTCCTCGCCTGGCTGCAGGCCAACGTACGGACCCACGAGCTGAGCATCGAGCGCATCAGCGGCGCCGAGCGCAGCGTCACCGTCGACTTCGACGCCCGCGGCCGCCGCGTCTCCGGTGGCGCCTTCGACCGTCCCGTGGCGATGGCGCTGGAGGCGGAGGGCGGCCGCATCCGGATGGTCCACGTCTGCCTGGGCACGCCCAGGCTCTGACCTCGGTCGGGGGGCGCCCCTGAGGGCGCCCTCCTCGACCGCGTACCCTTGGCGGCCATGAACCTGCTCCGCATCACCGGGCCGCAGCGGCTCCAGGGAACCGTGACCGCCTCGGGCAGCAAGAACGCAGCGCTCCCGGCGATGGCGGCGTGCCTGCTCACCGATCAGCCGGTCGAGCTGAGCAACGTGCCCTGCATCGAGGACATCGAGACCATGGGCGCGATGCTGCGCGACCTCGGCGTCGGCGTCGACCAGGCGCGGGGCTCGACCTGGCGGCTGCGCGCCAACCAGATCCCGTCGGTGCGCCCCGATCCCGAGCTGGCGCGCCGGCTGCGCGGCTCGGTGCTGATGCTCGGCCCGCTGCTCGCCCGCACCGGCCAGGCGCTCATCCCCCGGCCCGGCGGCGACGACATCGGGTTGCGCCGCCTCGACCAGCACCTCGTCGGCCTGCGCGCCATGGGCGCCACCGTGGACATCAGCGACAACAGCTACGTCGCCAGCGCACCGCTGCCGCTGCGCGGCGCCCGGGTCGACCTCGACATGCCGACGGTGACCGGCACCGAGAACCTGATGATGGCCGCCTGCCTCGCCGAGGGCATCACCGCGATCGGCAACGCCGCCCGCGAGCCGCACGTCGTCGACCTGGCCCGCTGCCTCAACGGCATGGGTGCGCGCATCACCGGTGCGGGCACCGAGCAGATCGTCGTCGAGGGCAGCGGCGGCCTGCTCCACGGGGTGCGCCACAGCGTCACCAGCGACTACGTCGAGGCGGGGACCTACATGGTCGCCGCCGCGGCCACCGGCGGCGACGTCACCCTCGAGCAGCTCGCGCCCGCCGACGTGCGCCCGCTGATCAACAAGCTGCGTTCCGCGGGCTGCGACATCGAGGAGGGCACCACCCACGTGCGGGTGCACCGCGAGCGCCCCCTGCGCGCGGTCGACGTGACCACCTGGCCGCACCCCGGGTTCGCCACCGACTTCCAGCCCCAGTTCGTCACCCTCATGACCCAGGCGGAGGGCACCAGCACCATCAGCGAGGCGGTGCACGACAACCGCTTCCGCCACGTCGACGAGCTGCGCCGGCTCGGCGCCGAGGTGACGATCGACGGGCGCAGCGCCATCGTCCACGGCCCGTCGCAGCTGCGCGGCACCCTGGTGCGGGTGCTCGACATCCGCAGCGGCGCCGCCCTGGTGATCGCCGCCTGCTGCGCCGAGGGCGTGACCGAGATCGAGGACGTCTACCACCTCGACCGCGGCTACGAGGCGCTCGTCGACAAGCTGCGCATGCTCGGCGCCCAGGTCGAGCAGGTCACCCGTCCGGTCGAGGCCAGCCGCTGGCTGACCTGACCCGCGTCGAGGACGGCCGCGGCCTCACCGGGCTCGCCGGGCTGTGGGCCGGCTCTCGCGAGCGTCTCCGCCGCAGCCCGCGGCTGCGCCGTTCGTTCGCCGCCTGGGCGCTGCTCGGCCTGGTGCTCACCGAGGCGTTCGCGGTGGGCGTGGCCCAGCTGCAGTCGTCACGGGCGGCGCTGATCGCCGGGCTCGCCGCGCTCGCCTGGTGGATGGCGGTCACCGCGGTGCCCCTGGCCGGCGCGGCGCTGCTGACCACGCCGGAGGGCGCGCCCGTCGACCGCCTCGGCGCTCCGAACGGGCTCACCGCGCTGCGCGCCTACAGCTGCGCGGGGCTGACCTGCTGCGCCTTCCTCTCCACCCCGCACCGGCTGGGGTTCATCCTCTGGGGCACCGTGGGCGCGATCGCCGCGCTGCTCGACCTGCTCGACGGCTGGATCGCGCGGCGCTTCGGCCCGGTCACCCGGCTGGGGCAGGCGCTCGACCCGGTGATGGACTGCGTGTTCTTCTCGATGGCGGCGCTGGGCAACGTCGCCCTCGGCATCGCCCCCGCCTGGCTCGGCGGCCTGATGCTCGCTCGCTACCTCGGGCCGCTGCTGTTCGGCATCGGCTTCCAGCTCGCCGGGCGGCGCCCGGAGCTGTCGGCGACGGAATGGGGAAAGCGCAACACCCTGCTGACCGGAGCGGTGCTCGCCGTCCTCCTGGTGGTGCGCTCGGTCGACGGGCCGGTGGGACCGGTCGCTCTCGTCCTCGGCGTCCCCCTGCTCGGCACCACCACCCTCCTCCACTTCGCGGTGATGGCCCGGCGCGAGCGCGACGCGCCCGTGGCCGGGAAGGGACCTCCACTGTAACGTCCGTCGACCCGGCACGTCCTCCTCGGCGGTGAGCGCCTCGCCGGTACGGCGCGCCTCGATCCACGGCGGCGTCACCCGCGCCACCTCCCGATGTCCCACCCGCGCCACGACGTCGGTGTCGTGGCCCTCCTCCACCTGCAGCGCCACCCGGTGGACGAAGCCGGTGTGCCGGCAGAGCCGCCAGCTCCGCTCCCAGATCCGCTCCCGCGTCCGCCCCGCGTGCACCAGGTGCGCGGCCTCGCTGGTCACCGCGTCGCCGGCACCGCCCTGCTGCGCCTGAAGACGCATGTCAGCCCCGGAGCGCCGCCTCGAGGGCCCCGTCGAGGGCGCCGTCGCGCGCCTGCTCGAGGAGGTCGCGCAGCTGGTCGGGACTCATCTGGATGCGCTGCCCGAAGTCGTCGGTGATGACCACCCGCCGTTCCGCGACCGCGTCCGGCTGGACCAGCAGCTCCGGGCAGCCGCAGCCGCTCGCGCCGCAGAAGCGGGTCACACTGATCGGCGTGAACGCATCGCGCATCGCTTGTCCCCGAATCCCAGCTGCTCGACCTGCCCGCATGGTGCGGCCTGCGTGAGCGGGTGTCAACCGGGTCCGGCGATGCCGTTTCTCGCTGCTGTCGCGCCGCTTTCGAGCGGGTCAGCGACCGGCGAAGCGATGCACCACCGCCATCAGCTCGTTGACGGTCTCGTCCCCCTTGCCGCGGGCGACGTCCTCGACGACGCAGTTGGCGATGTGCTCACGGAGCAGGATGAAGCCGATCTTCTCGAGGGCGGCGACCGCGGAGCTGATCTGGGTCAGCACGTCGGGGCAGTACCGCTCCTCCTCGACCATCCGCTCGATCCCGCTGACCTGCCCCTGGAGGCGGCTGAAGCGGGCGGCGAGCTCCTCCTTCGACGCCTGGTAGGAGCCCTTCCGAACCTTCGTGGCCACCGAACCGTCCTCCACCCCGGGGCCTCGCTGGTGCGGGTGCCCTCCTGGGGCATTCTACGCCGGCTCCGAACGGCCGTACCGCCGGGGACCGTCAATCGGTTCACGGTGACGAACCCGCGACCCTCATTGATACCACATGCCCCATGTGGGTATGGCGGCGGCCGGAGTGGCCGCGCTGGTGGCCATCGCCGGCGGGGCCGAACCCGCGGGCTGACCGGGGTCAGCGCCCCTGCCAGACCGGCGGCCGCTTCTCCGCGAAGGCCACCGCGCCCTCGCGGGCGTCGGCGGAGGAGAACACCGGCGCGACCAGCTCGCTCTGCCGGCTCCACGCCTCCGGCTCCTCCCAGTCGATCGCGGAGCGGATGATCTGCTTGGACACGCGCACCGCCAGCGGCCCGTTGGCGGCGATGAGCCGGCCCAGGCGCAGGGCGGCGTCGAGGGCGCCCCCGGGCTCGGTGAGCTCGACCACCAGGCCCACCTCGTAGGCGCGCTCGGCGGTGATCGGCTCGCCGGTCAGCGCCATCTGCATGGCGACGTGGTAGGGGATGCGCTTGGGGAGGCGGAGCAGGCCGCCCGCCGCCGCGGCCAGGCCGCGCTTCGTCTCGGGGATGCCAAGCCGGGCGCCCCGCGCGGCGACCACCAGGTCGCAGGCGAGGGCGATCTCCAGGCCGCCGGCGAGCGCGAAGCCCTCGACCGCGGCGATGATCGGCTTCTCCGGCGGGCGCTGGCAGATCCCGGCGAAGCCGCGGTCGCCGGCCCGCGGCGATTCGCCGCGGACGAACGCCTTGAGGTCCATGCCCGCGCAGAAGAATCCGCCGGCGCCGGTGATGATCCCCGCCTGGAGGGTGCTGTCGGCGTCGAGCTCGTCGAGGGCCGCGGCGACGCCGGCGGCGACCGCGGCATCGACGGAGTTGCGCGCCCCGGGGCGGTTGAGGGTGATCACGAGCACGCCGTCACGCCGCTCGGCGAGGACGGGCGCTGCGCTGGTGTCGGCGGTCGTCATGGTCTCCTCCGTGGCGTGCGCTGAACCCGCCCAGACTATAGTCAGCCGTCCGCCGGAGGCAGCCTCCGCGGTTGCGTCGCGTTGCCCCGGATGGCCACCGGGCGCTCATCGGAGCGGCGCCGCGCCAGGATGTGGATGTCCACGTCGCTGAGCATCCACACCAGCTTGTGCACGGTGCCCTTCGACCAGTGCCCGTGCTCGTCGCGACCCCGGCCGAGCAGGATCTCGGTGGCGAGGATCTGCTTGGCGTACCCGGCGAGCGCGCGCGCCGCCTCGGAGTCGTGCAGGGTGACGAACTCGCCGCCGAGCTCGGCGGTGAGCGCGGCGTAGGCGTCGAGCTGCGCCTTCTCCGCCTCGGAGCGCTGCCGGGTGTGCACCGTGACCACCCGGAGCTCGCCGTCGAGGCTGCCGGCGAGGCTGGCGGCGCGGCGGACGAGCTTCTCCAGGTTGGGGCGGGGCGGGATGCAGACCATCACCCGGGCGCGCGCCTCCCAGGGCCGCTCGATGCTGCGCTCGCGCATGTACGCGACCAGGCTGCGGTCGGTGTGCTGGGCGATGAGCCGGAAGGCCATGGTCCGCAGCTTCGACAGCAGCTCCGGCCGGAACTCGCCGCGCAGCGCGCCCTCGAGCTCGGCGGCGGGGACGATGTCGCCGCGACGCAGCCGGTCGTCGAGCACCGAGGGGACGACGTCGACGAGCTCCACCTCGTCGGCGAGGTCGAGCACCGAGTCGTCGACCAGGGGACGCCCGTTGCCCGGGCCGCCCAGCGCCCGGACGGTGCTGCGCAGCTCGCCGAGATGCAGGGTGGCGAGCACGGTGATGCCGGCGTCGAGGAGCTGCGTGACCACCTCGGCGCGGGTGTGACCGTCGACGTCCGGGCCGGCGAGGTCGTCGATGCAGGCGACGTCGGGGCTGCGCCGGAGCACCGACAGCACGTCGAGGCGGTCGGGCGGCGGCGCGTCCGCGCCGGCGCCCAGCACCTCGAGGCCCGCCAGTGCGCCCTCGCACTCGCTGCGTCCCGACGTGCTCGCGGCGGCGACCACGACGTCGGTCCCCCGCTCCCTGCGGCGGCGGCCCTCCTCGAGCATCGCGGAGGTGGTGCCGCAGCCACGCGCGTACCCGAGGTAGACGCGCAGCGCCCCGCGCCGCGGTGCGAGGTCGCGGAGCAGCTGCTCGGGAAGGCGGCGCTGTGCCACCCGGGGGGCGGCCGGCCGGCGCCGCCGGGCGCCCTCGAAGCGGGCGATGACGTGGACGTCGACGCCGGGGAGCTCGTCGACGACACGGTCGAGCAGCGCGGGCCGCAGCCTCCGCCACAGCGAGCGCTCGTTCGGCGACTCGCCGAGCACCAGGTGGCGGCTGTCCAGCTCCTGCGCGACCCTGATGAGCTCTCGGGGCACGTCGGACGACTCGCGCACGATCAGCGAGCACTGGAGCAGGTCGGCGAGAGCGCGAGCCCGGCCGACCGCCTCGTGCGACGCCTCCGCCGAGCGCACCACCGTCACCGCGGTGCAGATGCCGCCGAACCGGCGGGCGATGCGCACCCCGCGGCGGATCAGCGCCTCCGAGCTGTCGCTGCCGGAGATGGCCACGAGCACGTCCTGCGGAGGCGGCCGCACCTCGCCGCGCCTATCCCCCGGGCGCTGCGCCACCATCCGCAGCGCGATCTCGCGCAGCGCGGCGAGGTTGCCCGGGCGGAAGAAGTTGCCCAGCGCGGTCTCGACCTTCTCGGCGGCGTAGATGTTGCCGTGGCGCATCCGCTTGCGCAGGGCCTCGGGCGCGATGTCGATGAAGTGGATCTCGTCGGCGCCGTCGATGACCCGGTCGGGCACGGTCTCGCGCACGGCGATGCCGGTGATGTGCTCGACCAGGTCCTTGACGCTCTCGATGTGCTGCACGTTCAGCGTGGTCACCACGTCGATGCCCGCGTCGCGCAGCGCCTCGACGTCCTCCCATCGCTTGGCGTGGAGCACCCCGGGCGCGTTGGTGTGGGCGAGCTCGTCGACGAGCACCGCCTGGGGGTGGCGCTCGAGCACCGCGTCGAGGTCCATCTCCGGGAGCACGGTCCCGCGGTAGGGCACCTGGAGCAGCGGCACCGCCTCCAGCCGGCCGGTGGCCTGCACCGTCCGGGGGCGGCCGTAGGTCTCGACGAAGCCGATCACCACGTCCTCGCCGGCGGCCACCCGCTCGCGACCCTCGCGGAGCATGGCGAAGGTCTTCCCCGACCCCGGCGCGGCGCCGAGGTAGACGCGAAGGCGGCCGCGACCGGCCGGAGCCCCGGTGCTCATGCCGTCAGAGTAAGCCGCCCGGAGGCGTCGCCGCCGGTCGGGAGGCGCCGCGGTCGCGCCGCGCCTCCCGCCGCCTCAGAGCAGCCGGCGGCAGACCACCGCGCCACCGAGGGCGAGCAGCGCCTCGAGGAGGTACACGGCCCCGCTGGCGTTCGAGAACTGCACGTCACCGGCGGCGCCCGCGGGACCGAGCAGCGCGAGGAAGACGAGGCCGAGGACCCCGACTCCGACGGCGAGGCCGGCCTGGAAGGCGGTCATCAGGACGCCGCTCGCGGTCCCCGCCCGGGCGGCAGGCACCCCGGCGAGGACGACGCCGAAGAGCTGGGGCACGACCAGGCCCTGGCCGAGACCGGCGATGGCCATCGGCAGGGCGAGCACCCAGAAGCTCTCGCCGCCGAAGTCACGCCAGGCGATGACCCCGAGCGCCAGGTAGCCGCCGGCGACCAGCAGCGCCCCGCCGGCGATGGCCCGGCGGACCTGGGCGCCGGCGATACGGGTGCCGCCGGCCGAGGCGACGAGGAAGGCGACCGCGAAGGGCACCATCACCATGCCCGCGGCGAGCGGGCCGAGGTGGCGGCCGCGCTGGAGGGAGAGCGCGGTGGTGAAGAAGAAGCCGCCGAAGGCGGGGCTGAACAGAGCCGCGGCGCCGAGCCCGGTGCGCAGGGCGCCGTGCCCGAGCAGGCTCGGGGGAAGCAGCGGCTCGCCGCCGGCGCGCTCCAGCCATCGCTCCCAGAGGAGGAAGGCGGCGAAGAGCTCGGGCACCGACGACAGCATCAGCCACGACCACAGCGGCCAGCCCAGCTCGCGGCCGGTGGTGAGGGGGACGAGCAGGGCGATGACGGCGAGGGCGAGGAGCCCAGCGCCGGCGGTGTCGAGCCGCTGCGGGGTGGCGCTGCGGGTGTCCGGCAGCACCCGCCAGGCGGCGACCAGGCCCACCAGCCCGACCGGCACGTTGACGAGGAACGCGGGCCGCCAGGCGAGGCCGGCGATGTTCGCGGCGACGATCACCCCGCCGAGCAGCTGCCCGGCCACGGTGGCGGCCCCGAGGGTGGCGCCGTAGACGCCGAGCGCCCGCTGCCGCGCCGCGCCGGAGAAGCTCGCCTGGATGGTGGCGAGCACCTGAGGCACCATCGTCGCCGCCGCGACGCCCTGGAGCATGCGGGCGACCACGAGGGTCGCGATGCTCGGCGCCAGCCCGCACGCCGCCGAGGCCAGGGTGAAGCCGGCGATGCCGAGGAGGAAGAGGCGCCGCCGGCCGAGGCTGTCGCCCAGCCTGCCGCCGGTGACCAGCCCGGTGGCGTAGGCGACCCCGTAGCCCGCCACCACCAGCTCGAGACCGGCAGTGCCGGCGCCGAGGGTGCTGGCGATGCTGGGGAGGGCGACGTTGACGATGAAGAAGTCGCCCACGGCCATGAGGAGGCCGATGAGCACGACGGCGAGGGCCGCCCATGGAGGGGAGGCGGGGGCGGACGGCGGGGGCGTCGAGCGAGCCGTGAGCAGCTCGGTGACACCCACCGCGGGGACGGCATGAAGGGGTCGGGATTCCAGCTCGGTGACCATGGGGGCCACTCTGAGGCCACCGCCAACCTGGTACAAGAAGCGTGGTTATCCTAGTAGCAGTTGTGCCGGGCACCAGTAGAGCGGGTGGCTTATGATAGTGGTAGTCATGGGCGCCACCCCGAAGAGTCGCTGCGTCGCCATCGCCCGTCGCAAGGAGCTGGCCGCGTTCCTGCGCTCGCGTCGGGCCCGCCTCGGCCCCGAGGACGTGGGCCTGCCGAACGGCCTGCGGCGGCGCACCCCGGGGTTGCGGCGCGAGGAGGTGGCCCAGCTCGCCGGCGTCGGGGTCACCTGGTACACCTGGCTCGAGCAGGGCCGCGAGATCAGCGTCAGCCGTCAGGTCCTCGAGTCGATCTGTCGCGCGCTCCGCCTCGACGCCGCCGAGCGGATCCACCTCAACACCCTGGCCGGGGTCGACCCCAAGCCGGTGGCGGCGGCGTTCGACACCGTGCCGCCGGCGGTGCAGGCGATGCTCGACGAGCTCGACCCCTGCCCCGCGTACGTGGTGAACGCCCGCTACGACGTGGTCGCCTGGAACCGCGCCGAGGCCGCCCTGGTCTGTGACTTCGGCCGGCTGCCCTCCGCCGACCGGAACATCCTCTGGCTCATGTTCACCGACCCGGCGTGGCGCGGCCTGCTCCTCGACTGGCCGCGCGACGCCGCGTGGGTGGCCGCGCAGTTCCGTGCCGCCCTCGCCCGCCACGTCGGCGAGCCCCACTGGATGGAGCTGGTCGAGCGGCTGCAGAGGGCGTCGGCCGAGTTCCGGGAGATGTGGGAGCGGCACGACGTCGCCACCCCCGTCTCCAAGACCAAGCGCTACCTGCACCCCCGCGAGGGGCTGGTCACCGTCGACGCCGTGAGCCTGAGGCTCGCCGAGGCGCCCGACTGCCGGGTGATGGTCTGCATGCCCGGAGACCAGACCTCCCGCGCCGCGATGGAGCGCTTGACCTTCGGGAGTCCCGTCGCCGTCTGACGGGCGCGCGGGCTTCGTCGGGCGGCCGTCCTGACTCGGGGGGGACTGCGTCCCCCGTTCGGCGCAAGACGTCGCTGCGCTGGCGCTTGCGATGCCGGCTCCCGCCCCCCCTCGCCGGCGTGGAGGGGGTAGGCCACGGCATCGGCCCGCCAGGGCCCATGGCTGACTTTGGCCTGAGCGGGGGGAGGCGTACGCCTCCCCCCGGTGAAGCACGACCCCGACAAACGGGCCGTGACTCACCCGGCCCCGCGCGCCCTCAGACCGGCTGGAGGGAACTCCGCATCGCCGCCTCCAGATCCAGCAGCCCCTTCCAGTCGAGGACGAAGACGGTGTTGTCCTGCTCGTCGATGAACTGGATGGGACCGTAGTTGGTGAAGTAGAACACCGTCTCCTTGGGGAACTCGGTGGAGTCGTGGATGATCCCGTTCGGCTCGTACCCGTAGTCGCCGGCGAACGCGGTGATGCCACCGGCCCTGGCGCCACCGCGCACGTCCATCTCCCCGTAGACCATCAGGTACTCGCCGGCGCCGAGGTGGCGGTGGCGAGCGAAGGACGACTGGGGCGCACACTTGAAGAGCGCCGTCCAGGTGCCCGTCTCCTGGCTGGCACGGAGCAGCTTGAACTCGATCCCGGCGGTGTCGCCGAAGGGCAGCCACTGCTCGCCGTCCGTGTGGATGTAGGTGTCCTGGAGCTCCGCGTTCCTTGTCGCGTCGCGCATCGCCGTCGCCTCGCTCATGGTCAGTTCCCTCAGGAGTGGTTGGGCCTGACCAGCCATTATCCGCCGCGCCCGGCGCCGATCAAGGGCCGGCGGGGGATGCTCAACCCCCCGCGCGGAGGATGGACATTGCTGACGCTGCCATCAGGATTGGCCAGAGGGTTGGAGGTGGAATACATGCTGGCGGGGATCCGGGCATGGCACTGACGTACTCGGCGAGGACGGTGACGCCGCGCGTCCTCTGGGCCGACGCACGCCGCCACGAGCGCAGCCTCCGGGTGTTCGCCGAGTCGGACGACTGGACCACGATCCCGCCGCCCGCGATCGCCCGCGACCCCGAGTGGCTCTACCACGAGTCCGCGAGGGACGCGTGCGCCACGGTGTCCGCCCGGCTCTTCTCCGATGCCCTGGGGCTCACCCACGCGGGGGCCCAGGCCCGCGAGGTCGATGTCGCCGGGACCCCGACCGTGACCCCCCGGGTGGTCAGCGTCATCGCGTATCTCGAGGCCGCCTCCGGCAGCCGGTGCGAAGGCGAGCAGGAGCTGATCGGCCGCCCCGCCGCCCGCCGCGGCACAATCCGCGGGATGCTCGCCGTCGTCCGCCGCGGCGGACGCCTCCATGCCGCCGGGGGCGACTGAGGGGGCGCACGGCGCAAGATCCGGACGGCGCCCGGCGTTGAACCGAGGCGCGCGTCGGATCGACGGCGCGCGCCCCAACCCTCAGGAAGGCGGTGTTTGACATGACCCGACGCCATGCCCTGCTGCTCGCCGTCCTCGGTGCCGCGGCGGTGTCCTGCGGCTCCTCTCCCGGCGGCAGCGCGAACGCCGGGTCCCGCGCCGGCCAGAGCGGGGCCCCGGCCACCGCCACCGCGTCCCCCGACGCGCCCGGCGCCGGCGACGGCGCGGCCATCCCCGGCTCCGCCGCACAGAGCCCGGCGACGGCGCCGCCCGCCGCCGCGGGTCAGCACGCCGCCACCACCCCGGCGGGCGGACGCGCTCCCGCCGCGGTGGCGTCCGCGCCCGCCGCGGGCGGCGCGCCGGCGCCCGCGGGCTGGAAGCTCACCGTGTACTACACGCCCGTGGAGTCCTTCCACCAGACCGGAAACCCGGTGGCGGTCACCGGCTGCGACCTCGGTGCGAACGAGTGCAGCAACGGCACCACACCCCTGGGCAGCTATCCCGGCGACTTCGTCGCCAAGGTGAAGGACGAGGGCACCGGCCGCATCACCTCCGGAAGGTACGCGGGCAAGTTCCTCGCCTGGGACGCCCAGGGCGGCTTCTCGCTCGACACCTCCGCCGGCGACGCCGACGGCAACCCGCTGCGGCCGTTCGTCTCGGCGGCCGCCGACGACGGCGTGGCCCCCGGCAGCCACGTCAGGGTGCTCGACTGCGGCCTCGACAGCACCACCGGGCGCCCCCCGGCCTCGGCCGACTGCGGCCGCCTCTCCGCGCCCGACTGGGTGGTCGTCGACCGCACCGGCAAGGCTGCCGGCAGCCACGAGATCGACCTCTACGTCGGCGAGGAGGACCGGGCGGACTTCGAGAACGCGGTCTCGTACGTGATCGCCACCGTCAACGCCCGGACGTCGCTTCCGTAGACGGCGGCGTCCCGGGCGTGACCCAGGGCGTGACCGGCCAGCCCTCCACCGCGGCCATCACCGGGATCGCGGTGGCGCCGTCGAGCGACTCGCGGATGATGTCGGCGTGCCCGACGTGCCGGGCGGTCTCCTCGATCAGGTGGAGGATCACCCAGCGCACCGACCACGCCTCCACGTCGGCGGAGCCAAGGCACCCCCCTTGGCACCGGCACCGAGCGCCGGCTCGCGCCGCCGCCGTCGGCGTACAGCTTCGCGCGGAAGGGGTCGCCGCCGCAGCGGTGCTAGGATCCGGCGCCCCATGCCGCTGCCGCCCGGACCCCGGCTGCCCGCCGCCGCCCAGGCGTACCTGCTCGCCTTCCACAACATCGCCTTCCTCGACGCCTGCCGGCGCCGTCACGGCGAGAGCTTCACCCTCCGCCTCGCCGGAGGCCACACCCTGGTCTGCTTCAGCAGCCCGGAGGCGGCGCGCGACATCTTCGCCGCGGCTCCCGACCAGGCCACCGCCGGCGACGTCAACGCCCACGACCTCGGGCCGGTGCTCGGCGCCAACTCGCTGCTGCTGCTCGACGGCGACCGCCACCTCGAGGAGCGGCGGCTGATGCTGCCGCCCTTCCACGGCGAGCGGCTCCGCGAGCACGCCGAGCTGATCGCCGAGGTGACCCGGGCGGGGGTCCGCTCCTGGCCGGCCGGCGCCGCCTTCTCGATGTGGGAGCGGATGCGGGAGATCACCCTCGAGGTCATCCTCCACGCCGTGTTCGGGGTCGAGGGCGGACGGCTGGCGGAGCTGCGCGCGGCGGTCTCCACCCTGCTCGGCTTCGCCGCCCGGCGGCTGCTGATCCTGCCCGGGTTCCGCCGCGACCTCGGCCCACTCACCCCCTGGGCGGGGTTCGTCGCCGCCCGCACGCGGGTCCGCGAGGCGGTGCTCGCCACCATCCGCGAGCGCCGCACCGCCGCCGGGGCCGAGGGGCGGGGCGACATCCTCTCCCTGCTCCTGCGGGCGCGCCGGCCCGACGGCTCGGCGCTCGACGACGTCGAGGTCCACGACGAGCTGCTGACGGTTCTCGTCGCCGGGCACGAGACCACCGCCGCGGCACTGGCGTGGTCCGTCGACCTGCTCCTCCACCACCCCGCGATGCTGGAGCGGCTCGCCGCCGAGCTCGACTCCGGCGGCGGCGAGGCGCTGCTCGACGCGGTGATCCGCGAGACCCTGCGGCTGCGGCCGGTGGTGCCGGAGATCGGCCGTCACCTCCGTGCGCCGGCGACCATCGGCGGCGTCGAGCGCCTGCCGGCGTGGTCGCGGTGCTCAGCATCCACCTGCTCCAGCGCCGCCCCGAGCTCTACCCGGCGCCGCTCGACTTCCGCCCCGAGCGCTTCCTGGAGCGCAGGCCGGACACCTACGCCTGGCTGCCCTTCGGCGGCGGCACCCGGCGCTGCCTGGGGGCCGCCTTCGCCACCATGGAGATGCGGGTGGTGCTGCGCACCGTGCTCACCTCGGTGCGGCTGCGCGCCGCCGGCCCCGCGCCCGAGCCGGCCAGGCGGCAGGTGGTCACCCTGGTACCGCCGCGCCACGGTGTCCGGGTGCGGCTCGATCGAGCACCGGCAGACGCATCGGCGGCGCCGCCACTCCGGAGCGATCGCGCAGCCCGCTGATCCCGGTGCGGTGGCACCAGCTGGCTATTCGCGTCCCTCGCGCAGCTGCTCGACGATCCTCGCCACCCGCCGGTCCCGGGTCTCGTCCCGCCTCGCCTCGGCCACCGAGCCCGCCAGTTCCCGCCGGCGGCTCGGCGCCAGCCGGTCGAACGCGGCCTGGAGCGCGGGCTCGGCCGCCAGCGCGCGGGCGAGCGGGGGCGGCAGGTCGATCTGCCGCGGCGCCTCGTCGATCTCGATCTCCACGACGACGGTGTCGCCGAAGGCGGCCCCGGCGGCCTCGCGGGTGGCCTTGTGGACGCCGACGCAGGCGGCGCCCCCGCCCACCGGCATCGTCGAGCTGCGGAAGGCGACCCCGTTCAGGGTGCCGCGCACCCGCAGCCGGGTGCCGCCGCCCAGCCCGGCGAGCACCGCGGTGGGCAGGCCCACGAACGCGCCCCCGCCGGGCCCCGGCTGCAGCGTCCCCTCGAACCGAGCTGCCGTCATCCGTGGTGCCTCCTTCGCCCCGACCCGGCGGTCGATATTCCACCTGGTACGGCGTGTATAGTGTCACTTGCTGTAACATATTCCATGAGAACTGCGTTCTCATGTGGGGTGCACTCCGATGCTCGAGCCACTTGCTCTAGTCGGGAAGATCGTCGGCCTCATCTTCGGAGCGGGGGTGGTCTTCGCCCTGCTCATCGTCATCCTGCTGATGATGGCGGTGCGTGGCGCCCGGAGCTGACGCGGGCGCCGTGCGCGCCGTGGCCACCGCCGCCGAGGTCGCCCGGCTGACCCGGGAGCTGCTCGCCGACCGCGAGCGCCTGCGCGCCGAGAACGTGGCGCTCACCCGCCAGCGTGACGAGGCGCAGGCGATGCTGACGGCAGCCACCGGCTGCCTCGGCAGCCGCCCCGGCTCGCCACCGCTCGACTTCCGGCTCGATCGCGACACCCGGAGGGCCCTCGCCGGCGGAGAGCCGGTGGCGCTCTCGCACCGCGAGTTCGACCTCCTCGCCCATCTCCTCGACCACGCCGGGCGGGCCGTCAGCGCCGGCGAGCTGCTCGAGGCGGTCTGGCCCGACCCGAGCGCCGCCGACGGGCGCGCGGTGCGGGTGCACGTGTGCCTGCTCCGGTCGAAGCTCGAGCGGCACGGCCGTCTGCCCTTCCGCATCACCACGCTCCACGGCGCGGGGTACCGTCTCGACCACCACGAGGCGGGCCGGTCCGCGGTCTGACCGGCCGTTTTTCCTACTGGCGCGCAAGTACAATTGTGTCCATGCCGGACACCGCCACGCCCCCGCAGGGCCGCGCCGAGGAGATCCTCCACGCGGCGGCGCGGGTCTTTCGCGAGCGCGGCTACCACGGCGGGACCCTCGAGGAGGTCGGCGCCCGGCTCGGCATCACCCGCGCCGCCCTCTACTACTACTTCCGCAACAAGCAGGCGGTGCTGCGCGAGCTGCTCACCCGTGCGATGCACGTCGGCGTCGCCGACCTCGAGACGGCGATCGCATCGAGCGACGACCCCGAGGAGCAGCTCACCACGGCGATCGCATCGCTGATCGAGCTGATCGCCCGCGAGCGCGACATCTTCACCATCTACTTCCAGGAGAACGAGGCGGTGATGAGCGCCGCCGGTGAGGAGGCGAGACGCCTCGAGGAGGAGTACGCGCACCGCTTCACCGACCTGGTCCGCGAGGTGCTGGACGCACGCGGGGTCAAGGGCGCCGATGCCGGGGTGGTCGCGCGCGGCCTGCTCGGCATGTGCAACTGGACCTATCGCTGGCTGCAGCCCGGTGGCCCGCTCAGCCCTCGCGACGTCGCCACCCAGTGGTCAGCGGTGTTCAGCCTGCACCAGGGGCGGTCGCTGCCCGCGCGCCGGGGCGGCGCCCGCCGCTGACAGCGCGTCGACCACGAGCCTCGCGCTCTCGGCGCACGCCTGGATGCCGCCGCTCGCGTACTCGCGAACCCCGTCACCCACGTTCCAGAGGTTGGCGAGGGTCGTCTCGCGGGGAAGGTCGAGGCCGGCGATGCTCCGCTGCGCCGGCCAGGCGCCGCGCATCACCCGCACCGAGAGGATGCGCGCGCTGCGCTCGAAGCCCCTCACCTGGTCGCGCAGGTCCTCGAGGGTGAGCGCCACCTCGCGCTCCTCGTCGAACTCGCCGACCGCGGGCACGGGCACGCCGTAGGCGACGTACAGGTTCCACCCCGGAGGCGCGAGCTCGGGGCAGGTCGCGGTGAGGTTGGCCATGTTGCAGAGCCGCCGGGTGATGCCGAAGGTGACGATCCCGGGTGCCCTCATCAGCGGCTCGCGGCTGGCGATGTTGACGACGATGTTCGCGGTGGAACGCAGGTCGCGGTCCATGCGCGCGAGGTAGCCGGCGTCGAAGTGCTCGCGGCCGCAGAGGGCGACGGTCGCCTCCGGACCGGCGTTGCTGATGACGACCTCGGTCGCCACCTCGACCGCGGCGCCGCCGCGCAGCACGGTGGCGCCGCGCACCCGGCCGTTCTCGACGTGGAGGGTGCGCACCTCGCTGTCCAGCCAGACCTCGCCACCGTGCCGTTCGACCGCGTCGGCGAGGCCGCGCATCAGTCCGAGCGTGCCCGTGGGCGAGAAGCCGAAGTTGCGGAAGGCGCCCTTCTGGACGAAGTAGGTGAGGAACGCGCGCGCCGGCATCTCCTCGCTGTTCACCGCGAAGATCGCGGCGCACAGGTTGCGGAAGATGGCGTGCAGGGTGCGGCTGGAGGTGTAGCCGTCGAGCCACGCCCGCACCGACAGCCGCTCATCCGGCAGGTCGCCGCCGCGGGCACGGCCCATGTCACCGAGCAGCCCCGCGCCCTTCCGGGTGAGGCCGTTGACCAGCCTCCCCCACCCGCCGCGGCTGATGTTGACGTCGCGCCCGCGCAGCCGGAACAGGGTGGCGGGGTCGGGGACGCGGATGTCGAAGGGGGCGCCGACGGTGCCGAAGACGGCCTCGAGGGCGCCGCCGTACTCGATGGCGATGGCGCCGGTGTTCACCGTGAACCCGTCCTCGTCGACGCTCGAGGCACGGCCACCGACGCGGTCGCGGCCCTCGACGAGCAGGGTGCGGTGGCCCCGATGGGCGAGCAGCGCGGCGGCGGCGAGCCCCCCGGCGCCGGCGCCGATGACGAGCGCGTCCCAGGCCGCCGGTGCCGTGCTCATGCGCATCCCCCGTTTGATTCTACCTGCGCGCCAGTAAGGTACCAGCGCGCCGCGGGCCGCGTCAACCCGCCCGCGGCGGCCGCCTCACCGGTACAGCGCGGCCAGCTCCGCGGCGATGCGGGCGAGGTGCTCGCGCACCTCCGGCGGCCCCACCGCCTCGACCCGCGCCCCCAGGCCGGCGAGGTCGGAGGAGATCTGCTCCAGGCTGTCGCCGCCGATCGCCACCTCCACCCGGCCGTCCGGCCGCGTCGCTCCGACGGTCAGGTGCACGCCGAAGAGCCAGCGCAGGTCGCCGAGGGCGGCGGGGTGGGCGATCGCCTCCACCCGCAGCGCGCCGCGCATCCGCTCCACCTCGGAGGCGACGTCGGTCCAGGCGGTGGCGAGGTCGAAGCCCTCGGGACGCACCGCCATTGCGCCGGTGGGCTCGGCCGAGGTGACCCGGTCGACCCGGAAGGTGCGCCGGCCGCCGTCGGTTCCGGCGAGCAGGTACCAGACGTCGCGCTTGGCGACCAGGCCGAGGGGATGCACGGTGCGCTCGCCGGGCGGCCGGTCGCGCCCCGCATACCCGAGCCGCACCTGCACCCCCTCGACCACGGTGCGCTGGAGCACGTCGAGGTGCGCCGGCGGCCGGCGGCGGGTCTGCCCCCAGCTGGTGGTGTCGACCACCACCGCGTCCGCCGCCGCCTCGGCCCCGGAGCGCAGTGGCTGGACTTTGCCGGTACACAAGGCCAGAAGGTGGCCACTTTCCACCGGCACCATTCAGGCGATGGCCGGCACGTCGCGGCCCCGGCCGCGTGTGGAGGACCGAGATGATGCACCCCGCTCAGCAGGCCGCCCTGGTGGAGATGCGGCAGGCCGGGCTCCGCAGCCTCGCCGGCTCGCCGGCGGAGCCCACCTCGCCCGCGGCCACACCCGATCATCGGCGCGGGAACGCGGGAGACCCCGCCGCGCCCTCTCGGTGGCGACGGCGGAGCTCCGCGGAGGTCCAGGGGTAGATGGACCTCCGGTCCACCGGTTCCTGCGCGAGTTGGCGTCAACCCGGGCGAACCGGTGCTCAGACGGTCGCGCGCTCGGGACTCAGGCCGCCGACGAAGCGCATGTCCTCGTAGCGGTCACCGGCGAAGGCGGCGCGCGGCGCCACCTCCTCGATGCGCGCGAGGTCGGCGGCGGTGAGGGTGACGTCGAGCGCGCCCGCGTTCTCCTCGAGCCGGCCGGGGCTCTTCGTGCCGGGGATGGGGACCACGTCGTCGCCCCGCGAGAGCACCCAGGCGAGGGCGAGCTGGGCGGCGGTGCACCCCTTCTCGGCGGCGAGCTCGCGGACCCTGGCGACCACGTCGAGGTTGCGCTGGAGGTTCTCGCCGGTGAGGCGCGGCATGGTGCGGCGGAAGTCGCCGGCGGCGAGCTCGTCGGGCGAGGAGATCGCACCGGTGAGGAAGCCCCGACCCAGCGGGCTGTAGGGGACGATGCCGATGCCGAGCTCGCGCGCCGTGGGCAGCACCTCGTCCTCGATGTCGCGGCTCCACAGCGACCACTCGCTCTGCAGCGCGGTGATGGGATGCACCGTGGCGGCGCGGCGCAGGGTGGTGGCGGCGGCCTCGCTCAGCCCCAGGTGAACGACCTTGCCCGCCGCGACCAGCTCCGCCATCGCCCCGACGGTCTCCTCGATGGGCACGGCGGGATCGACGCGGTGGAGGTAGTAGAGGTCGACGTGGTCGACGCCGAGACGGCGGAGCGAGGCGTCACACGCCTCGTGGACGTACGCGGGAGCGCCGCGGAAGCCGCGCTCACCGGTGGCCGGATCGCGGGTGATGCCGAACTTCGTCGCCAGCTGCACCCGGTCGCGGCGCCCGCGGATGGCGCGTCCCACCAGCTCCTCGTTGGTGTGCGGACCGTAGATGTCCGAGGTGTCGAGGAAGGTGACGCCGAGGTCGACGGCGCGGTGGATGGTGGCGGTCGAGGTGGCGTCGTCGCGGCTCTCGTCGGTGCCGTAGAAGGCGCTCATGCCCATGCAGCCGAGCCCCTCCGCGCTGACGGTGAGCCCGTTGGTGCCGAGCAGTCGGGTGGCGATGCTCATGCGGTCTCCCTGCGGTAGAGCGAGATCTTGTGGTCGATGGCGGTGAGCGCGTCCTGCAGCTCCTCGAGCCGGAGCAGGACGTCGGCGCGGTGGTCCTCCAGCATCTCCAGCCGGCGCGCGGTGGTGGCCTCGCCCTGGCGCACCAGGTCGACGTACTCGCGGAGCAGCCGGATCGGCATGCCGGTGCGGCGCATCCGCTGGAGGAAGAGGACGCGGTCGAGGTCGGCCTCGGTGTAGCGGCGCCGTCCGCCGCCGTCGCGGGGCACGGCGTCGAGCAGCCCCGCACGCTCGTAGTAGCGCAGCGTGTGGGGGGAGAGGCGGCGGTCGCGGGCCGCCTCGGCGATGGAGAGGGTGGCGATCATGAGACCACCCTAGGACTTCGAGCGCGCTCGAAGTCAAGCCCGGCCGCTCAGGCCGGCGACTGCTCCCGGGTCAGGCGACCCGAGGCTCCGGGAGGGCGGCGGGGTGGGCGCCGCCGATCGCGTCGAGGCGCACGTACTCGCGCTTGAACCGCCGCCGGGCACGGAACAGCAGCGACTCCACCGCTCCGTGGCTGATCCCCAGCCGGACGGCGATCTCGCCGTAGGAGAGGCCCTCGATCTCCCGCAGGAGCAGCACGGTGCGCTGCTGGGCGGGCAGGTTGCCGGCCACCCGGACGAGGCGGTCGCGCGCCTGGCCCATCTCATAAGCCTGGTCTGGCTGGCGGTCTCGATGGTGATCGCGCGCGGCGAGGAGCCACTCCTCGTCGCCGGAGACCAGCTGCACCCGCGCACGCCGCCGCAGCGCGGTGAGGCAGAGGTTGGCGGCCACCCGGTGCAGCCACGCCATCACCTTGAACCCCTCGTCGACCTGGTCGGCGATGCGCAGCAGGCGGATGAACGTCTCCTGGACGACGTCGTCCGCCTCGCCGGCATCGGCGAGGTAGCGCACGCTCAGGGCGCGCAGGCGGCCGTGATGACGCTCGAAGAGCATCTCGAAGGCGCGGACGTCGCCCTGTCGATAGGCGGCGAGGAGGGCGACATCGTCCGCCGGCCGGCTGATCGGAAGTGCGACGACCGCTGCGGTCCCCCGCAGAGACGCCACGTGACCCGTGTCCTGGGTGCTCATCGACCGTCCGCCCTCGATCCCGTCCCGTACACGCATTGTCGAGCCCGCCGGGAGGCCACCGGAAGCCCTCTCACCGGGACGGTGTGACCTCCGGCCGGGGGAGGCGGGTCTCACCGTCCGGGGGAGGGGCGAGGGGGCCGCCTCCGGCCGGCGGCGGCCCCGGGTCACGCGGAGGAGCTCAGCTGTCGGTGGCCGGGAGGAAGGCCTCGCCGTGGTGCGCGCCCTCGGCGCGCCACCGTGATGGGTACCCGGAGGTTCGAACGTGGGTCTGGGCCCGACCTAGTGCATTCAGGGTTGGGGAACGATTAATCGACGGGCCCGTCGGGTTTGTGTCAGCAGGAAGTCGACAGGGTGTGGGTGGCGGAGCCGGAGACCGCCTTCACCTTCACCTTGCAGGTGCTCCCCGGGCACGGCGGCGACCTGGAGCGATTCCGGCGAGGTCCCCGTGGTCACCGGGCCCACCAGCGTGGCCCCGCTGCTGGTGGTGACGATGAGCTGCAGGTTTGCCCCGCCCACCCGGGTGAGCGAGGCGCAGAGCGAGCTGCCCCTGGCGGTGACGAAGTGGTTCTGGCTGCCGCCGCCTGCCGTCCCCGACTGGACCCGGGTCTGCGCCGGGCACCCCACGGTCGTGGTCGACGTGGTGATGCTGGAGGTGGCGGCGGTGGTGGTGCTGGTTGTGCTCGCGGACGGCGTCGACGTGGTCGACGTGGTCGATGTCGTCGTCACCCCCTCGTCGGGGATCGCCTCCTCCTCCTCGGGCATCGGCTTGTCGGTGCTCTGCAGGGCGTCGTCGGCAGCGGGCAGATCGGAGTTGAACTCGGCGTAGTCGTACACGTTGGTGGCCCGTTGGTGGTGCTGCAGGCGTGGATGTGCGAGTCGGCAAAGGGCTTGCGTGCACACGGGCGCTTCGGCATATCCTTCGCGCGACGTGCTGCCGATTCGCGACATCAACCCGACCAGCCGCTTCGCCTGGGTCACCCTCGCGCTCATCGTGGCCAACGTGGCGGTCTTCTTGCTCTGGCAGCCGACCCTGCAGGGCAGCCAGGGCCAGCAGCAGGCCTTCTTCTTCTGCCACGCCGAGATCCCCTACGAGATCAGCCACCACACCGACCTCGCCGGCGCGGCGGGCGCCGTCCAGGCGATCGAGGACCAGTACGGCGCCAGCCCCTCGGAGGCGGCCGACGTGCAGCAGGCGCTGCGCGAGCTGTGCCCCCGCAAGAACTGGCTGCTCTCGCTGTTCACCTCGATGTTCCTCCACGGAGGATGGCTGCACCTCGGCGGCAACATGCTCTACCTGTGGATCTTCGGCAACAACGTCGAGGACCGGCTCGGCCGCCTCCGGTTCCTGCTCTTCTACCTGCTCGGCGGCCTCGCCGCGTCGGCGCTCGAGCTCGCCTTCGCGCCCGACTCGGTGGTGCCGACGCTCGGCGCCTCGGGGGCGATCGCCGCCGTCCTCGGCTCCTACCTGGTGATGTTCCCGCGCGCCCGGGTGATCACCCTGATCTTCTTCATCATCCCGGTCAGCCTCCCCGCCGTGATCGTGCTCGGCGGCTGGTTCGTCCTCCAGCTCTTCCACGGGGTCGGCGGGCTCGGCACCCAGGTGAACGGCGGCGTCGCCTACTGGGCGCACGTCGGCGGCTTCGTCTTCGGGATGCTGGCGACCCGGCTGTTCGTCCGGCCCGCGCCCGCCGGCAGCGACGTGTCCGCGCTGCGCTGACCCGGGGGATGCGTTCAGGCGCGCTGCGGGATCATCTCCAGGATGCGCTCGTCGAAGTGGGTGATCCGGCTCTCCGGCAGCAGCAGCACCCGCTCCGGGGCCAGCTGGGACACGAAGTCGGCGTCGTGGCTCACCAGGATGAGGGTGCCCTCGTAGTGCTGGAGCGCGGCCAGCAGCGCCTCGACCGACTGGGGGTCGAGGTTGTTGGTCGGCTCGTCGAGGAGGAGCAGGTTCGCCCGCGCCACCATGAGACGGGCCAGCGCCAGCTTGGTCTTCTCGCCGCCGGAGAGCGTCCCCGCGTCCTGTCCGGCGACGTCGCCGACCAGCCCGAAGTGCCCGAGCACGGACCGCAGCTCGGACTCGGACGCCGACTGCACCCCGGTGCGCAGGTTCTCCAGCACCGAACGGCCGGGGACGATGTCCTCGTGCTCCTGCGCGTAGAAGCCGATCTCGACGTTGGCGCCGGGGCGCACATTGCCGGAGTCGGGGGTCTCGCGCTGGGCGAGGCAGCGCAGCAGGGTGGTCTTGCCCGCGCCGTTGACACCGACGAGGAGCAGGACGTCGCCGCGCTGCACCAGGAACTCGACGCCGCTGAACACCCGGTGGTCGCCGAAGCTCTTGCTGAGGCCGGTCACCTCGAGCACCTGGTCGCCGGCCCGGGGCGGCTCGGGGAAGCGCACCCGCAGCTGCCGGCGCCGCACCGGTGGCGCGTGCTCCTTGAGCCGCTGGTTGAGGGAGTCGATGCGCCGCTGCAGCGCCCGCCGCTTGGTGGCGTGGGTGGCGTTGCCCTTGGAGAAGATCTTCTTGGTGTCCTCGAGGCGCGACGCCTCGCGGGTCAGCGACCGCGCGGCGTGGGCGCGATTCGCCTCGGCCTCTGCGCGCTGACGGAGGAAGTCCGAGTACGTGCCCCGGTAGGCGTCGATCTGCGCGTTCTCCAGCGCCAGCACCCGGTCGAACGCGGTGTCCATCAGCTGCAGGTCGTGGCTCACCACCAGCACGGTGGCCTCGGTCTCGCGGAGGAAGTTCATCACCCACCGCTTCGCCGGCAGGTCGAGGTGGTTGGTGGGCTCGTCGAGGATGAGCAGGTCGCCACCGACGAGCAGCAGCCGGGCCAGGTCGAGCCGCCGGCGCTGTCCACCGGAGAGGGACTTCAGCGGGGTCAGCAGCGCCTCCTCGTCCAGCCCGACACCCGCCGCGATCCGCTCGGCGGTGGACTCCAGCTCGTACCCACCGTCGCGGACGAACCGCTCCTGCAGGTCGCTGAAGCGGTGGATGGCCTCGTCGAGGTCGGCGCCGTCGGTCTCGCCCATCCGCGCCGTCAGGGCGTCCATCTCGCGGCTCACCGCGGTGAGAGGGCTGGCCTCGACCAGGTACTCCACCGCCAGCTGCTCGTGGTTGCCCTCCAGCCGGGGGGTCTCCTGGCGCAGGTACGCGCTCTGGTGCGGGATCCTCACGCTCCCGGAGGTCAGCAGGCCGTCGCCCGCGATGGCGCGCAGCAGCGTGGTCTTGCCCATGCCGTTGGCGCCGACGAGGGCCACCTTCTCGCCCTGGCCGATGACGATCGTGGCGTCCTCGAGCAGGACGCGGTCTCCCAGCTCGATGCGAGCCTCCGAAAGTGCGAGCACGTGAGCGAACTTCCCATGAGAGCCGGCGACAACCGGCGGTGTCGAGGTGAGCGATCTGGCGTCGCGGGGTCCGTCGCGGCGCCACCGACCGCTCGTCGACGGCTGCCGGACATGCGTCGGCGGCCGTGGACCTCCACGAGGATACCAGTCATCGGCTACTCGACATCCCCGTCGGGGCCGCGCCGATCGGATTTGCGTTGCGACTGTTGCCTCTTCGAGTCCAGGCGTGCCCGCACCGCGGACCGGGACGGACGCGTCGGGGTGCGCGGCCGCTCCGGCATGGCGGCGGCGTCGAGGCGTCCGACCAGGCGGCGCACCGCCTCCTCGCGGTTGCGCAGCTGGGAGCGTTCGGTCGACACCACGATGCGCAGGCGGTCGCCCAGCACCTCGCGGACCCGGTCGATTACAACGTCGGCGGCCTGCAGAGCGGTGACGTCGACCCACATCTCGACCCGGCTGTCGGTGGTGTTGACCCCCTGGCCTCCGGGCCCGGTGCCATGGGAGAAGCGCCAGGACAGGGCCGAGGACGGGATCGAGATCCCGCCCGGGGTGACGACATCGCGGTCCATGCCCCCGATTGAAGCACCCCGTCCCTGGGAACGATGACGTCACGCGTGTCCGCAAGGCGGGTCACGGCCGACCGCAAGGTCGCCCGAACCTGTAGCGTTCCCCCTGCGGCGGCGGCACGGGCGCGCGTCAGCCGGCCCGCCCTCCCTCACCCACCCCTCTCCTGGAGCACCCACAATGGCCACCGGCCTGTCCGACCTTCGCCGGGCCCGCAACATCGGGATCATGGCGCACATCGACGCCGGCAAGACCACCGTGACCGAGCGCGTCCTCTTCTACACCGGCCGCATCCACAAGATCGGCGAGGTGCACGACGGCGCCGCCACCATGGACCACATGGTGCAGGAGCAGGAGCGGGGGATCACCATCACCAGCGCCGCGACCGCGGCGGAGTGGGAGGGTCACCGGGTCAACATCATCGACACGCCCGGCCACGTCGACTTCACCATCGAGGTGGAGCGCAGCCTGCGCGTGCTCGACGGAGCCGTCGCGGTCTTCGACGCCGTCGCCGGCGTGCAGCCCCAGTCCGAGACGGTGTGGCGCCAGGCCGACCGCTACTCGGTTCCGCGCATCTGCTTCATCAACAAGATGGACCGGATGGGCGCCGACTTCACCGCCTCCGTCGACTCCATCCGCGATCGCCTCGGCGCCCGCGCGGTGCCGGTGCAGTACCCGATCGGCGCCGAGGACGGGTTCCGCGGCATGGTCGACCTGCTCACCGGCGAGGCGCTGGTGTACGCCGACGACCTCGGCATCACCGTCGAGTCCTGCCCCGTGCCCGACGAGATCGCCGCCGAGGTCGCGCGCTGGCGCGAGCACCTGCTCGAGGCTGCCTACGACTACGACGAGACCCTGCTGGAGAAGGCCCTCAACGAGGAGCCGATCAGCGCCGACGAGATCCGCGCCGCGCTGCGGATCGGCACCCTGCGCGCCGAGATCTTCCCGGTCATCTGCGGCTCCGCGCTGAAGAACAAGGGCGTCCAGCCGATGCTCGACGCCGTGATCGCCTACCTGCCGAGCCCGCTCGACCGGCCCGAGATCCGCGGCACCCTGCCCGACAGCGACGAGGTCGTGGTGCGCAGCGTCGACCCCGGCGCGCCGCTCTCCGCGCTCGCCTTCAAGGTGGTCACCGATCCCTTCGTCGGCAGGCTCACCTTCGTGCGCATCTACAGCGGCACGATGCGCAAGGGCAACCACGTGCTCAACAGCAGCAAGGGCCAGCGTGAGCGCATCGGCCGCATCGTCAAGCTCCACGCCAACACCCGTGAGGACGTCGAGGAGCTGAGCGCCGGCGACATCGGTGCGGTCATCGGCCTGCAGCGCACCATCACCGGCGACACCCTCTGCGAGAACGACGCGCCGGTGGTGCTCCAGTCGATCAACGTCAGCGAGCCGGTCATCAGCCAGGCGGTCGAGCCCGTCGACAAGGCCAACCAGGACCGCCTCGGGATCGCGCTCGGCAAGCTCATGGAGGAGGATCCCACCTTCCGTGCGCGCACCGACGACGAGACCGGCCAGGTCGTCATCAGCGGCATGGGCGAGCTCCACCTCGAGATCATCGTCGACCGTCTCCGCCGCGAGTTCAAGGCCGAGGTCAGCGTCGGCGCGCCCCAGGTCGCCTACCGCGAGACCATCACCCAGCAGGCGCACGGCACCGGCCGGTTCRTCCGCCAGACCGGCGGCCGCGGCCAGTACGGCCACGTCGAGCTCGAGGTCGCGCCCAACCCGGGCAAGGGCTTCGAGTTCGTGAGCAAGATCGTCGGCGGCACCATCCCCAAGGAGTACGTGCCCGCGGTCGGCAAGGGCATCGCGAACACCCTGGTCACCGGCGTGCTCGCCGCCTACCCGGTGGTGGACGTCAAGGTCACCCTGGTCGACGGCTCGTACCACGACGTCGACTCCAACGAGATGGCCTTCAGCATCGCGGGCTCGATGGGCTTCAAGGACGGGATGCGCAGGGCCAAGCCGTGCATCCTCGAGCCGATCATGAAGGTCGAGGTGGTGACCCCCGACGACTACTTCGGCTCGGTGGTCGGCGACCTCGCCAGCCGCCGCGGCCTGGTCCAGGGCAGCGAGCTGCGCGGCGCCACCCGGGTGGTCACCGCGCTGGTGCCGCTGAGCGAGCTCTTCGGCTACTCGACGCCGCTGCGCAGCATGTCCCAGGGACGGGCCCAGTACTCGATGGAGTTCGACCACTACCAGGCGGTGCCGCAGTCGGTCCAGAAGGACATCGTCACCGAACGCAGCGACAAGGTGCCCGCGCTCGTCGACTGATCCCTCGCGCGGAGGGCTGCCGCCGTCGCTCAGCGGCGGCGGCGGCCCCCGGTGCGGCTCGCGGGCACCAGCGAGAACACGTGGCGCAGCGTGCCCATCTCGGGGATCGAGAGGCTGATCTCGGGGAGGGCGATCGGCTCGACCTCCCTCCGGTTCCAGCGCGCATGGGTGCTGGTGATCGAGCTCACCCCCTCCGACGGCTCCTCCTCGAGGGTCTCGCCCAGCTCCCCGACCGCGGCCTGGATCGCCTCCACGCTCGGCGCGATCACCAGCTCGAGGAGCAGCTCGGCGTGGTCCTCCTCGCAGCGCACCTCCACGGTGGCTCCCGCGGCGGCCTGGGAACGGAGGCCCAGGATGCGCTCGAGGTCGACGATGGCGGCGACGTCGTCGTGGGCGAGCACCGCCCGCCGGCCCCCCTCGGGGGTGGGCGCCCACTCGTGGTCGTGCTCGAGGTCGAGCAGCGGACGGATCGCCAGCTCGGTCTCGGCCGGGGAGGCGGCCGAGCGCAGCCTCCCGAAGCGCCGCCCGTCACGGGAGTAGGCGGCCTCGCGGCCGGCGCTCACCACGTCGCACCGCTTCTGCTCGCTGCCGCCGCTGATCATCCGGATCCGCACCCGCCGGTGGTCGGCGTCCTGCTGCTCGCCCTCGGTGCGGAAGGTCATGTCCCCCGGTGACCGCCTCCAGGGTCTCGCGGAAGCCGGGGTCGAGCTTGGGGTTGCGCAGCGCCACCTCCGCGCCGGGGACGTTGAAGCGGGTGACGCTGGTGATGTCGACCGCGCAGGGACCGTCGAGCCAGCCCCGAAGGGCGCCGGAGGTGATCTCGTCGAGTGTGGCCATGGCGGGTAATCAGAGCACGGCGGGCCGGGGCCCCGTCGGTCAGCGCCAGCGCAGCGTCCGGACGGCCAGCGCACCGTGGCCCGCCACCCCCCGCTCCTGGGGCTCGTCGAAGGTGAACTCCCCTCCCCCGCCGGCCGCGGCGTGCGCCGACGGCGACAGCAGAATCTCCCCCGCGGCGGCCGCCGCCGCGAGGCCGGTCAGCAGCAGACCGACCTCAGCGCCGGCCTGGCCGGGCGGGAGGTCCCCGGAGTGCAGAGCGGTGCGCACCGCCAGCTGGGTTTCGGGGTGGGCGCGGCTGTAGGTGGCGAACCCGCGCTGGGTCGCGGTCGCGAAGAGCAGACCCTGGCGGGCGCTGGGAAAGGCGCACAACACCACCCCCCCGTGGCCGCTGAGCACACGCCCGGCGTGGCGGGGCAGCCAGTACTCGACGATCTCGCGATGGGCGCCTCGGAGCGCCTCGCCGCCGGGGATGCCCTCGACGAGAGCGGAGACCAGCAGGGTGACGGGGCCCTCGGTCGACGCCGCGGAGCGGAGCGCCTCGGCGACGATCGCGACGGTGGGGATCGGTGAGCTCACGGTCGGGAGCTCTGGTACCGGGGCTGGCTCGGCGGGAGGCGCGGGGGAGGCCGGGGAGGGGTCGAGAAGGGTCAGACGTTCCGGCGGCGCCGACGACGGCCGCGGTGGCGGCGCGGTCCGCTCCACCTCGACGATCTCGGTGCCGCCGAGGCGGATGACCTCGCCGGCGCGGACGACCACCGGATCGGTGACCCGCCGGCCGTCGACGGTGGTGCCGTTGCTGCTGCCGAGGTCGGTGAGGGTGAGCCCCTCGACGCCGGCGGTGAGCACCACGTGGCGGCGGGACACCCGGGCGTCGTTGAGGAGGATCCCGCTGCACTCGCGCCCCACCTCCACGGTGGCGGTGATCGAGACCCGGCGGGGCTCGCGACCGGGCTCGCGGATCTCGACGATCACCCGGTCCACCGCGTCCCTCCGAAGGCCTCTGGGTTCCCGGCGCGAAGGTACCATCTCGCCAGCCGCCCTCCGAGCCTGGGAGGAGCAACTGGATGTTCGAGTACCCGGACCGGTCCGAGGGCGTCGCCCGCCGTCCCTTCCTCGCCGATCTCCACGACGACGAGGTGGCCACCATCGTCTCGTACGCCCAGCACCGCCGCTACGGCGACGGGGAGGTCGCGGTCCGCCAGGGCGAGCGCGATCCGTCGATGTTCATCGTCGTCTCCGGTCTCTTCGAGGTGCGCGCCCGGGGGCGGCGGCAGGCGGTGCTCCATCCCGGCGACACCTTCGGCGAGCTCTCCTACCTCGACCATGCTCCCCGCTCCGGTGACGTGGTCGCCACCGGGGTCGCCGAGGCGCTGATGGTCACCCCGGCGACCTTCGACCGCCTCCGCCTCAACGAGCCACGCCTCGCCGTGCTCTTCCTCATGGACCTCGGGCGCGTGCTCGCCGGCAGGCTGCGCGACGAGATCCGGCGATCCGAGCGGGGCGAGGCCGACCGCACGTGAGGGCACCGCTGTTCACCGCCTACACGGAGCTGCCCCGCCGGCTTCCCCAGGTGGTGTGGCGTCCACTCCGCTGGGCGGGGGTCGCCACCGGTCTCGGCATCGCCGTGGCCGGCTTCGTCCGTCCCGCCGACGCCCTCACCGCGTTCTGGTTCGTCTTCGTCCCGATCGCGCCGCTGCTCTTCCTCGTCGCCCCCGGCCTGTGGCGCAACACCTGTCCGATGGTCTCGCTCAACCAGGTTCCGCGCACCCTCGGCTTCACCCGGGGTCTGACCCTGCCTCCGCGGGTGGCGGCGGTGGCGCCGATGATCAGCGCGGGCCTGTTCCTCGCCATCGTCCCGCTGCGCAAGGTGTGGCTCGACAGTCAGGGCCGCGCCCTGGGGATCATGCTGCTCACCCTGCTGGCCATCCCCTTCCTGGGCGGCCTGGTCTTCAAGGGGAAGAGCGGGTGGTGCAGCCAGTTCTGCCCGATGCTCTCGGTGGAGCGGCTCTACAACCTGGCACCGCTCACCGTCGTCCCCAACAGTCACTGCCGCCCGTGCGTCGGCTGCTCGAAGAACTGCTACGACTTCAACCCGACGGCGGCGCACCTCGCCGACCTCGAGGACGAGGACCCGCGATGGGTCGGATATCGGACCGCGTTCGCCGGGCTGCTGCCCTGGCTGATCGTCGGCTTCAACACCACCGACGCGGTCGGGACGGCGACCCCGGGGAGTGTCGCCGGTGTCTACGGGCGGCTGCTGCTCCTCGCCGCGGCGGGGATCGGGGCCTTCCAGGTGATCGAGGCGGTGACCCGCCTCAGCCGCTTCCACGTGCTGCTCCTCCACGTGGTGGCCGCGATCATCCTCTTCTACTGAGGCTCCCGCGTAATCCAGTCCTGAACTCGTCTGATTAGGGCCTT
>JRHI01000856.1_pt1 | contig 30150 bp, 27 predicted proteins | sample 215371 | NCBI WGS metagenome assembly JRHI01 (sample SAMN02929681, study PRJNA255918) | sediment metagenome | biome: cave system; feature: Ice Cave; material: Sediment; isolation source: sediment from deep within a dark volcanic ice cave with no known source of... ...
TCTCGATCAGCGACCTGCCGAACGGGCGTTTCTCAACAATTTCCTAGGTTCGCGCGGAGCTTGGCCGCCGGCCCCGACGGCGCCAGATCCTCCTGCCCGCGTGGGCGGAAGTCTAGTCCGTGCTCTCGTCCAGTTCCGGATCCCAGTCGAACGGCGTGGGCCTCGGCGTCCACCCTGGTGGGCCACCCACAAAGGCGCCCGTCTCGTCCGTCTCCGGCTCGTCCGGCTGGGCCCCCTTCTCGGGCGGCAGGAAGCACATCTCCGCCAGCACCTTCTCCTCGGCCATGAGCTTGGCCATGTTCAGATGGCCCACCCTCTCCATGAAGGGCTCGCTCTCCGTCCCCGGGTCCGCGATGTCGCGCACCAGGCTCCACACCTGTTGCTCGATCTCGTCCCCCAAGCTCGAGAAGTAGCTGTCCTTGTCGGCGATCGCTGCGTACGCCGTCGGCAGGAACTCCCGCATGTGAGCTTCCGCGAGCCGACCGTAGTCGTTCATCGTCAGAGGGTTGACCTCCCAGGTCCAGGGAGAGCTGATCCGTGTCGGACACATCATCACTCGGCAACGGTCTGCCCTCCACGCGTGTTGGCGCCCTCGCCCACCGCTGACGCCTCGCCGCCTCCCCACGGTCATATCTCACCGCGCCCGCGCGTCACGCCCTGGCCACCGTGTCATCGAGCACCCGGAGGCCTGCGTTCGCCCCCGCCGCCGCATCGCGTCCGAACACTTCTCGTACCGGCTCGCGCAGGGCCTCCATCAGGGTCTCGGTTTCCACCTCCGGCTGGCTGACACCCACCTCGCGGTGCAGCTCGCGGCAGAGCTGGCGGTAGGCGCGCTGTGCCGCATCCGGCCGGCCACAGCGGGCTTCCAGCACCATCAGCCGCCGGCACACATCCTCCGCGCACGGATCGACACGCAGCGCCTGCTCCAGGATGCTGATCGCTCCCTCTGGATCGCCAGCCGCGTCGCGCAGGTCAGCCACCTCGACAAGCACGTTGAGCATCCGCAGGCGCAGCCGCTCTCGCAGACCCTCGTCGGCCCACGGCGCACCCACGCCCTCCAGCGGCTCACCGGTCACCTCCGCCGCCGCCCGCTCCAGCGCTGCGTGCCGGCCGGCAGGATCAGCGACGGACGCCCTCGCCGCGGCCAGGGCTCGATCGAAGCGCCACACGTCGACGTCGACCTCGGTGGGGTCGATCCGATACCGCTCGCCGCTATAGGTCACCACCCGCAGCTCGCGCCCCACCATCTGCGACAACCGACGGCGCACAGAGCTGTTGACCACGTTGAGATCGTGCCGGCCGGCCTCCTCTCCCTCGACGTGCCACAGCTTGTCCAGGAGCTCATCCGAGGACATGCCGCCAGGACGGACCGACAGGAGCGCCAGGACTCCCAGTCCGCGCGCCCGGAGCCCGGTCTCCACCTCAGCTCCGTTGACGCACACCCGCGGACGACCGAACAGCCGCACGTCAACTGACGCACGGGCGTCGCCCGCAGGAACCGCTTCCGTCGGCGCCAGCTCCTCAACGATCGTCGCCTCCGGCGCCGACAGCGGCGCCTCGCGACTCGCTGCCAGCGCCGCGAAGATATCGGCTGCCTCCTCGGAGCCGAGCAGATGCAGTCGTTCGGTGCCGCCGAGACGCCGTCGGCCCTCTGCGTCGAGGACTCCGTCAGCGTCGATGTGCAGCCGCATGAACCCATCGGCGTCGCCGACGCACACCGCCGCCACGCCCCGCCGCGCCGCGATGTCCCAGGGGAGCAGGCTCCCCGGAGCAGGCGCCTCTGCAGCGGTCAGCACCACCAGCAACGTCTCCATGGGCGAGTCGCTCGCGGCCGTCTCCGCGCAGTCACCCACCCCGCGCTCGACCAGCTCCCGGCCTCCTCGGACGAAGGCGTCCTCCAGCGTGACCAGCGCGCGAGCCACGTCGGGTTCTACGACAACCCCAGGGACGGTCTCGATCCCAGCGAGCAGCGACCGAGCATCGCCGGCCACGAGGACGCGAGCCTGCTCCTCAGCGTGGTGACCCACCATGCCCGCCACCAGCGCCCGCACGGCAGCCTCAGCTCCCGGGCCCACCATGGCCACCCCGGCCAGGCGGACGAAGTCAACACGCGCCTCGCCAACGACCTGCCCCGCCTCCTCGGTCACGCCCACGGGCATCCGCCCGGGCACGTCCTCCAGCAGTGTCTCGAGCACGACCGGTCCGCAGCCTGCGTCGCCACTCTGTCGCCGTGTCGCGCTGCCCGCAATGACAGCGGCGTGCTGCAGCGCCTGGACGGTCGGCGTGAGCAGAGTGTCAACTCGACAGCCCTTCTCCGGCAGTCGCCGCGTTCGGCGTTCGTGGATGCGGGCTCGAGCCACCGCGGCGGCGACGACGGCGGCGAGGCTCAGCCCCACCGTCCCACCGAGCGGCAGGGCGACCGACCAGACACTCCCTGCTCGCCTCCCCGGTTCAGCGCTCGGCGGTGCGCTCGCGCCGATCCCGGTCCCCTGTATCGGTGGCGCCGATCCGGGTACCACGACAGCAGGCGGCGCGAAGGCGTACCGCGGGGGCGCCGATGGCCCCACTGAACCGATCCCCGCCGGCGTAGCGGGCGACGGTGCGGCTTGAGTAGGGGACGGCGTCCCGGCCGATGGGGCGACCTGTGTCGCCGGCTTGGGGGCGTCTCCGGAATCGGCCGACGACCCGACCCAATCGTCGCTCACCGGAACATCGAGGCGCCAGCCGGGGACGATCAGATTCGGATCGGTGAATTGGCGACCACCCGGCTCCTCGCGGCCGGCGTTCTCCTTCCAGATAGACGGCCAACGGCCTCCCGAACCGTACCGCTGCTCCGCCTCGCCCCACAACGTCTGGCCGTGTCTCACGATCCACGGCTCCGTTCGGTGACGCGCCGGCGTGATGTCCCGCGCCGGCTCACCGCTGCGCCCAACCGTCGCAGCCTGGACGACCGAACCACGGGGCGCATCCAGCCCCGCCGACGCTCCGGCCGACGCCGTCACGTGCGCCACGACCGCGCCCAGCGCCCCCGGAGGCGCCGATGGATGCCCGCCCATGGACCCGCGGGCCGCTCCTGCGGCGGTACCGATCACGACCAGGGCCACGAGCTGAGCGGCGAGGCCCTGCAACGGTCCAGCCAGACGCGGCGTCTGGATGTGAAGCAGGCGCGCCACCACCTCGAGAACGACGCACGCGGCGAACACCCCCCAGAGCAGCCACCACACCACCGCCAGCACATCGAGCAGTTGGGTGTCCGTGACCCGGGAGATGGTGACCGCGTCGATGACCTGCGACCAGGCTGGGCGCTGACGAGGCAGCGGCCAGCCCACCGCGCGCCACATCGCGGTCGGCATGGCGACCAGCACCACCGCCAGGGCGAGTACGCCTGCGCCTCGGGCGGCGATGTGCCGAGCTCTCATCTCGTCGCTCCCACGGTTGCCACGCCGCGTTCCGCGCGCGCAGCCTGCGTCTGGCTCACCGTCACCGAGCTGACCCCGATCAGCCCGAGGATCTGCGTCGTCAGTGACCCAGTCACGGTCACCACGACCTGATCGCCGGTCACTGTGACCTGCCCAGCGTCGCCGGTGGCCGCCAGGTAGCGCTGCGCAGCGGCGGTGGCGCGCGCCTGCTCCACTGCCGAGCCGGGGGCCCCGTGCGCGACGGCTGCGCTCAACTCCTGCGCGCCGGCGCGCGCGGCCTCCTGCGCCTCATCGCCCACGCGTGCGCGGGCCGCGAGGATTCGGCCGCCGTCCACGACCAGACCGAGGAGCAGGAGGAGCGATGCCGTCAGCATCACCACCACCAGGGCGACCACGCCCTGCTGGGCACCGCGCTTCATGACGTCGCCTCGAACAGGTCGACGGTCGACACGAACCGTGCGGTCAGCGTCGACTGCCCGGGCACCGGCAGCAGAGTGAGATCGCCGCGCTCGATGTCGCAGTCCACCGTCACCGCCACCGTCCCGCCACTGCGGAACCCGCGGACATCCACGCTGACGCGCGGCGCCGCGCAGCTTCCCGACGCCTGCAGCGACGCCATCGCGGTCCGCTGGGCGGCGGTGGTGGCTGCGGCGGGCGACCTCTCCAGCGATGCCGAGCGCGCGGCATCGTGTGCCGCTGCGTCGACGCGGGCCTGTCCCTCCTCCAGCCGGCCCGCGTATACGGCCACGATGACCAGCACGAAGAACAACGGCGTACACAGCGCCATCTGCAGCGCCATCGCGCCGCGCGCCGCGTCCCGCCTCATGGACCGGTCCTGATCTGTTCGATGGGACTCTCCGAGACAGCGTCGATCGGTAGCGTGAGGAAGGGCACGACGGACGCCGCACTCCCCCGCACCTCGACGCGGACGACCGTCGCCGTGCGGCTCACGGTCACCGTTGGCGCCCCGACCAGGTTGGGACCCTGCGCCGCGATGGCCTGGATCGCCTCTCCCCGGCCGCCGGCATCGCTGCCACCCTGCAGGCGCGCAGCCGCCGCCCCCCGGTGGGCGGCCTGCTGTGCCAGCTCGCGCCCGAGCTGCCACATCGCGTACTGCGCCACTGCGAGGATGAGCAGCAGCAATACCGGCGTCACGATCGCCAGCTCCAGCGCGGCTTCGCCGCGGTGCCGCCGTCGTGCACGCCGCCGTCCCATCGTCCCAGCGACCTCAGCGGGTCTGGATGTTCTTCGCGGTGTCCGTCGTGGCGACAGCGATGTACCCCACGGCGACGATCGTGGCGGCCACCAGTAGCGCCGTGCAGACGACCATCTGCATCGTGTATCCCGCCTCACCGCGGCGGCCGCGACGTTGCACGCTGCTCCCGAGAAGCTCGGCGAGCGCCAGTCGCACCATTTCCAAGGTCACCATTTCCCAGATCCTCCATATCGGTCCATTCCGGTCATGAGCATTTGTCCCGTCGCTACTTGATTGCGGCCAGCGCTGCGTAGCCGATGAAGACAACGAAGCCGAAGCCGATGACCACCACCGGGAAGTCCATGAGGTCCGTCGCCCGCTTGGCGCGGGCGTCCGCCTCCACGAGTTGCGCGGCACGCATCGCCTCCGCCCGGGCCGCGAGCGATGCCCGCACCGGCGCTCCGGCCGTGCCGGCCAACCCGACGCTGGCGGAGATCTCGGTCAGCTCGACCACTCCCAGTTCATCGCCCAGCCGACCCAGCGCCTCCCAGGCGGTCTCGGCACCGAACCGCGTGGTCTCGAGCGCGCGCCCGAGGTGGGCGAACGCCCATCCGCTTCCGGCCCGGGCCGCGCTGGTCACCGCCTCCTCGACGCCGGCACCGGCGTCCAACGCCACGGCGACCAGGTCTACCCAGGTCGCCACCACCGAGCGGAACTCGGCGCGTCGACGCTCAGCCTCGGTGCGCACGCTCCCGTCGGGGAGCAACCACCCCAGGACGAAGCACGCCAGCGCGACAGCCAATGAGGGCTGCCACGGAACATGCACGCCAACGGCCACCAGCAACCCCACCACCAGACCGGGCAGCAGGAGCCCGCCGATCGCCGACAGCATCTTGACGATCACGTGGTCCTCGGCAGTGCGGTCGAGCACGCGCAGGTCCGTTCCCAGGCTCGACGCGACCGAGCCCACGGCAGCCGGCATCAGCCGCTCCGCCCACTGCCGAAGCCGCGCCTCCACGATGTGGCCGAGCCGCCCCTGCGGCGGCACCACCGGCACGATGGAGGCCAGCTCGCTCCGGGGCTGGAGCGCCGCCAGTGCCTCCCCGAGGGGGCGGCGCCGCGGCACCAGAGCGTCGACGAGCAGCCACACACCCAGCCCGACCGCGGCACCCCCGAACAGCGCCAGCGTGATCATCGGGCGTCCTCCTCGAGGAAGAGGCGAATCCCGGGCGGCTCGCTCGACAGCTGGACCAGCCACCCGTAACCGGCGCCCCAGATCAGAAGGACCACGCCGAGGACCACCTGGCCCCACCGGGAGTCGTACGGCGAAAGGAAGCTGCGGTCGGCCAGGGCGACCACCACGACGGTGAGGAGGCTGAACCCGACGATCCAGCGCGCGCTGCGGCGCAACCGCTGCTGCTCGACCTCGTTGCGCCGGCGCACTTCCACCAGCGCCCGGGTCTGCCGCGCGATGGCGCCGAGCACCTCACCAAGGGTCGCGTGGCCCCGCTGCATCCGCAGCCCAGCCACCACCCGATCTCCGACCTCGTTCCGAATCCGGTGGGCAAAGCGGAGCAGCGCACGGTCGAGATCCTCGGCCGTGTGCAGCTCCGCAGCCAACCGCTGCACCTCCCATCGGATTGCCAGCGGTGCCCGAGGCGCGGTCTGCGCGATCGCCGTCTCCAGCCCGCCCATGGCGCCCAGACTGTCTCGCATCATCTCGATCCACGAGGCCAGCGCCTCGAGAACCTCCAACTGCCGCCGGCGACGCCGCTCGTCGCCGAGGAGGCGCGGAGCCACCCAGACCAGCGCCGCCACACCGAGTGCTGCCACGACCCAGCGGGTCGCAGCCAGCATCGCCAGCGCGGCCATCGCCACGGAGGCCCAGCGGACGAGGCGCGGCTCCGATCCCCAGGCTGCCGGCGCCAACTGGAGTCGTCGTGGCGCGGGCTTGGGGCGGCCCTGCTCGGCCGGCGCGCCACGGCCCAGGACGAGCAGCGCGACGCCGCACCCCACGGCCAATCCGGCGGGTGGCAGCACCCAGGCGAGGGCCGTCATCCCGCCGCGCCCCGCGCCCACGACGCCCATCGATAGGTGGCCACGTCGTACCCCACCCGGGTGAGACCATGCTTGAGCCCGGCCGACATCGGCGCCGGGAACTCCTGCCGTCCATCAGCGTCGACGCGGATCAACTCGTTGGTGGCCACTCCGACGCCCACCGGGCTGCGGTAGGTCCCGGTCACCTCATGGATGGAATCCACCCATCGGTGTGTCCGCCGCCCGGTCTGCCGATCCACCGTCGTCTCGATGTGCACCACCAGGTCGACGGCGTCCGCGACCATGCGGGCGGAGGCCTCCTCGCCGAGCCGCTCCGGGGACACAGCGAGCAGCGTCATCAACCGCTGGAGGGCGTCTTCAGGTGACTGGCTGTGAAGTGTCGTGAGCGTCCCGGCCGTTCCGGCAGTCATGACGAGCATGAGGACGCTCACCTCGTCGCCGAGCAACTCGCCGCAGACGATGACGTCCGGCCGCATCTGCAGCGCCTGCCGGAGGAGCTGGCGCATGCCGATACCGCCCTCTCCCTGCAGGTTCGGCTCGCGAACCTCGAGGGCTGTGCACAACGGGTGCACGAGGTCCCAATGCAGCTCGAGGACCTCTTCCAGTGTCACGATTCGCCAGGTGCGGGGAATGGTCCACTGCGCCGACCTCGCCAGGGTTGACTTGCCGCTGCCGGGGTCGCCAGCGATGACCACCGCCTTCTTCGCCCGCAGCGCCGCCTCGAACAGGTCCCGCTGCTCCCACGTCATCAGGCGGAAGTCACTGACCAACTGGTCCAGCGTCACGTCGAGGAGTCGGTGGCGCCGGATGGTCACCGTCGGCCGACGGCACACCTCCATGATGGCGTGCAGCCGGCTGAGGTCACGCAACGTGACCTTCAGGATCGGGTGCGCGGTGCTGAACTGCCGCTCCGACAGCCCTTCGCGGGCTGCGATCCGAAGTACCAGAGCGACCAGATCATCGTCGGAGTCGGCGACCGGCCCGACCTGGACCATTCCGCGATCGGCATGCTCGACCCAGACGTTGTCGCAGCCGAGCGCGAAGAGGTTGTCCACCCGCGCGTCATCCAGGTGGGGCTGGAATCCTGCCAACCCGAAGAGGCGGTCCTGAACCGCGCGCGCCAACTCCTCCTCGTCCGCACCGCTCAGCCGAGGGTCACCGCGCTCCAGCGCCACCTGGCGCTCGCGCAGCAACCAGGCGCGGAGCAGTTCCCGCCCGCGGGCCTGCTGCCGCGTTTCGGCCTCCGGGCCCGGCGCAGCGTCCGCCCGCGCCAGGTCGTCGGTGAGCTGGCCTCCTACCTCCGCCGTCGCACGCCTCATCAGCTCCCGGCTCACCACGCCGATGCCTCCTGTGCCGCAGGCCTCTGCCGGGGCACAGCCAGGGCAACGCGCTCGCTGAGCGCCGCCGCGACGGCCCTGCCTGCCTGGAACAACGGCTGGCGATCCGGCTTGCGTGTCCCGCGGCCGACCGCAGCAGCAGCGCCTGCGGGGTCCAGCGGGAGAGTGCCGATCACCGGCACCTCCAGATGCGCCTCGATCTCGGCAGCCGGGTAGCCGGGCCCCACCAGGAGCAGCCCGACGTCGGCAGCGACCCCGCCATCTCGGGAGGTGGCCCGCAGCACACCCAGCCAGCCGGCCACATGCGCCAGCTCGACGAGGCTGGGACGGGTCACTACGACGACGAGGTCGGCGGCGCTCAGTGCCGGGGAGGCCGCGGGGCGCCCACTCGCGGCGGCGTTGAGCCGCCCCAGATCGACGAGCACGTCCACCCCGGCCTCGGCCCCGAGCGCGCGAAGCTCGGGTCCGACCTCGACGAGCGCGGTCCATGCCGCCGTCGGCAGCGTCGGGCAAACCACCACGCGCAGTCCGCCGGGGAGTTCCTGAGTGTGGGCCGGCAGTCCCCCGCCGTCCCGGCCGAACCCGGCAGCGAGAGTCGAGACCGAGGGCGACGGCGGCCGCTCGAACAGCGTCGCCACGTCCCCTCCACCACCATCCAGCTCCACCGCCACGCACGGGCGCTCCGCCGGCCACACGGCCGACACGACCAACCACGACGTGGTCACCCCCGGAGATCCTTTCCCGCCGACGAACGCGACGACGCCCATGTCAGCCGTTCGCGCTCTGGAGGATGGCGATATGCCCGACGGCTGCGGCGCGAGCGACGCCCGCGGCGTCCCCGTTCGACAGCTGGAGCGTGACGACGGTCCCGCTGTCGGCCGACACACCCGTCCCGTTCGGTGCATCCACCCGCAGGACGGTCGCCGACACCGGCCGGTCGACGATGGCCGTTGGCGTCGAGCCGCCGAGAGCGCTTCCGGTGTCCACCAGCGACACGCGGTCTCCGACCGCCAGTGACGGCGGGAACTGGCCCGCCTTGACCAACACGGCTGCGCTGGTGGTGCCGCGGAGCGCCGTTGGTGCGGCCCCGATGTCCGCACCGACGAGCGGGGCCCCGCCGGGCAAGGCCACCGCCAGTGGTCTTCCTGTGAGCGACGCCTGCTGTGACTCGGAGATGAGATCCAACCCGGTGGCGGACACGTTGGATGCCACCAGGTCCGACGACTGCAGGACATGGCCTGCCGCCATGTCGTGCGCCGCCACAAGGACACTCCGGGTGCCCTGCTCCGAGCTGACCACCCGCATGGCGACCAGCCCGGCCACGGCACCACCGACGACGAGCATGGCCGCGAGCACGGTCCTCGCCGTGAGCAACGGCCGAGCAGGCCCGATCCGCGCGGGCGACTCCTGCCGCCCGCTCCCAGGACGCAGGACCGCCGGTCGTCTACTATCTCTCATGGCTCAAGACCCCATGGGCACGTTGATCGCGTGCACCTCGTCGACCGCGACAAAAGCAGTCGCCGGGTCGCCCCTCACGTTGCCGAGATCTCCCCCGGCCTGCGCTGCTCCGGTGGCCGTGAAGGTCACGTGCCAGATCACCGTGGCCTGGACCCGATACTTCTGGCCTGGCTGCGACCCCGAGCTCCTCGGGTACTGGTAGCTGCAGTCCGTGTGCTGAGCTTCGAACGGCACCGAAATCTGATACAGGGCACCAGGCCCCTGACACTGCACAGTCGAGCCGTCGCCCATCGACCATTCCACGGCGATGGGGGTGGCGGTTGCTGTTGCCGAAACACCACCGGCTGTTGCCGTCGCCGACTTCGGCTTCCACTGTTCGTGGGATACCGCCAACCAGGTCGCGAAGGGTCGGACGATGGTGGGGCCCGCTGGCGACACCTGCTGTGCGATCGCGTCCAGGTGCATGCTGGCGAATGCCTGCTGCCCCATCGTCTGCGCCGTCGGCTTTGCGGGGGTGCTCGGCGGGACCCAGGTCACCAGGGCAGGCTGTCCCGGGCATGCCACGACGTACCAGGTGCCCTTCGTCGGGTCCTGGCCATCGGCTGGGCCGCCCCACGTGAGCGGGTTGTGCGTCCACTGGTTGGTCTGGTCTGCCTGGTCTGTGATGAGCTGCCAAGTGCACGTCACGATGCCGCCGCCCCCGCCAGGGCCAGCGCTGATGCCGGGTTGGCTCGCGGTAACGTCCACGTTTCCAGAACCCGCACTCGCTCCTGCCTGCGGTCCAGGGTGTGCAGGATCAGGGTCAGCGGCGGCCGCCGTTGCCGGCGCGCAGAGGAGAAGCACAAATCCGAGGGTTGCAGCCGATCCCACCCTCATGAAGCTGGGCACGAGTCGACGTACCTCACCGTGACGTCGGATTGCTTCCAGACGCCGCCGACTAGCATCATCGTCGCCGTGTTGAGCTCGTAGGCGGGCTTCGTGGGGTCGTACGACGGTGGCAGCACCTCGAAGGTGGTGGCATTGAGCGGCTGCCCTTGCGCGTTGAACAGGGTCAGGCTGTCGACGTCGCACTCCTCGACGGTTGCGGACGTCCCTTGCACCGAGACCAGGCGCACGGTGGCCTGACGGATGTCCCCGCGGAAGGTGTCGTGCAGCGACTTGGCGATCTCCAAGTGCTGGAACGTCCGCCCCAGCCCCGGGTCCGCCATGGTCGCCGCCAGCTGCGGATCGAGCGGAGCTCCCGCCAGAGCCGCGTTCACGTACGCACGGTTGGCGGCCCTGTTACCCGCGAGGATGGCTCCCGCACGCGGGTCGCTCGTCGGCGTGGGAGCCGGCGTCGCCGGCGGGGTCGCCGTCGGGGTCACCTGGGCTGGCGGGACCACCACTCCGCCCGGCTGCGACCCCTGGTCGCCGCGGCGCAGCACCACGATGGCCACCATGGTGGCCGCAATGAGAATCCCTGCGATCGCGAGCGCCAACATCCACCGTGCACGCTCGCTGGAGTCGCGCTCTGTGGCTATGTGAGCCATCGCCGCCTCCGCGGCATCTACCCGGTCCCTGCATGAACCATGGCGGTCACCTGTCCTGGCCGGCTGCTGTAACCCTTGGGTGAGTCCTGCAAGACTCATTCCAGGTGGCGGCGTTGGCTGCAAACCGGCGCTGCTGCTCAGGGGCTTGGCCGGGAACGCCTCCCGCGCCAGGCTCCGTCCGATCCTCGCCCCTACACAGATTAGGGGATGCTCGACGTTATACCCGACTACGACAACGGAGTCAACACTCCCGTTTATCGGCGCTGGCGGGCTCGTCGCGCCCGACGCGACGACCGCCGAGTCGGATTCGGCACGGACCTCAGCGCCGGAGGTGTAAGTACGCCCGGGGTCGAGGGCGACCGTGCCCCAACGCTTCGCCGAACCGGCGCGCGCGCCCTGGATGCGTGGGGGGCGGCCGGCGATGCCGGGCCACCTGTCGGCGCACGGATGGGGTCGGTTGGTCCAGCTTGGGCGCTGGCAGGAGGTGGCGCAGGGCAGCGGCCCGTCCTCTGCCGGACCCCGCCGAGCGGCAGCCGATCGGCAGCCACGGGCAGCCACGGCATACGCGTCCGGCAGCGTGGTCGCGGAGGGACGGACGGTTCGGCGCGACGCACCCGCCGCGGTCTGATCGCGTCGAGTGGCGGGAGCCTGCGTACGCATCGCCATCACGTCGTGGCGGGGACGGGGGTGCGGGCCGCGTGCCCCGCCATGGCGTCCAACCCCGTCGGGGGTGCCTGCCCTGTGCTGCGGGCTCCCGACAGTCGGTCGGTGGCGGCTCGCCCGCGCACCTGAGTGGCGCGCACCCACACCAGACCCTCGTTCGGTCGGCCGCGGCCGACCCGTCGCCAGTGCCCCCGGCGAGCGTGAGCCGTAGGCGACGCGTGGGTCGAGGTCGGCGCATGGTGCAGAGTGACGGCGGGTTCCGCGCGCTCATCCCCGACAACCCAGACATCCGACGCCAGCACGGCGGTCGGGAAGCCCGGCCCTGACCCTCGCCGCGCGCTGCCTTCAACAACGACCTGCCGCCCGATGCGCAGCGAGCTGGCCATGCCGATGAGCTCGGGCGGGACAGCGACGGCGACTCTGGTCGTGCGATCGCCCGCGTCATCGCGCATGGCAACGATCAGTGCCTCCGACTTGTGGCCGGCGATGACGCCGATCAAGAGGACTCGGTTGAGACTGGGCACGGCCGCACATCCCACCAGGGCCCGGTCACACAGCGGTCACAAGTCGTCTCCTGCAGCGGCCGGTCGGACCCAGCGATCCCCGGTCACAGCTGCCCGTCGCCCGGTCACAGCCGCTCCCACGAATTCGCCGGCGCCGGTCACAGGGGTGGCTGCGCGGGAGTCGCTCCGGATCTCGCGGGCCGCCGAGCAATGACGGGCGACCATCTCCGATGGGTGGGTGGACCGCTGCATGCGTCCCTGTGACCGGCGGCGTGGACTCCTTGTGACCGCCCGGTCGGGCCAGCGACCTGCGGTCGTGTGACCACGGTGTGACCGCGGCCGCGTTGCCTTTCCCGGGCGTGGTTGCCGCCACCTGAGCCAAGCGGCCCGCGACACCGAGGACGATCATGGCGATCGACGAGTTCCCCACGGGGGAGGCGCTCCCCTGTGGCGGCGCGTGGCCGGGAGCGAGGCGCCCCACCACGCACGGCGCGGCGGCCGCTGCGATGGCCGGGCTTTGTGCGACCACAACCGCTGGCACGACGGGGTCGCCTCCCGGCGCGGAGCTAACGCAGCGGCGCCCGGCCGCCCGAGAACCCAGGTGGGGAAGGACGCCGGCTCGGGCGACTCACCGCCACTGGTGGGATCCCACGGCCGGCCAGTTCGACCCCGTGGTCCTTGGAACGACCATCGTGGCGAGAGACCGGGGGTGGGTGAGTTCGTCCAGGTCTGGGTCGTCAGCCGCAGTCTGTCGCTGCGAGGCACTCCGCGGCACCAACGGTGGCCACGCCACCGAGGTCCCGCGTCATCACCCGCCTCAACGGCCGCTGCCCGATGGAGGTCCTCGATGAACCCTGAGCGTCCGACGCGAGTGGCCAGCATCAACGGGACCCACGTGGCGGGCCCAACCCCTGGTCGTCGTCCGGAAGGCTGCTCGCCCACGGCCGCACATCCGTCATGGCGAGGCGTCGCAGGTAGTGAACCGCCTGGGTGGAACGCCGCGGCGGCTGACGCTGCGGTGGCTGAGACCCGCCAGATCGCCGGACGCCGGGCTCTGATGCCACCAGCAACACGACCGTCCCCGGCGGGGCCATCGCCAGACGATGGGCCCGAGGCCGGCGATGCCCACACCGGCGTGGAGACCCGGGCGACAGAGCCGCAGTCCTCTCGTCACGACGGCGCGCCGAGCGCGCCGTCCATGCTGCTGACCATCAGGGACGTCGAGGCGATGCTCCAGCTCGGCCGTAAACGAAGTGCGTATCGTCAGCGAATACACACCGGCAAGTGTCCACTGTGATCACGCGCATCACGTTCGACGCCGAGTTTCTCGAGGCCATCTGCCGGCGGGGTCTCACTCTCACCGAGCTGGCTCGCCGCACGGGGCTGTCTGCGGCGACAGTGTCCTCGGCTGTCTCGGGCAAGCCGACGAACATCCGGACGGCTGTCGTGCTTGCGAAGGTCGTGGCCACGGCTCCCATTGTCGAGGGGCTGGAGACGTGGATCCGGCCCGTCAGGAACAGGCCCGAGCGTCCGAACTCGACGGCACAACCGACCGCGAACCTCCAGCCGCCGCCGCTAGGTAACCTTCCGACGCGTTGGAGTGGGTCTCCGGTTGGCGGGCTCGAGGCCAGGGCTGATGATGTGGTCGGTGTGCGCTACGCGGCGCCTGCCGCGCCCGCAGCACAGCATGAGCGGTGGCACTCAGAGGTCGGCGGCGACAGTGCCAGCGCAGTCCTCCTCGTGTCGGCACCGTCATCGCCCGATTCCGCTGCGGCCATGCCGACGTTCGCGATGCCCGCGCCCACCGCGGCCACGATCCCTCGCTGTCGTAGCGGCCCTGCACCGCCGGCCCGGCCATCGCCGAACTCCGGCGCGTGCGCCGCAGCGCGAGCCGTAAAGTGGGAGTCGGCTACGCCCCACGCCAGCAAGTCCGCCGCGGTACGGTAGCCCGGTGAACGGGCGCGGCGCACGGCGGGAGCTTCTTGAGATGCCCGCCGGCCGCATGAGCGGCTGACTGCGGCGGTGATGCGGTGGGACGGGCGATGACGTCCGGGGATACGGCAGAGACCGCCATGCCCAGGCACTCTGCTGGTGATGTACCGAGAGATCGACCAGGCAGGTTGCCGGTGAACGGCGGTGCGGGGATGAAGCCCCGGGTCAACGTCATCACCCTGGCGGTGGCCGACCTCGACCGTGCCCTGCGTTTCTACCGGGAAGGAATCGGACTGCCGTCAGAGGGCATCATCGCCACCGAGTTCGAGCGCAACGAGCACAGCGGGGCAGGGGCTGTGGCTATGTTCCACCTCGACCGAGGCTTGATCCTCTGCCTCTACCCACGGGCCGAGCTCGCCCACGATGCCAAGGTGCTGCTCGCGCCGGCCGCCTCGGCTGAGTTCAGCATCGGCCAGCTGGTGGAGTCCCGGGAGGCCGTCGATGCCACCCTGGCCCTCGCCGAGGCCGCCGGAGCGACCATCACCGACCAACCGCACGATCGGCCGTTCGGGATCTATTCCGGCTACTTCACCGATCCCGACGGTCATCTCTGGGAGATCATCTGGAATCCCGCCATGCAGGGCGATGAGCAGGACGGGGGGCCAGCATGAATGCTCGCACGCAGGCACCGACGATTCGGTTTGCCGCCCGTCTGTCGATGATCGACGAGTCGACCATCGTGCGCTTGCCGGAGGAAGCGAGCCGTCAACTGCCGTCGCGTGGACAGGTCGCAGTACGAGGCACGATCAATGGCCGTGGGTTCGAGACTGTGGTGGAACCGGACGGCTTGTTCGGCCATTGGATCAAGGTCGATGGAGAGCTGCAAGGCGCCGCGGCGGTGACCGCGGGCGACGCTGCGACGCTCGAAATCGAGCCGCTCGATGAGTGGCCGGAGCCGATGGTCCCACCGGATCTCAATGCAGCTCTGGCAGCCGCGCCTCCCAGGATCCAGGTGATGTGGAGAGACATCACACCCATGGCGCGGTGGGAATGGGTTCGCTGGGTCAACGCAACCAACAACCCTGACACGCGCCAGCGACGGGTCGAGGTGACCATCTCGAAGATGCAGAGCGGGAAGCGGCGGCCGTGCTGCTTCAACCTTGCCGCGTGCACGGACCCGAACCTCTCGAGAAGCGGGAAACTTCGTCAACCGACGTGAGGTGAGTCAGCGTGAGGTGCGTCAGGCCGACGTCGCCTCCCGCCATGCGCCCCTCGTAGTGACGTCTCCAAGTACCGCGCCCTGGTCGGTCCGATTGTCAGTCGCGACGGCGGCGCCAGGCCTCGAGGAGGTCGTCCTTCTGGAAATGCACGTACCGGCTGACCATCGTCAGCGTCGTGTGACCCAGCGCTCGCCGCAGCGCCATGACGTCGACGCCGGCGGCCAGCGAACGGGTGGCGAACGTGTGGCGGAACTTGTGGGGGTTGCAGTGGACGCCGGTCGCGTCGCCGAGGCGCACCAGCATGCTCTTGATCGCGTGGGCGCTGAATGGCGCTAAGTCTCCGTCGACCGCTCGCCTCGTCAGGAAAAGCGCCCGCTGCGTCGAGTGGGACGGACGCGACGTCTCGATGTACTGGTGCAGCCGCCGGCTGAAGTGGACCTTGCCCGTGTCCAGCGGCACCGCCCGATCCTTGCGGCCCTTGCCCTGGCGCACCCGCACATAGGCGCCGTCCGGGCTGTCGATGATGTCGTCCACGGTGACGGCTGCGACTTCGGCGAGCCGCAACCCGGTGCGCAGCATGAACTCGATGACGATGCGGTCCCGATGGCACGCTGCGCCGGCGAGCAGGCGGCGTTCGTCCTCCTCGCTGAGGGTCTCCGGCTCCTCGGTGGTCTGTCGGGGACCGCTGACATCGAGCACCGTCGGAGCGACACCGATGCCCTCCCGGCGGCAGAAGTCCAGGAAGGTGTGCAGGGTGCGATGGAAGACGCCGACGGAGGCGGGTCGCAGACCCGCGTCGACCAGCTCCAGCTCGAAGGCCTTGAGATGTGCCGCGTCGAGCGCGTCGGGATGCGCGATGCCGTGCTCGGAACGGTAGCTCGCCATCCGGTTGCCGGCCAGGACCCAGCGGTACGTCTCGATGGTCGACGGCGACAGATTCCGGCGTCGGCAGTCGCCCAGGAAGACCTCGACCGCGCCTGGCCATGTCTGGCGCGAGGGGCGCGGGGGGCGCGCAGCGGTGGGCGATGTGCCACGGCGGCGCTGGGGTTTGACCGGTGCCTGGGGCACGGCAACGACCTCAAGGTTGGCGGCTTAGAATCTAATCCTACACGATTAGCGTCTAAGGATTTAGTATCTTTGCTTTGAGGTTTTTTGAGTGCCGTTCATCCACAATGAAGGCGAGTGGCAGCGGCCAAATCTGAATACGAAATCGCCCCAAGAAGAGCGATGGAGCGGGAGAAGGGACTCGAACCCTCGACAACCTGCTTGGGAAGCAGGGACTCTACCAACTGAGCTACTCCCGCTCGGCGGCCGCCATTCTACGACGGCGGGCGGCGGAGTTGAAGCGGGGGGTTCGAACCCCTGTTCGGCCGGGCCTCACCTCGAAGCCGATCGGCGGTGGTACCGTGCCCCCAATGGTCACCGCCTTCCTGATGATCGTCTGCCAGCCGCAGAGCATCCACGCGCTGGGGCAGGCCCTGGCCGACACCGAGGGAGTGGAGCAGGTCTACACCACCACCGGGTCGACCGACTTCATCGCCACCGTGCGGGTGCCCGACCTCGACGCTCTGGCGACGCTGGTCACCCAGAAGGTGGCGACCCTCGCCGGGGTGGTGCGCACCGACACCCACCTCGCGATGCGCTCCTACGGGAAGAACGAGATCCAGGCGGCCTTCGACATCGGGCTTGACTGAGGGCGACGGCGGCCGGGGCCCGGTCCCTGCGCTGGAGACCCGCGGGGTCGAGCGGAGGCTGCCGCTGGGTGGCGAGATGGTGGAGATCCTCCGCGGCATCGACCTCCGCATCCTGCCCGGCGAGTTCGCCGCGCTGGTGGGCCCGAGCGGCAGCGGGAAGAGCACCCTGCTCGGGGTCATCGCCGGGCTCGACCGGCCCAGCGCGGGTCGGGTGCTGGTCGGCGGCATCGACATCACCGACATGCCCGAGAGCCGGCTGGCGATGGTCCGCAACGCCAGGATCGGCATGGTCTTCCAGGCCTTCAACCTCATCCCCACGCTGACCGCCCAGGAGAACGTCGAGGTGCCGCTCTTCGTGGGCGACCACCCCGGCTCGCCGGCGGCGCGGGCGCGGGAGATGCTGGCGCTGGTCGGGCTCGAGCACCGCACCCGGCACCGGCCCTCGCAGCTGAGCGGCGGCGAGCAGCAGCGGGTCGCGATCGCGAGGGCGCTGGCGACGCGGCCGGCGATCGTGATCGCCGACGAGCCGACCGGCAACCTCGACGCCGCCACCGGCGAGCGCATCCTGCAGCTGATCGCCGAGATCCGCGAGCGGCTGGGCACCACCTTCCTGATCGGGACCCATGACCCGGTGATCGCGCGCCGCGCCGAGCGGGTGCTCACCATCGTCGACGGGAGGCTCACCGCGGAGACCACGGTGGGCCGGTGAGCGGCCGGCTCCGCCTCTGGGCCCGCTACTCGCTGCGCTCGGTGCGCTGCGGCGGGCAGCGCTCGCTGCTCGCGATCTTCTGCATCACCGTCGGGGTGATGGCGGTGGTGGCGCTGCGCCTCGCCGGGGACATGGTGTCGCTCTCGCTCACCGGCAATCTGCGGAACATCATCGGTGCCGACGTCACCTTGCAGTCGAACTCCATCCCCCTCTCCCCCGCCGACCTCGCCCGGTTCGCGGAGCTGCGCCGCAGCGGGCTGATCGACGCCTACGGCGCCATCGGCGTCGAGCGCGGCACGGTGCGGCGCGGCAGCGGGCACATCGCCCGGGTGAACGTGGACGTCGTCGACCCCGCGCACTATCCGCTGGTCGGCGGCGGCGAGCTGGCCGCGCCGGTCGGGGGCAGCTTCGCCTCCCTGCTCGCCGCGCCGGGCACGGTCATCCTCACCCAGTTCATCGCCGACCAGGCCGGGGTGGGGCTCGGCGACACCGCCCACCTCACCCTGGTGCGCGGCGGCGGCGCCGACCTCCGCGTCGCCGGCCTGGTGCGCAACAGCATCCTGGAGAGCACCGCCGCCTACATCGCGCCGCCCACCTATGCCGCCGTCTCGGGTCGCCCGCTCGGCTACGGCACGGTGCAGGCGACCGCCCCGGACGCGGCCAGCGCGCAGCGCGCCGCCGACCGGCTGCGCACCGCGTTTCCCGCGGCCACCGTCCAGACCGTGCAGGACGCGCTCGACGAGAACATCACGATCTCCCGCGAGATCAGCCGCACCCTCCAGATCATCGGGCTGCTCGCCCTGCTCATGGGCGGGATCGGGATCGTCAACACCATGCAGGTGAGTCTGTCGCGACGGCGTACCGAGATCGCGATGCTCAAGACCGCCGGCTACCGGCGGCGCGACCTCTACGCCCTGTTCGGCCTCGAGGCGGCGATCCTGGGGCTGGCCGGAGGGATCGCCGGCACCGCCATCGGGGTGGGCATCAGCGCGGTGGTGCGGGTGCTGGTGGAGCGCGTCTTCCTCATCTCCATCGCCTTCCACGTCGGCGCCGGGACCCTGGTCACCGGCGTGGTGGTCGGGCTCGCGACCGCGCTGATCTTCGGGCTGCTGCCCATCGTCCGCGCCGCGGCGATCCGGCCGCAGGCGGTGCTCCGCGACCTCCCCGGCGGGGTCACCGCGGGGTCGGCGGCGCAGACCGCGGGCCTCTACGCGCTCCTGGTGGCGCTCTTCGCCGCGCTCAGCGCGGGCCTGCTCGGCAGCGTCGCCTATGCGCTCGCGGCGGTGGCCGGCACCGTCGCCGGCCTCGCCGTCCTCGCCGGCGTCTTCTGGGTGGTCGTCTGGCTGGTGGGGCGGATCCCGATCCCCGAACGGCTTCCCCTCCCCCGCCGGCTCACCACCGCGCTCCGCCTCGCGCTGCGCGCGATCGGCCGCAGCCGGGGGCGCACCGCGACCACCCTGGTGGCGCTGTTCACCGGGGTCTTCGGCATCGGCCTGGTGCTGGTGCTCGGGCAGAACATCAGCGCCAAGGTCGACGAGAGCATCAGCCGGCTCAGCACCTACAACCTCTTCGCCATCGCCGCGCCCCACGACGCCGCCGCGGTTACCGGCGTGACCGCGTCGCTCCCGGGCGTCCAGCAGCGCCGCCTCACCGCCGACGTCGCCGCGGTGCCGACCGCGCTCAACGGCACCCCGCTCCGCGACGTCGTCACCGGCGCCGGCGGCGCCACCGGCCGCAGCCGCAGGTTCCGGATCGGGCAGCTCAGCGGGGTGGAGGGATACGACCTCGGCGGCGGGCAGCAGCCCGAGGTGACGATCGCCGCCGGCCGCGCGCTCACCGCCGCCGACGCAGGCACCATGAACGTGCTCGCGCGCTTCGACGTCGGCTTCCCACCGCTGCTGCTCGGGCCCGGTGACAGCGTCACCCTCCAGCAGGAGGCGACCGGCCGCTCCGTCACCCTTCGCATCGTCGGCCTGTACACGCCGATCAGCCACGGGGTGGGCCCGCGCCTGCCCACCTTCCTCGAGCCGGTGCTCGGCGACCGCGGCGTACCGATCGCGCTCGGTCCCGACGAGGTGCAGACCGCGGTGGCCCTGCGCCTCGACCCCGGCCGCACCGCCGCGGCGCTGCGCCGCATCGAGGACGCCGCTCCCGGCGCCACCGTCTACGACGTCGCCGACCTCGGCGCGCTGGTGAAGCAGGTGCTCGGCAACCTCACCGTGCTGATGCTCGCGCTCGCCTCGCTGGCGCTCTTCGCCGGAGTGGTGATCATCGCAAACACGGTCGCGCTGGCGATGCTCGAGCGCCGCCGCGAGATGGGCATCCTCAAGGCGGTCGGCCACTCCAGCCGCTCGGTGCTCTCGATGGTGCTCGTCGAGAACGCGGTGGTCGCGGCCATCGGCGCGGTGACCGGGATGGTGGTCGTGACCATCGCCACCGGGCAGATCGGCGCCCACGTGCTCGAGACCGACCTCACCGTGGGCCGGGGAGTCGCGGTCTCAGTGGTCGCCGGCGTGGTCGCGGTCGTCGTCGTGGTGGCCGGCCTGGTCGCCTGGGGGCCGACCCGGGTGCGGCCGCTCGAGGTCCTGCGCTACGAGTGACCGCCGCCGCGATGGGCGGCGGCGACGTGGGCGCGCAGCGGGTCGAGACCGATGTCGCCGCTGGGGTCGCGCACCACGGTGTGGACGTGGTTGGCGCCGTCCTGGGTGCAGTCGTACTCGACCAGGAGACGCTCGCCGGCCAGCCGGTAGTAGTGGGGCATCCCCGGCTCCCCGCCGCCCGCCCAGGCGAAGCGCAGCCCCGGGTCGTCCTCGACACCGGCGAAGAGCGCACCGAGCGCGGGGTCGAGCCGGGCGACGTAGAGGCGCACCAGCCGGCGCAGCAGCTGCCGGGGCTCGCCCTCCAGGCCGGCTGCGGCGACGCCCGCCTCGGGGAGGCCGGCGGCGGTGACGCCGGTGCCGGAGAGGATGTCCGCGGGAGCCACCGCGTCCACCACCGCCCGGCCGCGCGATTCGGGATCGAGGCTGCCGAGCAGCTCGCGCCCGAGGTCCTCCTCGACCCCGAGAGGGCGGAGCGTCCCGCCCCCCTCGAAGCCGACCCGGGCCGGGTTGGCGCCGAGGAACAGCGGGGTCGCGGTCACCGGCACGTCGCCCTGCAGCGTCACCGACACGCTGAGGTGGTGGCCCTCGAAGCGCCACCCCCACCGTGCCTCCGGCGACGGCGGGTCGAAGACGAAGACGTGGTACCGGCCGGGATCGCGGCGCCCGTCGTCGCGACGCTCGATCGCCTCGAGCACGGTCTCCCACGTCGTGATGGTCGCCGCCTGGGCGAGCGCGGGCAGGCTCAGGGCGGTGCGGAGCAGGCGGTGGGCGAGCAGCCGCTGGTCGCCGTCCATGGCGCGCAGCGGCAGGCCGAACCGCTCGCGCGGAAGGTAGGTCCACTGCAGCCGTCGCTGGTCGTCGAAGGGGATGAGTGCGCGAACTCGACCGCCAGCATCGAGCGCATCGAGGAGTGCAGACGCCGCCGCCACCATCCCCACGCCATCGGATGCCATGCCACCACGCTACACCGGGCGGCCGGATCACCGGTGTCCGCTGTCGTGGACGGCGTCCCGCCGAACCCCGCTCACCCCCAGGAGGCTAGCGACGCCGGCCGACACCCCGCCCCCCGCCGTCTCGCCGGAACGGATCCTGATGCACACGCTCCCTGCCCTTGCCGGCGCCTACGTGCTCGCGACCGCCGCCCGCTGCTCGCTCTTGACCCACCTGGAGAACGGTGCCTCCAGCGCCGCCGCAGTCGCCGACCGCGCGGGCCCAGGCCCTCCTCGATGGCATGACCGGCATCGGCCTCGTCGAATCCACCGACGGCGGCTACCGCAACGCGCCGGATGCGAGCGCCTTCCTGGTCGAAGGCCGCCCCGCCTACCTGGGCGGGTTCGCGCAGATGATCCTCTACCCGCAGTTCGACTTCCCGCAGCTGCCCGAGGTGGTGCGCACCGGGTCGCCGGTGGCCCCGAGGACCTCGCCGCCGCGGACCACCCGATGTGGCGCGAGCTGGTGATGGCGATCGTCCCGCTGGCGATGCCGCTGGCCCGGCAGGTGGCCGAGCGGCTGGTCAGGGATCGCGGTGCGGTCTCGATCCTCGACATCGGCGGCGGCTCCGGGGTGTATGGCGGTGTTCCGCCGCGTCCGCCGCGCGCTGCGCCCCGGCGGGACGCTGGTGATCAGCGACTTCGTCCTCGACGCCGCGGGCAGGGGTCACCCGTTCGCCGGGCTCCTCAGCACCATCATGCTGCTGAACACCCAGCGGGGCGCGAGCGGGCGGCAGCCCGACCACGAGCGCTGGCTTGCCGAGGCGGGCTTCACCGATGTGCGCTTCGAGCCCACCCCGTCACCCGCGACGCTGATCTTCGCGAGCTGATCACCCGCGTCACCGCGGCGTCTCCGCCGGAGATGCGGCCAGCTGTGCCCGCATCTCCTCCCAGGCGTGCCGGGCCTCGTCGACCGACCCCTCGTCCTCGATGGTGGAGACGTCGCCCGGGTCCCTGTCGAGGGTGACCGCCTTGAGCACCCGCCGCATGATCTTGCCGCTGCGCGTCTTCGGCAGCAGGCCGACGAAGTTCAGCTCGCCGATCACGGCGACCGGGCCGAGCTCGCGGCGGCAGGTCTCGATCAGCTCGGCGCGCAGCTCGGGCGACGCGGTGTGGCCCGGCTTCAGCACCACGAAGGCGGAGATCACCTCCATGCGCAGCGGGTCGGGCCGGCCGATCACCCCCGCCTCGGCCACCGCCTTGTGGCGGAGGAAGGCGGTCTCGACCTCGATGGTGCCGATGCGGTGGCCGGCGATCTTGATGATCTCGTCGGCGCGGCCGCTGAACCAGATGTAGCCGTCCTCGTCGATCTCGGCGGCGTCGCCGCTGAAATAGACCTGGTGGCCGGGCATCTTCTCCCAGTAGTCGCGTCCGTACCGCTCGGGCTCGCCCCAGAGGCTGGCGGTGAGGCCGGGGAAGGGGCGGCGGATCACGAAGATCCCCTTCTCGCCGGGGCCGCACAGCTCGCCCTCCTGGGTCATCACCGCGGCCTCGATGCCGGGCAGCGGCACCCCGGGCGACCCCGGCTTGATCGGCAGCAGGCCCAGCCCGTAGGGGTTGCCGACGATCGGCCCGCTGGTCTCGGTCTGCCACATTTGGTCGATGACCGGGACCTCGTCGCGGAGCACCTCCCGCTGCAGCCACTCCCACGCCGGGGGGTTGAGCACCTCGCCCGCGCAGAAGACCCGCTCCAGCGAGCCGAGGTCGTGACCGCGCGCCGGCTCGGTGCCGTACTTCATGAGCATGCGCACCGCGGTCGGCGACGTGAACACCCCGCTCACGTGGTTGGCGGCGACGATCCGGTAGAAGGTGTCGGAGCCGGGGTGGTCGAGGGCGCCCTCGTACGCGATCGTGGTGCAGCCGGCGAGCAGCGGCGCGTAGACGATGTAGCTGTGGCCCACCACCCAGCCGATGTCGGAGGTCGACCACCAGACGTCGGTGGGCTTGAGGGCGAACATCCAGCGGCCCATGCTGTGGACCATCACCTGGTAGGCGCCGTGGGTGTGGACGGCGAGCTTGGGCTTGGCGGTGGTCCCCGAGGTGGCGAGGATGAAGGCGGGGTCGCTCGACTCCATCACCTCGTGGCCGGTGTCCTGGCCCTCGGCGCGGGCGAGGAAGTCCTCCCAGGAGATGTCACGGCCCTCGGTCATCGGCACCTCCGCGGCGCCGCGGCGGAAGACGACGACGGTCTCGACCACCCCGCCGGCCTGGGCGACGGCGTCGTCGACGATGCCCTTGAGGGGCACGTCCTTTCCCTTCCGATAGGTGATGTCGGCGGCGATCACCACCTTCGCGCCGGCGAGGCGCACCCGCTCGGCGAGGGCGCCGCTGCCGAAGCCGGCGAAGACCACGAGATGGATGGCGCCGATGCGGCTGCAGGCGAGCATCACCGTGATCGCCTCCGGCGTGGTCGGCATGTAGACGGCGACGCGGTCGCCCCGGCGCACCCCCAGGCCGCGCAGCGCCGCGGCGGTCCGCTTCACCTGCTCCAGCAGCTGGGCGTAGGTGAGGGTGCGCTGCTCGCCGCGCTCGGTCTCGTAGATCAGCGCGGCATGGCCGCCCCAGCCCCCGGCGACGTGGCGGTCGAGGCAGTTGTAGGACAGGTTGGTCTGGGCGCCCACGAACCACTCGAAGGTGGGCGGCCTCCAGTCGAGGACCGTGTCCCAGCCGCGGAACCAGGGCAGCTCGCCCGCGGCTCGGGCCCAGAAGCCCTCGGGATCGTCCGTCGCCTCGCGCCGCATCCGCCGCACCGCCGGGTTGATCGCCTCCACGGCTCGACCTCCGCCTCCTCCGACACTCGGCGCCATTCTCGGCGTCGGCGAGGGCGCTTGGCGACCCACGGGTGCGGGTGGATGGCGGTCACCCGCTCGCGGGCTCCCCGGGCGGCGGGCGCGAGGTGCGTCGCCGTCGCCCAGGGGGTCCTGTCGGAGTTGCATGTGAACTGTGGTTCCGGCATTCCCCGGACTGCCGGCGGGCGTGCCCGGCCGACGACTGTTCAACGTGCGCCGGAGCCGGAACCGTCGCCTCCGGCAGACTCGGGCGGCTGCGCCAGTTCGGCGGAGGCCGGTTCCGGGCCGCCCGTGCAAAAATGACGCACCCCACGATCCGGTGACAGCCCCCAGGTCGGCCGGTCTCACCGTGGGGTCGCGCGGTGCAGCGCGCGGCGGGACGATCGGCGGGCGCCGAGCATCCACGGAGGGCGGTTCCGATGGTGGTGCGACCCCTGGGCCGGCGGCTGGGCGTCGGCCTCGCGCTGACGGCGGCACTGGTCACCGCGGGCGCCGCCAGCGCCGCCGGGGTCAGCCCGCCGCCCCCGCCCGGCGCCCCGACCGACTTCACCAACACCAGCCTGGCCAACCCACAGTACAAGGGCGCCGACGGCGAGCCCTCGTTGAAGGTGGCGCCGGACGGCACCGTCTACGTCGGGGCCATCCGCGGGCTGCCCTCGGGGATCGACCTCTGGCGCATCGACCACGGCACCGGCCCGGTCACCCATCTCAGCTCGCCCGACAGCCTGCTCCCCGCCGGCAACGCCTGCTGTGTCGCCCTCGGCGGCGGCGACATGGACCTGGCCGTCACCGCCAACGGCACCGTCGCCTTCAGCAGCCTCTATCTCGGCTCGATCCATGTCGGCCGCTCCACCGACCGCGGCCAGACGATGACCCGGCAGCCGCTGGGCGGGGTCATCCCCGTCGACGACCGGCAGTGGCAGACCACCGATGGCAGCACCGTCTACATGTCCTTCCACGACGTGCCCACGGGCAACATCCAGGTGGAACGGTCGAGCGACGGCCTCGTCTACCTCCCCGCCGGCAGCGTGCTCAGCCCCGCCGACCCGGCCACCCAGGACAACCAGCTCGGCAACCTGGTCGCCGACCGGCACCATCCCGGTCTCCTCTACCAGGTCTACGTCACCGCCGCCGCCCCCAACGCCTCCGACGGCACCCCGATCGGTGGCCAGGGCAAGCTCAACGTGGTGAAGATGGCGGTCAGCACCAACGGCGGCAGCAGCTGGATGCAGCGCACCGTCTTCACCGGCGGCCCCAAGGCGAACTACGCCTCGATCTTCCCCTCGGCGGCGATCGACCGGGCGGGGAACATCTATGCAGCGGTCAGCGACAACGCCAACCTGCTCGTCTTCTCCAGCACCGATCAGGGCGCCCACTGGAGCGCCCCCACCCGGGTGAACAGCCCGGCGGGCGCGGCGGCGTTCCCGTGGATCAGCGCCGGCGGAGCCGGAGGGGTGGTGGTCTCCTGGTTCGGCGCCACCACCGCCGATCCCGCGTCCAAGGCGAACGTCTGGAGGGTGTACGCCGCCGAGAGCCGCAACGCCACCGCCGCCGCCCCCACGTACACCCTGTTCCAGGTGAGCAATCACGTGATCCACAAGGGCGTGCTCTGCGAGAGCGGGCTCAACTGCTCCGAGGGACGCGAGCTCGGCGACTTCTTCCAGGTCGCGGTGGGCCCCGACGGGATCGCCAACCTCGCCTGGGCCGACGACGGCGCCGGTGGGCCGGCGACGGTCAGCTACGCGCGGGGCGGTTTCAACCTGGGGCCGCCGGACTAGCGCCCTTCTCCAGCACCGACGCGCCGGCGCCCGAGCGCCCGGCGCTGCTCGCCTGCTGGGCGGCGCGCACCCGGGCCGAGTAGTCCTCGAGCAGGGTGCGGGCGTGGGCCTCGTCCTCGACGCTGGCGATCACGTGGTAGCACGGCCGGTCGGCGTCCGGGAGCATGAGCACGTAGCCGCCCTCGACAAAGACCTTGATGCCGTCGGTGAGGTCGACCGGCTCGTCCCGGTGCTGCTCGAGGAGGATGCGCATCACCCGCCCCTTGGCCTCCCATGGACAGAACTCCTGGGTCTGCAGGTGTGCCCAGTGGGGCACCTCGGCGCGCACCGAGCTGAGCGGCCGGCCGCTGCGGGCGCGGAGCTCGAGCAGCTTGACCAGCGTGTACATTGCGTCGAAGGCGCCCTGGTGGGGCCAGCCGAAGCCGCCGCGGCCGTCGGAGGCGAGCGCCGCGCCCTCGTTCACGGCGGCGCGCAGCAGGGTCGCGGCGTCGCTCTTGGCGGGCCGGTAGCGGCCCCCGTGGTACTCGGCAAGGGTGCTCAGCCACTGCGGTGCGGAGGCCGGCGCGATGATCTCGCCGCGGCGGTCGTCGAGCGCGTACACGGTCAGCACCCCCAGCGCCTCGTGGGCGCTCAGCACCCCGCCGTTCTCGTCGACGAGGAGGAGGCGCTCCCCGGTGGCGCTGAGCGCGCAGCCGAAGTCGGCGCCGAGAGTCCTGGTGATCCCGCCGAGCTCCTCGAGCATGGAGTCGAGCTGGCCGACGGGACGGGGTCGGTAGTCCTCGCTGAAGCCGACGTGCAGCGGCACCGTGGTGATGCCCAGCTGGTTGAGGATGTCGGGCAGCACCAGCGAGGCGGCGCTGTAGTCGTAGTCGACGACCACCCGCAGCTCGGCGGCGCGGATCGCCTCGACGTCGACCCCGGCGAGCACGTGGTCGACGTAGGCGGGGCGCGGCGATGCGTACTCGATGTCGCCCATCTCGTAGAAGCCGACCCGGCGGATGTCCTCGCGGAAGAAGAGGTTCTCCACCTTGCGCTCGGCGCGCTTGTCGATGGGCAGGCCGTCGGCGTCGAAGAAGCGGATGTCGGCGCTGCGCTGGTCGAGCGGCGAGGCGAGCACATGCACCCCCGCGGCGCAGCCGGACAGCCGGCAGGCGTACTGGGTCACCGGGACGGGCAGCTCGCTCCGATCGAGCACCCGGCCGCCGGCGCTGACGATGCCCGCGATCAGCGCCCGCTTGATCATCCGTGAGGAGCGCGCGCAGTCGCGGGTGACCGCGATGGTCGCGCCCTTGGGATGGGTGGCGGCGAAGGCGGCGCCGAGCCGGGCGCAGTAYTCGGGGGTGAGCTCGACGTTGATCAGGCCGGTCAGGCCCACCGCGGAGAAGAGCCCCGGCCGCCACTCGGCCGCCCAGATGATCGACTCATTGACCCGCGAGCCGGTCTGGATCTCCTTGTTGGGCCAGAGCTTCACCCCGGCGTCGATGCGGCTGCCCTCGCCGATCACGCAGTCGTCGCCGACGACGGTGTTCTCCTCGAGCAGGCAGTTGTTCTTGATGGTGACGTTGCGGCCGATGATGCTCTGACGCAGCCGGCAGTTCTCGCCGACGTAGCTGTGCTGCCAGAGCACGCTGTTGCTCACCTTGGCGTTGTCGTCGATCACCGTGTACTTGTCGATGACCACCGGGCCGTTGATGAAGGCGCCCGCCTTGATCTTGGCGTCGCTGCCGATGTAGACGGGGCCGTCGATGCGCACGTGGAGACCGAACTCCACCCCCTCGCCGACCCACACCTGACCGTCGCGGCGGCCGGACATCTGGCAGCGCACCCGGCCCTCGAGCGCGTCCCAGTTGGCCTGGAGGTACGACTGGATGTTGCCCACGTCGCACCAGTAGCCGTCCGGCACCACCCCGAAGAGCGGGTCGCGCTTGCGCAGCATCGTGGGGAAGACGTCCTGCGACCAGTCGTAGGCCATCCCCGGCTTGATGTAGTCGAGCACCCTCGGCTCGATCACGTAGATGCCGGTGTTGGCCTGATCGCTGAAGACCTCGCCCCAGGACGGCTTCTCCAGGAAGCGGCGCACCGCCCCGTCCGGCTCGGTGATGACCACCCCGTACTCGAGCGGGTTGGGCACCCCGTGGAGGACGATGGTGGCCATCGCCTCCTTCTCGCGGTGCTGGGCGATCACCCAGCTGAGGTCGATGTCGGTGAGGGCGTCGCCGCTGATCACGAGGAAGGTGTCGTCGAGCAGCTCGGCGGCGTTCCGGACGCTGCCCGCCGTGCCCAGCGGGTGGTCCTCGACCACGTAGTGGATGTCGAGCCCCACGTCGGAGCCGTCGCCGAAGTAGTTCTGGATCTCCGAGCCGAGGTACTGGAGGGTGACCACCACCTCGGTGATGCCGTGGTCGCGGAGCAGGGTGAGGATGTGCTCCATGATCGGCCGCCCGGCGACCGGAACCAGCGGCTTGGGCCGGCGGCTCGTGAGGGGACGCAGCCGCGATCCCTCCCCGCCAGCCATGACCACCGCCTTCACCGGGGCACCTCAGCAGACCGCGAACTCGCCCACATCGACTCGATGATAGTCGCCGTCTCGCGATCCGCTGCTGAACAGGGGGGCCTGGCTCCGGCCGGCAGGGGACCGTGCGCCGAGCATAGCCTAGCCGCTCCCGGTCGTCAGGAATACGGATCGCGCGGCGGGTGCCGGCCTGCCTTGACAGCCTGAGTCAGGCGCGGCGGCGCCGCAGCGACACCCCGGTCAGCGCGGCGCCGGCCAGGAGCAGAAGCGCACCGACGACACCAAGCGCGGAGCCGGTACTGGGGATGCCGAGACCCCGACTGCTTCCACCGGCGCCGGTGGCGGGCGGCTGGCTTGCCGAGGTCCCCGGTGCGGTCGCCGGGGTCCGGAGCGAGGCTGCCGACGCGGTCACCGCATCGGCGACCGGGGCCGGCTTCTCGGGCTGGGCCGCCGTGTCGTCGGCCTGAACCACCGAGCTCCGGGTGTTGGTGACATCGCTGGGGTCGTGATGCACCGCGATGACGTCCACCCCCGGGATCTTCACCGGGATCGCGTCGCCCGACTGCTGTGAGCTGACCAGCTCCTGGTTGCCGACACCGGCCACGTAGGCCCTGCCCATCCCATCGCTGGACGCGTCCGAGTGGGCGACGGCGACCATGAGCGCGCCGGTATCGGCCTTGGCGACGTCGCCGGAGCTCTGACCCTTGTGCTGCCCGTCCCCGGTGTCGGTCTTCTCGCTCTTGTCGTCGGCCTTCTGATCCGTCGTCCCGGCGGTGCCAGTCGTGTCCTGGCTCTGGGTGTCGACCACGCAGACCGTGGCGGTCCCACCGCTCTCCTGGCCGTGCGGGAGGATGACCAGGTCGATCAGCGCGGTCCTGGAGTTCGAGCCGTGCGCGCGGGTCTCCGCGATCCACTCGGCGATGGCGAGGGTCAGAATGGGGTTGGCCGGTGCCGCCACCAGAGCGCCACTGTGGCTGCCGCTTCCGGAGCTGGAGCCGCCGGCCAGGTCGGCCCCCAGCACCCGCAACGCGGTGGCGCTCGACCTGCCATCGCCCGATCCCGCAGTGGCTTCGGTGCAACTGACGCAGATGCCGAGCGGGGTGATGCGCAGCCCGCTGGCGGTTGCCGCCCCGGCCGGTGCTGGAGCTGCGGGGACCACGCGGCTCGGATCGGCGGCGGGGGGCAGCGGTGCCGCGACCGGCAGACCCGATGCGGAGGCAGGCGGCTGAGGGTCGAGGGGCGGCGAACCGATGTCGGCCGAGGAGACGGTCGCGGCACCCAGCAGGAGGACGGCGGCGGTCGAACCGGCGGCCGCGCGCTTGACGATCCGCGTGAGCATCACCACCCTCCTTGGTCATCGATCACCCAGCCGGGCGGCACGGTATCACGTCGGTGACGGTGGCACCGAGGCCGACGCGCTCTGGCGCAGTGTCGGACCGGAGGTGAAGGTGTACTGCACCTGCTCGATCTGGATCACCGGGTTCGAGCTGTCGCTTCGGAACGTGAGCTCCAGAAAGAGGAAGGTGTCTCCCGAGAGCGAGACGATCGGCGCCGAGGTCACCACCGACCAGGTCGGTGTGACCAGCACGGTCTTCGAGTGCCAGTCCCGGACAGGCCTGTTGCTGACACTCGGGTGGCTCCCTGCAAGGATCGTGCAGCGGACGCTCGACGCCCCCTCGGTGCGCATCCGCACGCTGATGTTCACCGGATGTGAGGGTGAGGCTCCCGCGGAATTGCCATCAGCGCCAGGAAGAGGGGTCGATCG